>Ga0207665_10003766_pt1 | contig 10130 bp, 4 predicted proteins | sample LARL112metaG_FD_184351 | JGI IMG/M metagenome (GOLD analysis project Ga0207665, IMG submission 184351) | Corn, switchgrass and miscanthus rhizosphere microbial communities from Kellogg Biological Station, Michigan, USA - LAR L11-2 metaG... | ecosystem: Host-associated > Plants > Roots >...
CAAGGGAGCCGAAGCAGCCGAAGCTCGCGTCATCTACAGCGCATCCGACCTCGCCGCCGCCGCGCGTTGCGAGTATGCGCTGCTGCGCTCGTTTGACGCGCAGCTCGGCTGGGGACCGCCGGTGGCCGTCGAGGACGAACTGCTTGCGCGGACAGCCAAACTCGGCGGCGAGCATGAGCAGCGCCACCTCGACGAGCTGCGGGAGCTGGCCGACGACAGCGTCGCCATCATCGGCAGGCCGCCCTACATCGTCGCCGGGCTGACCGCCGCCGCGGAACAGACCATGCGCGCCGTCGAGCGCCGCGCACCAGTGATCTATCAGGCCGCCATGTTCGACGGCCGGTTCGTCGGATTCGCCGACTTCCTGGTGTTGTCGCACTCTGAGGCTGGGACGCAGTACCGACTGCGCGACACGAAGCTGGCCCGGTCGGTCAAGGTCGAGGCGCTGCTCCAGCTCGCGGCCTACGCCGACACGCTCGCCGCGGCGGGTGTACCCGTCGCTCCTGAAGTCGAATTGGTGCTGGGCGACGGCGCCATGGCGACCTACCGCGTCGACGAGTTGCTACCGGTGTACCTGCCCCGCCGCGCCGCCCTGCAGCGCCTTCTCGACGACCACCTGGCCGGCGGCGCCGCGGTGAGCTGGGACGACGACAAGGTGCGGGCGTGCTTCCGCTGTCCCGAGTGCACGATCCAGGTCCGCGACACCGACGACCTGCTGCTCGTGGCCGGCATGCGGGTCAGCCAGCGCGCCCGGCTGATCGAGGCCGGCATCACCACGTTGTCGGCGTTCGCGCACCACGACGGCCCGGTGCCTCAGCTTCCGGCGCGGACCGTCGCGTCGTTGACCGCGCAGGCCCGACTGCAGATCGCGCCCCGCGTCCACGGTAAGCCGCCGTACGAGATCGCCGACCCGCAGCCGCTGAACCTACTGCCCGATCCGAACAAGGGCGACCTGTTCTTCGACTTCGAGGGCGATCCGCTGTGGACGACCGACGGCCACGAGTGGGGTCTCGAGTACATGTGGGGCGTCCTGGACGTCGGCGGCGCCTTCCGGCCGCTGTGGGCGCACGACCGCGCCAGCGAGCGCCAGGCGCTCGTCGACTTCCTCGCGATGGTCCGCAAGCGTCGCAAGCGTCACCCGAAGATGCACATCTACCACTACGCCGCCTACGAGAAGGCCGCGCTGCTGCGGCTGGCGGGCCGCTACGGCGTCGGCGAAGACGAGGTCGACGACCTGCTGCGAAGCGGTGTGCTCGTCGACCTTTTCCCGTTGGTGCGCAAGAGCGTTCGCGTCGGCACCGAGAACTACAGCCTCAAATCGCTCGAACCGCTCTACATGGGGTCCGAGCTGCGCAGCGGCGATGTCACGACGGCGACGGAGTCGATCACCATGTACGCGCGCTACTGCGAGCTGCGCGCCGACGGCCGGGCCTGCGCCCTTGCTGAGGCCGACAACGTGCTCAAGGAGATCGAGGACTACAACCGCTACGACTGCCGCTCGACACACAAGCTTCGTGACTGGTTGATCAAGATCGCGATCGAATCCGGCGTGCCACCGCTGGGTCCGCAGCCCGTCGCCGACGGCACCGCCGTCGAGGACATCGACGACGTCTCCCGCACGTTGATGGCATTCGCCGGTGACGGCGTCGAGGAGCGCAGCCCTGCGCAGACGGCCGTCGCGTTGTTCGCGGCGGCACGTGGATATCACCGCCGCGAGGACAAGCCGTTCTGGTGGGCGCACTTCGACCGGCTGAACAACCCCGTGGATGAGTGGGGCGACACCGGCGACGTCTTCCTGGCCGACGACGTTTGTGCGGTCGTCAAGGATTGGCACCTGCCGTCGTCGCGGGCACGAAAGCAGCAGCGCTGGGTGAAGCTCACCGGAACGCTGCCCGCAGGTGGGCTGGATAGCAACGTGTTCGCGCTCTACAACCCGCCGTCGCCCGCCGGGCTCAGCGACAACCCGGACCGGCGCGCCGCGGGCAACGCCGAGATCATCGACGTCAATGACCCGGATGTCCCGACCGAAGTGACCATCTGCGAGCGGGAGCCCAAGGACGGCGGGACGTTCGCGCAACTGCCGTTCGCGCTGACGCCGGGCAGGCCCTTCCCGACAGGCAAGCTGCGCGATTCCATCGACACCGCGGCCGCCGACGTCGCTGCGAGTCTGCCCAATCTGCCCGACAGCGCGATCGTCGACATCCTGCTGCGCCGCACCCCGAGCACCCACAGTGGCGCACCGCTGCCCCACACAGGCAACACCGCCTCGGACATAACGGCGGCGCTGCTCGACCTCGACTCGTCGTACCTGGCTGTGCACGGCCCGCCCGGCACCGGCAAGACATACACGGCGGCCAGGATCATTGCCACGCTGGTGAACGACCACCAATGGCGGGTCGGCGTCGTGGCGCAATCACATGCGGTGGTGGAGAACCTGTTCCGCGATTTGATCAAGGCCGATGTCGACCCGGCGCGGATCGGCAAGAAGGACTCGCCGCCGGACGCCGCATGGCAGGACGTCGACAAGGACGACTACGCCGCATTCATCGCCACGAACGACGGCTGCGTGATCGGCGGCACCGCATGGGATTTCGCCAACGACACCCGGGTCGACGCGAACAGCCTCGACCTGCTGGTGATCGAGGAGGCCGGCCAGTTCTGCCTGGCCAACACCATCGCGGTGGCCCGAGCGGCCAACAACCTGATGCTGCTGGGCGACCCGCAGCAGCTGCCCCAGGTCAGCCAGGGACACCACCCCGAACCGGTCGACGCGTCGGCGCTGGGCTGGCTCGTCGACGGCCACCGGACGCTGCCAGAACAGCTCGGCTACTTCCTCGACCGCTCGTTCCGGATGCATCCCGCGGTGTGCGGCCCCGTGTCGCGGCTGTCCTACGAGGGCCGCCTGCACTCCGAGGAGAGCCGCACCGCGGCTCGGCATCTCGACGGCCAATCGCCCGGCGTGTGCGTGCTTCCCGTGCCCCACGACGGCAACTCGACCAGCAGCCCGGAGGAGGCGGCCGCCATCGTGGCCGCCACCCGGCTGCTGATGGGCGCCACATGGACCGACGAGGACGGCACCCGCGAGCTCGCACAGACCGATGTGCTCGTGGTCGCGCCGTACAACGCGCAAGTGCTGCTACTGCAGGACTATTTTGATGCCGCCGGCCTGCCCGATGTCGCCGTCGGGACCGTCGACAAGTTCCAGGGGCGTCAGGCACCAGTGGTGTTCGTGTCGATGACGGCGTCATCAATCGATGACGTTCCTCGTGGCATCTCGTTCCTGCTCAACCGGAACCGCCTCAACGTCGCGGTCAGCCGCGCCAAGTACCTGGGCATAATCGTCCGCTCGGAGGCACTGACGGAGTACCTGCCTGCCACGCCGGACCGCCTCGTCGAACTGGGCGCGTTCTTGTCGCTCGCCTCCGGAGGCTGAGCAAGCGCGGCGCAGCCGGAAGCCGGGCGCCAGCGAAGCCGACGTCAAGGCCCTGTGATACACCGTCGAGATGAGCCTGACCGACACGCTGGCCGGGATCGTAGGCGCCGCGCACGTCATCACCGATCCCGATGTGCTCGACGGCCGCAGTGTCGACCACACCGGGCGCTATCGCGGGCACGCTAGCTTGCTGGTGCGGCCGGGGTCGGCTGACGAGGTCGCGGCGGTGCTGCGCGCCTGCCGCGATGCGGGCGTGTACGTCACCGTGCAGGGCGGTCGGACATCGCTTGTCGCGGGGACCGTGCCCGAACACGACGACGTGTTGTTGTCGACGGAGCGGCTGCGCGAGCTCGGCGAGGTTGACGTCGTCGAGCGTCGCATCCATGTCGGCGCAGGTGCGACACTCGCCGATGTTCAGCGTGCCGCGTCCGCCGCGGGGCTGCTGTTCGGCGTCGACCTGGCCGCGCGTGATTCGGCGACGGTCGGCGGCATGGCGTCGACGAACGCTGGCGGACTGCGCACGGTTCGGTACGGCAACATGGGCGAGCAGGTCATCGGCCTCGATGTGGCGCTGCCGGACGGGTCGGTGGTGCACCGGCACAGCCAGGTGCGGCGCGACAACACCGGATACGACCTGGCCTCGTTGTTCGTCGGCGCCGAGGGCACGCTCGGCGTGATCACCGCGCTGGATCTGCGGCTGCATCCCGCTCCGACGCACCGGGTCATCGCGATCTGCGGGTTCGACGACCTCGACGCGCTCGTCGAAACCGGGCGTGCGTTCCGCGACATCGACGCCATCGCGGCGCTGGAGTTGATCGACGCACGCGCCAGCGCCCTGACCGCCGAACACGTCGGCGTGGCAGCGCCCGTCGACGGCGCTTGGCAGTTGCTCATCGAATTGGCCGGTGACACAGATCAAACCGAGCGGCTGGCCGATGCGCTCGAGGATGCGCGGATGACGGCCGAGCCGGCGGTCGGCGTTGATGTCGGCGCGCAACAGCGGCTGTGGCAGGTCCGCGAATCGGTCGCCGAAGCGCTCGGCGTCTACGGGCCGCCGCTGAAATTCGATGTGTCCCTGCCGTTGTCGGCGATCGAGGGGTTTGCGGTGGATTCAGCGAAGCTCGTCGCCGAGCGTGCCCCCGAGGCGGTCCCGGTGCTGTTCGGTCACATCGGCGAGGGCAACCTGCATCTGAATCTGGTGCGGTGTGTGCTCGACGGCGACCGCGAGCGCGAGCTGTACTCGGCGATGATGGAGTTGATCGCCCGCTGGGGCGGCAACGTCAGCTCCGAGCACGGCGTCGGCACCCGCAAGCGGGACTACGTGTCCATGTCGCGCACCGAGGCCGATATCGCGGCGATGCGCGCGGTGAAGACCGCCTTCGACCCGTCCGGATACCTCAACCCCGCGGTGCTGTTCGACTAGTTACGTTCTGAAGACGCAAAATGCGCCAAAACACCGGCGCGTCGGGGATTTCTGCGTCTGCTCGCGCGACCCGGCTCGCGCGGAGTCAGTCGCGGCGCGGCAACGAGTGCCTGCCGTAGCTCGATGCATCGTCGGGGTCGTCACGGGAATGCCTGCCGTTCGACTCGAACCAGAACGGCCGTTTCTCCGGTTCCTTGTCGGATAGGTAATGGCGCGCAGACCGCTCATGACGTGACGGCCTCGCCTCCTCCGGGGCGGCCGGGGGCAGCGGCTGAAACCGCTCCTCCTCGACGTGAAAACCGTTGTGCGCGAAGCCGATCGGTTCGGCCTTCGGTGTGACGGACGGAATGTCGCTGAGTGGCCCGTCGAGTATGTCCCCCTGCCCTTCGGACGGGTCGGCCCCCAGCTTGCGAGGGGAGTACCCCCAGTCGTCGGCCTGCACGACAGGCTCCCTGTGCGCGACCGGCCCGGCCCGGGTCACCGGTTCGGGGTCGTCGTCCCACGACACCGTGTACTCGAGGTACTCATCATCGTCGACGAACGTCTCGTCGCCGCCGTACTCGACCGCGTAGCCTGCGTTGCGGTCCGCGTCCTCCAGGTAATCGTCCACGTCGTCGTCCTCGACGAGCCGGTCGGCATTGCCGAAGCCAAGCAGGAACATCGCGGCGACCACGCCGAACAACGCGAAGAACGCAGGCAACAACAGCGACTGTGACATCGCCGCGGCGAATGGTTCGTGCAGGAACGCGGGCAGCCGGGTCACCGAGCCTTGGCCAGGCGCCTCCGTCACGGTCGGCGGCATCTCCGCGCTGATCCGGGACGTCATGAATGCCGCCATGCCTGCGCTGCCGAGCACCGAGCCCACCTGCCGGGTGGCGTTGTAGACGCCAGAACCGGCGCCGGCCAGCTTCGGCGGCAGGTTGCGGGTGCCGGTCGCCGCCAGCGGCGCCCAGATGAACGCCGAGCCGATGCCCATTGCGGTCAGCGGCAGCACCAGACGCCAAATCGGCGTGGTCGGCGTCATCTCGATGGACAGCCACGTCATCGCGATTGCGAGTACCGAGAACCCGAAACCGATCACCGGCCGTGGGTGCGAACGGTCGACGATCTTCCCGACGAACGGCGCGAGCACGCCCGTCGCAATCGCCATCGGCGCGGTCAGCAGCGCTGACCGCGTCGGAGACAGCCCACACACCGCCTGCGCATAGAACATCAACGGCAAGAACGTCGCCGTCACGACGAATCCAATTGTCGCCACCCCGAGGTTGGCCAGCGAAAAGTCCCGGTCACGGAAGATGACCAACGGGATCAGCGGTTCGTTGCGGTTTACCGACTGCCAGACCAGAAACGCGGCCATGAACCCGATGCCGCCAGCGAGAGTGCCCCAAATCCACGGTGCCCAGTGGTGTGACTGGCCCTCCTGCAGCGCGAACACCATCATGAACATGCCGATCCCGGACAGCAGCACGCCGAGCAGGTCGAAACGATGCTTCTGGGTGGGCAGCACCGGGATCAGCCAGACGGCAAGCGCGAGCCCGATGATGCCGATCGGGACGTTGACGAAGAAGATCCACTGCCAGCCGAGCCGGTCCACCAGCACGCCGCCGGCCAGCGGACCGACCAGCGTGGCGACCCCGGCGGTGGCACCCCACACGCTCATCGCCACGCCGCGGCGGTCGGCCGGGAAGATCCGGGTGATGGTCGACAGCGTCTGCGGCGTGAGCAGCGCCGCGCCGATGCCCTGCACCACGCGTGCCGCGATCAGCATTTCGATGCTGCCTGCCAGGCCGCACCACAGCGATGCGGCGGTGAACACCGTCAGGCCCAGCAAGTAGAGGTTCTTCGGCCCGAACCGGTCGCCGAGCCGGCCGGCTACCAGCAGCGGCACCGCGTAGGCGAGCAAGTAGGCACTCGTCACCCAGATGACGGCGTCGTAGCTGGCGCCGAGCTTGTCCATGATCGACGGGTTGGCGACAGCGACGATGGTCGCGTCGACCAGGATCATGAAGAAGCCGACCAACATCGCCCACAGGGCATTCCACGGGTTTTCCCCCGCGAGCGGGGAATGTTTCCGAGGGTCGATTTGTAGCCGCCGCACACCCCCTCGAGCGCGGCCATCCTGCCGTGTAGTCATTGTTTTGAACATCTCGGGTCGACCAGATAAGCAACGATTGAGCCGACGGTACGGACCTAGCTATGCCCCGACAAGTCGGGGGTCGACCAGTATCGATGCGTCAGGCTGGTTCCGCGACGGCGTCGCCGGTGACGTCGTCCTTGCCTTCGGTGGCCGGCACGCCGACCGCCAATAACGCCAGCAGCGCGATCACCATGCCGGCCGTCATCACCAAGGCTAACGCGATCTCATTGTTGCCGAGCACGCCCACCAACGGCGCCACCGCGGCACCAAAGCCGAACTGGGCCGCGCCTAGTAATGCGGCCGCGGTGCCGGCGGCGTCGGGATGCCGTGACAACGCCACCGCGGGGGCGTTCGGTATTACCAGGCCCATCGCGGCCAGGATCGCCCAGATCGGCACCACAAAGCCCGGCAGCCCGCCGATGTGCTCGTATGAGAGGCCGACGAAGACGACACCGGCCAACGACGCGGCCACCAGCGCCCACACGACAATGCTTTGCGGTGCGAACCGCCGCAGCAGGACCACGTTGAACTGGGTGGCACCGATCAAAGCCACCGCGCCAGCGCCGAACACCAGCGCGAAGGCCTGCTGGTCAAGGCCATAGTGGCCCTGCAGCACGAATGACGCACCGGCGATATAGGCGAACAGCCCGGACATCGCGAGCGCGGCGACCAGCACCAGCATGACGAAGCGAACATCGCGAATGACCTCGACATAAGTGGCGGCGATGCTGCGCACCTTCAGCGGCCGTCGATGCGACGCGGGCAGGGTCTCGGGCAGCGCCAGCGCCGCCAGAAGAAGCAGCCCGCCCGCCAACACGACCAGTGCGGCGAACACCCAGTGCCACGAGGCTTTCAACAGCACCGCGGCACCAAGCGACGGCGCGACGACAGGAGCGACCCCAAGCACCAACATCAGCCGCGACATCACCGTGGCCGCGACGGAGTCGGCATACAGGTCGCCGACGACGGCGATCGCCACCACCATCGCTGCGGCGGCGCCCATCCCCTGCAGTCCGCGCGCCACGCCGAGCACGGCGATGTTCGGCGCGAACAGGCAGACCAGCGATGCCAGCATGTGCAGCACGATGCCGGCCATCAGCGGCCTGCGGCGCCCCAGCGAGTCCGACAGCGGCCCGACGATCAGCTGGCCGAGGGCCAACCCAGCGAGCGTGCCGGTCAGCGTCAGTTGCGCGACCGACGACGACACCGACAGATCGTCGGCGATCTTGGGCAGCGCAGGCAGATACATGTCGATCGTCAGCGGGCCCAGTGCGACCAGGGCGCCGAGGACAGCGATCATGCGGACGCGGCTCGGCGCCGTCGACTCCCCTTCCGGGGTCGAGGATTCGACGATGAGCCGCTTGCGCGAAGAGCGAAAAGCGCGGCTGGTCACGTCCACGTCGATCGATGTTGCCATGGAAGTGGTTAGCGCCGCTTCTCAATAATTTGTTCCCTACCTCACAGACAGTGACCGCGATCACGATCGGGCACCCGCGGGCGGCCTCCGTTCGTTCAACAAGCGTTAGCCTGAAGGTTCGGACAGGTTGTACCCGGTCGACAAGGGGGGAGCCGCACATGAGCGCTCGGTCGAGCACCAAGAGCCAGCTGCCGGCTACTACTGACGACAATCCCAGCGCCGCCGCCAAGGTGCTGTCGCAGATCCTCGAACGCGGCAACCGAGTGCAGGGACCTGCGATTAAGGCCTATGTCGACCGGCTGCGCCAGCACAACACGGACGCGACGCCCGCCGACATAGTCAAGAAGCTGGAAAAGCACTACCTGGCCGCGGTGATGGCCAGCGGCGCCGCCGTCGGGTCCGCCGCCGCGTTCCCGGGGATCGGCACGCTGGCAGCGCTGTCGGCGGTTGCAGGCGAGACCGTGGTGTTCCTGGAGGCGACGGCGGTCTATGTGCTCGCGCTCGGCGAGGTGTACGGCATTCCCGCCGATCACCGCGAGCGGCGCCGCGCCCTGGTGCTGGCGGTCTTGGTCGGCGACGAGGGCAAGCGTGCGGTCGCCGACTTGGTCGGGCCCGGCCGCACCAGCGGCGCCTGGCTGTCCGACGGCGCGGCTACATTGCCGCTGCCTGCGGTGTCCCAACTGAATTCGCGACTGCTGCGTTACTTCGTCAAGCGCTACACGCTCAAGCGTGGTGCGATCATGTTTGGGAAGTTGTTGCCGGTCGGCATTGGCGCTGTCGTCGGCGGGGTGGGAAACCGGCTGATGGGCAAGAAGATCGTCGCCAACGCCCGCAAGGCGTTCGGCAACCCGCCGCCGCGGTGGCCCTCGTCGCTGCACGTGCTGCCCGCCCCTAGCGAGCGACGAGAATAACTGCCGTTCGCATGGTTTGGCCGACGGCCGAAGCGTTAGCCTTTAGGCGGCGGAAACGCGGGTAACCGTTGACCGCGGGAATATAAGTGGCGAGCGTCTAGGAAAAGCCGCTTGCCTGAGGAAGGAATCGAGGCGAGTAGCTGCCGTGAGCTCACCATCACCATTCGGACAGAACGAGTGGTTGGTCGAGGAGATGTATCGCAAATTCCGCGAGGATCCCTCGTCGGTAGACCCGAGTTGGCATGAATTCTTAGTCGACTACTCCCCCGAGCCAACCACCGAAGCGCAAACCACCACCGGCAATGGGCAACCAGCCCAAGCGCCCGCGCCCTCCGCGCCTACGGCGCCGCCGGAAGCGGCGCCCGCCCCAGCGCCGAAACCCGCCGCGGGCAGCGGCGTCGCCGCCCCGGCTAAGGCACCAGAACCCGCTAAGGCACCGGAACCGGCGAAGACACCGCAACCGGAAAAGGCTGTCGCCAAGCCTTCGGCTCCCGCACCGGCACCCGCCGACGGCGAAGAGACCCAGGTGCTGCGCGGTGCCGCGGCGGCGGTCGTGAAGAACATGTCCTCGTCGCTGGAGGTGCCGACCGCGACCAGCGTGCGGGCTATCCCGGCCAAGCTGATGATCGACAACCGGATCGTCATCAACAACCACCTCAAGCGCACCCGCGGCGGGAAGATCTCCTTCACGCACCTGATCGGGTACGCGTTGGTGCAGGCGGTCAAGAAGTTCCCGAACATGAACCGCCATTTCGCCGAAGTGGACGGCAAGCCGAACGCGGTCACCCCACCACACGTCAACCTCGGAC
>Ga0207665_10003767_pt1 | contig 10128 bp, 9 predicted proteins | sample LARL112metaG_FD_184351 | JGI IMG/M metagenome (GOLD analysis project Ga0207665, IMG submission 184351) | Corn, switchgrass and miscanthus rhizosphere microbial communities from Kellogg Biological Station, Michigan, USA - LAR L11-2 metaG... | ecosystem: Host-associated > Plants > Roots >...
TCCCGGCCGGGAACGTCGTGCCGCGGATGACGCGCTCGACGTGCTTCGCGATCGTCTCCTCGTTGCCGAGGCCGTTCTGGACGGTCGCGACGAAGCCCTGGGAGAAGGCGTGCGCGGTCGCGGCGATCGCCGGCTCGGTGTGCATCGCCTTCGTCGCCACGATTCCGAAGTCGCAGGGCGGCAGCTCGGCGGCGTCGCTCGTCGCGCGCGGCCGGCCGAGGACGTCTCCCGCGCCCGACAGGCGGAGGCCGTCACGGTTGATTGCGTCGACGTGATCCTGCGCGAGGTCGTAAGCCCAGACCTCCGCGTCGTCGAGCAGCGACAGGTTCGCGGCGAACAGCGAGCCCACCGCCCCTGTCCCGACAACGGCGATCCTCGTGCGCGGCGTCACGCTTTTGTTGCGGTACCTGGTACCGGTCGTTTGGTCACTCGGAGTAGCTCGCCTCCCTCGCCTTGACGAGCCTATAGACGGCCGTCTGGAGGGGTACCGGGACGTCGCGCTGCTCTGCCTCGCGCACGAGCGCGCCGTTGATCGACTCGAGCTCGGTCGGCCGGCGAGCCTCGACGTCCTCGAGCATCGACGGGAAGTGACGGTGACCGCGCTGCGTCGCGAGGACGTTCATCTCCCACGGGTCGTCGTGCAACTCGACGCCCGCGGCGGCGGCGACCGCCTTCCCTTCGTCGACGAGGTCGCGTACGAGGTAGCCGAGGTCGGAGAGCTGCTCGGTCTGCGCGAAGTGGGAATCGTGCGGGAGCCCGGTGAGCGCGGCGACGCCGTTCACGGTCGCGTTGAAGATCAGCTTCGACCACTGCGCGGGCCGCAGGTCGGGAAACGCCTCCGCCTTCAGCCCGCCCTCCTCGATCAGCCCCGCAACGCGACGCGCGTCCTCCTCCGTCGTGCCGCGGTAGGGCCCAATCCAGGTGGCGGTGTCGAGGACGTACTCGACGTGCGCGTCGCCGTGACGGGTGCCGCTCATGAACGTCACGGCCGACAGGAGCGGCCACTCGCCGTGCGCGGCCACGACGTCCTCCGCCCCGAGCCCGTTCTGGATCGTCATCACGGTCGCGCGCGCAAGCGACCCCTCGAGCCGAGCCGCGAGAGGCTCGAGGTCGGTGCCCTTGCAGGCGAGGATCGCGAGCTCGGCGTCCGCCGGGAGCCCGGCCGGATCCGCGGTCGCGTCGAGCTCAGCCGTGAAGTCGCTGCGCCCGGAGACGCGGAGGCCCTGCTCACGCAGCGCGGCCGCGTGCTCCTCCCGCCGCGTGAGCACCGTCACGTCGGCGACGCGCGAGAGATGGGCAGCGAGCAGCGAGCCGATCGAGCCGGCACCGGCGACGACGACCTTCGTCACGCCTCGACCGCGACCGCTCCGGTCTCGCGCTGGATCACCGGGATGACGTGCTCGGCGAACAACTCCTGCGCCTTGATCGCCTTCCAGTGCGCGACGCCGCCAGGGTTCGTGGTGATCGCGATCTCGGTCAGCCCCTCACAGACCTCGATCGTCTCGCGGATCCGCTGGATCACGTCCTCCGGCGTCCCGACCCAGACGATGTCGCCGGCGATCATCTCGTCGTACGGCGTTGCGGCGAGCTTCTCCATGATCCCCGCCGCGTAGAAGCCGTAGCCGGCGGCATTGAGGGCGTCGACGGGCGGCACCGGGTACTCGGTCAGCGGCGAGGCGTTGCCCTCGAGGAAGCCGCGCATGTGCCACTCCGCCTCGCGCCGCGCGAGGTCGGCGTCGTCGTCGATGTAGCAGGCGTGGATCCAGATGATGTCCGGCGTCGTCCCGTACTCTGCGCACTTGGCGCGGTAGAGGTCGAGCTGGTCCTTGAGCGCCGCGTACGGCAGGAGCGGCGGCACCGCAACCGCCCAGCCGTGCTTCGCCGCGAGGTCATACGTCGCATCCGAGGTGCCGCCGAGGACGACCCGGAACTTGTGGCCGCTGAACGGGATGACCTGGCTGTCGTCCACGTTCCAGTACTCCCCGTGGTGGGTCACGACGTCGTTGTGCAGCGCCTGGACGAAGAGGTCGAGCGCCTCCTCGTAGCGCGGCCGCGAGGTCTCGTCGAGCGGCATGCCGGCGGGCAGCGGGATCCAGCCGTGGCCGCGGCCGACGCCGAACTCGTACCGGCCTCCGGTAAGGAGCGAGAACTCGTGCACCATGGCCGCGAGGACGAGCGGGTTGTGGTACGGGAGGACGTGGAGCATCGTCCGGAAGTTGATCCGGCGCGTCCGCGCGGCGGCCATCCCGAACAGCCCGAACGGGTTCGCCGACGCCGAGAACTTCGGGAAGAAGAAGTGCTCGATCGCGGCGTACGCGTCGTAGCCGAGCCGGTCGGCGTTCTCGATCTGCTCGAGCACTTCGCCGTAGAGCCGGTCGTACGGCTTGCCCGGCCAGCTCTGCACCTCGGTGTAGATGCTGAACCTCATGTCGTAACCCTCGCTTTCTCGAGATCGGCCACGGGGCGCCGCCGCCGTGGCAGGGAGAACTCGCGGCCGCCGGTGATGCCGGACGGGCGGACGATGAGCACCACTGCCATCACCACGCCGAGCACGATCTCGGCCGTCCCGGACGGGACCTTCAGGTGCCAGCCGAACACGTCGACGGTGTTCGTCGCGGCCGAGAAGAAGGAGTAGATCCCGTTCAGCGCGAGCGTGCCGACGACGGCACCGAGCAGGCTCCCGGAGCCGCCGACGACGAGCATCGCGAGCGTGATGAAAGTGAGATCGAGATACAGGTTGCCCACCTGGAGCGGCAGCTCGTGCACGTAGATGCCGCCCGCGAAGCCGGCGAGCGCTCCGGAGAGCGTGAAGGCCAACAGCCGCGACCGGTAGGTCGAGATCCCGACCGCCGCTGCCGCCGCATGATCCTCGCGCGTCGCGCGCAGCATCCGGCCGAACCGGGTGCGCTGGTAGACGTATGCGACGACGACGCAGATGAGGCCCGCGACGGCCGCCTGCCAGATGCCCGTGGTCTGCGGCACCGACGAGAACGCATTCAGGCCCGGGCCGATCGACTGCTCGTAGGTGAGGACGTTGTACGTGATCCCGAGCACGGCGAAGGTCGCGATCCCGGCGGCCAGGCCCGACAGGCGCATCAGCGCCAGCCCGACGGCAAGGGCGAAAGCGGCACCGACTCCGGCGGCGAGCGCGAGAGACGCGACGTTGCCGACCTCGTGGGTGAGCAGGAAATGGGAGAGGCCCGGCATCGTGATCTTCTTCTGGCTCTCCGGCACGGTGAGCACCCCCGCCGTCCAGGCGCCGACCGCGACGAAGCTGATCGTCCCGAACGAGAGGACTCCCGAGTTGCCGATGAACACGTAGAGCGCGACCACGATCGAGACCTTGATGAGCGTGTCGAGGAAGTAGGCCTGGAGGTAGCTCGAGACCTCGAAGCTCAGCAGCGCGGTCGCGAGCACGAGCAACGCCGGCGCCAACAGCTCCGGAAGCCGGCGGGCCTGGTTCATACCCGCTCCACCGTCGCGCCCCCGCGGGTGAAGAGCCCGTTCGGCCGGACGAGCAGCACGACGATCACGGCCGCGAAGATGAAGCTCGGCAGGTACTGGCTCTGGTCAGATGGGAGAATCCCGCCGAGGAGCCCGAAGGCGAAGCCGATCGTGAAGCCGCCGAGCGTGGCGGGGATCGGCCGGTTGAGGCCGCCGAGGACGACGCCCATCAGCACGTAGATCGTCTCCGGCAGGGCCCACGTGCTCGAGATCTGGGGCTGCTCGACACTGAGCATCACCGCGGCCGTCGCGGCGAGCAGCCCGGAGAGGATGACCGCGCCGCCGATCACGCGGTTCGCGCGGACGCCGAGGATCCGCGCGGTCCGGAAGTCCATCGAGGCCGCCCGCATCTGCAGCCCGAGCCGCGTCCGCGTGAGCAGAAGCTGGAGCAGGACGAGGCAGCCGGCCGCGGTGGCGGTCGCGATGATCGCGATCTTGCGGATCTCGGCGCCGTGGATGTCCCACGGCGCTTGCCACACCCCGAGCGACCCGGCGGTCTTGCCGTACGTGCCCCACGCGACGAGAGCGATGTTCTGGAGGACGAACGCGACGGCGAAGGTCGCGACGAGCATCACCGCGGGCGAGTGCGTGCGCAGCGGCCGGAACACCAGATGGTCCATCAAGACCGAGAGGGCCAGCACGACGCCAAAGCAGAAGAGGATCGAGAGCCAGTTCGGCAGCCCCCACTGGTCTCCGTATGCGAGCGCGAAGGCCCCGGCCATCATCAGCTGCCCGTAGGCGAAGTTGACGAGCCGCAGCACGCCAAAGACCAGACCGATCCCGACCGCCATCAATGCGTAGATGCCGCCGAGCGCGAGCGCGTCGGCGAACGTCGGCCACGTGAGGTTGAGGAAGGCGAGGGTCATGCGAGGTAAGCGGCGACGAGCCGGTCGGTGTCTCCCGCGTCGTCGGGGCCGAGGGTGAGACGGAGCTCGCCGTTCGCGAGCACGTAAGACGCGTCGGCGAGCGCGACCGTACGCTGCGCGCGCTGCTCGACGAGGAGGACGGCGAGGCCCGCGTCCCTGATCTGGGTCAACGCCTCGAACACGAGGTCCACGATCTTCGGGGCGAGCCCGAGCGAGGGCTCGTCGAGGAGCAGGACGTCCGGGTCGGAGGCGAGTGCACGGCCGATCGCGAGCTGCTGCTGCTGTCCGCCCGACAACGCGCCGGCGTGCCGCGAACGGAACTCGCGCAGCATCGGGAACAGCTCGTAGGCGCGCTCGAGGCCGCCGCCGTTGCGCTGCTTCGGACGGGCGGAGAGGCCGAGGCGGAGGTTCTCCTCAACCGTCAGCTCGCCGAAGATCCGCCGTCCTTCGGGGACGAGCGCGACCCCGCGCCGCGCCACGTCCTCGGGCTGCCGCCCCACGATCGACCTTCCATCCAGGCGAACATCGCCGCCGACCACGGGCGCCGCTCCCATGATCGCGTGCAGCGTCGAAGACTTCCCGGCGCCGTTCGGCCCGATCAGGCCGATGATCTGGCCGGGCTTGACCTCGAGCGAGAGCCCGCGCACGGCGTCTACTGCGCCGTAACGGACCGAGAGCTTCTCGACGGCGAGCGCGGTCATTCCGCGTCCTCGGCCGCCGCGCTCTCGCCGAGATAGGCCGCAGCGACCCCGAGGTCGGCGCGGATCTCGTCTGGCGTCCCCTCGGCGAGCGTCGCGCCCTGGTCGAGCACGTGGATGCGCTCGCAGACCTCGAGCACGAGGGCGACGTTGTGATCGACGAGCAGCACTCCTGCGCCTCGCTCGCGCACGGTGTTGACCGCCATCGCGAAGCGCGGCACCTCCGCCTCGGGCAGTCCCGCGGCCGGCTCGTCCATCAGGACGTAGCGCGGCTCCGTTGCCAGGGCCCGCGCGACGCCGAGCCGGCGTTCGTCGCCGTGCGACAGGTCCGATGCGGGACGATCCGCGTGCTCGGCGAGACCTAGGAGCCCGAGCAGCTCGTCCGTCCGGCGCGTGGCCGCCCGGCCCGAGGCACCCACTCCAAGCGCGGAGACCTCGACGTTCTCCCGCACGGTCAAGCCCGGGAAGGCATGGGTGTGCTGAAAAGTGCGCGAGAGCCCGTGCCGGCCGCGCCGATGCGCCGACCAGCGCGTCACGTCGCGTTCCTCGAGCATGACGTGTCCGTGGTTCGGCCGGTCGAAGCCGCTGAGGACGTTGACGAGAGTCGACTTCCCGGCACCGTTCGGACCGATCAGGCCGAGCACCTCTCCCTGGCGTAGCTCGAGCGAGACCTCCCTCAGCGCCTCGACTCCGGCGAACGAGCGGGAGACGGAGGAGGCCCGGAGCGATGCCCCGGGCCCCGCCGTCTGTTGCTGTGCGACTTCCGTCAAGCCCTACGAGTCCGGGCTGTTCGGAACCTTCTTCGCGCGGATCAGACCCTTCTCGATCGGCACGTTGTTGTTGATCTCGATCACGCGATACTGGCGACCGAAGACCGTGTGCAGCTTCTTCGAGAAGCTGACGTTCCCGGAGAGCGTCGGGACGTTGTGGAAGTTCTGCATCACCGCCGCGAGCTTCGAGCCGACCAGCGAGCCGTTGGCCCGCTTGATCGCCGTGACGAGACCGTCGATCGCGGCCGGGCCGGCGACGAAGCCGCCCGTCGAGGCCTTGATCTGCTTCGCGAGCGCGTTCACCCTCGAGTTCGGATCGTGGCCGAAGGCGTTCGCGTACGTCACAAACCAGTAGTTCGTGACCTTCGGATTGAGGCCGGCGACCCAGTACGTCCCGTCACCGGCCCACGAGTTGAGAATCGGCGTCTTGTTCCCGGCCGTCCGCATGCCTGTGATGAACGGACCGAGCGACTTGTAGGCGCCCGCGGTGACCGTAACGACGACGTCGGCCTTGTGAGCATTGATCCCCGTCACGGCGTTGCCGACGTTGGTGCCGCCGAAGGCCCCGTCCTGGTACGTGGTCTCGTAGTTGATCTTGCCGCCGAGCTGCTTGAACCGCGCCTTGAACGCGGTCACGACCGCCTTGAAGTAGACGATCACGGTGTCGGTGGCCAGGTCGGCCGTCCTCCAGCCCTTGTTCCAGGCGAGCTGGGCCATGGCCGAGCCCTCGTCCTGGGCGACGTTGCCGAAGCTGAAGGCGAGCTTGCCCTTGCTGCCGAAGCGCTTCGGCCCCATCTGGTCGGTGCCGATGCACGGTGCGATCGTGAGCAGGCCCTTGTTGATCGCCGGCTGCACCGCAGGAGCGGCGAGATCGACATCGCACGTGGTGAACATGATCTTTGCGCCCTCGCCGATCAGCTTGTTGGCGCACGCCGTCGCCGCGGCATTGCCGTTGGGCTGATGCGCGGTGCACTGCAGGAGCTTGATCTTCCGCCCGTCGACCCCCTTCTTGTTGACCTTGTTGATCTCGAGCTGCGCCGCGGCGAGCGCGGGCAAGTCGAATGGTCCCATGGCACCAGACGAGTCGTCGTGAACCCAGCCGATGACGATCGGCCCCTTCTTGGCCGCAGAATGGGTACGGGCCGCCGCGGTCGCCGCGAGCACGAGCGCCGCACCCACGACGATCACGAGCGCCCAGCGCGCCCGGTTTCCTACCTTCATGTGTCTCCTCTCTGGCCCACGGCTTCCGCCGTGACCCTCCTTTTCGACCAGCACTGGGCGAACGCGTCCCGTCCGCGGCGCGCGAGCTCGGCAGCGTCGACATCCCAGAGCGAGTCGGGATACGCGCTACCGAAGGCGCCGTTGTCCGAGAAGATCTCGAGGTCGTAGAACCCGTTCCAGCCCACCTCTTCTAAGACGCCGAGGATGGCGGGCAAGTCTGCTGCGCCGTCGCCGGGGAGCACGCGATCGGCCCAGCCGCGCGTCGGCTCACGCCAGTCGTTCACGTGGACGCCGGCGATGAGGTGCGCGTGGCGGGGGATCGCGTCGAGCACGTCTGCGGAGTTCCATAGGTGCCAGACGTCGAACTGGATTCCGACGGCGTCGCTACCGACCTCCTGGATCAGCTCCGCCGCCTCGTCGAGGGTGTTGATCAGCGACCAGTCCTCGGTTCCCTCGCGCTGGAAGGGCTCGAGCGCGAGGCAGATACCGGCGCGTTCGGCCTCGCCGGCCACGGTGCGGAGCCCGTCGATGCTGATCGCCCGCGCCTCGCTCGGATCGCGGTCGCCTGCGGGGCCCGTGAAAACGAGCACCGCTGCGGGCTTGAAGGCCGCCAGCCGGTGGACCGAGGCGCAGAGCGAGGCGATCCGCTGCTGCGGCTCCCCGGGGCCGGACAGGAGCGGCAGCGGCAGGATCGAGGGCACGGCCGGGACCGCGGTCGCCGAGCCGAGCCCGCTCGCTGCGAGCTGCTCAAGCGCCTCGGTGTCCGAGCCGTCGGCGAGCTTGAGCTCCCAGACGCCGATCCCGTCGGCGCCCGCGGCGGCGTACGCGCGCACGTCGTCGGCGAAGCTCGAGGCGAGCGTGCTCACCTGCGAGATCGAGAAGTGCGGTAGTTGCTGCGTGCCCTCCGACAAGCGTGAATGGATGGTGTCACGGGAAGCGCCGTCTGATCAAGCAGTGCGGCGCCCCGTGAGGGAGCGAGCCCGCGCGACCGCGCGCTGCGTGAGCGGCGGCTCGAGGAGCTTGTGCGCGACGAGCGTCCCCGAGCCGGCGCCGAGGCCGGGCCCTGGCCACGTGCTCGCGCCGATCTGCCAGAGCCGCTCGACCGGCGTCGTGTGGCCAGGGCTGCGGCCGAACGGGCGCCAGAGGAAGTTCTGGTCGAGCGCGAGCGAGCCGCCGTAGGGGTCGCCGTGGCGGAAATTGACGTTCGCCCGCTGTAGATCATGGGGGCCGAGCGCGACACGCTTGAGAGTCGAAGACTCGAGGTTGGGAATGTGCCGCGCGAGGCGCGCCTGGATCCGATCGGCATAGCGCTCGCGCAGCTCGTCCGTCCACTCGCCGCGGCCGGCGTCGAGCTCGCCGGCGGCGTCTCCCTTGATCCGCCACGGCAGCTCCTGGAGCTGGATCCAGAGGAGGCCGCGTCCGTCCGGAGCCCGCGAGGGGTCGACAGTGAGCGGCTGACCGACGACGACGGTCGCCTCGGCGGGGAGCAGTCCGCGCTCGGCCTCGTTGACGGCGCGCGAGACCCCGTCGAGGCCGGGCGTGACGTGGACGATCGCGGTTCCCGCGAGCCGCTCGTCGCCGTCCCAGCGCGGTGGCTCGGAGAGCGCGTAGTGGATCTGCATCTCCGCTCGGCCGTAGCGGAAGCTCCGTGCGCCCTCCGCCACCGGCTCGGGAACCTGCACGTCGGCGAGCAGCCTTTCGTAGAGCTGGGTCGGCGTGACGCTCGCCACGACGGCGCGCTCGGCCTCGATCGTCTCGCCGTCGGTGAGGCGCACGCCTACAGCGCGGCCCGAGCGGACGAGCGCGCGTTCGACGTCGCGGTCCGTCTCGCAGGTTCCCCCGTGGTCGCGGATGAGCTGCACGAGCGCGTCCGCGAGCTTCGCGCCGCCGCCGCGGGGCACGGGCATCCCGCCCTCCTGCACCGCGACCGCGATCACCTGGGTCATGAAGCCGGACGCCGCCTGGTCGGGGCCGAGACCCGTGTGGAGCACCCACGGCGCAAGCAGGCCGTGCGCGCGCTCCGACGCGAAGGTCGTCTCGAGCCAGTCCCGGCTCGACTGGAGTACCTCGGCCGCAAAGGCGGCCGCCCCGGCGCGGCCGAACCGGCGCATCGCCTTCGCTCCGAGCGCGAGGCCGGCCCCCGACCAGAGCTCGGTGCCGAGGACGCCAAACGCGAGGTCGGCGTTCGGGAAGAAGCGCTCGAGAACGCCGGGCCACTCCGGCCCGAGCTCATGCTCGTTCCCCTCGGCCGTGCGGAGGAGGAAGCTCGCGCCGCCGTCCGGAAAGGAAGTCGCCGTCGGCTGGTCGGTGTTGAGGTACTCGAGCCCGCGCGCCGCTAGCTCGTCCCCGAGCTCGGCGTGCGCGGCGCCGCCGACCCAGAGCGGATGCCAGGCGCTGAAGACGTCGTGGAGGAAGCCTGGCTCAGTCAGCTCCTCGGTCTTGATCGCGCCGCCGAACCAGTCGTTGCGCTCGAGCACGCAGACGCGCCAGCCCGCCCGCGCGAGCAGTGCCCCGCAGGCGAGCGAGTTGACGCCGCTGCCGACGAGGACCGCGTCGTAGTCAGCCATTCGCGAGCTCCCGGAGCTCGTCGTCGGTGACGAGGCCGCGCTTGCGCGTCCCGAGCTCCTTTACCTGCGCGAGCAGGTCGGGCCACTGCTCCTCGGGGACGTCGAGCCCGAGCTCAACGACCTTGATCCGGATCGAGTCGAGCCCGCTCTTCTTGCCGAGCACGATCGCACGCTGCGCGCCTACGAGCTCGGAGGAGTAGGGCTCGATCGACGGCGGGTCGTGGAACTGGGACGCGACGGCGCCCGACTCGCGGCGGAACAGCGTGTCGCCGGTGAGGGGCTTCCACGGGGCCAGGTCGTACCCCGAGAGCTCTTGCACGCGGTCGGCCGCCGCACGGATCCGGTCGAAGCGGAGCCCCGTCTCGACGCCGTACAGGGCGCGGAGCGCGAGCGCGATCTCGCCGAGGTCGGCGTTCCCGGCGCGCTCGCCCATCCCGTTGATCGTGCCGTGGATCCACGTCGCGCCGGCGCGGACCGCTGCCACCGCCGACGCGGTGGCGAG
>Ga0207665_10003772_pt1 | contig 10121 bp, 9 predicted proteins | sample LARL112metaG_FD_184351 | JGI IMG/M metagenome (GOLD analysis project Ga0207665, IMG submission 184351) | Corn, switchgrass and miscanthus rhizosphere microbial communities from Kellogg Biological Station, Michigan, USA - LAR L11-2 metaG... | ecosystem: Host-associated > Plants > Roots >...
GGCGGTGCGGGAGAAACCACGGGCGATCATCGTTGTGGACGGAGAGTCGACCGACCGCACGGTCGAGATCGCGCGTCAGCACGGTGCCGTTGTGGTCTCCGACGAGGGGCGGGGCCTTCCGGTCGCACGCCAGCTCGGCGCCGAGCTGGCCGGAACACCTTACGTCGCCCTGATCGACGCCGACGTGGTGCTCCACCAGGGCGCCCTGCATCGCCTGCGGGAAGAGTTCACGGATGGGGGCTACGCCGCGTTGCAGGCCGGCCTGCTCAGCGTGGGCGGCCCGGGATACTGGGGCCGCGCGCTGGCCCAGCATCATCGGTGGGGCCGCAGCAAGAATTGGTTCGGCCTGGTCGCCACCATCTTCGAGCGGGACACGCTGCTCCGGACCGGCTTCGACCACCAGTTCAGCTCAGGTGAGGACATCGAGTTGCGCTGGCGGTTGCAGCGCGAGGGAGCAAACGTCGGCGTTTCGGAGCAAACCATCGTCACTCACCGGTTCGGCGACGACTCCTTCGCCTTCGCCCACGAGCAGTTCCGCATGGACGGGCGGGGCCTGGGCAAGATGATCCGCAAGCATGGCTGGCGGGGGGCACCGCTACTGGCCTTGCCCGGCGCTGCGGCCGCCCGCGGCATAGCGCTCAGCCTGGCCCGGCTGCGCCCGCAATGGATCCCCTACTATTTCTGCTTCGCCTTCTTCAACTATCTGGCGATGATCGCCGAGCTGGCCAGTGTCCCGCCGGCGGTAACCGAGCGGCTGACGCGCCGGGTCCTGGGCAAGGGCGCGATGACCGGCGACGCGATCGGCTTGATCATCGGCCGGATGGCCTCCCTGGGCCTCGGTTTCCTGTTCTGGCTGGTAGCCGCCCACGTGGCCCGGCCGGAACAGGTCGGCTTCACGGCCGGTGTCGTGTCCGCGATGATGCTGTGCACACAGTTCGCCCAGCTGGGCACGGGACAGGCCTTTATCAAGTTGTACCCCCGGCACGTCCATAACCCGGCACCGCTGCTCGACACCGTGCTCTCCACGGCCGTGATCGGCGCGATCGGGAGCGCGCTGATATTCCTGTTCTTCGCGCGTTCCATGTTCACCCAGCTCGATCACGTGGCACACGATCCGGCCTGGGCGATCGCGTTCCTCGCCCTGTCGGTATTCGGCACCGCGCAGATCGTCTTCGACCAGATCTCGATGGGCCTGGAACGCGGCGGCCAGGTCGTCACCCGTAACGTCGCCTGTGGCCTGCTGACGCTCGCCCCGCTGGCCGTGCTGCCCGCCCTCGGCGTTGGCGTGTCCAGGCTGGAACTCTTCCTGGCATGGGTCCTGGGCGGCATGGGAACCGTCGCCTTCGGCTTCTGGCAGCTCCGGAAGTCATGCGGTGGTTACCTGTACCGGCCACGGCTCGTGCGCAGCCTGGTCCCGGCCATGGTAACCACCGGCATCGGCAACCACACGCTCACGCTGTGCGAGCGCGTGCCTGGCCTGGTGTTGCCAATCGTGGTGACCGAGTTGCTCTCCCCCCAGGCGAACGCGTACTGGTACGTGATCTGGATGAGCGCCTGGGTGGTCTTCATCACGCCCCTTTCGGTCGGCGTGGCGCTGTTCGCCGAGGGCTCCCACCGGCCGAAGGCCATGTCGGGCGCCACCACCCAGGCGCTCAGGATCTCGCTGATCTTCGGCGGTGGAGGCGCGGCCGTGCTCTGGCTGTTCGCCACCCCGGTTCTCGATCTGCTCGGCCCCGAGTACGCCGCGGCCGGTACCACCCCGCTGCGCATCCTGCTGCTCGGCGTAGTTCCCATGGCGTTCACCAGCGCCTACTACGCCAGGTGCCGGGCACGGGGCCGGCTGGGCGAGGCGATCGCCATCGGGGCCCTCGGTGGGCTGGCGGCCGTCGTCGTGACCGCGATAGCAGGTGTGGAACACGGCCTCTCGGGCATGGCGATCGCGTGGGTCGCCGTCCAGATAGTCATTTCCGGCTGGGCCGGAATGCGACTATGGACGGCCCAGTGATAAGCGCACCCCCCGGAGCCCAGCCGACCCTGGAGGCGGCGGAGCAAAGGTCGCGCCGCGCAGTAATACTGGAGCAGGGGCAGTACCTGGTGCTGCCGGTCGCCGCGCTCGCGGTCTGGGCCTCGTCGCTGCCGGGCATCAACCCGCGCGCCATGAACGATCTCGGCCTGATCTCCGTGCTGCCATGGCAGACGTGGCTGGCATTCGGACTGCTCACCCTCGGCTTCATCGCCTGCTGGCAGCGCGCCGATCAGCTGACCTGGCTGCTCGTGGTGCATGTCCTGCTGCTGGTGATCATGCTGTACGGGCTCCCCGTACTCATCACCCACGAGCCAAGCGGACCCATAGTTTTCCGGCACGCGGGTATCACCGAGAACCTCATCCGGACCAGGGTCGTCAACACGAGAATCGACGCTTACTTCAGCTGGCCCGGCTTCTTCATGGGGTTGGCGTCGCTGGTCAAGCTCGCAGGCGCGCCATCCGCGCTGAGCTTCGCCACATGGGCCACTGTCGCCTTCAACCTGCTCTTCCTCCCGCCGCTGCTGCTTTTGGCCCGGACGCTGACCCGCGACCCCCGGCTGGTGTGGGGGATGATCTGGTTGTTCTACGCAGCCAACTGGATCAACCAGGACTACCTGTCACCACAGGCCTTTGGCTATCTCTTCTACCTGACGATCCTGGGGCTGCTGCTCACCTATTTCCGGCCACACGGGACGGACCTCGACTGGGGCGGACGGCTGACGCGCCGGCTCCGTACACTGCTGCGGGTCCGCGCGGCTGAGGTGCCGCTCCCCACACGCAGCCGCTGGCCGACCGCAGCCGTCATCATGCTGGTCGTGCTTCTCTATTTCACCACCGTGGCGAGCCATCAGCTCACGCCGTTCGCGATCCTCCTCGGCGTGGCAGCGCTGGTCCTCATCGGGGAGTGCACCGCACGCGGGCTTCCGCTGGTGATGGCGGTAATACTCACACTGTGGGTTACCTTCGTCGCGCGTGGCTACATCTCCGGGCACCTGGGCCATTTGCTCGGTGGCGTCGGGGACATCACCCAAGCGGCCACGGCCAATGTCACGGCGCGCATCAGCGGCAGCGCGCAGCACTTGCTCGTGATCAGGGAGCGGCTATTCCTCAGCGGAGGGCTGTGGCTGCTCGCGCTGCTCGGCGCCGCCCGCCGCTTCCGGAGCGGGCACGCCGATCACGCGGCCGCCGCATTGTGCCTGGCACCGCTTCTCCTCTTCGGCATGCAGGCATACGGCGGCGAGATGCTCCTGCGCATCTACTTCTTCATGCTGCCGTTCGTGGCGTTCTTCGCGACGGCCGCGCTCCTGCCGGGCCGCCGATCAGCATCGACAGCGTGGGCGCGCCTGCCCGCCGCGATCCGAAACCATGCCGCCATCACCGCCTTCGGCCTCACCATCGTGGTCGTGCTGGCCGCATGCCTGGTGGCGCTGTACGGCAACGAGCGTGTGGACTACTTCACCCCAGGCGAGCGGGCTGCGATCGCGTTCGCCTACGGGCAGGCCCGGCCAGGTTCCACGTTCGCGGTTGAGCAGTCGTACCTGCCGTGGAAGTACACGGGATATGACCAGCACCACTACCTGTCGGTCTCATCGATGCTCAGCCAGCAGCACCCCCCCTCGCCTGCTCAGGCCCTGGGCCGGATCTCGCAAGCTCTGCGGCCAGGCCCCGGGAATCCGGCGGGGTTCGTAATACTGACCCGCTCGCAGCGCATATACGCCGAGACATTCGGCGGCCTGCTTTCACCGGGCTACCTCGCAAGGTTCGAGCGGCTGCTGCGGAAGTCGCCACACTTCCTGCTCGTCTACTCGAACTCCGATGCAAAGATCTACCTACGGCTGCCGGGGTGAGGCATGAACGCTGATTGGTTGCGGTCCGGAACAGTCACCTATTGGCTGCGGCCCGGAATAGTCCTCGTCTCCGCGGCCACGCTGCTAATAATGATCGCCACTGGGACCGGCGCACCCTGGCGAATGCTCTTTGCGCTGTGGTTCGTGCTCGTATGTCCAGGGCTGAGCCTGGTCGGAGTGCTGGGCCTGCGCGACCGCTTCGTCGAACTGGTTGTGGTTGCGCCGCTGAGCCTGGCCGTCGTAACGCTTACCTCCCTCGCCCTCTTCTACGGGGGTGTGTGGACCCCGGATGTGGAGTTCGGCCTGCTGATCTGGCTGTGCCTGGCCGGGCTCATCTGGTCCCACCCCGGGTCGCGTCGTAACGTAATGGGGGATGCATGACCTATCTGCTGGCCAGCGTTCCGCTGAAGCTCCGGGAAATCGCGCCGGTCGGTTTCGTGCCAATGGTGGCGCTGCTGGTCCTTCTGGTGGAGCGGGAGATAATCCGGGCCCGGCCGGGACAGCACAGGCAGCAGAGGACGGCAACGAAGCATGTCTTGAGCCTCGCGGTCTTTCCGCTCATGGTCCTGTTCCTTCTCCTCGCCGGGCTCCGTTTCCTGACGATTCACGGGTGAGTGCCATGGCCCTGTCAGCTGTGCTCACAAGCCCGCACCGCGCGGCGCGGACGAGCCTGCTCATGGGTGCCCTGGCCATGGCGGCCGCCTTGGGCGGTGCGGAGGCGGTGTACCGCGTCGCTGGAGCGTTCTGGGGCGCCGTCTGCTTCGCCGTCGTTTTCCTCGCGATCGTCCAGCTTGCCCTGCTCGTGAGCGCACGGCGGCCCGCCGACCGCCAGCTGGTAGCGCTTCTCGCGGTGGCCAGCCTGGTGCCACTGGACCGGCTACTCGTACTCAGCGCCCCCACATTGCCCTTCCTGAGGCTCGACCCGAACGCCCTGTGGGTACTCCCTATGGGCCTGGCCGGCGTATACGCCTACCAGGCCCGCTGGCTCCTATCGAAGCGGCGGCCGCTGCTGCGCCTGGCCGGCCCCGGACGGCGGCCGCTCGCCATCCAGACGGCCGTCGCGATAACGGGCCTCGCGCTCGGTGTGCTCGGCGCGGACGCTGTCGCCTATACCGGCCCGCACGCGCTGATCTACCCGGACGCCGCCAAGTGGACCGGGGTGGCGTTGTTCGCGCTGGCCGGCGGGGTCGGGGAACTTGCCTGGCGCGGCGTCCTGCAGCCGGTCGCAGCCGAAGCCGCGGGCCCGATGGGGGTCGTCGCCTGCTTCGTTGCGTCCGCCTACGTCTCCGTGGCATGGATGGGATTCAGCGCGGCTGGACCGGTGATCGTCCTGTCGGGATTGACCAGCGTGGTGGTCTACCGCACACGCTGCCTGAGCGGGGCCGTGGCTGGCGGCATCCTGCTGAATCTGCTCATGGCCATGCTGCGGTGAGCGAGCCTGCGCTCACCATCGTCAGCGATCTTCACCTCGGCGGGGGCCCTTCCGCTGCGGCCTGGGGTGCGGGATTCAGCGACGAGTTCGCCGACGACCAGGCGTTCAGCGACTTCCTCCGCTGGCTCAGCCGGCGCCCGCAGCGCCGCCTGGTGTTCCTGGGCGACGTCTTCGATTTCCTGCGGATCCCCGTGACCGGCACGCGTACCGGCCTGTTCGCCCGCAGCGACACCGAGGCGGTCGCCCAGCTTGACCGGATCGCCGCGGCCCATCCCACGGTGATCGAGGCGCTGTCGACCGCGCTCGCCGCGGGAGCGCAGGCCGACTTCGTGGCCGGGAATCACGACGCCGAGCTCATCCGCCCGGCAGTACAGGAACGGCTGTGCGCGCTGCTGGGGGCACAGGTCCGCTTCCACCCGTGGGTTCTGTACATCCCCGGGCTGCTCTACGCCGAACACGGTCATCATCACCACGACATCAACACGTTCGTTCGCCCATTGTGCCCGTACGCGAAGAAGGGCGGACGCCTTGAGCGCCCACTCGCGGCGTGGCTCGGCGACCTACGGCGCCTTTCGGCGGCACCGGGCCGACTGGGGCGGGATGCGCTGACGGGGCTGAGCGGCCGCCCGCCGACACGCACGCGCGCCGAGTACTTCGCCAGGCTGGTTCCGGCGTCCGCGGAGGAGATCGGACTCCCGGAGAGTGTGGTGACAGAATTGCACCACCTGGCCAGCTTCTCGCTGTTGGGGACCGGGCGCCGCCTGGTCAGCACGCGACTACGGCGCGACGGCCGTCCCGGTTACCTGCCCGCCGCCGCCGGCGCCGTACATGACCTGATGGCGCGGAACCAGCTTGCTGTACCGTTCTATGCTTTCGGCCATACACACGCCGCGATGCGATTGCCGCTCGGGACCGACTCGTGCTACCTCAACAGCGGCACCTGGTCGACGGCGCCCTGGGGCGGAACCCGGACCCGCAGGACATGGATTGAGATCACTGCAGATGCGCCGCCTGCCGCTTCCGCGCGGCTGTTCCACTGGACCGACGCCGCAGAGCCGCTTCTGCTCACATGATGCCGACTTAGGACCAGGACGCCACCTTGACTGGCGTGCCACGGAGCTGTGCTCGGCGGGCCAGGGCGACGGCCTCCAAGGTGGTGTGGACCTCCAGCTTTCCCATCAGGTTCTGCATGTGGCTGCGGACGGTATTCGGGGAAAGGTGCATATGCTCAGCGACCTCACGCCGGCGCATGCCCTGGGCCAGATATGACAGCACCTCTCGCTCCCGGGCAGTGAGAGCTGCTAGTGGGTACGTTCCGGGCGGAGGCTGCCGGTCGCTCCCGTCGAGGAGCAGCCGCAGGACGGGGCCTACCGCAGCAGCCGGTAGCCATGTTTCGCCGCGGATCACGCCCCGGATGGCCTCCAGCAGGTTCTGGATCGACTCGCCTTTCTGGACCCATCCGGCGATCCCGCCGCGTAGCGCCTCTACGATACGTGTGGCCTCCGGCACCGTCCCGAGCATGATCACCCGGACCGGATGCGGAGCGGCATCGCAGGCGCAGGCCATCTCGGCGGCGAAGTGGAGGGCCTCGGGCAACTCGGCGTCCAGCAGCGCGACGTCGACGTGACGGCCGACCAGCAGCCTCCTGACTGGCGCCACCGACTCGGCGGCGGCCGCCACGAGCAGGCCGGCCTCGGCCGCGAGCCGCTCAGCGAGAGCGTCAGCGAATGTGCGCTGACCGTCTATCACTACTAAACTGATCTGGGCCATGCTCTCAGCGTGCCCTCTTAGTGCATACCGCGGCACCCAACGATGTCCGTGTACGTCTACGACTTATAGGGGAGCGCGGTCTCACCTGGCAACTCGTCTACTAGTCGAGCCCGTACTGCGATCGCGGCAGCCTCCAATCGTGAGTGTGCGCCGAGCTTGGTTAGTACGTTCTGCGCATAGGTCCGAACCGTGCTGGCCGCGATGGACATTGACCGCGACATCTGCTTGGTACTTTCGCCGGCGACGATCCGGCGGAGCACCTCTTCTTCCCGTGCTGTGAGGTAGTGCCACGGTTCCTTGGAAGGCTCCGAAGCCAGATGCCGCACGATGTCGCGCACCAAGCCTGTCTGAAACACGGACTCCCCGCCAACCACCTGCTGGAGCGCAGCCTCGATCTTGTCCACGGTCTGGTCCTTGCGGACAATCCCGGCGACACCGATGTCGATCGCCCTGGAAAGAATCAGCGGATCGGCCACGCCTGACATAATCAGGATCAGCGTGTCAGGATAGCTCCTCCGAATGACATGCGCCGCCTGCAGCCCGTTCTCTCGCTCCGGCAGGTAAAGGTCCAGCAGGCATACGTCAGGATGGTGCTCGGCGACCGCTCGAACGCATTCTTCCGGGGTCGTCACCGCCGCCAATACATCGTGCCCCCGCGCCTGGAGGGCGACCGCGAGGGATTCGATCAGAATCCGGTGATCGTCGCACAGTACGAGACGCATCACTCCTCCAGGTAGTCGCCGTGGGAGGCGCGCAGCACAAGGATCGCCAGCATGCTCCCCAGCCGACTACGGCTGTACTCGATGCGTTCCCCGCAGGTGTTCAGGCCCCCGGCCGCGGCACACAGACCAAGGCCGATGCCCAGGAGGATCTTCCTGAACCCAAGGCCCTTGCCACCAGCCGTTAATAGTGCGTGAGCACCTGCGCTACGCGACTCGGCGATCACTGATGCCACTTGCCGACCGGGCTCGAACGCTAAGCCGAACTGGCAACTCATCAATGTTGTAATCCCCCGTCTCACCGCATTCCCCCATCCCACGCGGGTGGACCCTGTTCCCCTCACCATGCGACCCCTGCAGACCCTGTTACGGCTACCCCAAGCGCCCTGTTACGGCTACCCAAACGGCGCTAAAGGAAACGTAAACCGCCCCTGCCTGCCATCAGGGTGCCGACCCTGCGAAGTAGGCGGGCTGCTCGTCGCAGGCTACGAGACCATCATCGGGCCTCACGCCGGAGCATCGGAGGCCCGCAGCGCGAGGATCGCCCTGACTCCCCCCATCTGGCTCCGGCTGTACTCCAAGTTCCCTCCGTAACTCTTCAGGCCGCGCGCCACTGCCAGCAGTCCCAGGCCGACGCCCCGGTGGATCAGCCCGAACCCGGGGCCGGAGTCGTCGACGGTCAGCACCACGTGGTCGGCGGCGCGGCGCAACTGGACGAGCACCTTCCCGCTCGGGCCAGCCGCGCGGGTCGCGTTGCTCAGCAGGTTGACGATTGCGCGGCGGAGCTCGACCCCATTCCCGGCCACGCACATATTGCCACCGCTCCACTGCAAAGAGAGGTCACCCGGGTATGTAGCCATCTCCATCTCAACCACTTCGGAAGCAAGATGGACGAGGTCGTGAGATTGACCTTGTGCGGTTCCGGTCGCAGGCGGCTCAATGAGGTCACGGAGCAACTCGCTGAGCCACTCCGCCTGATCCCGGATCTGCCCCAGCCGGTTCCGAACACCTAGTGTAATCTCGGCGTTACTCAGGGCGGCCTCGGCGAGAGCCATGATACCTGCCACCGGCTGCCGCAGATCATGGCAGATCTCCTGGAGACGGTCAGTCTCCGAGGCATCCGGTGCGCAATCTACAAGGCGCAAGTTACCAAGAGCCGCGCGCCTATCCTCTGGCGCTGTGTACAGCGATGCTGCTTCGTGGCCCGGCTCGAGCGGGTAACCGAGCGGGCCAGATATCAATGCTGGAGTCCCCTCTCCCCGACGCCACGATCCCCTCGTAGCTGTACTCCCCGACGCCACGGTCCCCTCGTGGCTATGCAAAGACCATATCAGGCGCCCTGGGCCAAGTTAAAGGAGGGGTGAACGAAACCTTTACAATGAATGACTAGACGGTAACGGCGACGTAACGCCATGGAGTTGGCCCGGCTGGCCGCATCCCGTCACTGGCGTCCAGCACAGCCTTGCGCAGCCCGCACCTAGGACGGGCCGCCACCGCCGACGGGCGCGCACTCATCGCTCGCACACAACTCCAGAGCCCAATTCAAGGAACTGGCCGACTGGCCGGAGACGATTCAAGATCACCGACAACGCGCTGATCCCCGCTGACGGAGCGCGTGGTGGGCCGCAGGTACCGTTCGCTGGTCGGTGTCGGCACCAAGATCACCCGGTGCCCCGCGCCACGATGCCCAGCCGTGCGGGGGGGCAGCTTGACCCTTTTTGGGGAACGGTTTCCCCGGAGATTGGCTAGCAGCGTCCCGAAGTCCGTAGCATGTGTCCTGCGCGCCGGTCCAGACCCCCTCGCAGAGACAGCGCGCGGGCCAGGACCCACAGCGTTGAAAGGCCGCAATGACCCACCTGACATACCTTGAGGCTGCGGTTGTCGGCCTGATCCAGGGCGTCACCGAACTGTTCCCGATCTCCAGCCTCGGGCACAACGTCTTGCTCCCCGCCATCGTGGGTGGCAGCTGGGCCACCGATCTCAACGTCGCCGCGGCCGAATCGCCGTATCTGGCCTTCATCGTCGGGCTGCACGTCGCCACCGCGATCGCGCTGCTCATCTACTTCTGGCGCGACTGGGTGCGGATCGTCAAGGGCTTCTTCTCCTCACTCCGCCAGTTCATCCAGCCGGAGGAGGGCACCAGCCGCTGGCAGCTGCAGACGGTCGACCAGCGGCTCGCCTGGATGATCATCCTGGCGACGATCCCGGTCGGGCTCGTCGGGCTCGTGTTCGAGCACGAGTTCCGGGTCCTGTTCGGCAAGCCCATCCGGGCCGCGATCTTCCTCGTCATCAACGGCCTGATCCTGCTGGCCGGGGAGTTCTTCCGC
>Ga0207665_10003776_pt1 | contig 10120 bp, 10 predicted proteins | sample LARL112metaG_FD_184351 | JGI IMG/M metagenome (GOLD analysis project Ga0207665, IMG submission 184351) | Corn, switchgrass and miscanthus rhizosphere microbial communities from Kellogg Biological Station, Michigan, USA - LAR L11-2 metaG... | ecosystem: Host-associated > Plants > Roots >...
GACCTCGCGGAGGCCCGCGTCGACCCCGTCGATGACGTCGCGGAGGTAGAGGCGTTCGTCGAGCGCGATCTGGTCGTTGCGCGAGCGGCCGGTGTGGAGCTTGCCGCCGACCGGTCCGGCCAGCTCCATCAGCCGCCGCTCCACGTTCATGTGGATGTCCTCGAGCTCGCGGCGGAACGGGAACCGCCCGCCCTCGAGCTCGGCCCGCACCGCGTCGATCCCGGCGAGCAGCCCCTCGAGCTCGGCGGGCGTGATCAGCTTCGCCCGCGCGAGCGCGCGCGCCCACGCCGCGCTGCCGGCCAGGTCGTAGGGCCAGAGCCGCCGGTCGAAGGACAGCGAGGAGGTGAAGGCCTCCGCGGTGGGGTCGGCGCCCTCGGTGAAGCGCCCCGACCAGGCCTTGCCCGGGGGCGTGCCGGCGGCGGTCACGAGGCACCCGCGCGGCCGGCGGCCGCGGCGGGCTCGGAGGCCGGATGCAGCAGCCCGGCGATCTCCGACATGATGCGGCGGGTGACGTCCTCCCGCTCGGCGCGCGCAATGGTCCGATGGCGCGGCCGATCGAAGACGAGCGGCGCGCCGAAGCGGACCGAGAGCGGCCGGCGACGGGGCACGTAGAAACGCCGCGCGCGCAGCGCCTCGTAGGTGCCCTGGATCGCGGCGGGCACGATCGGCACGCCGGCCCGGAGCGCGATGAGCGCCGCGCCGGGCTGGCCGGTCACGAGGCGCCCCTCCTGGCTGAACGGGCCCTCGGGGAAGATGCCGACGATCCGTCCCGCGTCGAGCGCCCGCAGCACGCGCTTGATCGCGCCCGGATCGGGCCGCTCCCGGTTGACCGGAATGGAGCCGATGCGCCGGTGGAGCGGCGGGTGCAGCGGGGTCGCCCGGTAGACGCGCGGCATGACCAGGAACGCGATCGGTCGCGGCACCGCGACGCCCAGTACGACGCCGTCGAGGTAGTTGTGGTGGTTCGCGGCCAGGATGAACGAGCCGGTCGCGGGCAGGTGCTCGGCGCCCTCCACGCGCAGGCCGAAGAGCCCGCGCAATACCGGCGCGCACGCCCCGCGAACCAGCCGATAGAGCGGAGGAAACGCCTCCGCCCGCGGCTCCGGCGACGTGGAGGCCGGCCGCAGCATGGACACGGTGGAGGTCTCCTCGCCCAGCGCCATAGCGCACCTTATAGCATCCACCCCCCCACCTGACAACCGCGGGCACCCACACCGATCCAGCGGCGAACAGCACCTCGAGGGCGGGCGCATCGTGTCCCGCTACACACGCGAAAACAACGAGGCGCGCGTATCAAACCGATTGAAATGTGAAGGTGGCGAGGCCCGCGGGCCCTACCGACCAGGGAAGGGCGGGCGGGGGGTGGCAGGGGGCCCTCCGGGAGCCGTGTCTTCTGCGGGTTACCGAAGCGTGACCCGCCCTGTCTCGTGGCCCGACCGAGACGGCGCAAGAGAGGTGCGACTCAGCGTGCTCCCGGAGGGCCCCCTGCCACCCCCCGCCTGCCCGTGGATGGACGCGAGGAGGTTAGCGCGACCGCGCCAACCGATACCGCGCGACCGCCGCGTTGTGATCGGCCAGGTTCGTCGAGAACTGGTGGTGCCGATCGTCCATCGCCACGAAGTAGAGGTAGTTCACGTGGGCGGGCCGCACCGCGGCCTGGATGGCGGCGCGGCTTGGGCTCGCGATGGGACCGGGCGGGAGCCCCTGGCGGCGGTAGGTGTTGTAGGGCGAGTCGGTCTGGAGATCCTCACGAGTGAGGCGTCGACGGTCCTTGCCCACCGCGTACTGCACGGTGGGGTCCGCCTGCAGCGGCATGTCCTTGCGGATCCGGTTCCAGAACACCGCGGAGATCAGCGGCATCTCGGTCGGCTCGACCGCTTCCTTCTCGATGATCGAGGCCAGCGTCAGCATCTGGTGCACGGTGAGGTCGCGGGCGCGCGCTTCGGCCACGATCTCGGGCGAGACCTTCTCGCGCATGCGCGCGACCATGCGGGCCAGGATCTCCTCGGGGGTCATGCCCTTCACGAACTGGTAGGTGTCGGGGAAGAGATAACCCTCGACCGAGTCGGCCTGGATGTCGAGGGTCTTGAGGAAGACCGCGTCGCGCGCGACCCGCATGATGTCGCCGGCCGGTGCGAGGCGCTCGACCTCGAGCTGCTTGGTCAGCTCGGCGAGCGTGCTGCCCTCCTGGACCACCACCAGGTGCTGCAGCACCTGACCGCCCTCGAGCCGCTCGAGCACGCGGACGGTGTTGGTGCCCTCGGGGATCTGGTACTCGCCCGCCTTCAGGCTGCGGAAGCTGCCGCGGGCCACCGCGAGGAGCACGAAGCCGACCCGGCTGCGGATCACCCCCGCGTCGTCCAGGATCTCGGCCACCTCCATCACGCCCTTGTGGGCCGGCACCTCGACCACGCGCGGCGTGGCGCGCAGGGTGTCGGGCACGCTCAGGATCCACCAGCCCTCGAGCAGCAGCGATAGCACGCCCGCGATCACGAGCATGCCGATCGCGGTGCGCCAGGTGGGCCCGGAGTGGGTGGCGGTGCCGCCCCACGGTTTGAGGGATCGGGGACGCTCCATCATGGACCCTCTCATTCTGGACGGGCTTCTTTAATGAGTCAAACCGCCGGTAAACTGGCGCAATGTCGCCGCTGGCCTTGCTGCTCGTTCTGCTCGCCGCGCTCTGCCACAGCGCGTGGAACCTGATCGTGAAGACCGACGCGCGGCGACTCGAGATCCAGTCGGGCGCACTCGTGGTCGGGACCCTCGTGTGCGCGCCGGTGCTCTTCTTCTACTCGCCATGGACGCTGCCGCCCCGGGCCTGGGTCGCGATCGCGGTCTCCGCGCTCTTCGAATCGGCCTACGTGCTCGCGCTCACCTCGGCCTACGGGGCGGGAGACATATCACTGGTGTACCCCGTGGCCCGCGGCACCGGCACGGTGCTCGTCGCGCCGCTCGCGGTGCTCATGCTGGGCGAGCGGCTCTCGTCCCAGGGGGTGATCGGCATCGCGCTCGTGGTCGGGGGCATCTTCCTGAGCCACGGGCTCGGCCGCGGGGCGCTCCGGGGCTGGGCGGTGGGGCGGGGACAGCACCGGGCCCTCGGCTGGGCGCTGCTCACCGGCGTCTTCATCGCGAGCTACTCGCTCGTCAACAAGGTCGGGGTCACGCTGGCGCCGGTGCCGCTCTATGCCTTCCTCGTGTTCCTGGCCGACGCGGTGCTGGTGCGCCTCGTCCAGCCGTGGTGGGGCGCGGCGCCCCCGGCCCTGCGGCGCGATGCCCCGTGGGGCCGCATGATCGTGGTCGGCGTGCTCATGATGGGGGCGTACCTGGCGGTGCTGGTGGCCATGTCGCAGGCGCAGGTGAGCTACGTCGTCGCCACCCGCGAGGTCAGCGTGGTGCTGGCGGCCCTGTTCGGGGCTCTGGTCCTCCGCGAGCGGCACTCGGCGGTGCGGGTGGCCGGGGCGGTGGTGATCTTCGGCGGTCTCTGCGCGATCGCCCTGGCCCGCTGATTCGACCGGTCGAGGTGGCCCGGCGGGCAATCCGAGGGCCGCCCACCTCACGTAGAACGGGTATGAGGAGCCCGTCTCCGCCGACGGTCTGGGAAACGCGCAACGCGATGGTGGCGAGCGTCCTGGCCCCGCTGCTGGTCCTGACCGGCGCGTTCGGCTTCGCCCTGCCGTCCCGCTGGGCCCTGCTGAGCGGCGCCCCGGCCTACAACCTCTTCCACGGGGTGGCCGGGATGGCTGGGATCTGGCTCGTCATCCGGTTCGGGGCCAGAGGCGCGGTCGCTTTCAATCTGGGGTTCGGGCTCGTCGACCTCTACCAGGTGCTGGCCGGCTTGGTCGGCCTCTTTCCGGCCGCCCTCTTCGTCTATCGGCCGCTCGACGACGTCCTGCATGTCGTCCTGGGCCTGGGGCTGGTGGGCCTGGGGGTGCTCGGCCATGGCCCGGGGGTGACCGCGGCCCGGGGTGAGCGGGACCCGGCCCCCGGGCGGCCCCGGGATCGGGTGATCTAGGCTCCCTCGGGGCTTCTGGTATAATCACCGGCCTGGGGGCGCCGCCCCCTTCACACCCCGAGGAGGAGATCCAAATGCAGGAGCTGCTGCTTCCAGTCCGTCATGAGTGGCTCGCCCGTGAGCGTGCCTACGGAAAGATCGCCATCGAGCCGTTCGAGCCGGGCTTCGCCTTGACCGCGGGCAACGCCTACCGGCGCGTGCTGCTGTCGTCCATCGCCGGCTCGGCGCCCACCTGGGTCAAGATCGAGGGCGTGCTCCACGAGTTCTCGCACCTGGTCGGCGTACGCGAGGACACCCTCGACATCATCCTGAACCTGCGCAAGCTGGTGTTCACCCTGCACGTCAACCGGCCGAAGCTCCTCCGCCTGAAGGCCCAGGGGGTGCGCACGGTGACCGCGCGGGACTTCGAGCCGGATCCCGACGTGGAGATCCTGACCCCCGACGCGCCGCTGGCCACCCTCGACAAGGACGGCACTCTCGAGATGGAAGTGTGCGTCGAGCGCGGCCGCGGCTACCAGCCCGCCGAGAAGCGCGAGCCGGAGGCGCTGCCCATCAACGCGATGCTGATGGACGCCGACTTCTCGCCGGTGAAGCGGGTGAACTTCCACGTGGAGAGCCAGCCCTCGGGACAGGAGCGGCTGGTGATCGAGCTGTGGACGAACGGCACCGTGACGCCGGAGATCGCGATCGGGGACGCCTCCCGCATCCTGGACGATCAGTTCGCGCTCCTGATCGATTTCCCGGTGGCGGCGCAGGAGGAGACCGAGGGCGTCGAGCAGGGCGCGGAGCCCCCGGCGCGCAGCGAGGTGAACGAGCACCTGTTCCGCAACGTGGACGAGCTCGAGCTGTCCGTCCGCGCGTCGAACTGTCTCAAGACCGCCAACATCCGGACCATCGCCGACCTCGTGCAGAAGACGGAGTCGGAGCTGCTCAAGACCAAGAACTTCGGCAAGAAGTCGCTGAACGAGATCAAGACCATCCTGGGAGAGATGGGGCTCTCCCTCGGCATGCGTCTCGATCCCGAGGAGCTGGAGCGGCTGCGCGCGCACTACGAGCGCAGCTTCGAGACCTAGTCTCCCTCCCGCATCCCGCGCGTCCCACCACGGCCTCCGGTCACCCGGGGGCCGCGGTGTTTCCGGGGTCCGCCTCCTCGGGGCCCTCCAGGGAGAAGGTGTCGGTGGCGCGGCGCGCCCACGCGGTCACGCGCACGACGCGGCCGTCGGTCTCGAGGATCACCGCGCCGTCGCGGTCGGTGCGGTAGACGCGCGCGCCCGCCGCCTCCAGCCGGGCCACCGCCTCCGGGCTCGGATGACGGAACGGATTGCGCGCACCCACCGAGATCACCGCGATCCGGGGCTGCGCCGCCCTGACGAAGGGCTCGCCGGACGAGGAGCGGCTGCCGTGGTGGGCCACCTTCAGCGCGAGGGCGCGGAGCGGGCCGCCGCGCTCCAGCAGGAGCACCTCGCCGCGCGCCCCCAGGTCGCCCGGCAGCAGCAGCGAGACGCCGCGCCAGTCGAGCCGCAGGACCAGCGACTCGTCGTTCGCGGCCAGCGGCGGGCCCGGCGCGGGGCCGAGCACCGTGAGCAGCGCGTGGCCGAGCCACACGCGCTGGCCCGCGGTGAGCGCGCGACGCGGGACGCGGGCCCGGCCCAGCGCCGCCACCGTCTCGGCGGCGCCCCCGGGGGCGCGCCCGCTCTCCCAGAACTCGCGCACCGGGAAGCGCGAGAGCACCGCGGCGAGCCCGCCGGAGTGGTCCACGTCCCAGTGCGAGAGGGCGACGACGTCCAGGTGGCCGAGCGGCCGGTTCCAGAGAAACGGAGCGAGCACCCGCTCGCCCACGTCGAGCCGGCGCCCGCCGCCGGGTCCGCCGTCCACGAGCAGGCGAGGGCCCTCGGGCAGCTCGATCAGGATCGCGTCGCCCTGCCCGACGTCGAGGAAGGTGACGCGCAGCATGCGCTCCGTGAGCGCGAGCCACGGCCAGAGCGACAGCGCGGCCACCGCGAGCAGCAGGCCGCTCACGAGGATGTGGCGCCGCCGCGAGCCCGCGGTCACCGGCGCCAGCAGAAGCGCCGCGTACCACGCGAGGGACGCGGCGAGCATCGGCGCGGGCAGGTGCACCATGGCGCCGGGCACCGCGGCGGCGACGGCCACCACCGCGCGCAGGAGCAACAGGACGAGCCAGAGACAGTCGAAGCAGAGAGGACCGGTCGGGCCGGGCAGCAGCTCCGCCAGCAGCGCCCCCATGCCCAGGGTGGTGGCCACCGCCGCGAGCGGCACCACCGCGAGGTTGGCGGCGATGCCGATCAGCGAGAGCTGGTTGAAGTGGACCAGCATGAGCGGGGTGACCGCGGCCTGCGCGCCGAGGCTCACCGCGACCGCGGCGGCGAGCCACGACGGCCAGCCGCGCGCGGTCAGCCGCTCGGTCAGCCACGGCGCCAGGTACACGATGCCGGCCGTTGCCGCGAAGGAGAGCTGGAAGCCCGGCTCCCACAGGTCGCCGGGCCGCCACAGCAGCAGGAGGAGCGTGGCGAGCGCGAGGGCGTTGGGGAGCTGCGACTGCCGCTCGAGCAGCAGGGCGGCGAGCAGGAGCAGGCCCATCACGGTGGCCCGCAGCACCGAGGGCTGGCCGCCCACCACGAGCGCGAAGCCGACGAGCACCGCCGCCGCGACCACCGCGACCGCCCGGCGCGGGATCCCGCAGAGGGCGAGCCCGCCGAACACCGCGGCGGCCAGGAGCGCCACGTTGAAGCCCGACACCGCGAGGATGTGATAGACGCCGGCCCGCCGGAATGCCTCGTCGCTCGCGGGCGGCAGCGCGGAGCGCTCGCCCAGCAGCAGGCCGGCCAGCAGGGCGGCGGACGTCTCGGGCAGGCGGCTCGCGATCGTCTGCACCGCCCAGCGCTTGACCGCCACGCGCCAGGGCGGCGCGTCCGCGACGAGCGCGACGACCCGCTCCGCGCGCGCGTTGCCCACGAGCATGATGCCCTCGCGGCGGAGATGCGCCGGGTAGTCGAAGCCGCCCGGGTTCCGGTAGCCGATCGGACGATGTACGCGTGCGTCCACGAGCACGCGCTGCCCCTCGCCGAGCGGCGCGGCCAGCTCGCCGTAGACGGTGATCTGCACGAGCCCGCTGGCCGGCAGGCGCTCCGGACCCAGCTGGATGGCCTCCGCCTCGAGCAGGAGCCGCACGCGGTCCGACGCCCAGCGGATTGGCTCCTGGGCGAGGCGGCCCTCGAGCGTCAGCGCTCCCTCGCGCGCCCGGCGGGCGACGTGGTCCTCGGGCAGGGGCGGCGGCGCCGCGCGCAGCACCCCGAGCGCGGCCACCGCGGCCAGGACGAGGGCCACCGCCACGCGCGGTGTGCGGCCGGCGCAGATGAGCGCGGCGAGCAGGAGTGCGGCCGCGAGCGCCAGCAGCGGCGGCGAGGGGACGGCGAGCCACGACGCGGCCGCGATGCCGCCCGCGAAGGCGAGGGCGGGTGGCAGGAGCGGCGCGGCCGCGAGCGACCGCTCAGTCACGCACGGTGATGAACGGGCGGATCGCGGCCAGCTTCTTCGGCCCCATGCCGAGCACGTAGCGCAGGGCCTCCGGCGAGTCGAAGCGCCCCCGGCGCTCGCGCTCCTCGACGATACGCTGCGCGAGTCCCGAGCCCACGCCCGGGAGCCGCGCGAGGGCGGCCGCGTCGGCGTGATTGACGTCGAGCGGCTCGGCCGGCGGCGGTGGTGACGGCGCGGGCGGTGGCGACGACGGGGTCGGCGGCGCCGACGGAGATGGCCCCGGTCGCCTGGCCGGCGACGCCGGGCTCGGCGGGGCACCCGCGGCCGGCGTCGTGTCCGGCAGGAGCGGGGTCTCGTCGTCGCGATCGAAGCGCTCGAGCCGTTCCGCCGCGTCGGGGAAGCCCGCGCGCCACTCGCGCACGCCGAGACCCACCAGCAGGGTGAGGGCCAGGAGGATCAACAACCGGAGCTGCGGGCCGGGATAGAGCACGCCCGCACCGTCGCACGCGCGCCCGGCGGCGGGCTAGAGTGAGAGTTCGGATACGTCGGGGTGTATCTGGGCGGACTCGCTCGCCTGCGATTGCGTGCCGGCTATGATCGGGAAACGAGAGGGAGCGCGCGTGTCGCGATGTCAGGCCGAGCGCGCCGCCGCGGTCAGGCGCACCGGGCGTCCGCCCGCCGCCGATTCCACCGCGGCCAGCGCGGTCTGGAGCGCGGCGCGGCCGTCCTCGAGGGTGCAGCCCATGGGCCCGCCGGTGCGCACCGCCTCGAGGAAGTGTTGCCACTGGGTGCGATAGGAGATCTTGAAGTCGCCGCCCTGCCGCAGGTTCCGGAGCGCCGTCGGCAGGAGGCCCAGGACTTCCGGGATGCGGCGGAGGCGCGCCCGGGGGCGCGCCGGGTCCGCGCCCACCGGGAAGAAGCCGAGGCCCTCGACGCGATTGCAGGAGACGCGGAGCCGCCCGGCCGCGCCGCAGACCTCGAACTCGATGTCCTCGGTGGTGCGCTCGGACAGGGCCGCCGAGCCCAGCACGCCGTTATCGAAGACCGCGCTCACCACCGCAGCCTCGTCGTCGCGACGGCCCGAGCGGCTGCGGGCAAAGATCTCGGCAACGTTGCTCCCGACCAGGAATCGCCAGAGGTCGAAGTGGTCCACTCCGGTCTCGATGAGCGCGCCGCCCCCGAGCTCGCGCCGCGCTCGCCACTCGGGCAGGTCGCGGTCGTCGCGTGGGCCGTACCACACCATGCGAACGCTCTCGAGTGGGCCAATCACTCCCTGGTCCAGAAGCGCGCGGGCCTGGCGCACCATGCGGTGCCAGCGCATGTGGTAGCCGACCATGGCCCGGGCGCCGCTCCGGCGGGCGGCCGCAATCATCTCGTCCACGTCGTCGAGGGCCAGGCCGGGCGGCTTCTCGACCAACACGTGCTTGCCGGCCAGGAGCAGCCCCGGCACCACCAGGCGGTGGTGGCCTGCGGGGATGCAAACCCCGACCGCATCCACCTCGCGGTCGGCGGCGAGCGCGTCGACGTGGGCGTACCGCCGCGGGATTGCGAAGCGGTCGCACACCAGGCTGAGGCGCTCGGGGCGCGGATCGACCGCCGCGACCACCTGCACGCCGGAGAGGCCGCGGAGCGCGGGGAGATGCTCCTCCTCGGTGACCGCCCCGCAGCCGACAAAGGCCAGCCGGATCATGCGTAGTCGGCGGTCGCATTTTCCATGCCGCCGACCGGCCGCGAGAATCGGACGGACTCGGCAAGGTTCGTAACGGGTTACATAGAGCAGCGTCGGGAGGCCCTCATGGTTCGGAGAAAGAAAGTCGCCATGTTGGGAAGCTGAATTCTGAGCTTGGAGAAGCAAGACTGGTCGCCAAGACGAACGCCCGCCGGTCGACGACTACTCGATCACCTTCGCGGTCTTCAGGTTGTCTTCAGGTTGTCTTCAGGTTGATGACCAACCCGAAGACTCCGGGGATTGATGTCACGCGCTGCTACCTGTTGCCGGTGTCGTGTGGCGTGTCTTTCGGATACTCCGCGATGTATCCCTATACTGACTCCATGCGACGGGTACGCCCGGCCCTCCTTGCGATCGCGGCCTTGTTCGCTCTCGCCGCCTGCGGGGCCGGTGGGCCCGCGATCTGCACGTCCGCCGGCGGCACGTATCAGGCGGGCACGTGCACACGCTCGAGCGCGGGGCAGGAGTGGGCCGAGCAGCAGTGCCAGGCCCGTGGAGGCGTGTACCTGCGGGGCCAAGACCTCTGCGCGGTCGGCGCCGGCGGGGCTTAGACCACCACCGACTCGCTGGCGAGCCGCCGGCTCGCTACGGCCCTTCCCCTCAGTCGTGAACCGGGGCGGCCGGGAATCCGGTGGGCGGCAAGTAGCCGGCACAGCCGGCGAACAGCAGCAGCAATCCGATCCAGGCGTAGCGCATGGCTACCTCCCGCCCCGGTCGATCACGGGCTAGTGCCTCTCGACGCCCGTCCCCTGCATGTCGCACACCCCGAGGCTCTGCCGCCACCAGCCCCCACCGCGGATGCACTGCTGTGCGTCGGTCAGCATCGAGCTGGCGCTCGTGGCGGGAGGAGGCATGCTCGAGCTACATCCGGCCAGAAGCCATAC
>Ga0207665_10003778_pt1 | contig 10115 bp, 11 predicted proteins | sample LARL112metaG_FD_184351 | JGI IMG/M metagenome (GOLD analysis project Ga0207665, IMG submission 184351) | Corn, switchgrass and miscanthus rhizosphere microbial communities from Kellogg Biological Station, Michigan, USA - LAR L11-2 metaG... | ecosystem: Host-associated > Plants > Roots >...
TCCCGCCGAGCGCGTTGACGAGGGCGCGGGCCGTGCGCTTTGCGATCCCGAAGCCGCCGCCCTCGCGGCGCTCGAACGCGGCGATCGCGAGGTCGGAGTCGCTCTCGAGCAGCGGCGCCAGGTCGCCGACGAGGTCGGCGTCGCAGAGCACTAGGCGTCCCGGCGGGGCTTCCCGCTCGGCGAGCGTCAGCGCCTGGCCCTTGCCGAGGCGAGGCAGCCGGACGACGGTCGCGCCCGCCCGCTCCGCCTCCTCGGCCGTCGCGTCGTGCGAGCCGTCGTCGGCGACCACGACCTCCGCCTGCGGAAACGCCGCCCGCAGCGACGCAACCGTTGTGCCGATTCGCCCTTCCTCGTCCCGCGCGGCGACGAGGACGACGAGCGGGTCAGCCACCCGTGACGGCCGGGAGGGTCGGCATCGGCGGCAGCGCGCCGTCGCCCGCAGAATCCTTCACGCCGTACTGGCCGGGCGACGCGCCCTGCAGCAACAGCACGAGCGCGAGCTTGCCGACCCGCGTGTCGACGTCGTCGACGCTCGAGAGGCCGGCCTGACGGTAGACGGTCGTCGCCGACTGCGCGGCATCGGTCTGCTCGACCCCGACCGCCGGAACGCCTCCCGAGCCGAGGCCCTCGTAGAGCCCGAGGAGGAAGCGTGCCGTCGGGCCGCGCTGCGGGGTGTCGGTGCGGACGACGACGACGCCGTCCGCCGGTGCCTTGTCCCCGCCCAGTTTGTGCTCGACGAGCGCTTCGGTGAGCGAGTTCCAGAGCGGAGTGTCGCCGCCAATTGCAAGCTCCTGTCCGAGCTCGCGCCCCAGCGCGTCGAGGTTGCTCTTCCCGCGGAGCCCGGCGGCGGCGGGCTGATTCTTGATCGCCGCCTCGATCTGCCGTACGTCGAGCGGCACCTTCAACGCGCGCAGGCGGAGCTGCTGTGCGCCGGAGTTGTTCAGCGCGCTGTTGACGGCGGCGGGGGTGCCGCCGTTGTCCGACCCGACGTACACGACGGCGATCTGCTTGCCCTTCAGGCGGTTGCGGACGAGCGCCGGGTAGGTCTCGTTGACGAAGCTCTGGGCCGCCTGGCGGTCGCGCGTGAGGTCGGTCGACTGGGTTGCCTTGTTGTCGAGCCGCTTCTGCAGGCTCGCGAGCTCGTCCTGGAGGAACTTCGTCTTCGCGCTGTCGACGAGGCCGCGGTCGGAGATCCCGACGCCGACCAGGATCCCGATGATCAGCGCGAGGAAGACGGCCGCGAGCGAGGCGACGTGGTAGCGAAGGTCAAACATGGTCTCAGAGCTCCGCGGCAGTCTGGCACAGGGCGAACAGCCGCCTGAGCGCATTGCGCGGCAGCGAGCGGCGCAGGCCGACCATGAACGGGCCGCTCACGGTGAGCTCGGCACGCGTGTGGTGGTCGCCGGCGTCGGCGAGGCGGAGCTCGACGTCGAGGCGCTCGGTCGCCATGTACCACGTGACGCGCCTCAGCGGCTCGACGTCGATGATCACCATCGTCGAGTCGGAGGCCGGCCGACGGAGGAGCCCTGGGCGCATCGGTGCGTGGAGCTGCCAGCGAGCGGCAGGCGCGAGGCCGCGGCGGTCGGGCGTGACGCCCGCGACGCCCGGCCACCAGTCGGCCAGGTGGTGCGGCTCGGCGAGGAACAGCCAGACGTCCTCGAGCGGCGCGAGCAGATCCTTGGTCTCGGTGTAGCTGGGCACGGCGCCGGAAAGTGTTGCTGTTTCGTCACGCTTGGGCGTGCCACGCGTGCGTTAGTCCCCGATACGCTCGCCTCGGGGAGGAGGTCAAGGGTTCCAGCGGAGGGACATGTCCGAAATGGACGTGTCAGCCCAGGCCGAGCAGGTCGCGGATCCGCTGGCTCAGCAAGCCGATGAAGTGGCGGAGCCCCGGCGAGGCGAGGATCGCGACCACGATGGCGCCCAGCCCCGCGGCCGCGAACAGGACGAGGGGCCAGAGCCCGACCTGGCGGCTGACGAGCCGCGAGACGCCCTTCGCGTCGATCAGGATCTCCCCCACCTTCAGCCGCGTCACGAACGTCGACGACATGCCGGCCCGGTCGCGCTCGAGGAACTCGGTCAGGTTGAAGTGCGTCCCGACGGCGACGATCAGCTCGGCGCCCTTCTCGAACGCCAGCAGCAGCGCGATGTCCTCGCTGATTCCGGGCGCGGACACCGTCGCGTAGCCCAGCCCCATCCGCTCGAGCCGGTCGGCGCCGGGCGCGGCGCCGTCGCGGTACGCATGCACGACCAACTCTGCGCCCGAGCGGAGCGCGCCGTCCGAGACGGAGTCCATGTCGCCGACGATCACGTCCGGCTTCATCCCGGTCGCGAGCAGGGCGTCGGCCCCGCCGTCGACGCCGACGAGCACCGGCTTGAAGTCGCGGACGTAGGGCCGGACGATCGCCAGGTCGCGCTTGTAGCCGGGGCCGCGGGCGACCACGAGCGCGTGCCGCTCGCGGAAGCGGGTCTCGAGCGCCGGGAAGTCGATCCCTTCGGCGAGCAGCCGGCCCTCGTCGCGCAGGTAGCGCAGCGTGTTCTCGGCGAAGCCCTCCAGCGCCTCGGTCACGCGTCCCTGCTGGTCGGCGAGCGCCCGAGCGAGCTCCTCGGCGCCGAGCGAGCGGCCGTTCGCAAGACACGTGCTGTTGCGGAAGACGCTGGCGCCGCGGACCGTCACGTCCTCGCCGTCGCTGAGCTCGTCGAACAGCGGCGCGCCGGGAGCGTCGATCAAGCGGACCCCGCCGCGGACGAGCAGCAGCGGGCCCGGGTTCGGAAACCGTCCGGTCTGCGACGGCGCGACGTTGACGACCACCCGCACGCCCGACTCGAGCAGCTCCTCGGCCGAGACCCGGTCGATGTCGCGGTGGTCGATGATCGCGACGTCGTCCGGCCCGATCCGCTGAACGAGGTTCTTCGTGCGGCGCCCGAGGCGGGCGCGGCCGGTGAACTCGATGAAGCTCATCGCTCCTGCTGGACGGCTGAGAGGAATTGTTCGCCGCCGAGCATCCGCCGCAGCTCCTCCCGCCGCTCGTCGTCCGTAAGCGGCTGAATCGAGGTGTGCGTCGGGTCGCCCGCGATCTTCTCGACCCGGAAGTGGCGGTCGGCCACCGACGCGATCTGGGGCAGGTGCGTGATCGTGACGACCTGCGCACGCTCCGCGAGCCGGCGCAGCGTCGCGCCGACCTCGTGAGCGGTCTCGCCGCCGATGCCGGCGTCGATCTCGTCGAAGACCATCGTCTCGCCGCCGGCGACAGCCGCGATCGCGAGCGCGATGCGCGAAAGCTCCCCGCCCGACGCGGTCTCGGCGACCGGTGCATAGGGCAGGCCCGCGTTCGGCCGGATCAGGAACGCGGTCTCGTCCGCGCCCGTGGATGTCGACTCGCGCTCGCGCAGCTCGACCCGAAAGTCGCCCTCGCCGAGGCCAATCCCCTGGAGCTCCTGCGCGACGGCTGCGGCGAACGGCTCGGCGGCGGCCTCGCGGGCTGCGCGCAGTTCCCGGACGAGCGAGGCGACCGCCGCCTCGGCCTCGGCGAGCATCTGCGCCGCTCCGGCCACCGGGTCGGCACCCGCGTCAAGCGCGCCAAGCTCCTCGCGCGCCTCGGCCGACCGGGTGATTAGCTCCTCATAGGTTTCGCAGCGGAAACGGCGCCTGGCGTCCGCGATCGCGTCCAGCTCCGACTCGACCTGCTCGAGCCGGTTCGGCTCCGCCTCGAGCGACGCGAGAAACGCCCGCAGCTCCGAGGCCGTCTCGCGCAGCCGCAGCTCGACGTCGCGGAGCTCGTTCCCGGCGCGCTCGAGCTCGGGAGCGAGCCGCTCGAGCGGAGCCACGGCGCGCTCGGCCAGCGCGACGAGACCAGCAGCACCGTCAGCGTCCTCGGGCGCCAGCGCCTCGCCTGCTGCGGCGACGCCGTCGGCGAGGTCGGTGACATGCCGAAGCCGCTCCCGCTCGGCGCGCAGCCGCTCTTCGGAGTCCGGTTCGAAGCCGTCGGTGTGCTCGACGAGTGCGCGCAGCTCGGCGAGCCGTGCCTCGGCGGCGGCCGCGTTTTGCGTCAGCTCGTCGTGGCGCCTGCGCGCGGCGCCGAGCTCCCGCCAGGCCTGTCGGAGCGCCCGGCGTCGGTGCGCCTGCTCCTCGCCGGCAAAGGTGTCGAGAACGTCGAGCTGGTAGGCGGAACGTGCGAGGCGGCGCTGCTCGAACTGGCCCGACATCGCGACGAGCCGCTCGGCCGCGGCCGCGACGTCCTCGCGTGCAGCGCTGCGCCCCCACGCGTATGCGCGCGTGCGGCCGTCGGGGAAAACGCGCCGAGCGAGCACGAGCCCGTCCTCGCCCTCTGGTCGGAGCTCGGCGAGCGCGGAAGCCTCGTCGTCGTCGAAGAACCCTGGCGGCGGGTCGAGCTCGGCCTCGACGTACGCCTCGTCGCCGTCCGCGCCGACGAGGGCCGCGTCGCCCCGAGCGCCGAGTAGCAGGCCGATCGCCTGCGCCAGGATCGTCTTGCCGGCGCCGGTTTCACCTGTGATTGCGTTCAGCCCGGGCTCGAAGGCGAGCTCGGCGTTGCGAATCAGGACCAGGTTCTCGATGCGGAGGCGCCGAAGCACGCCTGGATGCTACGTCCGCCGTCCGTGCGTGGCGACAGTCGAAATCGGCCGCGGCCGCTCTCTTGTTCACGCGCGCCCCTGGGTGGGTGGGGGTTAGGGACGGTACCCGCCGGCAGCGCACAGAGGAGTGCCGAAAGCGTGCCGATTGTGTGACGGCTGCTATTCGGACGAAAACGTCCGCCGGTAGCGGCTGAAGAACGTCGCCTCCGGGAACGTGGCCAGCAGGCTGCGCTGCTCCGACAGCTCGGCCTCGACCCGGTCGCCGGGCGCGAGCTCGTGCACCCGCTGGCCGTCGACCAGGACGGTCGCGCCCACGTCCGCCGTCCGGTTCGTGACCGTCAGCGCGCGGCCGCGCGGCACGACGAGCGGTCGTGCGTCCAGCGAGTGCGGCGCGACGAAGGTGATCGCCATCGCGTCGAGCCCCCAGACGAGCACTGGGCCGCCGTTCGAGAGGTTGTAGGCGGTCGAGCCGGACGGTGACGAGCAGATCAGGCCGTCGCACGGGAGGGAGCCGAGATCCTCGCCGCCGATCGCCCAGCCGAGCTCGATCATGCGGCCGATCGTCGAGCTCGCGACGACCATGTCGTTCACCGCCGGCCACCGCTCGTCGCCCGCGGCCGCCTCGAGCGCGGGCAGCTCGACCACCTCGAGGTCGCCGTCGAACGCGCGCTCCAGCCCGGCCTCGAGCGAATCCGCCTCGATCGTGGCGAGAAAGCCGACTCGGCCGAAGTTGACGCCGAGCACGGGCACCCCGGTGCCGAGGAAGCGGCGCAGTGCGCGCAGCATCGTGCCGTCGCCCCCGAGCACGACCGCGAGGTCTGCGTCCTCCAGCGCCCCGGCGGCGCCGTCGCCGTGCTTCGCGACCTCCTCCTCCGGCAGCAGCAGCTCGATCCCGCGCGCCCGCGTCAGGGTGCGCAGCCGCTCGAGCGCCCCGCCGATCGTCTCGGGGCGGCCGTGTGTGACCAGGGCGATTCGCTTCACTTCAGGCAGTCGCGTCGTCGATCCAGTGCTCGAGCTCATCCGGAATCTCCGGCCGCTCGTTCTGCACCAGGTGCAGGAAGAACTCGCGGTTCCCCTTCGGGCCGGGCAGGCCGGAGTCTACGACGCCGACGGGCTGCGCCCCCCACGCCGGCGCCTCGCCTGCGACCTCCGCCAGCACCCGCCGCCAGATGTCGCGGTCGCGCACGACGCCGCGCCTCGCCTCGCCGCGCGCCGCCTCGAACTGCGGCTTCACGAGCACGACCGCCTCCCAGCCGGGAGCAGCGAAGTGGAGCGCGGGCGGCAGCGCCTTGCGCACGCTCACGAACGAGACGTCACAGACGACGAGCGCCGGCGCGAACGGGAGCTCCCGGAGCTCCCGCACGTTCACACGCTCGAGGACCGTGACGCGCGGATCCTCGCGGATGCGCGGGTGCAGCTGGCCGTAGCCGACGTCGAGCGCGATCACCCGTGCTGCGCCGCCCTGGAGCAGCACGTCGGTGAAGCCGCCCGTCGAGGCGCCGACGTCGAGGCAGTCGCGTCCCGCCGGGTCGACTCCGAACGCCTCGAGTGCGTGCGCGAGCTTCTCCCCGCCGCGCGAGACGAACCGCGGCGGCTCGGTCACCGACACCTCGGCGTCGTCGTCCACCTGCTGCCCGGCCTTCGAGTACCCGGGCACGCGGCCGGCGAGCACCAGCGCCTGCGCCTGCGCCCGGCTCTCCACGAGCCCTCGCTCGACCAGTAGGACGTCCAGGCGCTTCTTCGTCATTACGGCAGCGGGTCGTCGGCGACGGACAGGACCGCATCCCAGGCGAGCTCCGAGGCGACGATGCCGAGCGCGGTCGTGTCGAGCAGCGGGTCGCTGTCGACCGCGCCGGTCGAGACGGCGAACAGCACGTCGCCGTCCTCGAGCGCGTGGAACGGCTGGATGGCACGGGCCATCGAGGCATGCACCTGCCGGCCGAGCGTGCGTAGCTGGCGCTGGTCGAGGCGCAGGTTCGTCGCGAGAACCGTGAGCGTCGTGTTCCCGGGCGGCGGCCGCACCGCGGCGCCGGCGGCGAGCCGCCCCTCGACGCCGGGCACGAGCGGGCGGCGCAGCCCCGTGGCCCGGTCGTAGTGGCCGCGGACGACGGTTCCTTCGCGGTCGACGATCGCGCCGATCGCATTGACGACCGTGAAGACCGCCAGCTTCGTCTCGCCGACCTGCCGGAAGGCTCCGCCCTGCCCGGCCGGCTCGCCTTCCTCGTACGCGAACACCTTCCCGGCGGTCGCCGAGCGGCCGGCACCGCGGCGGCCGATCGGGAAGACGCCGGGTCGCGCCGAGCGCACGGCCGCACGGCCCAGCTCCTTGTCCGGGTAGACGGCGTTGTCCCGCGGGCCCCAGTCGAAGATGATCGCACCGGCCACGAGCGGGATCTCGAGCCAGCCGGTGCGGTAGTCGCGCGCGGCCAGCAGCTCTGCGGCGACTCCTGCGGCCGCTTCGAGGCCGTACAGCGAGCCGCCGGCGAGGCAGATCGCGTGGACGAGGTCGAGGCCGGCGCCGCTCGTCGCGGGCGAGCCGCCCCGGACGTCGATCGCCAGGGCCGCGGCCTCCGCGAACGAGAAGACGGTGCAACCGGTCGGGCCCTCGTCGTACTCGGCGACGCCGATCTCGAGCCCCGGAAACTCGAAGCGCAGCTCTGGGCCGTCGAAGGAGGTCCGGGGCCGAAGCTCGGCGGTGTCGTTGCTCAGCCGTGCCACTACGACGTGCGCGCGGCGAGGCCCGCCACGATCTCGGACAGGACCGACGTGTCCGCCGGGATCTCGCCGAGCCGCGCCTGCGCCTTCTCCGCCGCTTCGTCCGCGAGAACGCGCGCACCGTCGGCGCCGCGCTCGAGCACATAGCCGTCCGCGTCGAGGATGTCGTCCACGACCTGGAAGAGCAGCCCGAGCTCGTCACCGAACGCCCGCCACGGCGCCTGATCTCGCTCCGGCACCTCCGCGGCCCAGAGCCCGAGCCCGACCGAGGCCGCAAACAGGCAGCCGGTCTTGAGCCGGTGGAGGGACGCGAGGTCCGGCGCGGTGCCGGTGATGTCGAGGTACTGCCCGCCGATCATCCCCAGCGTCGCCTGCGAGAGCTCGCGCCCCACCGCCGGGCTCGGGTAGGAGAGCGCCAGCCGGAACGCCTCCGCCAGCAGCGCGTCCCCTGCCAGGATCCCGACGGCCTCGCCGTACTGCCTCCAGGTCGACGGGTGGCCACGGCGCTCCTCGTCGTCGTCGAGCGCCGGCAGGTCGTCGTGGACGAGCGAGAACGTGTGCACGAGCTCGATCGCCGCCGCCGCGGGCAGCGCGGCCTCCGCGTCGCCGGCCGCGGCCTCGGCGGTCGCGAGGCAGATCACAGGCCGCACACGCTTGCCGCCGACCTCGATCGAGTACCGCACCGAGTCGGCCTGGCCGCCGAGCTCCGGCGTCAGCGCGAGGTCGCCCAGGTAGGACTCGACCAGCGCGCGCAGTTCCTCGGGCGTGCTCACGATTCGGCAGCCCGCTTCGCCTGCTGGAGCTGCACCTCGACCTCCTTCGCGATCTCCGCGAGCTGGGTCAGGATCTCGATCGCCTCGTCCGGGTCCTTCGTCTCCTCGAGCCGCACGCGCGTCTGCTCGAGTCGGTCGAGCAGCTCCTCGGCGTTCCGCAGCCGTTCCTCTGCCGACTCGCTCACGCAGCCTCCTTGACGATTCTTCCCAGTATCCCGTTCACCAGCCTGCCGGCGTCCTCAGATGAATACCGCTTTGCGAGGCTGACCGCCTCGTCGATCGCCACCTCGGGCGGCACCTCGCCGCGATCGAGCTCCAGGATCGCCATGCGCAGGATGTTGCGCTCGAGCGCGCCGAGCCGGTCGGCCGTCCAGTCGTCGGCGGCCTCGGTGATGCGGCCGTCGAGCTGCTCGTGCTCGTCGACCACTGCCTCCGCCAGCTCCTGCGAGAACGGGTCGATCTCGCCGTCGTAGAGGGAGGCGAGCTGCTGGCCGGTCACGTCCCACTGGTAGAGCAGGACGAGCGCGGTGCGTCGCGCGGCACGCCGGCCCGCCACTACGCGACCTCCTCGAGCACGACGTCGACGCGCTCGACTTCGAGGCCGGAGACCTGCCCGAGCGCCTCGGCGACGTGCTCCTGCACCGCGCGAGCGAGCTCCGGCAGCGGCACGCCGTAGCGCGCACCGAGCTCGAGCTCGACCGACGCGCGGCCGTCGCCGTGCCGGATCTCGATCGAGCGCTTCGGCCGCCGCACACGTGCGCCTTCAACGCTGCGGGCGGCGCGGGCGATCAGCTCGGTGAGCGCTCCCGCGGTCACGGTCACCGTTCCTTCCGAACCGTCGAACACGAGCGGCTCGGTCACGACCCGACGAGCGCCGGCAGGCGATCGGCCGCCTCGGCGAGGAAGCCGGTCGAGTAGCGGCCGCTCGAGAACTCCTCGCTCCGGAGGATGTCGATCGCCAGCTCCCGTGTCGTGGGCACGCCCTCCAGTACGAGCTCGCCGAGCGCGCGCAGCATCCGGTCGATCGACTGCTCGCGGGTCTCGTCCCACACGATCAGCTTGCCGAGCAGCGAGTCGTAATGCGGCGGGACGAGGTAGCCGTCCTCGACGTGCGTGTCGAGCCGGACGCCCGGGCCGAGCGGCGGCCGCATCCTCGACACGACCCCCGGCGCCGGCGCGAAGTCGTTGCGCGGGTCCTCGGCGTTGAGCCGAACCTCGATCGCGTGGCCGCGCCGCTCCGCCCGCCCGGTGTGCGCCAGCGGCTCGCCGGCGGCGACGCGCAGCTGCTCGCGGACGATGTCGATCCCGGTCACCAGCTCGGTCACCGGGTGCTCGACCTGGAGCCGGGCGTTCAGCTCGATGAAGTAGAAGCTGCGGTCGGGCCCGAGCAGGAACTCGAACGTGCCGGCGTTCAGGTAGCCGATCGCCCGGCAGGCTCGCTCGGCGGCGGCCTCCATCTCCTCGCGGGTCGCCTCGTCGAGCGCGGGCGAGGGCGACTCCTCGACGAGCTTCTGATGCCGGCGCTGGATCGAGCACTCGCGCTCGCCGAGCGTCAGCACGCCGCCGTGACCGTCGCAGAGCACCTGGATCTCGACGTGGCGCGCGGGCGAGACCGCCTTCTCGAGGTACAGGCTGCCGTCCCCGAACGCCGCCTCGGCCTCCATCGCGGCCATGCCGTAGGCCGAGTCGAGCTCGTCCGGACCCTGGACGAGCCGCATGCCCTTGCCCCCGCCGCCGGCGGACGCCTTCAGCAGCACCGGGTAGCCGACCTCGTCCGCGGCCGCGCGCGCTTCCTCGACCGTGGTCTCCTCCTCCGTGCCCGGGACGAGCGGCACGTCGGCTGCGCGCATCTCGCGCTTCGCCTCGACCTTGTCGCCCATCCGCGCCATCACGTCCGCGGTCGGCCCGATGAACGTCAGGTCGTTGTCGGCGCACGCCGCGACGAACGCCGGATTCTCGGCGAGGAAGCCGTAGCCCGGGTGGACCGCCTCGCAGCCGGTCGTGGTGGCGGCAGCGACGAGCGACGGGATCTTCAGG
>Ga0207665_10003779_pt1 | contig 10115 bp, 10 predicted proteins | sample LARL112metaG_FD_184351 | JGI IMG/M metagenome (GOLD analysis project Ga0207665, IMG submission 184351) | Corn, switchgrass and miscanthus rhizosphere microbial communities from Kellogg Biological Station, Michigan, USA - LAR L11-2 metaG... | ecosystem: Host-associated > Plants > Roots >...
AGTCGGCTGCCCATCGATCTGGATAGTGCATGCGCCGCAGAGGCCCGCGCCGCAGCCGAACTTGGTGCCGGTCATGTTCAGGACGTCGCGGAGCGTCCACAACAGCGGCGTGTCTTTGGCGACGTCGAGGTCACGGGCCTTCCCGTTTACGTTGAGCCTGATCATTGCGCTTCTCCTATTCCTTGGGTTGAGGGCAACAGCGTGCGCAACCGCGCTACGCGCTCGAGCACTCACTCTTTCGCTGCCCTGCACGCCCTAGGAGTTTTAGGCAGCCTACTGGCTGCGTCTCCCGAACGAGACCCCATAGGCGGCAGCTCGCACGCTCGGCAGCGGATCGTCGGAGAGTTCGATACCGGCGGTGAGGTTCGTGGGCAGGAACAGCAGCTTCTTCTCCGCCTCCAAGCTGTTGGGCAAGACTTTAGTCAGCGTAAGCACACCGAGATCGACGATCTTGCGGTCATCAGGCCAAGGTTGGCTCGCATCCCTGGTCTGATCGCCGGCCTCAGCCAATTGCGCCTTCAGGTGAAAAACCACCGGCTTTCGCGCGATCCGCTTGGACAGTTCGTCGAACAGAAAATTAGGTGACCGTTTGGCAGCCTGTTCGGGCGTAATGTGCGCCAGCTTTTCCGGCACGACCAGGTAGCGCACTGCCTGCCTTTGGCCGCTCTTGCTGACGAAGATGAAAGCATTAATGCCGTGGTACTCCTCGTCGGCAAAGCTGTCCGGAATTGCGAGCGTACCGAGAGCCTTCGGCGCATTCGGGTGGCTGGCGAAGAACTGTTCCAGTTTCGTCGGCTTTGGAGCATCGGGTGGGCTGGCGACGATGGCCTGCAGCAGATCACGAAAGTCCTCTCCGGTCCGTACCGGGAAGAACTTGAGCGAGTTGGTCACCATGTCGGTGTCGGTTCCGCCGGGCAGGTGGTACTTGATGGCGATGCCACGCGGCATCGCGGGCGAGCCGTCGGGCACGTTCGGCATCCCACTGCCATCAGAGAAGCGCGCGGTCACCGGAATTGAGCTGCCGTTGAATAGCGTTGCGCGGCTGAGCTGAGCAGCTTGGGCCGAGGCCTTGAAGCTGCCTTCCACCACAACGCCTTTCGCATGAAAGGCGCGAAACCCCGGATGCACGCCGTCCACCTTGTTCGCCAAATCGACGATTTGCGTCGGGACGGACGCGTTGTCTGCGGTGGCCGCTGCGGAAGCCAGCAGAAGTGATGCGCATACTAGAGACTTCGCCGTACGTCTTGCACAAGAGTCGGCCACTTCAAAAATAGTCATTGCAGTATTCCTTTCATTCATTGCGGGTTGCCAAGTTGCGCTGCATGGGATCACATCAACATGCAAGGAACCGCTCAGTTGCCAATTTCGAAGATGCTCTCCAGGACGACGCAGACGCCTACCGGGAGACTCGCCATTCCGAAGACCAGGCGAGTTGATGTCTTGTCAGCTCCGAATACACTGGCCAGCAATTCCGAAGCGGCGTCCGCGACCTTCGGGTGCTCACGGAACTCGGGAGTCGTGACGAGTGACACCCCGAGACGGACTACGCGTGTCACTCTGTCCAGCGACCCTAGATACTCCTTGGCGAGTGCAAGCGCATTCAACGCGGCCAGGCGACTCGCGCGCCGCCCTTCTTCGACGCTCAACTCAGCTCCGATACGTCCTAGGAACTTGGGTACTCCCTCCTCCACTGGCAGCGTGCCGCTCAAAAAGAGCAAGTTCCCAGTTTGGACTGCTTCAACATACGCGCCAAGCGGAGCTGGTGGACGAGGCAGTTTTATGCCAAGGTCTTTCAGCCGTTGTTCGGCACTAGCGTTCGTTGTGTTCGTGGACATTTTATATCACCACCGGCCCAGATGCGCGCCGCCGTCAACGTGCAGCACCTCGCCGGTGACCTGGCTCGCCTCGGTGAGATAGAACACGGCCTCCGCGATGTCCTTGGCACTCGAAATATGCCCGAGGGGCGACAGCGTGCGAAGGAACTCCTTGGGATTGTTCTTGTGCATCGGCGTGTCCACGACGCCTGGAGCCACCACGTTCACGCGAATGCCCTGCGGCGCGTATTCCATGGCGAGACTCCGGGATATCGCGTCGATGCCGCCCTTGGTGATCATCGGGACGGACGCGGTCACCCCCGCAAGCGGATGATCGACGATGGAAGTGGTGATGCTCACCACGCTGCCGCCGCTCTTTTGCGAAAGCATCTGCTTTACGGCCGATTGCGTCGTATGGAAGAAGCCATCCAAGTTGGTCGACGACAACGCCCGGAAGTCCTCGGGCGTGTATTCGGTGAACGGCTTCGTAAAGAAAATCCCCGCGTTGTTCACGAGGGCGTCGACCGAGCCGAACCGCTCTAGCGCGGTACCAACGATCTTCCCGGCCGTCGAGGCGAGACCGATGTCGCCGTCCACTAGGGCCAGCTTGTCCGAGCGCTGCAGCTCGTTCTTTTGACTGATCTTGCGCGAGTTGCCCACCACGTTGTAGCCGCGACCGAGGAACAGGTTGGCAACTGCGGCACCGATCCCCTGGGACGCCCCCGTCACGATGATTGTCTTCCGTTTCGTCGTCATATGAGTCTTCCGAGTTCTGCCGTAGGAATGCATTGTCGGCCTGCGCATCGCGCCCGATTAGATGGGAAACTCTGGAATCTGATTTCCAAAAACAGCAAAGTGGCCTTCCATGTCGGACCTCGCCGCCGCCGCAGCGGGGGGGTTGAGGCGCTGCTTTTTAAGGTGAAGCTTCGACAAAGCCTCTTAGCAGCGCAGCGATTTCGTCGGCAACCGTGTCCAACGCAAAATGACCGGCGTCGAGAAGGTGAACTTGGGCGTTCGGCACGTCGCGACGATATGCTTCCGGTTCCGAAGGTGCGAAAGAAGGGTCGAATCTTCCCCAGATGACCAACAGCCGAGGCTGCTTCTCGCGCAACCACGCCTGCCACTTGGGGTATGAATCGACGTTCGTGCGGTAGTCGTAAAACAGATCGCTTTGAATTTCGGCCTGGCCTGGTTGACTTAGAAACGCGAATTCATCGGTCCACAGATCCGGGTCATAGCGTTCCACATTGGGGTCCTCGCCCACGTGGCGCGTCCGCGTCGTTGTCAGCGAGAGCAGATTTGTGCGCAGCGTCTTTTCATTGGCTGCACGATCGGCCCAGAAAGCCCGTCGCGCCTTCCAAATGGCCCCCAGACCTTCATTGTGTGCGACGGCATTTTGAACGATGAGGGCATTGATCCGCTCGGGATGACTCAGGGCCATGCGAAAGCCTACCGGGCCGCCATAATCTTGCATGTAGAGCGTGTAGCGATGCAGCGCGATTGATTCTGTGAAGTGATTCATGATTTCGGCAAAGCGATCGAACGTATAGGCGAACTGAGCCGAGTCCGGCCAATCGCTATGTCCAAAGCCGGGGTAGTCGGGCGCGATGAGGTGATAGCGATCGGCAAGCCGTGAAAGCAGCGGCTCATACATTCGCGACGAAGACGGCAGTCCATGAAGCAAGAGAATCGCGGGGGCATCTTTCGGCCCCGCCTCTCGATAGAAGATGGAGAGTCCATCCACCTTTACGGTGCGATAAAAAACGGGCGCGCGCATGAGGACAATCTATTTCATTGCCGTTTCGACGATGTCGATATCCTGCTCTGTCGTCCCCCCGCTCACGCCGACGCCTGCGACCACCTCGCCCTTGCTGGCCAGAGGCACTCCGCCACCCATCGCCGAGTAGCGGCCTCCCGAGACCATGATGAGCGGATAGAGCGGTTGGCCCGGTTGCACCAGCGGCACGAGGTCGGCCGTGCGCAAGCGCACGAGCGCGGACGTGTAGGCCTTGCGCTCGGACAGCTCGAGCGAGAACAGCGGCGCTCCTGACATGCGGTGCTGCAGGACGACGTTGCCGTGAACGTCGACGACGCAGACAGCCACGGGCACCTTGGCTTGCGTCGCTTGCGTCTCGATGCGCTGCGCGACGTCCTTCGCGAGTGTCAGCAGATCCATGAGCCTGAGCTCCTTCCGAATGTAGCAATGGTTAGAAACGATGTGTCCCGGTCTCGACCGCCCGGCGGTCACGCTCCGATTTGTCCAACCGAGAATCCCAATCGGTTCTCGACGTCACCCGGCTTCTGGAAGCCTCGATCCAAAAGTACCCTTATCCTTTGCTGCGCGGCTGCCCGCGTGATCGACGTCATGCAGGCATCCCATCCGGCCGCAATCTCGACGTCGGGCGGCAGACTCGCCGCGTTCACCAGGCGCTTCGTATTGGCGATCGCCCACTTGTCGAATGAGGCGATGCGCGTCGCGAGCGCGTCGACGAAGTCGTCGAGCGCGGCATCCGGCAACGAGCGATTCACGTAGCCATACGCCTCGGCTAGGTCGCCTCGGATGTCGTCAGAACTCAGGAGCACTTCCAGGGCGCGGTTTCTTCCAATGAGGCGTGGCAATCGAGCCATGGGCCCGCCGCCAGCCACCAGGCCGACGCCCACTTCCCACTGCGACAGAACGGCCAGTTCCCGGCTTGCGAAGCTCATGTCGCACGCAAGAGCGATCTCACTTCCGTTTCCGGTCGCCCGGCCCCGGATCAAGGCGATCGACACGAAGGGCGCTCGAGTCAAACGCACCAGGATGTCGGGCCACGCCTCGAGACCGGTCGGCCCTTGAGGCAAGTTGGTCAGATCCTCGAGTTTGGCGAGGAAGTCGGAGTGATTCAAAAAGTAGCCTTCGACAGCACTTTCAAAGACCACGACCTTCACATGCTCGTCAGCTTCGAGCTCTGTCATGAGCTTCCTGAATTGCACGACGAATTCCGGCCCCATCAGATTCAATGGCGGGTTGTCGAATACGACGCGGCGATAGGCCGGCGACTTCCGGATCAGCCTTACCTGAGGACTTGCCGAGGTTGATTTCATTAGTGGCTGGCCTATTTCAGGCGGTCGGCAATGCGATCGATGCCGGCCTGCCCGCAGGCTTCATCTTTTTCACCGGTGGGTGTGCCGCTGACGCCGATCGCGCCTATGGTATCGTTGCCGGATTTGATCGGCACGCCGCCGCCTAGCACCAGCACGTCGGTGACATTGTTCAAATTGACGAGCGCTGGGGTTTCGGCCAGGCGTTTCGACAATACGGTGGTCGGCGCGCGGAACGTGAGCGAGGTATAAGCCTTGCGCCGGCTGGTGTCGGCCGTATGCGGGCCAGTGCCACCGTCGCGCAGCAATACGATAGGTTGGCCCGCGTTATTGAGTACTGTAACGGAAACGCGAAACCCATCCTTGCGGCATTGGTCGAGCGTGCCCTGCGCGGCTTCGAGGGCCAGCGCCAGCGACAGTTGTTTTTCGGTTGCGACCGTCGATTGGGCGTGTGCAGGCATGACCGCGAGCAGCGCGGTGACGGCGACTGCTGAGCGTAGGGAATTCATAGCGCATTCCTTTCAGTGGATAAGCTGGTTGTCCGCCGATATTGTCGTGCTGCGCACTGCGACTGATTAGGTGGGAAACTCTGGAATCTGATTTCCAAAAACAGCAAAGTGACCCCCATGGCGAACCTCGACGACGTCCTGATATTCGTCCAAGTGGCCCAGTTCGAGAGCATCAGCCGGGCAGCCCGCTCGTTGGGCATGCCGATCTCGACGGTGAGCCGGCGGTTATCGGTGCTGGAGTCGAAGCTGGGCGTGTCGCTCCTGAGGCGCACAACGCGACGGGTGAGCCTGACTGCGCACGGACGTGAGTACTTCGACCAGTGCAGGGAGCCGCTGGCACTCTTGGAACAGGCCGAGCGAACTCTGACTCTAGGACAGGAGGCGCCCGCAGGCATGTTGAGGATGACCGTTCCGGTCATCCTCGGTCAGGCGCCCTTCCTGAACTTCCTCTCGGGGTTCCTGAACGCCCATCCGCGGATCCGGATCGATCTCTTCATCACGAATCTCTTCCTCGACCTGGTTGCGGATAACCTTGACGTCGCGATCCGCATCGGAGAGTTGGAGGATTCGAGCATGGTCGCCACCCCCATCGGTCAGAGCATCCGCTATGTAGTGGCAACCCCGGAATACCTGAAAGGCCGAAAGCTTCCTCGCGAGCCTGCGGACCTCGAGGTGCACGAGTGCGTGATGCTCAACGCCAGGAACAACCGGACCGACTGGGACCTGGTCAATGGAGGAAAAAAAGCACGCGTCCACGTCTCGGGGCCGATATCGAGCCGCGACTTCAATTCGGTCAGCGCCTTCGTGTACCGGGGTCACGGAATCGGACTACTGCCGTCAACCTACTGTGACGAAGCACTCGCGAGCGGTGCACTCATACGGCTGCTACCGAAGTGGGCTTCCCCGCAAATCCCCGTTTTCGCCGTCTACTCGAATCGGAAATTCCAGCCTTTGAGGCTGAAGGTCTTCCTGAAGGCGCTGGCAGCCTGGAAGAGTCCACTGTGGCTCGGGGAATGAGGGCAGCGCGAGGCACGGCGCGCAAGCTGGCTGCACGACGTGGACGGACTCTTCGCGCGAAACTGGTAGGTGCGACACCGTTAGCTCATCGCGCGCTCGTCGCGTGCTTCTCGCGGTCTGCGGTCTTCCCATAGCCGCTATTTTGCCTGAGTTGGCTTGCAAGGTCTGCGCCCCTCCTGCAACATGTCTGCGCCACAGGGAATGATGACCGAGATGGATCAGCGAAATCCAGCAACCACCAGCGGCGACAAGGGAAATCGAATGCCTTCGCCCGACGCTCCCGGTACGACTGGCATGATGCAGCAGTACCTGCGCCTGAAGGCGCAGCACCCGGACATGCTGCTCTTCTACCGCATGGGCGATTTCTACGAGATGTTCTACGACGACGCCGAGCGCGCGTCGCGCCTGCTCGATCTCACGCTCACCACGCGCGGCGCCTCGGCCGGTGCGCCGATCAAGATGGCGGGCGTGCCGTATCACGCGGTAGACCAGTACCTCGCCAAGCTGGTGCGCCTGGGCGAGTCGGTGGCGATCTGCGAGCAGATCGGCGATCCCGCGACCTCGAAAGGTCCGGTCGACCGCCAGGTCGTGCGCATCGTCACGCCCGGCACGCTCACCGACTCGGAGCTGCTCGAGGAGAAGGCCGACAACATCCTGCTCGCTCTCGCGCGCGCGAAGGGCGCGGTGGGCCTCGCGTGGCTCAATCTCGCGAGCGGCGACCTGCGCGTGACAGAAATCGCGCCGCAGCTTCTTGAGAGCGAGCTGCGCCGCATCGGACCGGCGGAGATCCTGGCGACCGAAGGCGCGGACCTGAACGGTTTCGCGGTGACTCGGCTGCCCGAGTGGCATTTCGATTTCGACGCGGGACGCAAGACTCTCCTCAAGCAGCTCGGCGCGGCGAGCCTCGCGGGCTACGGCTGCGAGGATCTGGAGCCGGCGATCGCCGCCGCAGGCGCCTTACTCGAGTATGCGAGGAAAACCCAGGGGCAAGCTCTCGCCCACGTGAGCGCAGTCGTCCCCGAGCGCGCGAGCGAGTTCGTGCGCATGGACGCGGCCACGCGCAGGAACCTAGAGCTGACGGAGACGCTGCGCGGCGAGCCGGCGCCCACGCTCTTCTCGGTGCTCGACGAATGCGCGACCGGCATGGGGAGCCGGCTGCTGCGCCACTGGCTGCACCACCCCCTTCGCGATCATGCTGCGCTGAATGAGCGCCTTGAAGCCGTGGCCGCGCTCGCCGACGCGCACGCGGGGATCGAGAAGCTCCTGCGCCGCTTCGCCGACGTCGAGCGCATCACCGGGCGCATCGCGCTGAAGAACGCCCGCCCGCGCGATCTCTCCTCCTTGCGCGACAGCCTCGCCTTGCTGCCGGAGCTCGCGCCTGCCGTTCCGCGCGGCGCGCCGCTGCTCGCCAAGATGCTGGACGATCTCGAAGTCCCGGCCGAGTGCCTCGCACTGTTGAAACGGGCGGTGCTGGAGGATCCCGCGGCGATGGTGCGCGACGGCGGCGTGATCGCCGACGGCTACAGCCGCGAGCTCGACGAGCTGCGCGCGCTGCAGACCGACTCGGGGACCTTCCTCGCGGAGCTCGAGAGCCGCGAGCGCGCCCGCACCGGCATCCCCAACCTGCGCGTCGCCTACAACAGCGTGCACGGTTTCTACATCGAGATCACCAACGCCCACGCCGCCAAGGTGCCCGCCGACTACCGCCGCCGCCAGACGCTCAAGAACGCCGAGCGCTACATCACACCGGAGCTGAAGGAATTCGAGGACAAGGCGCTCTCGGCCCGCGACCGCGCGCTGGCGCTCGAGAAATCGCTCTACGACGAGCTCCTCGGGTTGCTCTCGGCACATCTCCCTCGGCTGCAGCGCATCGCGCGGGCCCTCGCGCAGCTCGACGTGCTCGCCTGCTTTGCGGCAGTTTCATCCAAGCGCAACTATTGCCGTCCGGAGTTCGCCGGCGAAATCCTCATCGAGATCGACTCGGGCCGCCATCCCGTCGTCGAAGCGCAGATCGATCAATTCATTCCGAACGGCACGCGGCTCGCGCCTTCGCGCCAGTTGCTCCTCATCACCGGACCCAACATGGGAGGCAAGTCCACCTACATGCGCCAGGTCGCGCTCATCGTGCTGATGGCGCATGCGGGCTCGTTCGTCCCGGCGAAAACGGCGCGCATCGGCCCCATCGACCAGATCTTCACGCGCGTGGGCGCGGCCGACGACCTGGCGGGCGGGCGCTCGACCTTCATGGTCGAGATGACCGAGTCGGCCAACATCCTGCACAACGCGACCGAGAGGAGCCTGGTGCTGATGGACGAGGTCGGGCGCGGCACCTCGACTTTCGACGGCCTGGCGCTCGCCTGGGCCATCGCGCGGCAGCTCCTGGAGCGCAACAAGTCGCTCACGCTGTTCGCCACCCACTATTTCGAGATGACACGCCTCGCGCTCGAATACAAGCAGGCGGTGAACGTCCACCTCGACGCGGTCGAGCACAAAGACACCATCGTCTTCCTGCACGCGGTCGAGGAAGGCCCGGCCTCGCGGAGCTACGGTCTGCAGGTCGCGCAGCTCGCCGGCGTGCCGAAGAACGTGATCCGCAACGCGCAGCGATATCTGCAGATGCTCGAGGAGGCGAGCCTGACGCAAGGCGGGCAAAACGACCTCTTCGCCTCCGGAAAACCGGAGCCCGACGCGCCTCCCGAATCCGACGCGCTGCGCGACGCGCTCGCAGCGGTCAGCCCGGACGAGCTCTCACCGCGCGAAGCGCTCGAGCTGCTGTACAAGCTGAAGCGCTTGTGACTCAAGGTTGCGTGAGGCTGGCGACCTCGGGGTCACTGTAGTACTTGGAGACTTTGACCTCTTGCTCGGCGGTAACGCCGACGTAGCCTCCCATGGCCGCGACCATGACGGGGAAGACCTTCGCGAGGCTGTCTTCGGTCCCGCGGCTCTGCGCCCGAATGCTCCACACGACGGTGGGTTTGCCTGCCGCAGCGGAAGCGGCATCCAGCGCCTCGATCTGGATCGTCCTGAGGTTGGTCGTCGAGACACTCGTGGAGTCCGTGCTTCCGTGCCTGGTCGGAGTCGATACGGAGGTCAGAGTGTCGCCAACCCGGTAGCTCACCCGGACGATCAGATCGGGAGACGATGCCACAGGCACAAAGCCCTTGGCCTCGAGAGCTTTCGTAAGAATCCGCGCATACGCCGGCCATGAAGGATCCCCGCCGGGATAGCTGGGGTCCGGTCCCTGAAGGACAAACAGCTTTCCGGGTGGAAGCTCCGGCTGCGCGTAGGCGGTAATGCCGACGTCTACGCGACCGATCGACGCGATAATATTACCGATCGTCGCAATGAACATCGCTACGCTTATGGCTATGGCTGTTCCCATGTCGACCTCCCTTGGAGACGAGATCCCATGCGCTCTATTGGTTCGTTTGACCGTTTCCCACGGAATACGACACCGAAGCTGTGCGTAACAAACCTTTTGCGCGTTACAAAAAAGCAACAGCCACGGCCGGGGGGTTCTGCCCGGCTCCGCCTTTCCTGGCTCGTCTGAGCCTCGCCCTGCTTCTCGAGCTCGCCGCCTGCACGGCACACATCGCGCCGCCGCTGCCCTCCGGAGAACGCCCCGCCCTGCAGTTCGCGCTGATCGGCGACACGCCCTACAACGCCGGCGAGGCGGCGGCGCTCGACTCGATGA
>Ga0207665_10003780_pt1 | contig 10114 bp, 12 predicted proteins | sample LARL112metaG_FD_184351 | JGI IMG/M metagenome (GOLD analysis project Ga0207665, IMG submission 184351) | Corn, switchgrass and miscanthus rhizosphere microbial communities from Kellogg Biological Station, Michigan, USA - LAR L11-2 metaG... | ecosystem: Host-associated > Plants > Roots >...
GTGAAAACGACGGTGTTGACGTTGCTCATCGCACGCCTCCAGCTACCGGATCACCGGCGGTGCCTGTGCCGTCTGGCTGCCGTGGCCGCAGCCTGCGCTGCAGCAGCATCGCGATCCACAGGACCAGCGCCACGGCCGGCATGTAGATCAGCAGGTAGAAGTAGAAGAAGGGGAAATCGCCGACGTACGGCGTCTCGCGTGCGTAGATGGGGACTATCAGCGTGCCGAGGATCGCCGCGGCGACGAGCACGCCAATAGCGAGTGAGGTGATTGGGTGGGCGGCCACTGGGTTCGTCCGCCGCGTTGCCGCGGCGCGCTGTGGGTCTCCTGGGGCGCTAGGGGTTGCTGTGGGCTCAGTCATCGGGTCCTCTCGGCGTTCTCGACCGGTTGGATGTGACAAAGGTCACGCAATTTCAACTATGTTGAACCCTCGTAGCGGATTACGCAATGCCTTGCGCACTGCGATTGACCGTAATCGCTGATTAGAGCCCGGTCAATGATTTGGCGCGAGTGCCGCCGAGGCACGCGGCGAGCCCGGCCGTGGCGGCGGCGAGGAACCCGGCTCTGTCCAGCCCGCCCGCGCCTTCCGGCATGACGCCTGCCAGCGGGCCGCCGGCGACGGCCTGAAGGTCGGTCAGGTTGGCGAGCTCGGCGATGCCCGGCCGGCGCGGCCAGCTGCCAATCACCACGCCCGCGGGCGCCAGCTTCCGCGCGGCCAGCGCCTCGAGGGTCAGCGCGGTGTGATTGAGCGTGCCGAGGCCCGCTGCGGCGACCACCGCGACGGGAGCGTCCAGCGCGGCCGCCAGGTCGGCGATCGTGCGGCCGCCGGGGTCGTAGCGCACCAGGAGCCCGCCGGCCCCCTCCACGAGGACGAGGTCGCGGGACTCGGCCAGCGTCGCCACGTAGTCCGCGGCGGCGCGCAGGTCCAGCGGCGCCAGGCCGGCGACCCGGGCGGCCGCCTCGGGGGAGAGCGGGTCGGGGAACCTGGCGAGCTCGTGGGTGTCCGCGAGCCCGGTGAGCCGCCGGACGGTCTCGGTATCGGGGATGTCTCCCGCGGCGGTGCCTGTCTGCGCGGGCTTGACGACGGCCACCCGGTCGCCGCGGGCGATCGCCAGCGCGGCGATCGCCGCCGTGACCACCGTCTTGCCGACGCCCGTGCCAGTGCCTGAGACGACGAGAACGCGGGTCACTAGCCGGATGTCCGCCGCAGCCTGGTGATGAACTTGTACCGGTCGCCCCGGTACCAGGACTGCGCCCACTCCACGGGCTGGCCGGTCGTGTCGATCGCGTGCCTGGACAGCAGCAGCAGCGGGATGCCGGGGTCAACGCCGAGCAGCCTGGCGTCATGCGGGTCGGCGAGCACCGTCTCGATCGTCTCCTCGGCCTCGGCGAGCTGGATGCCGTACCCGGTGCGCAGCGTCTCGTACAGCGAAGCGTGCCGCTCCAGCTGCCTGCGCAGGCCCGGGAACCGGCGCGCAGGCAGGTGCGAGGTGTCGATGGACATGGGCTCGCCGTCGGCGAGCCGCAGCCGGTGGATGCGCAGCACGCGGCCCCCTGGCCGGATGCCGAGCAGCCCGGCGAGCTGGTCGTCCGAGGCGACGTAGCCGATTTCGAGGATCTTGGTCAGCGGGTGCAGGCCGTGCTGCCGCATGCCCTCGGTGTAGCTGGCCAGCTCCAGGGACTGCGCCACCTTCGGCTTGGCGACGAAGGTGCCCTTGCCCTGCATGCGGAGCAGCCGTCCCTCGATTACCAGCTCCGCCAGCGCCTGCCGCACGGTGGTGCGGGAGGTTCCGTACAGCCGGGCGAGCTCACGCTCCGGCGGCACCGGGCTGCCCGGTGACATCGCCGAGGTGAACTCGAGCAGCTGCCGCTTTACCTGGTAGTACTTCGGCAGCCGTAGCACGGTCGGTGACGAGCCGGCGGGAACGCCCGGGGTCCCTGCGGCCTCCGGAGTTTCTGGGGCCTTCGGGGCCCCTGGAACGCCCGGGGCGCCGGGGGCGGCGGAGGCACCAGACTCGCTGGCGCGGTCTTCAGCCGGCATCGGAGACACAGTCATGGGGTGTTCCTTCCCGCTTGTGCGGTATTCCGGCAATGATGGCAGCGATCTCGCGCAACGGCCAGTGCGCGGGACGCAACGCTGATGTCCTTTTCCGTCAGCGTGGCGCGCCCGGTCAGGCGCAGGCACGCCTGGCCTGCCGGAACCGACGGCGGCCGGAAGCAGCCGACACGGACGCCGCACTCGGCGCAGCCTCGCTGCGCGGCCAGCGCCTCGCGCGGATCGCCGAGCACCACCGCCGTGACGGCGGCCGCCGGCGCGGTGACCGTCAGGCCAAGCTCCGCGGCCGCGGCGGCCAGCCGGGCGGCGGCCTGCCGTGCCCGGCATGGCAGCCCTGGGTCGGTCCGCAGCACCCGCAGCGCCGCGAGGGCGGCGCCCGCGGAAGGCGGCGCCAGGCCGGTGTCGAAGATGAAGCCGCGCCCGGTGTCCACCAGCGTCTGCGTCACCTCGGCCGCGGCGAGCACGGCGCCGCCCTGGCCGGCCAGCGATTTCGACAGCGTCACGGTGCGCACCAGGTCAGGTGCCGCCGCGATCCCCGCGTCGTGGCACGCGCCGCGGCCGCCCGCGCCGAGCACGCCGAACGAGTGCGCCTCGTCGACCACGAGCAGCGCCCCGTGGCTGCGGGCGGCCGTGTGCAGCGCGGCGACCGGCGCGACGTCGCCGGACACCGAGAACACCGCGTCGGTGACGACGATCGCGGCTCGCTCCTCGCGGGCCGCGAGCGCGGCGGCGACCGCCGCCGCGTCGCCGTGCGAGGTCACCAGGAGGCGCACGCCGGGTCGTCGCGCGAGCCGGCACGCGTCGACGAGCGACGCGTGATTCCGCTCGTCGGACACGATGAGCACCCCGTCGCCGCTCAGCGCGCCGGCCAGCGCGGTCACGGCGGCGAGGTTGGCCAGGTAGCCGGAGGAGAACACGAGCGCCGCCGCCGCGCCGGTGAACTCGGCCAGCTCCGCCTCGAGCTCGGCGTGCAGCGCCGTGCTGCCGGTCACCAGCCGGGAGCCGGTGGCCCCCGTCCCCCAGACGCGCGCCGCCGCGGCCGCCGCCTCGGCGAGCCTGGCGTCGCCGGACAGCCCGAGGTAGTCGTTGGACGCCAGGTCCAGCGTGGCCTCGCCGGCGGCGCGCGGCACGAGGTATCGCCGCAGGCCAGCGGCCTCGCGCGCGGCCGCGGCCGAACGCAGCCCGGCGAGCGGATCGAACGTGGGGTGAGCGGAGCCCTGCATGGGCGCATAATGCCAGGCCATGCTCTGATGAGGAAATTTCACCTGGCCGGCGCGTGTCAAAATGGGAAAGTGCCCACGCTTACCGACCTCGCCAGGAACTACACCACCCTGTCAGCCGCCGACGTGGAATGGCTGCACTCGCTGGTGTCCGACTGGCAGCTGCTCGCCGACCTGTCGTTCGCGGACCTGATCTTGTGGGTGCCGATGCGGGCACCCGCGAGCGCGGGCCCCGGCTGGGTGGCGGTCGCGCAGATGCGGCCGACGACCGGGCCCACCTCCTTCCCCGACGACGTGGTGGGGACCCAGATCGGCCAGGGGCGGCGGCCGCTGCTGGACACCGCGCGCACTGAGCGGCGCATCTGGCGGGAGAGCGACCCAGACTGGACGAGCGGCGTGCCGGTGCGCGCCGAAGCCATCCCCGTGACCAGGAACGGCGACGTGATCGCCGTCATCGAGCGGTCGACGAACCTGAACTCCGCACGCACTCCCAGCCGTCTCGAGCTCACCTACCTGCAGGGCGCCGACGACCTGGCGCGGATGGTGGCGGAGGGCACGTTCCCGTATCCCGGGCATGACACGACCCTGGTCCGCTCGCCGCGGGTGGGCGACGGCCTGCTGCGGCTCGACAGCGGCGGCCGGGTCACCTACGCCAGCCCGAACGCCCAGTCGGCGTACCGCAGGCTAGGACTCGCCGCGGATCTCATCGGGGCGGACCTCGGCGCCGCGACCGCGCAGCTCGGCGCCGCGGGTGAGCCGGTCGACGAGTCGCTGATGCTTGTCGCAAGGGGCCGGGCGCCCAAGGAGACGGAGATCGACGGCAACGGCGCGGTCGTCCAGCTACGCTCCATCCCGCTGGTCGTGGCGGGTAAGCGGACCGGCGCGCTGGTCCTGGTCAGGGACGTCACGGAGCTGCGCCGCAGGGAACGCGAGCTGCTGACCAAGGAAGCCACCATCCGGGAGATCCATCACCGGGTGAAGAACAACCTGCAGACGGTGGCGGCGCTGCTGCGGCTGCAGGCCAGGCGGCTGCAGGCGCCCGAGGCGCGGGACGCGCTCGAGGAAGCGGTCCGCCGGGTCGGTTCCATCGCGATCGTGCACGAGACCCTGTCGCACGCCCCGGAAGAGATCGTGGACTTCGACGACATCGCGGACCGGGTCGCCATGATGGCGGGAGAGGTTTCCGCGCCAGAGACGCGGGTGACGCCGAAGATCACCGGCCAGTTCGGGATGCTGCCCGCGTCAGTGGCCACGCCGCTCGCGATGGTGCTCACCGAACTGCTGCAGAACGCGCTCCAGCATGGATTCGGCGCGCTGGGGCCGCGCGCCTGCGCGGACGGGATCATCGAGGTGCAGGCCGCGCGGGCGCCAGAGCAGCTAACGGTAACCGTGAGCGACAGCGGCGCGGGGATCCCGCCGGGCTTCGACCTGGAGAACACCTCGAGCCTGGGACTTCAGATCGTACGGACGCTTGTCGTGGCTGAGCTTGGCGGACGGCTGAGCATCGCTCCCCGGCCAGGGGGCGGCACTGTGGCGGTCGTCGACCTGCCCGTCCGCTACGAACCAGGCCCGCGCTAGACGTGGGCCCGCGCGCGCAGCCGGACCGTGCGGCGCTTGACCGCCCGCCGCTCCTCCTCGCTCATGCCGCCCCACACCCCGGCGTCCTGGCCGCTGTCGATGGCCCAGCGGAGGCAATCCTCGAGCACCGTGCAGCGCCGGCAGACCTGTTTGGCTTCTTCAATCTGGAGGAGCGCAGGCCCGCTGTTCCCGATCGGGAAGAACAGCTCAGGATCTACCTCACGACAGGCGGCGACGTGACGCCAGTCCATGGTGCTCACTCCTTCTCGGCGTCGCGGCTGGTCATCGATGCTGGCCGCCACACGCCACTCAGTGCTTGTGAAGCTTTTCACGAGCTATGCGACATGTCGGGAACAGTTCCTTATTCCCGATCTTTGCTAGTGCCGAGTTGATTACGCCCGGACATCAGGGTGAGCCCGGACACGCTCCGAAGGGTGACGCACCCGTGTCGGCCACGCTCGATACCCCGGCGGGACGTCACTCCCCAGGCACGAGATCTACCCTCTCAACAGGGCAGAGCCAACGCAAGGGGGCGCGGCAAACGAGTATTACGAATTTTGTGTCAGATCGATCACACCAAATGTGCCGGGTCACGCGACGACACAAAGTGCTTCGGGGACAAAACGGAAAGAAACACCCTCAGTTTCGCCCTGGTACTCGCCGTCAATGTGAAAGGCGATCGGGCGGTCCGCCTCAAGTGCCAGTTCGGTCAGCGCCGCCGCGCTGACCACATCGCGGACCGACGGCAACTCGCTGGGCGTGTGCATCATGTGGCGAAGCGCCGCCAGCGTCGACAGGGTACGCAGCCGGCGCAGCGCGAACAGGTCCAGGCCTGAGCTGAAGTCGGCGTGCGCCGGGCGGACCGGATGGCTGCCAAGGTACGTCCACGGTGAGCTGTTGGTGACCACGCCCATGAACAGCCCGGTCACCGGCGGCTGGTCAGGGGCGGTCAGCGTGAGGGCCGGGTGGCGCCGGTCGGTACCGTAGTACCGGCGCAGTCCCATCCGCAGGTACAGCATCGTCGACGCCCGCCTGCCCTTGGCGCGCCGCCGGTCGACGTCCGCGACGACCTCGGCATCGACGCCGAGGCCGGCGCTGAACGTGAAATAGCGATCCCCGGCGAGCCCGAGCCCGATGGTGCGCCAGTTCCCGGAGTCCACCGCGCTCAGGATCCGCCGGACCGCCTCGGCCGGGTCAGGGGGCAGCCCGAGCGTGCGCGCGAACACGTTGGCGCCGCCGCCGGGCACCGGCGCGATCGCCGGCCGCCGGCCCGGCGCCGCTTCCCCGGCAGCGGCAGCGGCCGGGTCCGCCGCGGGGACCTGGGAGCGCATCAGCCCGTTGACGACCTCGTTGACCGTCCCGTCACCGCCGAAGGTCACCACGAGGTCGAATCCGGCCTCCGCCGAGGCGGCGGCCAGTTCACGGGCGTGGCCGCGATAGCGTGTCTGCGCGGTCTCCAGTTCGAGCCGGGAACCGAGTGCGCGGACAACCAGGCCGGCGTCGCGCCCGGACATGGAGGTCGCGTGAGGGTTGATGATCAGCAGCGCGCGCACGATGCTCAGGTTAACGGTGCCGGAGAGGATGCGAGACTTATGGGTATGCGTTATGGCGAAAGCCGCGAAGGCGTACCCGGCACGCTCCTGCTGGCCGCGGGGGTGCAGGCTGTGGAGGCGGCAGGCCTGGCCGTGGCCGGGGTGCTCACCGCCGTCGACACCGCTGCCGGGCGCTCGTCTCAGTCGTCCAGCGGGATCGGGCTGACCCTGCTGGCGTTCATCGTGGCCGCCGGGCTGGTCTTGATCGCGGCAGGGCTCGCCCGCGGCAGGCCGTGGAGCCGCACGCCCGCGGTGATGACCCAGGTGCTCACCGGCGTGATCGCCGTCTACCTGCTGCAGGCCCACCGGTTCGACTGGGGGGTGCCCGCCCTGCTGCTCGCGCTCGCCGGGCTCGCCGGGCTGCTGGCGCCGCCCAGCCTGCGGGCCCTCAGCCGGCCCGCGCCGGCCGAGGAGGCCCCCGTCTCCGGCAAGGACACTTCCGGCAAGCCCAGGCCGCCCGCTAATCGTCGATCGTCAGCCCGTCCCTGAGCTGAGTGAGCGTCCTGGCCAGCAGCCGGGACACGTGCATCTGGGAGATGCCGAGCTCGGCGGCGATCTGCGACTGGGTCATGTTGCCGAAGAACCGCAGCAGCAGGATCTTCTTCTCCCGTGGCGGCAGCCGCTCGAGCAGCGGCTTCAGCGATTCCCGGTACTCCACGCCCTCCAGTGCGTCGTCGACCATGCCGAGCGAGTCGGCGACCGCGGGCGCGTCCTCATCGCCGGAGTCCGGCGCGTCCAGCGAGACGGTGGAGTACGCGTTGGCCGACTCCAGGCCCTCGAGCACCTCTTCTTCCGACATCTGCAGGTGCGCGGCGAGCTCGCTGACGGTGGGCGCGCGGCCTTCGCGCTGCGCCAGCTCGCCGATCGCCTTGGTGAGCGAGAGCTTGAGCTCCTGCAGCCGCCGCGGCACCCGGACGGCCCAGCCCTTGTCCCTGAAGTGCCGCTTGATCTCACCGACGATGGTCGGCGTGGCGTAGGTGGAGAACTCCACGCCGCGCTCGAGGTCGAACCTGTCGATGGACTTGATCAGCCCGATGGTCGCGACCTGGGTGAGGTCGTCAAGCCACTCGCCCCGGTTGCGGAACCGGCGCGCCAGGTACTCCACGAGCGGCAGGTGCAGTTCGACCAGGGTGGCCCTGATCCGCGCGCGCTCCGGGTCGTCATGCGGCAGGATCGCGAGCCGTTCGAACAGCTCGCGGGCTTGCGTCCGGTCAGGCGTGGAATGGTCGGTCCGCGGCAGCGGCGGCGGCTCCTCACTCACCGGACTCACCGCGACCTCGAAGACCTCGTACTCGCTGCTCACCCTGACCCCGCTCCGCCGCGGCGCTTGACAAGCACGATCGCCACCCGGTCCCCGGGCCCGACCCGGGAGTCCACCGTTCCGGCGAGGGCGGACAGCACCGTCCACGCGAACGTGTCCTTGGCGGGCATCTTGGGCTGAGCCGCGGTCACCGACACCGTGATCGTCACCTGGTCGGCCCCGAGCTCGAAACCGCACTCCAGGTCGGTGCCGGGAATCGCCTGCGCGAGCAGCATGGCGCAGGCCTCGTCGATCGCGATGCGCAGGTCCTCGATCTCGTCGAGAGTGAAGTCGAGCCGCGCCGCCAGCCCGGCGGTGGCGGTGCGCAGCACGGACAGGTACGCGCTCTCCGCTGGCATCCTGACGTGCACGTAGTCGGCCGTCTCACGGCCGGCCGGCACGGCCGTGGTAGCGGCGGTGTCTTCTGTCACGTTTCTCCGTCGGTCATCTCACCCGGCCGGCGATGATCGCCGGCCCCTGACTGCAACTTACCGTCATCCGCTCCATGGCATAAACGCGACGCGGCAGCGCCCCCCAACATCGGGGCGCTGCCGCGTCGATGTGGCCGACGGCCGCAGGCGTCAGGCCTGCTTGGTCTCCCAGAAGATCTTGGAGATCTCCTCGATCTTGGCCAGCAGCTCGTCCGCCGTGGCGACGTTGCTGCTGCCCTTCGTGCCTGCGGCGCCGGCCAGCTTGGTGGCCTCGTTGAAGAGCTGGTGCAGCTGCGGGTACTTCTCGAAGTGCGGCGGCTTGAAGTAGTCAGTCCATAGCACCCACAGGTGGTGCTTGACGAGCTCGGAACGCTGCTCCTTGATGATCAGGCAGCGCGTCCTGAACTCGGGGTCCGAGTTCTGGGCATACTTCTCGTCAATAGCCTTGAGAGACTCCGCCTCGATTCGGGCCTGCGCGGGGTCGTAGACGCCACAGGGCAGGTCGCAGTGGGCATGAGCGACGGACTTCGGCGCGAACAGCCGGGTGAGCAGCCTCATCGATTCCCTTTCTCCGTACCAGATCAGTAAGGTTTCACTTCCGACACTACTCCGTAGGATGGAAGCTAAACGTGCACGGCTGGCCGTTGCTCCGCGTCGAGGTCGCCGAGCAGTCCATGCTGCCCGCGCTGCGTCCTGGCGACTGGCTGCTCGCGCTGCGCACCCGGCGGATCCGGCCCGGGCAGGTGGTGCTGGCCTGGCACCCGGCACGCGCGGACTTCCTGCTTGTCAAGCGGGCTGTGCGGCGCGTCGACGACGGCTGGTGGCTGGAGTCAGATTTCTCAGGGGCGCCGGGCGCCGCGGACAGCAACCGCTTCGGCCCGGTGCCGGGGGAGCTGATCGTCGGACGGGTGCTGGGCCGGTACTGGCCTCCCCGCCGCACCCGCTCCTCCCCGGATTTATCCCGAACGAGCGCCCCTGACTGCGTCGGGTCCCGCTCCCTCTGAGAGGGGCGGGACCCGAAACTAGGGATTCAGCGATTCAGGGTCAGTGGTGCACCCCGCTGTCCGGCAGTTCCTGCTCTCCGGACTGCCGGTTGACCAGGTTGAGCATCTCAGCGCGCGTCAGCTTGGTACGCATCGCCCAGTAGTAGATGATGATGCTGAACCCGGCCACGACCACCATGTCCCACCAGAACGGGATGTTGTTGGTGTTGAGCGGCGCGGCGACGGCTCCTCCGCTGTACTGGCCCTGCCAGGAGATGATGCCCAGGCCGATCAGCCAGGCCGGCAGCCACAGGGCGTTCTTCCAGTCCAGCGGCGGCCGCTGCTTGTCGAACGCCATCGTGGTGCCGAGCACGACGTACCCGATCACCAGGACGACGCCGAGCTTCCAGACCACCTCGAAGCCCGACCAGTAGATGAGCAGGCCGGCGACGACGAACGCGAGCGGGGCGAGGACCTTGGCCCACGGCAGCCGGTACGGCCGGCTCGCGTCGGGCACCTGGCCGCGGAACGCGCCCAGGGACAGCGGCGCGCCCGCGTACATCAGCACGCTGGCCCCGGTGATCAGGCTGACCAGCGAGTGCCAGCTCGGGAACGGCAGCAGGAAGAGCAGCCCGATCAGGAACGCGCCGATCAGCCCGACCCACGGGATGCCGTTGTTGCTGACCCTGCCGAACATCTGCGGGGCGTACCGGTTCCTGGCCAGGCCGTAGCTGACCCGCGACGTCCCGGTCGTGTAGATCAGGCCGGTGCCGGACGGGGAGACGAACGCGTCGACCCGCAGCAGGCTCGCCAGCCAGCCGAGGCCGACCGCGGCGGCCAGCCCGGCGAACGGCCCGGCCGTGATCGCGGCGTCGCTGAACTTCAACCACCCGTGGGCCAGCAGGGCCGGGGGCATCGCGCCGACGAACGCGACTTCGAGCAGGGTGTAGATCG
>Ga0207665_10003786_pt1 | contig 10105 bp, 11 predicted proteins | sample LARL112metaG_FD_184351 | JGI IMG/M metagenome (GOLD analysis project Ga0207665, IMG submission 184351) | Corn, switchgrass and miscanthus rhizosphere microbial communities from Kellogg Biological Station, Michigan, USA - LAR L11-2 metaG... | ecosystem: Host-associated > Plants > Roots >...
CACGACCAGGCATTGCACGCACTACAACGACGACCTGACCGCGTCGTGGGCCGACGCCACCAATCTCGCGCAGAACTTCGGCTGGTCGTTCGTGTCCCACACCGCCACGTACCCCACCCTGGCGAAGATCGAAAGCCTGACCCCGGCGCAGGCCAAGGCCGAAACCTGCGGGAGCGCGGCCACGATCAAGGCTCATGGGCTGCCCGGCGCGGCGGGGATGATCGCCTATCCCGGTTCGTACACCAAGAACCCGGCGGTCGTGAAGCTGCAAACGGTCTACGGAGACACCTGCTTCGACTGGGGGCGCCAGTACGACCACGCCAAGCATGGCCAGAACGTCCTGGCCACCGCCTCGACGACGCCGCCTCACTGGGTGTACCCCGTCGCGGTCGTCGGCGGCCCCTGCAACGATCCCACGCAGCCGTGCTACACCGTCCACGTGCAGAACGGGCGGTACACGATGCCATCGACGATCATCAATCAGATCAAGCGGCTGAAGCCCGGCATGTGGTACATACTCCAGGCTTACATCCTGGTCACCGACAAGAACCCCAAGTACCCCCATAACAACAACCGGTGGGACTGCACCTCGTCGGACCCGGCGCTGCACTGGACGAACGTCACGGTGCGGTACTGCTGGTCGGACTACCAGCAGATCCTCCAGGCCATCTCCGCGGACCCGAACATCACCGTCACCGACCCGCAGACCCTGGGCCGGGCATACGGCCGCCCCTTCTAGCCGATGAAGCCTTTCGGGCTGCGAGCCCGAATGGTGCGACTGTCCGAGGAGGCTGCTGGACTCGCTGCAGCGGGTTGATGATCTGCCGTTGCGGGAGGTCCAGGTGCACCTGGTTACGTTCAACATCGCTTCGGTCGACGGCCGTATCGCGGTATCTCCGTCGACGCCGTCATGGCTCGACCCGCGATGGCAGCCGCTTGACCGGTTTGAAGCGGTAGATGTTCTGTCTCTCCACGGTGCCCGCGTCTCCCTCCAGGGCAGCAACTCCTTCACCGGGCGGGACTCGCCGGAGGCAAACTTCGAGGACTATGCCGGAGCCCAGGTCCCCGCCGGGGACTTCCTGCCAGCGGCCCTGCGCACTCATCCCGGCCGGTGGTACGTCGTGATCGACAGCCGCGCGAGGGTGAGGTGGACCACTGCCGAGATGGATGGCACAAGACTGGCCGTTCTGATGTCGAGGACGACGCCCGCCGCCTATCGCATGTTCCTCCGCGAGCAAGGCGTGCCGTATCTCGAAGTCGGCGAGGATCGTGTCGATCTGGGCCGGGCGGTCCACCGCCTGGGCGAGGTGTTCGGCGTGGATTGCGTCGTCTCTGACGCGGGCGGCGTTCTCAACGGCGTACTTCTCCGGTCGGGCCTGATCGATGAGATCGACATCCAGTTCCTTCCGGTCGTCGTCGGGTGCGCCGAGGCTCCCGCTATTTTCGAGGGCTACGGTCTCGGGGCCCTGGGCAACTTCCGCGATCTTGAGCTCATCTCGGCGGAGACACGGTCAGATGCCTCCATCTTTGTCCGGTACAGCCTCAATCGCGCCGGCTGATCCATACCGCGACGTGAGCGGGCGCGAGGGCCGATGAGATCCGGGGGCCGGTAACGTCATGACTGCTGACCTGGGGACAAACCCGTGACAGAAGAGGGAGACGCGGCTGTGGCAATCGACTTCGACGGCTGGGCGGTCGTGAGATGAGCGGCAAGGTAGTCGTGAACAGGTCGATGTCACTCGACGGCTTCATCGCCGGTCCCGGTGACGCGATGGACTGGATCTTCGACTTCGTGGCGCCGGACGCTGCCTGGCTGACGGAGATCGCGGCGGCCACCGGTGCCATGCTCATCGGCCGGCGGACCGACGAGGTAGGCAAAAGGGTGGAAGCCGACCGCGAGCGGGGCACAGCATCGCGCGGCGAAGGCTACCCCTTCTCCGGACCCATGTTCGTCCTGACCCACCAGCCACCGGATCCGCCGGACCCGGAGGTCACGTACCTCAGCGGTGACATCGGGGAAGCGGTCGCCACGGCACTGGACGCTGCGGGCGGGAAGAACCTCGAAATCCTCGGCGCTGACGTGGCCGGTCAGTGCCTGCGGCGGGGGCTCGTGGACGAGATCCTGGTGTATGTCGTGCCGGTGCTGCTCGGCGACGGCATCCGGTTCTACTCCTCCCAAGGTCTCGCGAGGATAGACCTGGAACCGCTCGACAGCACGCGGGCGGGAGCCGTCACCATCCTTCGCTTCCGCGTCCGCAAGCAGTCATCGGTGTAGTGCTGCGGCCAGGCGCACCGGCCGCTGATGTCGGGCTGATCAGGCGCGGAGCGCCATGATCTTTACCAGTTCTCCTCGGCTTCTCCATATCGTCTCCACGCCGTCCTTTTCGTCTCAAGCACGGGGATCCCGAGCGTGGAGGGGGGTTCGTCGTGACGGGCGAGGAATGGGCACTTGCAGCGTCCAGCTTCTTTTCGGGGCTCGCGGCAGGCTTCTTGGGGGGGCTGTGCATGATCCTGCGTCCGATGCAGGCAGCGATGGACGGCCGGGACTTCCGGAACTTCATGGAAACGTTCCTTCGATACGCGGACAACGGCTTGGGCAAGGTGTTCAACTATGCCTGGTCGCTCGGGATGACCATCGGGCCGATCGTCGCGCTCGTGCTCCTCTGGGACGATCCCGGCTCCACCTCGTTCGTGCTCACCGCGATTGGCCTGGGCATTGTGATTGCCGGGATCCTTGTCGTCTCCAACGTGTGGAAGACACCGACCTACAAGGTGATCCTGGCCTGGGACCCCGAGGCGCTGCCGGCGGACTGGGAGGCGGGACGGCAGCGCTACTTCACAATCAACTGGATCCAGTTGGCGACGACCTGGGCGGCGTTCGCCCTATTCCTGGTGGCTCTGATCTCGCTTTAGGCGAGCCCCTGTAGGGCCGTGCAGCCTGCAGGCTTGATGATGTGGGTATGCTCGCCGTCCGGGGTTCGGCGACCGAGGACGGCGGCTGACCCCGGTGGCCCGCTCGTTCTGGCACGGACATGGCACGGGCCGAGGCCAAGTTAATGACGCTCTCGCGCCTTCGCCCTGCTGATCACCTCATCTACCGTCGCCCGGCTGTTGGCCGACGCCTTGCTTCCAGATTGCGAGCCCGGCGCGTCGCCTGTCCTGGCGAGGTTCAGCGCGATGGTGATCAGCCGGGCCCCGGTCTTCCTCCACCTTGCCGATGAAGACGTTGCCCAGCGGAGTGTCACGCGCGTGCGGCCCTACAAGCTCTGAGGTAGCGCCAAGCGGCATCTCATCGTCGGCCGCGGAGTGGCAGCAGCCTGCCTAGCACCTGAGTGAGGGCAGCAGCGCACCTGTCCAGAACGCCTTCGCTGCGGGCGTGGCGTGCCTGAGGCTCTCGGGAGGCTTACGTCGTCCCGATGGGCTGGGGCGGGTTCGGCTGTGGTGACGGCGCGGTGCCTGGTGAGGCAAAGACCGCGGGCAGGAATAGCGCGGCCACCAGCCCGATGAGGCCGACCACTGCCAACGCGATCATCGCCAGCCCGTAGGCGCGCTCTGGGGTGGAGGTGATGCCGGCGACCAGGATGGTGCCCGCGATCGCGGTGCCGAGGCAGGAGCCGAGGTTGGACACGCTGCGCGACAGGCCGGAGATCTCGCCCTGGCGCTCCTCGCCGAAGCTGGATTGCACGATGTTGACCGACGGGGTCAGCATGGCGCCGAGGCCCAGCCCGATCAGCAGCAGCCCGGGTGCGAAGACCCAGGCCTTGTCAGTGCTGATGCTGGTCACCAGAGCCAGCAGGATACCGACACCGGCGATCGTGATGATGAAGCCCGCCAGGATGAGGGTCCGCTGCGGGTACCGCTTGGCGAGGCGCTCGGCGGCCAGCGAGGACGCCAGCACGCCGGCCGTGGCGGCGGTGAAGATCACCCCGGTCTGGATGGCGTCGTAGTGGCGCACGACCTGCAGGTAGGCCGAGACCACGAACGACACGCCCATCAGCAGCAGCCACTGGGTGTTTTGGGTGATGAGGCCGAGGTTGGAGATGCGATTGCGGAACAGGGCCATCGACAGCAGTGGCTCCTTGCCCGCACGCTCCTTGGCGCGCACCCATGCGAAGAACCACACCAAGACCAGGGCACCGGCGACGATCAGGACGAGCATCAGCCAGAGGTTGTTGTCGGCCGCCAGGATGCCCATCACCACCAGGATGAGGCCGAGGGCGGACAGGACCGCTCCGCCGATGTCAAAGGAACGCGACGGATCCGCCGGCAGGGGATCTTCGAGGCGGCGGCTCAGCACGAGGATGACCACGATGATCAGTGCCTGGAAGATAAACGCTGCCCGCCAGCTGATCGCGGAGGTAATGAGGCCACCGATCAGCGGCCCCGCGGCGGCGCCGATACCTCCCATAGCGCTGATCGCGCCGAACGCGCGGGCACGCGCGGCGACCCCGGTGAACAGCAACGTCGCCAGGATGTAGACGGGTGGGATCAGCAGCGCCGTGCCCACGCCCTCCAAGATGGAGTTACCGAGGATCAGGACACCCAGACCGGGGGCTACCGCGCTCAGCAGGGCGCCGATGCCATACACGACCAGGCCAACGGTGAAACACCGCTTCCGCCCATAGCGGTCGGTCAGCTTGCCGCCGGGAATCATCAGCGCCGCCATGACCAGCAAGAAGACCGTGATCGCGATCTGCACGCCCTGCACCGTGGTGTTCAGGTCCTTGCTGATGTCGTTGATCATCACGTTCATGTTCGAGCCGGCGAAGCTGCAGATGAACTGGGCAAGCGCAAGCGGAACCAGCGCCCTCCGCAACGCGCTCGACGGCCGTGCCGCCGCACCAGCCTGAGCCATACGCACCTGCCTCCAGTCGAATCCGTGGCGTCACCCTCCGCGCCACCTGCCTGCACTCAGGCCAGCGAGTCAGCGGTGGTCAGCCCCGAGGTGCTGCTCATACGCTGCGAGGCCCTCGCGCAACGTGTAAGGCCCGCGGAGCCGCTGAAGCCGGGCCGAGACCTCAGAGTAGTCCAGGTAAGGATTGTCGCCGCAATCGCAGCAGATGACCTCGAACACGCTGGTGTAGCCGCCTTCGCTGCTGCCCTCAACGATGCGAACCGGCTGGCGCCGGAGGAACGACCGGGCGGTCTGCCCGTTGTGATCAACAGGAACGAGCGGCATCCCTGTCAGCTCCGCCACAGTCCGCAAAACCGCTTCCACGTTCGCCAGATCAGGGTGCACCGCATCAGCCGCCGCGTGTCCCAGCTCATCCTGAGAGACACCCCCGGGCGGTACCGGCACACCACTCACACGGTCACCCAAGCGATTGCCGTTGAAATCGCGCAGATCCGCGCTGCTCATTTCAACTCACCTGCCAGTGGTTCTGACCACTGCCGGGGTCTGGAGCAGCGTATTCAGCAATTTCCTGTAACTATCGCACCGCGATTCCTGCCTAGCAACTTTGATCACCTACGACGCCGGGTGTTCACCTCACAGCCACCTCCGCGACCAGGCATTTCTGGCTGAAATCAATAGCCACGCTCGCCGCGCAGGGGTTCACGCGGGTCGCATGACTCTCGTGACTCTGCTCCATGTGGTTCTAACAAGACACAGACCAGGCTCGCTGATCTAGCGCTGCTGTGCTCGAACAGCACCCGGTAAAATGTACGCGTTAGTGCTGCTCTGGACCCCGGCAGCGTCGTTTGCGCTGGCCAGGAGCCCAATGAGCCATGACGATCTGCACCTTCTGCCCCACAGCCAGCCGATTAGCCGTCGAGCGGCGCTCCTTCAAGACTCAGCCAGCGCGGTGCGTGCGATCGGTGTGAGAGCACAAGCACCCCTGGATGACGGGGACCCCCCTCTGCCGGTCCGGGTCGGCCGACCCGCAGCGCTACCTGACCCGCTCACTGAGCGCGAGATGGAAGTGCTCCAGCTGCTGCGCGGGTCACTATCGCGCCGCGAGATCGCCGCCGAGGTCGGCCGGTCACCGAACACGATCAAGACCCAGACCCAGGCCATCTACCGTAAGCTCGGCGTCTCCACCCGCAGCGCCGCTATCACCCGGGGACAAGACAGCGGCATCTTGCCCCCGCGCGGCAGGCAGCTTCACGAGGTCGCTTTCGGATAGCTTCCTGGTCAGCTCCCGTCTTCCGGAAACTGACCGAGACGCTCGGCGGCGGCGCTGCCTTCGGGCCGCCCAAGTCCGACGCAGGTCTGCGCCTGGTGCCGTTCCCGGACGTGATCGCCCCGGACGTGCGCTGGCACTTGGCGTGCTTCGCCCAGGACGGCGACGACGGGCTGGTCTTCACCAGCCCTGCGGGCGCGCCACTACGGCACAGCAACTTCTACCGCCGAGTTTGGGTCAAGGCACTGGAGCGGGTCGGCATGACCGGCGTTCACTTCCACGATCTTCGCCACACGGGAAACATGCTCACGGCCGACGCGGGCGCGAACCTTCGGGAGCTGGTGGACCGGATGGGCCATGGGAGCAGCTGCGCCGCGATGATCTACCTGCATTCGACCGACGTGCGGCAGCGCAGCCTCGCCGACGCGGTCGGCAAACTGGCCCGGGCGCAGATGCGCAAGACCGAGCAGCAGGTCGGCGGCGGCGAAGCATCTGGCACGAAAGTGGCACGGTGCTGGGGAGTGCCTCGTGACGGCGCTCCGCGTTCCACCGACGCGGCCGCTGGCCTGGGGATTTGATGGGCGCGCCTGGCAGGATTCGAACCCGCGACCCGCTGCTTAGAAGGCAGCTGCTCTATCCGGCTGAGCTACAGGCGCCTACCGAACGTATTGTGCAGGATCCAGGTCACGCAGAGGATACATCGCCCAGATATGCCGGCAGCTTCGCCTGGCCGCTGCAAGCCTGGTCGTCACGGGTTGAGCGGGGCGGGCAGGGTTCCTGGTGACGCTGGTGGGCCGGGGGAGCCCAGCTACACGCGGTGACCGGTGGTTCTGGCGGTGATTCCCGGCCAGGAGCCTACGGCCAGGAGAATCAGCGGCGGGCCGGACCTGGGATCGGTGGCCTGCCCGCTGTTGAGGCCGCCGAAGCCTTCTGCCACCCAGAACAGCAGGCCGAGCAGGGATCGGCAGGCATGACAGGTGTCATGGGCTGGACGGGAGACAATTCACTGGCTGGCCGCAACCGGCGAACCTAGCGTGGAACCGTCCCCGAGAGAGTTCCACGCCTGAGGAGGAGCCGTGACTGCGACCAACCTGTTGATCGGAGTCCTGGTACTTGGCCTGGTGATCTGGCGGCAGTTGATACCACGCCGGGTCAGGTCCAACGTGCGAATCGTCCTCGTCCTGGCGGTCATCGGGCTGATCCAGACCGGGCAGTACCTCCAAGGCAGGCACCTCGACGCCACGCTCATCGCTGAGATCCTGGGCAGCCTGGTGCTGGCCGCGCTGTTCGGCCTGGCCCGCGCCTCGACGGTCAAGCTGTTCGTCAGAGACGGGCAGTGGTGGAGCCGGGGTAGCTGGGTGACCGCGATCCTATGGGTCGTCTCGGTCGCCGCGCACCTGGGATTTGACTACCTGGTCGGCGGCCATGGGAGCGGCAGCACTTCCTTCGGCAACGCCACGATCCTGCTTTACCTTGCGGTCACGTTCGCTGTGCAGCGGATGGTCGTCATAGCGCGTTCGCAGCGCATGCCGGTTTCCGGTCCGAACGAGGTAACGGCCTGACCTGACCCGCCCCGGGCGGCGCGCGACGTGGCCGGTGGTATACCCCGGGCCTGGCGTTCGGCATGATTAAAGCGCACGAAGCGCAAGGCCCGGGGCCTCCCCGGCCACCCGGCGCCGCGCAGTGCCCGAGGAGGTCACCATGCACCAGCCGCCCATTCCGCATGTCGAGCGCGAGGATCCGGAAATCGCGGATCTGATCCATGCGGAGGCGCGCCGGCAGTTCGAGAAGATCCGGCTGATCCCGTCGGAGAACTATGTGTCCGCCGCGGTGCTCGAGGCCTCGGGATCCGTGCTGACCAACAAATACTCGGAGGGTTACCCGGGGCGGCGCTACTACGAGGGCCAGCAGGTCATCGACCCGGTCGAGGAACTGGCGACGCGGCGGGCGGAGGCGCTGTTCGGCGTGGACCACGCCAACGTGCAGCCGTACTCGGGCTCGCCCGCCAACCTCGCGGTCTACCTGGCGTTCCTGCAGCCCGGCGACACGATGATGGGCATGGCGCTGCCGGCCGGCGGCCACCTCACCCACGGGTGGAAGGTCTCGGCCACCGGCAAATGGTTCCATGCGGTCCAGTACGGAGTCCGGGCCGACACCGGGCGCATCGACTTTGACGAGGTCCGCGCCCTGGCTCTGGCAGCGCGGCCGAAGATTATTTATTGCGGCGGTACGGCCATACCCCGGACGATCGACTTCCCGGCGTTCGCCGCCATCGCCGGTGAGGTGGACGCGATTCTGGTTGCCGACATCGCGCACATCGCAGGGCTGATCGCGGGCGGGGCGCACCCGTCCCCGGTCGGTCACGCGCCGGTGATCACCACGACGACCCACAAGACCCTGCGCGGGCCCCGCGGCGCGATGATCATGTCCACGGCCGAGTACGCATCGGCGCTGGACAAGGCCGTCTTCCCCGGGTTGCAGGGCGGCCCGCACAACCACACCACGGCCGCGATCGCCGTTGCGCTGCACGAGGCCGCACGGCCGGAGTTCACCGCGTACGCCCATCAGGTCGTGGCCAACGCGAAGGCACTGGCGGACGCGCTGATGGCGCGCGGGTTCGACCTGGTGTCCGGTGGTACCGACAACCACCTCATCCTGATCGACCTGACGTCCAAGGGCATCCCCGGGAAGCCGGCCGCCAAGGCCATGGACCGGGCCGGGCTCGAGACGAACTACAACACCGTGCCGTTCGACCCGCGCAAGCCGTTCGACCCGTCCGGGCTGCGGATCGGCACCCCCGCACTCACCACGCGCGGCCTGCGGGAGGAGCACATGCCGCAGATCGCCGCCTGGATGGACGAGGCGGTCGACGCCGCGCTCAAGGAGGACGAGCAGGTCATCGAGCGGATCGCGGCGGAGGTCAGGGAACTACTCGCCGGCTTCCCCATGGACGGCTGGTCCGAAGCCTAAACTCTCCGCTGTCCCCAAGCCCGTCGCAACCATGATCACGGACGATTCCTTGCGTTTTGCGCGGGGTAATCGTCCGTGATCATGGAATGCAGGTGGGCGCGAGCGGCGCTCTCGTCCGGAGAGCGGTGCTCTGGTAATCTGGTTGCGTGAACGCGAGCCGTACCGCGCGTGAGCGGGTCCGCGCCGAGTTGATCAGGGAGATCACCGAGATCGCCCGGCGCCAGCTAGCCACCGAGGGCGCGGCCGGGCTGTCGCTGCGTGCGGTCGCGCGGGAGATGGGGATGGTCTCCTCCGCCATCTACCGCTACTTCCCCAGCCGGGACGACCTGCTGACCACCCTGATCATCGACGGCTACAACGCGGTCGGCGTGGCCGTGGAGAAGGCCGAAGCGGCGTGCCCCGCCGACGACTATGCCGGCCGGTGGCTCGCTGCCTGCCGCGCGGTCCGCACCTGGGCCCTGGCCCACCCGCACGAGTACGCCCTGGTCTACGGCTCGCCGGTACCGGGATACCAGGCACCCGAGCGGACGATCGGGCCCGCGTCGCGGGCAGCGGCGGTGTTCGGGAAGATCATCGGCGATGCATACCGCGCCGGGACCACGGCGGGCCCGCCCGGGCGGGTGGTGCCTGTGCCCGCCTCGTTCACCCCGGATGCGGCGCGGCTGCGGGACGCCATCCTGGAGGGGGTGCCCGACCACATCGCCGCGGCAGCCCTGATCGCCTGGTCCGGGCTGTTCGGCCTGGTGAGTTTCGAGTTGTTCGGGCAGTTCGAGAACGTGGTCACCGACCGGGCCGCGTTCTTCGACCACGCGGCGGCATGCCTCGGCCGCCTCACCGGCCTGCCCACCTGACCTCTCGGCCCTCCGCAGCCGCGCGCCCGTCGCATGCCGGCTCTTAATTCGCTGCATTACGACGGCCGTGGCAAATCCGGCCCGTCACAAATCAGCGTAATCCGGGCGGCAAAGGGACCGGAACGCAGGAAATGTCGTGCGGGTTGCGGAAAGGGGTATCAC
>Ga0207665_10003788_pt1 | contig 10104 bp, 11 predicted proteins | sample LARL112metaG_FD_184351 | JGI IMG/M metagenome (GOLD analysis project Ga0207665, IMG submission 184351) | Corn, switchgrass and miscanthus rhizosphere microbial communities from Kellogg Biological Station, Michigan, USA - LAR L11-2 metaG... | ecosystem: Host-associated > Plants > Roots >...
TCGCGACAAAGTGGTGCTGCTGGGCGCAAGCGCCGCGGCCAGTTACGAACCGCGGCCGACTCCATTGGATTCTCAATCGCCTGGCTTCATGGTGCACGCGACAGCGATCGACAATTTATTAAGCGGCGAAGCATTGCGACTGGCGCCTTTTTGGCTGGTCGTGTTAGCGATCGCAAGCATGGCCATTTTCGGCGGAGTACTGCAGCTGAAATTTTCGTCCGTTATTCCTACGCTGACGATTTTGGCCGGGATCATAGTTCTCTACTTCGGTCTTGCGGTTCTGGCATTTCAGAAAATACATTTTGTGCTTCCGGTAGTCGCGCCATGCCTCGCCTTGCTGGTGTCGTGCGCTGGCGCGGGGGTCTCCCGCTATGCCACTACCGGGCGCGAATTGCGGCAAACGCGCGGGGTTCTGGAACGTTACGTCGCGCCTCAGCTGGTCGACTATGTGATGTCCAATCTCGGGGCCATTCATTTGAAGGGAGATAAACGCGAGCTGACGATTTTGATTTCCGATGTGCGTAATTTTACGACCATGACGGAGAAGTCTGATCCGGAGGAGCTGATTGCGTTGCTGGATGACTACCTCGCTGCAATGACGGAAATCATTTTCAAACACAACGGCATCGTGGACAAATTCATTGGGGACGGAATTTTGGCCTACTGGGGCGCGTTCACGCCGGAGAAAAATCATGCGGAGGAGGCAGCGCTGGCCGCGCTGGAAATGATCGAGCGCTTGAAGGAGTTGAATCGGCAATGGGAAACCCAAGGTAAGCAACCGATCGCGATCGGCATCGGCATCAACACAGGCAAAGTGACCTTCGGCAACATCGGCAAAGGGAAAAAAATCGAGTTCACCGTGATTGGCGACGCGGTTAACCTGGCCGCGCGGCTGGAAGGATTGAACAAGGAATTTGGCACCTCGATCGTGATCAGCGAGGAAACGCGGGCGAGGCTCGGAGAGCATGCCGACACGCGAACCCTCGGTGGCGTGAAAGTAAAAGGAAAAACAATCGAAACACAGGTGTACGAGTTGCGGGGATTTGTGAAGGAAAAACTCGCGCCAGTGGAAGTGGCGCAGTAAACATTGTTCGACGGACGGAAAGCGGGAGGTAATGGCATGAATCATTTGGCAATGCAGAGCATAGTTGGGGTGGTGCTGATTATTTTTGCAATTCCCGGGCGGCCCGGAATGATCGGCGCACAGGAACAAGCGAATTCTTCACAGAAGACGCAGCAAGACCAGGATAAACAGAAGAAAGACAAAGCCGGCTCGAGCGATAATTCGACGGGCAAGAACGCGAAATCGGATGACGCCGCGAAAAACGGCGATAAGCCCGCTCCGCTGTTTGGCGGCTCGCTCAACGTGAAATCCTCGCGACAGACGAAAGACTCCGCGACACTCGGATTCAACGGCGTGGACGATAACGGACAAGTGCAGAAAAGTTTCCTGTCTGCCGCCGCTACCGGGTCGGATACTTCCGCGGTGCAAAAATTGGCGAGCGAATCGGTAAACAATACGGAGCTGGATCAATTTATCCAGCAAGGCGATTTGAACACCAATTCACCCGCGAAGAAATCGTCGAATTCAGGAGCAAAGCCATGAAAAAACTTTGCGCTGCGATTGTAGGTGTGATTTTGCTTGCGTGTGCGCCCGCGGGAAGGGGCCAGATTGGAGACGCGCTGCGGCGCGCGCAAGACAAAGCGCAGAAAGCAAAAAAGGTTGCCGACATCTATAAACCCTGGACGCCTGAGCAGGAGCACGTTATCGGCGAAGCAGCGTCCGCGAAGTTGGTTCACATCTTCGGGCTGTATGAAAATCCCGACATGACACGCTACGTAAGCCTGGTAGGAAGCACCGTGGCGCGGCAAGCCACTCGCGATGTGCCCTATCATTTTGGAATCCTCGACACCGAGGTGGTTACTGCGCTTTCTCTCCCCGGCGGCTTCGTTTTCGTGACGCGCGGAGCGTTGGCTAACATGCGCAACGAAGCAGAGTTGGCGGGAACGCTCGCGCATGAAGTGGCGCACGTCGATGGCCGCCACCTGGAGCGCGAAGTACGCGCCAAAAAGTCCAGCCAATTTGCGAAAGAAGAGGCCGCTACGCGCGTGCCGCAGGGCGCCGAGCTCGTGAATCTTGCGGGAGATATCGTGAATGGCGTGCTAACTACGCAAGTGAGCCGTGATAAAGAGACGGACGCCGACAAAGTGGGAACGCAATTGGCTGCAAAGGCGGGATACGATCCAGCGGGACTGAAAAACTTCCTGGAAGTGCTGGGCCAGGCCGCGGAATCGCCACAGAATCGCAAGCAACTCGGACTGTGGGGCAGTACGCACCCGCCGTTCCGTGAACGTGTCGCCGCTCTTTCAATTGTCGCGGCGGGCTTCCCTGCTGGGGGAAAACTTCTGGTGGAACGCTTCAACTGGTACGTCAATCCGGTGAGCTTTGCAAAAAGTATCGCACCCATGGTTGCAACCGGCCACGATGGCGGCCACGATCTGAGCGGTATCGTGAGCAAGGGAGTCGTGGTATTACAGAGCGGAACTCTGCCGGAAGGCACGCGCGTAAAAATCCGTGTGGAAGAATGATCAGGCGAGCGGGGGCGGGAGAACACGAATAATCAGATTTGGCCTGGAATCGAAATGGTACCCGGGTTGGGAGTCGAACCCGCAGGCCACTAAGGGCGCGCAACTTATTGATTCTGTGAAACGAAACACATGAGAAACACGTCGCAATTCACGACTGAGCAAACACCGCAGGTACACGAGCGCTTGATTTCTTTCCTGTAACCCGTATGTGTTGGAAGACCGCTTCCGCCATTTTTCTTCCTCGCTTTCCGGCCTGCTATGTTTCGAGCGTCCGCGCGAATTCGCGCACCGTCGCAAATCCTTCTTGGATCTTAATCACGACACCGCACTCTTTCGCCAAAGCATCAAACACCGGTTCCCACGCCGTAGGCGGCGGATCGAGTTCCTGCGGCACTGCGTGTGTCTCGCGTTTCGCGAACGTCACGCGGATCGCCGCAGCCGTCTTTGCCTTGTCGAGTCTCTTCCCGCGGATGAGCAACACCATATCGACGAGATCTTTGGTTCGCGCGCTCGCCGCGCGGCAAGGTGTAGGCGTGGAGCTTTTCCGCAAATTGCAATTTGCGAAAGCATCGGGGGGGTGTTCCGTGACCTGGTTGCCATCCCCTTGCAATCAAATCCCTTCTCGGGCCTTCTGCGGCATTTCCGGATTCGAAAGGCATGGGATCTGGGCGACCGCGGCTCCATGTCCGAAGGCGATCTCGCCTTTCGATATCAAGTGAAAGAACGATCCGCCGGCCCACGTTTCGAGAGTCCGTATTACTTTTGGCGAACGAATCGAATTCCCGAGTCTGATATTCGCTCCAGAATCGGGGGTAGCGACGAGCCTCGCATCGTTCAGTTCCACACTCAAACCGTTAAAGCGATTGGCAGCAAAAGTGAAGCACCGGGAGTGGACAGATGAAGAAGGTAGTCTTTACACATTTCACTCTGGGTCGCGCCGCTATCTTCACGCCTGATCGGCGCACCTCACCGCATTTCGTCACGTTCCGAAAATCAATTTCAGAAAGCAGCAGCGCGAGGACTACAAAAACGGGCGGGAGCGACCCCGCTTTTTCGGCGTACAGACCGCCCAAAAAGTTTTTGGGGTCGCTCCCGCTCGTTTTGTTTCGATCCCGGATGCATGAGCAACTCAGTCGAACTTCGGGTGAACCCGTCATCGCAAACGCTTTCACCCTGGCGTTCACCTCCACGCTCACTCCTAAATCGCGTGTATCGTCTTCTGCACGCATAGCTTCGTTTGATTCAATGGGCGGAGAATCCCGATCCCGGTCGCAGTCCTCAACCCTTTTTATCGACGTTTGCAAAGCCACACGCAAACCCATCGGAACAAAGGGAACACACAGCGTCTCGGATAGGTTCAGTGTGGCGACGGACTGCTTTTGGAGTGCCTATTTAGTTGTCCGGGCGAGGATGGGGCCAAGCACCGCGAGGAAGAGCACATAAGCGGCTGAGAGTGATCCCAGTTGCGGCTCCAAGCTCGTCCCCAAACCCGCGATTACGATTGAGAACTCACCGCGCGCCACCAAGGCCATGCCAGCCCGCAGGCGTCCTCGCCGATCAACACCAGTTCGCCGGGCAGCCCAGAAACCGGTCAGCAGTTTTGTCCCCGCAGTAACAACGCCCAGCAAAACGGCGGAGGGTAGAGCGGAAGGTAGTGTTGCCGGGTCGATTTGAAGCCCAAAGAAGAAAAAGAACGTGGCGGCAAAGAGGTCACGAAGGGGCGCAAGCAGGCGGCGCGTTTGTTCAGCCATGGGTCCTGAGACTGCGATGCCAACAAGAAATGCCCCGATAGCGGCCGACACTTGGAGACGCTGCGCAGCCCCGGCGACGAGAAGGACCGCCCCAAAAGTGGTGAGGAGTACGATCTCATCTGACTCATGAGCAACAATACGGCTCAACAGAAAACCGTAGCGAACAGCCAGTGCGAGAACCAGAAGGACTGCGGCGAGTGCCAATGAGACAGACATGGCCATTCTTGCCGGGCCACCACCGGCGAGAAGGACTGCAACCAGAGGCAGATAGACGGCCATGGCCAAATCCTCCAGCACCAAGATCGACAGCACGGCGGGAGTCTCAGGATTGTTGAGCCGACGAAGTTCTGACAAAACCTTGGCAATCACGCCGGAGGAAGAGACGTAGGTCACACCGCCTAAAAGGACTGCAGCGAGGGGCTTCCATTTTAGGAGGAGCCCCACAAGGAGACCAGGCGTGAAGTTCAGCGCGAAATCCACGATGGCAGCGGGAAGTGCGCTCCGAAGATTAGCAACCAACTCAGTCCCGGTGTATTCGAGGCCGAGCATGAAGAGAAGTAAAAGCACGCCGATTTCGGCGCCAAGATGCGTAAAGCCGGCAGTGAAGTTAAGTGGCGCCAGCCCTCCTTTGCCAAAGGCGAGGCCAGCCAGTAAGTAAAGCGGGATAGCAGAGAAGCCCCAACGACTCGCGATGCGCGCCAGAATCGCAAGGCCGATGACGACAAGACCCAGCTCGATTAAGACGTGGGATAGATCAGATATGCTGGAGTGCATGCGCTACGATACCTCATTAAAGCCAGTTCGAGGGCGGATCGAGCGCTTTAATCCGAATTAGGATCCCGGCTTATAACTCACACCCAAATCGAACTACGTGGCGCGGGATTGCCAAAACCTATATAAATTAGCAAGTGAATATGTGGCGAAAGTAATTTATCTTATTGATAACAAGAGAAAATCCTGAGATAATGATTTTGTCAGATGGGGGCTTATTTCGAGTGATAGCGCGCTAAAGGAGATTTCGATGGGAAACAGCGAGATGCAAAAGGAGAATTAGCCAAGGAACAGCGACGCGAACCCACAGCCGACCGCAGGGAGAACCTCCGTACGCATGAACACGACCGCGAGGAATGGCTGGCTACCGGACTAGATATTGCAATGCCGCCGTCGCAACGGAAGTTCGTTAAGCATGAGTCGTCACCCAACCGCTGATTTCGTAACGAGCGCGATTTATGTCAACTCCAGCAGTTCGCGACCGAACTAAGGAGAAAACTTTCCCGAAAGACGGTAGTGAACATTCTCGGCGCCGTGTTCGCGGTCTTTGCTTACGCGCGCCAGTGCGGGCTCCGCGTCTCAACGTCGGGTTCAAAGACTTGGAACTCGACTCTGAGTTTCGGAATACAACGGTGCCGTTTTTCACGCGCGACGAGGCAACGCGCATCATCGAAGCGGCGAAGGAGCCTTACAAGACTCTGTTTGCCGTGGCTTGGGGAACTGGAATGCGTGCGGGAGAAATCCTAGCTCTCACCCGAAACGACCTCGACTTCGAGAGAAAGACAATCCGAGTCAACAAATCATCAGACGACAAGACGAGGGAAATCCGGCAATCGAAAACTAGAAACTCCGTAGTACTGCTTCCGCTGTCGTCGCAATTGGAGGCACGGCTGCGCGATTACCTGGAACACGCTTGGAGGCCCAACCCGCAAGGTTTGCTGTTCCAAACCGTGCGTGCAACCGACCGCGGAAACGGGAATCAGTTGTGCAGTACGCGTTGAAATCTCTTTTGCGGAAGCTCGCGATTGATGACAGCGCGGGGCTGCATGCATTCCGTCACGGTCTGGCGACGGAGCTTGCTGAAGCCTCTGTACCTATTCCTTTACTGCAGGCGCAAATGCGGCACGCGGATGTGAAAACCACACTGCGAGTTTACGCGCACATCATTCCGCAGTCTCAGCGGGACGCGATGGAGCGCGCAAGCCTTCCAATTGGAACACGAAAGGAAAGCTAACTAGTTTTGTTCTGAACAGAATTGGTGCCCGGGGTGGGAGTCGAACCCACATGAGGAAAAATCCCCGGAGGATTTTAAGTCCTCAGCGTCTGCCATTCCGCCACCCGGGCGACTGGCACTACAAATCTAACGAACTCAAAGACTTACTGCAATACTGCGACGTGCTCCACTGATTGCATTGGAGGCCTGGTGTCGGTCGGAGTCTCTGCAGGAGCGTCCAAACGCTCTACAGCTGCGAGCGTGTGCTTCGGAGCGAGATGCGAATAATGGCTGCTGCGGTTTCGCGTGGGGAACTTGTCCATTGGGTCTGGTGCTTCACTGGCGCAGGGTAACATTCGGCTCAATTACGTGGCAAGTTGACCTGGAGACCGGGGAGAAGATGACGGAGAAAAGGAAGAAGCATCAGACGGGGTATTTCCGTTTGACGATTATTTATACCAATGGCGGATTTCCCGGCAGAGTTTTTAAGAGCCGCGAGAATGCAGAAAAATACGCTGCAAAACAGATTAAATCACCAGTCGTCAAAAAGACGAAGGTTGAACCGATTATCAAAAACAGACACGATGGCGTAAGCGACGAATCGACAAGGCTAATGGCTGATTTGACGCTGTCCTGAAGTACTAGAGTGTTCCACTGATGTGATTATTTAGAACTTCTCCATACGCTGCTCGCATCAAATGTGGTGGAGGAATTGTGGCTCGAATCCTCATAGCCGAAGACCGCGAATCAATGCGCAGTGCACTCAAAACACTGTTCGCACTGCGTTCGGATTGGGTCATTTGCGGAGAGGCGCAAGATGCCGACGAGGCGATAGCGAAGGCCGCCGAACTACGTCCCGACCTTGTTGTGCTGGATTACAAAATGCATCATACGGATGGACTCACAGCAGCAGACGGAATATTAAGAGCGATGCCGGAAATTCCAATCGTGATGTTCACATTGTACAAGACGGATGAGCTAGAGCATGCGGCTATGTTGATGGGAATCCGTCGTGTCATCGGCAAGGAAGACGGCGTGAATACGTTGCTGAGTGCAATCGAAAGCGAACTGAATTCGCCCCTCGTTTGAATTCCACTTCCCAGATGAATTACCGTTGTATTGTAGCGAATTAATAATCTTGACAGCAGTCATCAGCATGAGACATAAGTAGTTTTTACGTATTGTTGTCAGCTAACAACGCAAACTTTCAGCTGGTCCAACCCGGTTCTAGGCTGCTGAACAGACTGGGGGAAACCATGTGTCAAACAGAAATTCGCAAATCCTTGCTGCCAGCGGAGTTCGTATCACTCCTTGCTCAACAAAGTCATTCAACCGTTAACGAAGTTTATGAAATGTTTTCGAGTTGTGAGCTATGCCATCAAGACGCAGTGTTCCCTGTCGTCGCGCTTGAGGGCGTATCATGGTTTGGCAATTCCGATTCAGGAAAGAAGTTGAGGCTTGCAGTTTACGGATTGTGTGAAGCTTGTGCCGCGCTACCCGACACAATTCAAAACACTAACAGAAAACTTTTTGAAGAGTCGCGCACTCCAAAGTAGTATTCAGTTTTCCACTGTCCTGAAAAATGTTCCGCCTGCAAGAACAATGTCTACCGCGGTCAACAGCGAACCCACGATTGCGGTCTTATTGATGAAGCCTTTCGCGCCAACAGAAGTCGCAAGCCGAATCATTTCTTCCCCATCGTGCATCGACAGCATAAGTATGGGGACCTGAAAATTTTCGAGGATTTTCATCGCGGCACCAAATCCGTCCAGGCGAGGCATCATGACATCCAAAATAACTACATCAGGTTTGAGTTCGACAGCCTTCTGAACTGCCTCTTCACCGTCACCAGCTTCGGCGCAGACTTCCAAATCCTTGCGAGTTTCTAAGATTGAACACACACCCCTCCGCACAACAGGGTGGTCGTCGGCTATCAGTATCCGCAAAATTGCTCCCGCGGGCGTGTGGCAAGATTGCATTACATTGAACACCGACAACATACACGGAAAAGTGTATAAATTCATTTCAAGCCAATCCTAAAAACGAACACATGGAGTCGCAATTTGATTCCCCGTTGCTCTGCCTGTAGCAGGACAAGAATCGCAACTTCCAGCGACACGATGCCACGATCTGTAAAGTCCTATGAAGAGTGAACATGTTTTGGCTGAATCACGTTCGTTTCAGCATCCAAGCGTCCGTCCGGTACCGCACAGATGGAGGACATCCTCTGCTTGACGAGAGCAAATCATGGAATAACTCTTAATAGTAACTGTTCATTCTTCAATAAAACGAATTAAGAGGCTAAATGACATATACGAATGTCCAAGTTCGCGCCGGTCCGCTTCCAAAATATCTTGTCCAAAGCGTGGCGGAGTTCGGCCATACCATTCAAGAAATACTCGAAATGATCGCGAGTTGTATTCTTGTAAGCGGGATGCAAAGTTCACAGTCGTGGGTCTTGACCCAAACTGGTTCCGTAGCACAACGACAGGAAAGTTAAAAACGTTGCTTTGTGGCTTATGTGAATTGTGCGTTGCCCTGCCTGATGTTCTCCCGAACGTTGAAGCCGTCGCGCGCCAAGATTCCATCACCTACGTTGGTTAGGGAGCTAGCTCTTTTTGTAGTTTGTTGGTTTTGTTTGAAAACCTACGTTGACGCGGATCGGATGAGGGACTTCAATGTCAGGAGGCTGCGAACCACTTTCAATTCCCGCATTCTTGTTTAAGCAACGTCAACGAGTATTCGACTAGGTCCAGATGGGCGTACGCTTCCATGTCCTCGGGGAGTCCTCAGCGTCTGCCATTCCGCCACCCGGGCGAATGGCTATTTAAATCTATCCAACAGAAGTTACTGCAACAGGCCCGGCGAATGGCGCTCCCAAGCGGGGCGTATCTGTCTCACTTTAAGGCATAAAGTAAGTAGGTTGGATATTTCGATGATTCCGGGTATGGGCTATATACGGTCGAGAGTGGTCTGATGCGCCAACCAGGAGAGCACTCAATGAAACGAGCAAATTTTGTTCTCGTGGCCATAACGGCTGCCGCAATGTCGTTTGGCACCGTGCAATCGAAAGCCGGGACAGTATTAGTCTTAGGAACGAACTTGCAAGACCCGCAGAGCGAGCCTAGGCCTTCGAACCAGGATCCGCAGGCGGACGACCGGGATCGAGATGGGGACTGGTATCAGGACAGGGACCGGGACTCGCATCAAAACCCGCAAAATCCTAACCATTATCAGCCAATTAGTTTGCCTGAAGGTGCTGTAATCCCGGTGCGGCTGGCGGATGACGTCAATTCCAGCCACGACAAAGAGGGAGCCATGTTCACCGGCACGGTCGATCCGTCCGTGCTGATCAACGACATCGTGGTCATCCCCCGTGGAACGGAAGCGCACATTCGCATGGTGGAAGGCAAAAAGGGCGGTCACGTGAAAGGTAAAGCAAAAGTGCGGCTCGAACTGGTGAGCCTGATCATGAATGGCCAGAGGCTGGGCGTGGACACCAACGCGCCAAGTAAAAAGAAAGGCGCGGCAAGTGCGAAGAGCTCGGCGGTGGTCAAAAAGAGCGAGCAAGGTGGCGGCAGCGTGCTGGCTGGAGATCCCGGAGCTGTTGCAGGTCCCGTGATTGCGGTTTTTACGGCCGCAAAGGTTGAGGTGAAGGCCGGCAGCCGGATCGAATTCACGCTGGAATCCCCGTTCACATTCGAAAAGCCACCGATCAATAATAATAATTCCGGGAGCCTCTAAACCAAAGTTCCATCCAACGCTAAACGTGTTTCCATC
>Ga0207665_10003791_pt1 | contig 10099 bp, 7 predicted proteins | sample LARL112metaG_FD_184351 | JGI IMG/M metagenome (GOLD analysis project Ga0207665, IMG submission 184351) | Corn, switchgrass and miscanthus rhizosphere microbial communities from Kellogg Biological Station, Michigan, USA - LAR L11-2 metaG... | ecosystem: Host-associated > Plants > Roots >...
GGCTCCGATTGGCTGGCAGAGCGTCTTGTAGGCATTGCCATACACATTGGTATGCGCGCCGCCGAACAAGAGGGCCCCGAACGGTTGCACTTTGTGTGCTCGCACCTTAAACTGCGGCCCAAATAAATAGGTAAATAAGTTTCCCTGGACCTTGCCGTTCAGACCAGACGGGAAGGTGGGGTTTGGAGCAATGTTGAAACCGGTTTCGTTGCTGCCATAGCCCTGCAAATCCGCCCTGATGCCCAGGTACTCGTTCCAGTTGAACACTGCCGATCCCCCACCACCGTTCAGGCTGTGCCCTTTCGAATAGGACACGCTGGGAGCATACCGAGCGTAGGAGTAGTTGAGCCCTACTTCAGCTCTTGGGAACTCCTGTGCCCAGGCCGCCACCCCCAATAGCAGGACCGCTCCGAAGATGAGTGCTTTGTTAATCTTCATTCGTTTACCTCCATCTGATTCCATTGAGTTCATATTCGAGCCCGCCAAGAGTTTTCTGCGATTTCGCCGCGCGCGTCGGTGACACACGTCTCTTGGGCGGGGCACTGGATCGGGAAAACTGGCTCCCTAAAGCGAGGCTAACCATGAGAGTGAATTCAATACACTCGCAAAAATGACAGGTTTTTTCAAAACGAGTTTTAATGGGAAACAAGTTGTTGCAGATGATCAGGCGCCCTACATCCGGGGACGTCCACGTTGTAACAGACAAGAACCTGCCCAGTACCGGCCCTACGACCGACGAGCACAATTTCCACACCAACTGTCAGAACTGGTAGTACTTTCCCGCCAACACACACACATAACATCAATAGGGACAGTCCGCAAAGACATGCGCCTCGGAATCGATCACGGGTGTACATCGGCGTCACACTCGCGCCGGCATCAACGCTGCAGCCATGCGCTCTGGTCGAGATGGAGCCTGATAGGGTCTCTGCTACTAGGGGCGGGTGTCATCGGCACCATGGCTGGACTGGCGTGCGTATTCTCTGTTGATCCTACGCAAATCCAAGATCTCGGGCACTATCGTCCGATCTCCAACACCGTGCTTTATGACGATGAAGGTCGTGTGCTGGGTACCTTTGCCTTTCAGAGGCGCACTATCGCGCAGTATGCGGACTATCCAAGAGTTCTATACGATGCGGTCCTGTCAATCGAAGACAAGAACTTTGAGAAGCATTCTGGATTCGATATTTGGCGAATGATGGTCGCTGCCTCCCACGACCTTCACGCCAGGGGAACCGTGCAGGGCGCTTCCACCCTGACAATGCAATTGGCGCGTAATCTGTTCCTTTCTCCGAAGCGCACCTACGGCCGCAAGTTTCACGAGATCGTGCTGGCCGTCCAGATTGAGCGTCGCTACACCAAGCCGCAGATTTTCACGCTCTATGCAAACCAGATCTATCTGGGACATGGGGTGTATGGATTCGCAACCGGCGCAGATTACTATTTTGGAAAGTCTCCGAAAGACCTTACGCTTGCGGAGGCTGCCCTGCTGGCAGCTTTACCAAAAGCTCCTAACAACTATTCTCCTATCAGGAATCCGGAGAGCGCCTTGCGCAGGCGCAATCTGGTCATTGATTGCATGGTCACAGCAGGAAAGATAAGCGCAACGGAAGCAACTGCCGCCAAGAAAACGCCCATTCAACTTCACATCCACGACGATCCGAACACATTGGCACCATACTTCGTTGAAGAGGTCAGGCAGTACTTGGAAAGAAAGTACGGCACGGAACAAGTTCACGAGTCCGGGCTTCGTGTTTACACAACGCTGAATCTTGAACTGCAAAAAGCCGCGAACGTTGCCGTCCTGGATGGTCTTGCCGCTTACGATCGTCGGCACGGCTGGCGGAGTCAACTGCAGAAAATTGGTGTCGGGAGGCAACAGGAGCAGCACACCATTCCTGAATGGAGCAGGGCGATCGAGCCCGGCACCTACGTTCATGCCGAAGTGATGTCTGTGTCCTCGATGTCAGCCTTGCTGAGATTTGGGCAATACACTGCACGCCTCGCCGCAAATGACATTTTATGGACCAATCGCACACTCCCCCAGCTTCTGTCCGTGGGTGACCTCGCATATGTAAAGATCATTTCTTTGGGTACGGACTCCAAAGCACGTGTTCGCTTGGAGCAGGAATCTGGAGTACAGGGTGCATTGCTGGCGATTGACAGTACGAGCGGAGAAATTAAGGCCATGGTCGGAGGCCGCGACTTCAGCGACTCCAAGTTTAACCGCGCGACACAAGCACTCCGCCAGGTTGGGTCGTCCTTCAAGCCTTATGTCTACACTGCCGCAATTGACCAAGGGGCGGCGCCAGAGGACACAGTTTTCGATGGCCCAACCACCTTCCTGACAGCTTCCGGCCCGTATGTCCCCCACAATTACGATGGGAAGTTCGAAGGTGTAATCACTTTGCGACACGCATTAGCAATGTCCAGGAATATTCCGGCTGTAAAACTGGCTCAACGGATTGGCATCAAGAGCGTGATTGGCTACACCCGCCGGTTTGGTATCAACGAACGGATCCCGGCTTACTTGCCAGTTGCTTTGGGAGCGGTGGAGTTGACGCTGCTTGATCAGACGTCAGCTTTCAGCGCTTTTTCCAACGATGGAATTCGAGTGCTGCCGCACTATATTCTGAAAGTAGCGGACTATGACGGCAGAATCCTTGAACAGGATTATCCGCTTGCGCAAGACGCGATTAGTCAACGGACCGCCCGCATTATGACATCGATGCTTCGCGACGCCGTGGTGCAGGGTACAGCAGTTGCAGCGGGTCGCTTGAAGTATTCTGTGGCGGGTAAGACTGGTACCACCAACGCTTTCACAGACGCCTGGTTCGTCGGTTTCTCACCCTCGCTGACCTGCGGCGTGTGGGTGGGCTTTGATGAGAAGAAAACGTTAGGTGAAAGGGAGACCGGAGCGAGAGCTGCTCTGCCAATCTGGATCGACTTCATGGCAGCCGCGTTGCCCCGACAGGGGCTCCGCCGTGATTTTCCTCCAATACCTGAGGATCCGTATCAACAAGTAGTAGCGAGGCGAACGAAGGATTTCCTGGGTCCGCAGATCTCAGGGAACAGTGCAAATCAGAAAAGCGCGGAATCAACGTCTGTCCGTTCCTCCGCCCTATCCTTTTAGACTCAACCATGAGAACCTGGACTAGAAAGTCCACCCGAGTGACGTGGTCAGCCCTAGATCGTTCTTCGGAGCATTAATGGGGGGCCTTGTGTCGTAGTTCTCATAAACCTGGAAATTCCAGTAGAAATTTCGGATCAGCTCAACGCGCAAGTAGGATTGTGAGCTTATGCGTAGACGTCCCGGATCGCTAAGGCTTGGGAACAGGAGCGTCTGCGAATTGAGATTGAGAGTCTTGAACCGAAAAGTGGAAAATGTCACACCCAACAGAGACTCGGCATTGTTGTGAAGGGGTTCAGTGCCGGGTTGAGGTACATAGCTTTCGCGGCTATAAGCGCCCCCTGCAAGTACTGTCAAAGCAGTTTTATCCGTCTGAACTAACTTTCGTCCCATAGCCGCGCCGTAAGTTGAGCGCAATTGTAGGTCCTGCTGATTGCTCTTCAGCAGAGAGAACAGTCCGGCTGCGAGCCAGCGATTGGTAATCATCCGTGCGTACTGCGAATCGAACGTGAAGCGATTGGTGTCCTTTGCATTCGCTTGTGAACCGAACTGCGAGCTGGTCGCTAATTGCACTGAATTCTTGGCAGTACGATACGCGACATCGGCACTCAGAGATGAAGTCGTTGCTGTATTGCCACTGGAGAAATCGAACCCATAACTGATAGAGCCGGTCAGCTGGTTCCAGAAGCTCACTTCCCGCTGGCCAATGGCAATTACATCTGATGAAGGCACGTCGACGGCTGCACCCTCGGCGATAATCTTTAACTCGTTGTTGCTGCCGCCCTTACCATCGTTTTTGCTGATGAATCCGGTCACGCGTTTCCCGTCGCTCAACCCCACAATGAAAGCATCTTGGCTCTCCATTGTTTTGACTTCCTTCCAGTCAAGATGGACGTCATCCTTCATATAACTGGACTTAAATATGAGCTCACCATACTGGAGCGCCTTAATCTCACCAGTAAACTTGTCGCCATTTTTCATAGTAACGACATCATCTTTTCGTTTTCCGAACGAGGTACAGGTCCACAGCACCACCAATGCCAGTGGCGCTACGTACTTGAGCACAATAAAACCTGCACACTCTAGCTTCTCTATCACTTCCAGGCCCTCCTGAGCCCCTGCCGACAGAGCCTGAATTGGCCCTGTAACTACTCCGGATTCGAATTTGCATTCCGGTAGCTGAGCTCTACCTTAGCGAGCACAACCCGCCACGGCCACACATGATGGGGGTCACCCCCGGATACTAGCGGAGCAGACAACGTGCTCTTCCTGACAAAACTGACAGTTCTCCCTTAGGCCACCGTTTGGCATCTTGCTCGTAATTGATGGAGACACTATGACTCGTCCCCGCTTTTTTAACTGGATGCGATTTGTCTGGGCAACAGGAATCATCGTGCTTGTCTTGCCTATTTGGACGAGAGCCCAGACCCAGGCTTCCCAAGCGTCGGACGTGCAACAACTGAAGGACAAGCTCCTGCAATTGGAGCAGGAGATGAATGCGCTAAAGGGACAGATCAGCGCCATCGAGCAGCCCCCGCAATCCGCAAATCTGACTATTCCCACTGCTGCATCAAATGGCGCACCTGCCCCTGAGAAACCGCCAAGACCGCAAAAGGAGGATGAACCGAAGAGCAATATCGACCTTTACGGTTTCATCATGCTCGACTCCGGTTATGACTTCAAAACGAACAATCCAGACTGGTTCGACGTCATTCGACCAACGAAATTGCCTTCCTTTAATGGTGAGTTTGCACCGGATGGTAAGGCCTACTTTGGCGTGCGGCAGACTCGTTTCGGCGTGAAGACTTCGACCCCAACCGGACTTGGCACTCTAAAGACGCAATTCGAGTTCGAGTTATTCGGGACCGGAGTCGATGCCGGACAAACGACTTTCCGCTTACGGCATGCCTATGGGGAACTGGGGCCATTCGGAGCGGGGCAGACCTGGAGTCCGTTCATGGACATTGACGTGTTCCCGAACTCGATCGAGTACTGGGGACCCACCGGGATGGTGTTCTTCCGCAATGTACAGGTGCGCTGGATGCCGATCCGCAGTGACAATACGCGGCTCACTTTCGCCGTGGAACGGCCTGGTGCCAGTGCCGATGGGGGCGTCTACGCGGATCGCATTGAAGTGCAAGGGGTCAAACCGAAGTTTGACATGCCCGACTTCTCCTGGGAAGCACGCTTCATTCGGCGATGGGGCTATGCAAGGTTCGGGGGTATATTCCGGAAAATCTCATGGGTTGACACAAACACCACCGATAACGTCGACCTAACCGGCGACGCATTTGGCTGGGGCGTGAACTTCAGTTCCAATCTTAAGTTCGGAAAAGACACTGTCGGCAGATTCATGGTCGTTTACGGCGCGGGAATCCAGAACTACATGAACGACGCGCCGATCGACATCGGTGTTAAGAACAACTTCAGCAATCCCGTATCGCCAATCAAAGGTGTGGCGCTGCCTCTACTGGGAGTTGTGTCGTTCCTTGATCACAACTGGAGCGACCGTTTTAGCTCTTCAATCGGCTATTCCATGGAAAACATCGAGAATTCCGACGCGGAGAAAGCATCAGACTTTCATCAGGGTCACTATGCACTCACCAACCTGCTGTATCACCCAGTTCCCAGCGTCACAATCGGAAGTGAGTTTCAGTTTGGCCGACGGGTTAACTTTAGAGATGGCTTCAATGTGAACGATTATCGCCTTCAGTTTTCGTTCAAGTACGACTGGAGGAAGCTTTTTGAATTCTGACGCCAAGAGCAGTCGCTTGATTAAATAGCTAAGGGTAGGTGGCTCGAGCACAGATCGCGACTGATTGGAAGACGAGTACGATCATCGGAGGCATTAAATACTTATGCGGCGACTGCAGATCAACAAGATGTGTATCGCGGCACTCGTAGCAGCGATTTTCGCTCCCATCGCGGTGTCAGCGCAGACTGCACGGAGTCCAGTAGCTCCCAGGCGCGAACTGGTAGAGTCGGTAGTCCGCGAAGCCTATGACAAATTTAAGGGTGATTTGAACGGAAAGAATGCCGACTACATCCCTTACCTGGCCCAGGTAGATTCGAAACTCTTCGGCATCGCAATTGTCACCACAGATAATCAGGTTTTGACGCTGGGAGATGTCAGCTACTCCTTCTCCATCCAGTCAATTTCCAAGGTGTTCACGTTGGCACTTGCGATGGAGGAACTGGGGCCGGACAAGGTCTTCGAGAAAGTGGGCTCTGAGCCAACCGGACGTCCCTTCAACTCTCCCTTGGCAGTTGTGGACATGGGCACTCACACCGGTAATCCCTTCGTCAATGCCGGCGCCATCGCAACCACTAGTCTCATCTCCGGCAAGGACGCGACAGAGAAATGGAACAAGATTCTCAATTTTTATAGCAAGGCTGCTGGAGAGAAACTCGTCCTCATCGATGAGGTCTACAAGTCAGAAGCTGCGACCAATACCGGCAACAAAGCACTCTCCATGCTTTTGGCCAAATATGACCGGATTTATGCTGATCCCTTCGAGTCCGTGGACATCTACACTAAGCAGTGCTCGGTCGGTGTGAACGCTACTCAACTCGCCCGTATGGGCGCGATGCTTGCGAACAACGGCATCAACCCGGCCACAGCCGTCCAGGTCATTAAGAGCGAGCACATCCCTCACATTCTTAGCACCATGACGATGGCCGGTCTATATGATGGGTCCGGCGCCTGGGCCTGGCGCGTTGGGCTGCCCGCGAAGAGCGGAGTAGGCGGCGGGATTGTGGCCATTGCTCCCGGCAAGGGCGCCATCGTTGTGTTCGCGCCTCCCCTCGACGAGGCCGGAAACAGCGTAAAGGCTCAAGAAGTGATCGAATACGTTGCTCAGAAGCTGAACTACAACCTCTATTCGCCGAGTTCAGTGGGTTTGAAATAAAACCCGTGACTTCGCTAAGGACAATGAAAAATAGCGACGAGGCCATGTCGAAGAGACTGTCTCTGGCCCTTATCGTCTTTCTGCTCGCGTGCCGATGGGCAGCAGCGCAGTCCTATCCCTCCACGACTGATCAGCCCGAACTGAACGATTCGCACTGTCACCTGACCAACTACGTCCAAGTAGGCGCGGATATCCACGATTTCTTGAACATCATGGGCACGAAGGTTGGGCGCGTCGCGCTGTTCGGAATACCGCTGCAGCAGGAGTGGTCGTACCAGAATTCCGGAGATTTGGCTCCCACCTATTATTTGCAGACTGACGCCCCTCTCTACTACTACTCCTTCACGGACGCATACATCGCAATGGCCTATCGGTCTCTTTCCAAAGAGCAACAGGCTCGATTTGACCCCATGATCACCGGGTTCAATCCGGCTGACATGTATGCGGCGGATCACATTCGCAGAGTGTTGCAGACTTTTCCGGGCGTCTTCTCAGGCATCGGGGAATTCACAATCCATAAAGAATTTGTCTCCGCAAAGGTCGCAGGAGAGACCGCCTCGCTGCGAAATCCTGCTCTCGACAAACTTCTGGACTTCGCAGCAGAGGTCGGGCTTGTCGTTCTGATCCACAACGATATGGACGTACCATTTGCCAAGCCCGGCACAGAACCGGCTTACCTGTCTGAAATGAAGTCCGTTCTCGCACGCCATCCCAAAGCCACGATCATCTGGGCGCATATGGGCATGGGTAGGGTCGTACGCCCGGTTCAAGGTCATGCAGCCGTGCTCGAAGAGATTCTCAAAGACCCACAGTTCAGCCATGTGGTCTTCGATATTTCTTGGGATGAAGTCGCAAAATATCTAACCGCCACGCCCGAATCGATCAAGATTTCGGCGGAGCTCATCAATCGCTATCCGGATCGATTTCTGTTTGGCACCGATGAAGTTGCGCCAGCAAGCCAGGAAAAATACCTCAAGGTCTACTACCAATATGACCCGCTCTGGAAGCAGTTAAACAAAGAAACGAGTGCGAAGGTACGCTCCGGGAACTATGAGCGTATCTTCGACGCGGCCAGGCAGCGGGTACGAACGTGGGAGGCAGCGCATTCGAAGTGATTCCGTATCGTTTGTGCCAATCATCACGGCTTCGCTAGTTCCCGCAGGCTTGTCGTCGCGACCAGAGGTGGCGATCCGTTAATTGCGTGTAGAGGAGTTCTTTATGAAACCGAGTACCAGAATCCGCCTTTTGCTTGTTCTACTCGTGTACGGCACCGCCCTGACCTCAGTGGCCAACGGCAAACAACTGCCGAATATCGTAATTCTGGCAACCGGAGGCACCATAGCCGGAGCGGCTGCTACCGGAACTCAGGCCGGCTACACCTCCGGTGCGGTGACCATCGACGCAATGCTCGCAGCTGTTCCAGGGATAAAGGACCTCGCCAGCGTTAAGGGCGAACAGATCTCCAATGTGGGATCCCAAGACATGACGCTGGACATAATGCTGACGCTGGCTAAGCGCATCAATGTCCTACTGGCACAGAACGATGTTGACGGCATCGTCGTTACCCACGGTACCGACACCATGGAGGAAACTGCGTTCTTTCTAAACTTGGTCGTAAAGAGCGATAAGCCTGTCGTAATGGTGGGCTCTATGCGGCCGTCCACCGCCGTAAGCGCAGACGGGCCATTGAATCTGTACAACGCTGTCGGCGTTGCCGTCGATCCACAATCCAGAGGGCGCGGCGTGCTGGTGGTCATGAACGACTGGATCCATGGAGCACACTCCCTTACTAAAACCAGTACGACCGCGATTCAGACGTTTATGTCACCCCTGCGGGGACTCGTGGGTATTTCCAGTTATGGTAAGAATGACTTCTACAGCGTACCAGGCTGGAAACACACTACTACTAGCGAGTTTGATGTAGCCAATGTCATGAAGTTACCTCGCGTCGACATCCTGTTTGCGTGCGCTGACATGTCGCCCGATCTCATCGACTCCGCAGTGGCGAATGGCGCGAAGGGCATCGTCATTGCCGGGGTCGGCAACGGAAATATGAATCAGGCTTCGCTCGAAGCCGCAGCAAGGGCCGCCAAGAAAGGTGTGATAGTCGTTCGAAGCAGCCGAGTCCCTACCGGCACCGTTGGACGTAACGTGGAAGTCAATGATGACAAGATGAATCTTGTGGCCTCCGATGAGCTAAACCCTCAGAAGTCCAGGATTCTGCTTATGCTGGCACTGCTCAAATCGCGACCAACCGCGGACATTCAGAATTTGTTCTATACCTATTAGATTGGAGGCGCGTATGGTTCGCCTGGTCGACATCTGACATGAGAACCCGTCTGCTCAGCAGTCAACTCAGTCGGCCCACCTGTAACCTTGATTGGCGCTGGCTTGCACCCATGATTGACACCAATGACTGTCATCTCTGGCAGTTCCCAGGGTGGTTCCCTCAGCCGAAGATGGTCTTGCCGGATAGCATGCGGTATGCGAACTCCGGCAACAGGGCAGCTTCGGAATGCCATGCGCTAAAGCCCATAACGACTCCTATGTCGCGCACGATGGAGACGGTGCAAAACGGGACCCCTTTTTCTCGATTTCCCATCTGTCGGTTGTAGCATTCACTTTCGACCACCACAGTTTAAGAGTAAGAAAGCACATCTATGCGTGCTGCTTGCTCGCTGTCATGTCCAGTGTACTTGCACTAGCCCAGTCGGAACTGGAGGCTCCTAGTCCAGTGCCGTTGATCGCTCTCGACTCGAGGCCTGTGTTTGCGGAACTCCCTCTCGAGGCTGAACACCGATCCGCTCGTGTCGGCGACACCCGGTTCCCTGTCGACAAACCCACTCCCGGATGCCAGGGCGTGCCATTCTCGACAAACACTACGTTGACTGGTGTGAGCCACCAATGGCAAGCGGAATGGACAACGGGTAGTGAGCTTGCCGCAAAGATTGAGCAGGACTCGTCTGTCGTCGAGGACCCCATCCTAACGGCCTATGTGAACAGTCTAGAACTTGCCATCGTGCGAAGGTCAGGGTTGCATGGTTGCTTCCTCGTCAAGATT
>Ga0207665_10003792_pt1 | contig 10099 bp, 6 predicted proteins | sample LARL112metaG_FD_184351 | JGI IMG/M metagenome (GOLD analysis project Ga0207665, IMG submission 184351) | Corn, switchgrass and miscanthus rhizosphere microbial communities from Kellogg Biological Station, Michigan, USA - LAR L11-2 metaG... | ecosystem: Host-associated > Plants > Roots >...
TCCAGGTAGTCCGCCATGCTCCGGCCGGACCGCTCCAGCTGCTCGTCGAGGGAGTTGCGGCGGGCCTCGACCTCGCTGTGCACCAGGCTGTCCGGCAGCGGTATGTCGATCCTGCCCAGCAGCGCGTCCAGGGTCCGCTCCCGGGCCTGCCCGGCCTGCTGCATCCGCTTCACCGACTCCAGCTGGGTGCGCGTCCCGGCGCGGAACTCGCCCAGCGTGTCGTATTCGCTCGCGGACTGGGCGAAGTCATCGTCCAGCTCGGGAAGCTCCTTGACCTTGACGCTGTGCACGGTGACGGTGACCTCGGCCTCCTCGCCACCGTGCGCCCCGCCGGCCAGCTCGGCGGTGAACGTCCGGGACGCCCCGGCCGACATGCCGGCCAGCGCCTCGTCCAGGCCGTCCAGCAGCGACCCGCTGCCCACCTCATAGGACAGCCCGCTGGCCTGGGCATCGTCCACCGGCTGGCCGTCCACCGAGGCGGACAGGTCGATGGAGGTGTAGTCGCCGCCGGTGACCGGCCGGTCCACCGACTTCAGCGAGGCGAACCGTTCCCGCAGGCCGCCGATGTACTCCTCGACCTCGTCCGGGGTGACGGCCGCGTTGTCCACGGTCACCGCCAGGTCGGCCAGATCGGGCAGGTCGAATTTGGGCCGCACGTCGACCTCGGCGGTGAAGGCCAGTTCCTTGCCGTCATCGAGCTTGGTGATCTCGAGCTCCGGCTGGCCCAGCGCGAACACCTCGTTCTCCTGGAGGGCCTGCCCGTACAGCTCCGGAACGGCGTCGTTGACCGCCTGCTCCAGCACCACGCCGCGGCCGAACCGCTGGTCGATGATGCGCGGCGGTACCCGGCCCGGCCGGAACCCGGGCACCCGGACCTGCCTGCTGACCTCCCGGTACGCCTTGTCGAGGCTCGACTTAAGCTCCTCGAACGGAACCTCGATGGTCAGCTTCACCCGGGTCGGGCTCAGCTCCTCGACGTCGGTCTTCACGTCGCCGTCACTCCCTGATCCTGCGCTCTACGTCGGCCCGGCCGCCCCCGCCGCGCCTCATGCGCGACGCCACACGCGACCCAGCGCAGCCGCTGACGGCTACGGCCGCCCAGTCTAGTGGCCACGGCCGGCCCTCTTACCCAGCATCACCCGGCACGGGTGGTGCCCGTCCACGGTGGCCGGCGCACGATGGCGGCATGGGGGGTAGCGCGGTGGCCTGACCATGAGGAGGCGCGCATGGCAGCCCAGCAGGCCGGGTCGGCGGAGTACCCGGACCAAACCGGGCCGGCGCCAGCGGGCGGCCCGGCGGGCGGCGGGACCCCGGACTACCGGACACGGGAGACGGCTGGCTATGGCGCCGGGCGGGTAAGCCGGCCCGAGACGCTCGCCGCCGCGTGGGGCCAGGCCTGGCAGGTGATCATGGCGGCCGCGGTGATCACCTTCGTGGTCGGCCTGATCCTGCTGGTCTGGCCGAAGGCGACGGTCAACGTGGTCGCCGTGCTGATCGGCGTGGCTCTGCTGGTCACCGGGATCTTCCGGCTGATCAGCGGGTTCACCACGGCCGACGTGACCGGCGGCACCCGGGCCGCCTACATCATCATCGGCCTGCTGGCCGCGCTGGCCGGGCTGTACTGCCTGCGGCACCTCTCGGTCACCGTGGCCCTGCTCGCCTTCGTCGTCGGCGCGTTCTGGACCCTGCACGGCATCGTGGACCTGATCGTGGCGGCCACCAGTCCGGTGCGCAACCGGGGGCTGCTCGCGCTGACCGGCGTGCTGAGCCTGGCCGCCGGCCTGATCGTGATGTTCTGGCCGACGATCTCGATCACCATCCTGCTGGCCGTGATCGGCATCTGGCTGATCTTCTACGGGCTGCTGCTGGCCGTGCTGGCCTGGCAGGCCCGCTCGCTCGGCCGGGCCGCGGCGGCGGCCGGGCCTGAGGCCGGCTGAGCTCCCCGGTTACAGCAGGCCCAGGCGGCGGCCGCGGGCGATGGCCTCGCGGCGGGAGCTGACCCCGAGCTTGCGGTAGGCCGAGCGCAGGTGGGTCTTGACCGTGTTGATCGACAGGAACAGGGCCTGGGAGATCTCCTCGTTGGTCATGTGCGACGGCAGGAAGCACAGCACCGCGCGCTCACTGTCGGTCAGCGGGATGCTGACCTGCTCGGCTGGGCCATTGCCGCGGGGCGTCTGGGCGTCGAACCGCTCCAGGATGCGCCCGGCGATGCTAGCGTGCCGGCTGGTCGGCAGGATCAGCACGGTCATGGCCGAGCGGACTGCGGCCCCGCCGTCCAGGAAAACCCGGTACGCGCCTTCCGGCTCGGCCAGCGTGAGCGCCTGTTCGAGCAGCGTGGTGGCCTCGTCAGTGCCGCCGAGGCGGCGGTGGGCGACCGCCGCGGTGAGCAGCCCGCAGATCTGCTCATGCCGGGTCACCCCGTCCGCGCCAGCGTCCAGGCAGGGCGCGACCGCATCCAGGGCGGTCTTGAAATCCCCGTCGGCGATCAGCAGCCCGCCGCGCAGCAGCCGCACGTCCGGCCGGCCGGACTGGTCGCCCTCTTCCACCAGGAGCAGCACCGCGCGGGCCCGGCCGGTGTGGCCGATCCGCAGCGCTACCTCCCCTTCAGTGACCGTGATCACGTCGGCCAGCGCGGGATGGGCCGGTCCCCAGGTTTCGCGGAGCCGGGACAGCAGCACGGTCGCCGCGGTGGTGTCGCCGTCCGCGACCATGATGCGCGCCCGGATCAGGGCGGTCAGCGCGCTGACCGGCGGCTCGCCCGGGAACTGGCCGGCCAGTTCCGGGTTGATGTCCTCGACCAGCTGCTGCGCGGTGGACAGCTCGTCGCGGCGCAGGCTCACCATCGCCCGGGCCAGGGCCGCGAGCTGCGCCGCCTCCGCCGTGGCCTCGGTGGCCCGCCCCAGGACCAGGCCATCGCCGGGCAGCCCGGGAGCGGGCGCCGCGTGCCCGCCGTACCCGGGCCCGGCCGGGCCCGGCCCGGGCGGGCCCGTGCTGGCCGGGCCGCCCCGCACGGCCGGCACGTCGCTGGCCGACCGGCGCGCCGCGGCCAGGTCGCCGTGCCAGGCCTCAGCCAGCGCCCGCCAGGCCCGGGCCCGGGCCTGCAGGCCGGTCAGGTTGCCCGCGGCCAGCTGCCGGTCGGCCTGGCGCAGGGCCTGCCGGGCCGCCCCGATCTCCCAGCGGCGCAGCCGGGCTATGCCAAGGGCGAACCACAGCAGCCCCACGGCCCGGTGCTCGGGCTGGGTGGTGGCCGGGGCCTGGGCCCGCTCGGCCAGCGACCGGGCCGCCGCGAGCAGTGCCGGGTCGGGATCTGTCCGCCGGCCGGCCAGCATCACCCGGAGCGCGGCCAGCGTGGGCTCCATGATCCGGTGCAGCGCGGGCGCGGCCTGGCCCAGCGCGCGGTCCCCGCTCTCCAGGTAGGCGGCCGCCCCCTCGTAGTCGCCGTCCCACAGCCGGGCGGCGGCCCACGCCGCGGCCACCGCTGGGTCATCGGCCGAGCGGTCCGCCGGGAACAGCGACAGCACGCTCTCCAGCTGGGCGGTACAGCCCGGGGTGGCCACCCCGGCCCCCGCCTCGGCCAGGATCTGCGCGGCGTAGTCCCAGTCCCCGGCCTCGGCCGCGCAGCGGACCGACGCCAGCGGCTGGTCATGCGCGGCGAACCAGCGGGCCGCGCGGCGGAGCAGGACCGGGATCTCGTGCGGGATCTCCCGGTTCAGCTCGGCGGCCAGCACCTCGCGCAGCAGCGGGTGGTAGGCGTACTCACCGCGCTCCCGGTCGGTGATCTCCACGAAGCTGTTTTCCCGGCTCAGCCGGTCCAGCGTGCGCGCGCTGCCGGACTGCCCGGTGAGTGCGTCCGCGAGGTCACCGGACACCGGCCCGGCGATGCTGGTACGCAGCAGAAACATGCGCGTCTGGGGCGGCTGCTTGCCCAGCACCTCGTCCCACAGGTAGTCGGTCACCATGGGCTCGTCGCCGGCCAGATCAGTGATCTTCCGGCCCGGCCCGGGGTCGGCCCGGGCCCGCATCGCGGCCAGCCGCAGGCCGGCCATCCAGCCCTGGGTGCGCCAGAGCAGCTCGTCCCGGGCCGGCTGATCCACGTCCAGGCCGAGCATGGCGAAGTACGCGTCGGCCTCGTCCGCGGTGCAGGCCAGGTCCTGCCCGCTGATGTCGGCCAGCTCACCGGAGACCCGCAGCCGGGCCAGCTGCAGGGCGGGCGGCTGCCGGGCCGACAGCACCAGCCGCAGGCTGCCGGGTGCGTGCCGGATCAGCAGGTCCAGCCCGCTCAGCACGGCCGGGTCGGTCAGCTCGTGGATGTCGTCGAGGACCAGGATGACCGGCTCGGTGAACCGCTGGGCCGCCTCGACCAGGCGCAGCGGGAACCCCTCGGGGGTCGTGTCCTCCAGCGACCGCATCACGTCCGGCGGGATCGTGCGCAGCCGGGCCAGCCCGGCACACACGTAGGCCCAGAACCACGATTGCTGATCCTCACCGTCCACCCTCAGCCAGACCACCCGCCGGGCCTGGGTGCCCACCCCGGCCCAGGTGGCGCAGGCCACGGTCTTGCCGGCCCCGGCCGGGCCGCTGATCAGCGTCACCCGGTTCCGGGTCGCCTGGTCGATCAGGCTGGTGATCCGGCGGCGGCGCAGCACCGGAAAGTGCGGCTGCGGGATCTGCAGCTTGCCCTCGAGAAATCGCGGCTGGCCCGGGCGGCCGAGCGGCTCTGCCGTCCGATCCGCCTCGCTAATCGTGCTGGTCATGACGTCTCCCCCGATGGCCTCCCGGCCCGCCGTTTCAACTCATCCTCATCCCCTGGGGTGAATGCGCAGGTCAGGCGGCTTGGCCGGGTCATACCCGGGGCCGACCGTCATCAACCGCGCCGTAGCCCGGCTCCCTTAACCCATGATTCAGGGCAGCGCGGCCACTTCCCTCACCCGCTGCGGGTGAGGGAAGGCGGCAAAGGGGGTGAGAAAGGGACCGGGGCGGGTCAGCGGCCCCGGATTCCCCTGGCCGGCATGCGCCGGGCCCGGGCCAGCAACGGCTCCAGGTTCCCCGGCCCGTGGTCGAGCTGGTAGTCGAGGTTGATCGCCGCGTTGATCAGCGACAGGTGGCTGAACGCCTGCGGGAAGTTGCCGAGCTGGTCCCCGGTCAGCCCGATCTCCTCGGAGTACAGGCCGAGGTGGTTGGCGTAGGTGTGCATCTTCTGGAAGACCAGCGACGCCTCCTCCAGCCGGCCGGACCGGGCCAGCGCGTCCACGTACCAGAACGTGCACAGCGAGAACGTGCCCTCGCTGCCGCGCAGGCCGTCCGGGGAGGCGTTCGGGTCGTACCGGTAGACCAGGCTGTCCGAGACCAGCTTCTTGTCCATCGCGTCCAGCGTGTCCAGCCACATCGGGTCGAACGGGGACACGAATCCCATCAGCGGCATCAGCAGCAGCGAGGAGTCCAGCACCTCTGGATCGTCGTAGTGCTGGACGAAGGCCCGCCGGTCGGGCTTCCAGCCGCGCTCCATGATCTGCCGGTAGATGCGGTCCCGCTCGGTCCGCCACCGCGCGATGTCGGCCGGCTTGCCGCGGTGCTCGGCCAGCCGGACCGCGCGGTCCAGGGCCACCCAGCACTGGAACCGGCCATAGGTGAAGTCCTTGCGCCCGCCGCGGGTCTCCCAGATGCCCTCTTCCGGCTGGTCCCAGTGCTCGCACAGCCAGTCGATCATGCGGACGACCGCGGTCCACCCCGTGTGCGCCACCTGCAGCCCCTGCGCGTCCGCGTGCGACATGGCGTCCATCGCCTCGCCGTAGATGTCGAGCTGGAGCTGATCGGCGGCGCCGTTCCCGATGCGCACCGGCTTCGAGCCGCGCCAGCCTTCCCAGTGGTCGAGGGTCTCCTCGACCAGGTCGGAGGAGCCGTCCACCCGGTACATGATCTTGAGCGGGTGGGTGCCGCCGTCCGCTTCCGCCTCGATCAGCCGGTCGCGGACCCAGACGCCGAAGGCCGCCGCCTCCTCTACGTAGCCGAGGCCGAGCAGCGCGTACACGGAGAACGAGGCGTCCCGGATCCAGGTGTAGCGGTAGTCCCAGTTGCGCTCGCCGCCTACCTGCTCGGGCAGCCCGGCGGTGGGCGCGGCCACCAGCGCGCCGGACGGCGCGTAGGTCATCAGCTTGAGGGTCATCGCCGAGCGGGTCACCATCTCCCGCCACCGGCCGGTGTAGGTCGACCGGCGCAGCCAGTTGCGCCAGTACGCGGCGGTCTCGTCGGACAGCTGCTGCAGGCTGCCGGCGGGCAGCCGCCGCGGCCGGCCCCCGTTGGACTCCAGCACCATCCCGGCGCTCTCACCTTCGTTCAGCGTGCGGTAGCCCCGCAGGTCCTCACCCATCTGCTCGAACTCGGTGCCCAGGTCGGCCGGGCTGGTGCCCCGCTGGCCCATCGCGTGCACGGTCAGGTCCAGGTCGTCGGTGTGAAAGACCGCGCCCTCCTCAGTGAGCTCCAGCTTGTGCGGGGTGCGGCCGTAGTTGAACCGCGGCTTGAGGTCGAGCACGAACCGCATCGTGCCGCGGACCACCCGGATCAGCCGGACCAGCCGGTGATGGCTGGTCGGCCGGTCACCGGCGATCGGCATGAAGTCGGTCACCTCGCCGACGCCGTCCGGGGTCATGAACCGGGTGATCAGGATGCACGTGTCCGGGAGGTACAGCTGCCGGGTCACGTAGTCGTCCCGGTCCGGGCGGATCTGGAAGAAGCCGCCGTTGTCGGCGTCCAGCAGCGCGCCGAACACGCTTGGTGAGTCGAACCGGGGGACGCAGAACCAGTCGACGCACCCGTCGGTGCTGACCAGCGCCGCAGTCTGCAGGTCCCCGATGAGCCCGTGGTCACTGATGTTGGGGTAGCGCGCCATCGCGGTTGTGCTCCTTAGGACGTGATCGAGTCGGGGATCATGCCGATGGACTGGACGAGGCTTCGGGGCAGCGGATACTCGCGGTGCGCAGCAGGTTGGCGCCCGCGGTGGTCACCGCGGCCAGGTCGGTGGACACCGCTTTGGCCGCGGCGGTCGCACTGGGCTGGCTGCCCAGGCTGCCCAGTGTCTTCTGCAGCTTGCTCAGCGCCGAGGACAGCGCGTCGATCTGGGTCCGCCAGGCGGTCCCGGCCGTACCGCGCAGCGTCACCAGGTTGTCCTTGACCTTGGTCAGGTCGGTCTTGAGCTTGCTCAGCGCGTTCGGGCCGTAGCTAAGATTCCCCAGCTGGCCGAGGGACGTGCGCAGCGCGTCCACGTCGTGGCACACCGCGGCCGACTCGGTCGCCGGTGTCGTGGCGGGCGCGGCCGAACTGCTGGCCGGGGTGCTTCCCCCGCCCGAACCGCCACTGGACGAGCAGCCCGCGGCCAGCAGCACGCCAGCCAGGAGCGTGGCGCTGGCCCGTCCACCCCTCATGCCTGACACGCTCCCCCCCGGGGGCGGCCGGCGTCGTCACCCGTAACGGGCTATCTGGGCGGCCCTAGCCCAGCCGCTGGATCAGGTGCTCGCCGACCCGGATCGCGTTGGCGATCGCGGTCAGCGCCGGGTTCACCGCGCCGATGCTCGGGAAGAAGCTGGTGTCCACCACGTACAGGTTGTCCAGCTCGTGGGCCTTGCAGTCGACGTCCAGCACGGAGGTGGCTGGGTCGGTGCCGAACCGGGCGGTGCCGGCCTGGTGGGCGCACCCGGCGATGGGCACGTTCATCTTCATGTAGTAGTTCTTGTCCAGCATGTGGTGCGCGGCCAGGCCGGCGTGGTTCAGCATCTTCCTGACCTCTTTGTAGAGGTCAGCTGCTTCCGCCGCGTTGCCCGGCGTGTAGGCCAGGCGCACCTGGCCGTCCCGGTCCACCTGCACCCGGTTGTCCGGCCTGGGCAGGTCCTCGGTGGTCAGCCAGAGGTCCACCGCGTGCGCGGCCACCTCGTCCAGGCTCCACTGCGGGGCCAGCTTGGTCAGGTGCGGCTCCTCGCCCCGCATCGCCTCGGCGTTGGACTTGCCGAGCATCTGGATGTTGCCCAGCGGCCACTCCCGGCCGTTGCCGGGCAGGTAGAAGTCGTTGACCGACAGCGTCTTCTGGTAGACGGTGTCGTTGCGCTCCTTGCCCAGCGCCACCATCGCCTTGCTGTTGTGGAACATGTAGTTGCGGCCGAGCTGGCCGGACCCGTTGGCCAGGCCGCGGCGGTGGGCGTCCGAGGCCGAGCGGAGCAGGATCTTCGCCGAGTTCGTGGCGCCCGCGCACAGAGCCACGATGTCGGCCTGGTAGGTCTCCTGCCCGCCGTCGCGCTGCACGGCCACCCCGGTGACCGAGCCCCCGGCCGCATCGGTGTCCAGCCGGATGACTTCCGCGCCGGTGAGCAGGGTGACGTTCGGCTGGTCCAGGATCGGGCGGACCGCGATCACTTCGGCATCGGACTTGGCGTGCACCAGGCACGGGTAGCCGTCGCACCAGGTGCACCGGATGCAGGTGCTGGCGGGCCGCCGGGCCTCGTCGAGCATGATCCCGCACGGCGCGTGGAACGGGTGGTACCCGCCCGCACTCAGGTCATCGGCGAGCTGCTGGATGCGCGGTTCATGGCTGACCGCGGGCCACGGGTACTGCTTCGACCACGGCCCCTCGGTGGGGTCCTCGCCGTGCGCGCCGTGCACCTGGTACAGCCACTCGGCCCGGGTGTACCACGGCTCGAACTCGTCGTAGCTGAGCGGCCAGGCCGGCGATACCCCGTCCACGTGCTTGATCTCGCCGAAGTCGGCAGGCCGCAGCCGGTACAGCGCGGCCCCGTACAGCTTGGTCGCGCCGCCGACGAAGTAGTGCACCTGCGGCTGGAATGGCTTGCCCGCCTCGTCGTACCAGGTGTCCTTGGTGATGTATTTGCCAGTCACGAAGACTGGCTTGGGGTCCCAGTTGTCCATTTCGCGGGGCAGGAAATCACCGCGCTCCAGGAGCAGGATTCTCTTGCCGGACGCGGCCAGCGTGTGCGCGAGCGTGCCGCCGCCAGCGCCGGTGCCAATGATGATCACGTCATAGCGTTCCGTCACGCCTCTACTGTGCGCGGCCGGCCCGGCCGCCGCATCGCCTGCCCCGGGTGAGCTGCCAGGACCGCGGCCAGCCGGGGCAATCACCCCTCCAGGATGATGTTGGCCGCCGTCAGCCGGGAAAAGGTGCTGCTAGCCATCACGCGGGCGCGTGCCTGACGAACCCGGAGAGGTGCCCATGACAGATGACAGCAGCCCGGACCGGGCTTTCCGGCTGAACACCAGGCCGTTGCTGGTAGGCGGGGCGCTGATGGGCGTGGCCGGCCTGGTCGGCCTGGCCGGCATCGTGGTGGCCGGCACCGCGCTGGCCGCGGCCGCGCGGGACTGGGCCGGCCGGCAGGAGGTACCGCCCAGCGAACTGGCCCGTCAGCACTGGTCCCGGGCCAAGGCGGCCACTACCGCGGGCGCGAGCGCCTGGCGGAACGGCACGCGGGAGCAGATCGTACAGCCCTGACCGCAGGTGACCGGGACCGGAGGAACCCATGAGCACGGTCGACCTGGCTCGCTGGCAGTTCGGCTTCGTCACGGTAAATCACTTCTTCTTCGTCCCGGTCACCATTGGGCTGGCCTTCCTGACCGCGCTGCTGCAGACCGCCTGGTACCGCAACAAACAAACTCAATATCTGCGGCTGACCAGGTTCTTCGGCACCCTGCTGGTGATCAACATCGCGGTCGGCGTAGTGACCGGCCTGGTCCAGGAGTTCCAGTTCGGGATGAACTGGTCGGATTACTCCCGGCTGGTCGGGAACATCTTCGGCGCACCGCTGGCCATGGAAGGCCTGCTCGCGTTCTTCCTGGAATCCACCTTCCTCGGGCTGTGGCTGTTCGGCTGGGACAAACTGTCCCGCCGGGTGCACCTGCTGACCATCTGGCTGGTCTCGCTGGGCACGGTGCTGTCCGCCGCGTTCATCATGGCCGCCAACTCCTGGATGCAGCACCCAGTCGGCTACAAAATGGTGAACGGCAAGCCGCAGCTGAATGACATCTGGGCGGTGCTGACCAATCCCGTTTTCCTGTGGGGCTACACCCATGTGCTGCTCGCCTCGCTGGTCACCGGGGCCGCGAT
>Ga0207665_10003793_pt1 | contig 10097 bp, 13 predicted proteins | sample LARL112metaG_FD_184351 | JGI IMG/M metagenome (GOLD analysis project Ga0207665, IMG submission 184351) | Corn, switchgrass and miscanthus rhizosphere microbial communities from Kellogg Biological Station, Michigan, USA - LAR L11-2 metaG... | ecosystem: Host-associated > Plants > Roots >...
TGACTCCAAATTAGTAATTTTTGCCTGCAAATTTTCAGGGATTATTGTATTACTATTATTATCTATTTTTCACAGATTGCCAACAAATATCATTTTTTCTAGATATGATGCAATCATACTAACCTGTTAAGGACTTGAACTGAAACCTTCAATCTGGGGATTGATTTTTTACATGCCTTAACTACAGGAGGTGTCTTCAATCATACGCTATAAACGAGATCATCCCATTTTCCTTCGCCTTCTTTTCTGCACCTCTAATTTTCCTTCCCCAATAATGTTTTTCCATGCTTAACGGTAGGAGAAATGTAAAAGTTGCTCCTTTTCTTAACTGACCATTACTATTACAATTATTATTTTCAGTCCATATTTTCCCGTTATGCCAAGACGCTTTAAGTAAAAAGCTAGCTTGAAGATATTCTTTAGCTCATTCTATTATTATGAGTTTACGAAATGATGTAATCCATAATCATTAGGAAATAATTGCTTCTAACAGAGTCAATTTACATGCACAAAACTGCAAAGTATCATTGGAGACGGGCAAGACGAGATCAATAATAACAAGTGTGTTGTAATAGTAGTCATATATGAGTGAATTTGCCTTCTTCAGATTCAAAAGCAATAATATGCTAACTTTGGAAGAAGAGCAGCAAAAGGTTGAGATCATTAAACTAACAGAAGAGGTCCTTGAAGCAAAAGGTATAGAATGTGACTCTAGAATATCAAAGATTTCTGAGAAACAATTAAGAGAAATACTTGAGGAAGTAAGAAAGTTACGAAGAAAACGAAAAAGGCTGGCAACAGATAACAGGAGTGGTGGTACGGCAAAAGAAAAAGACTTTACAGAAAATGAAGAACAGCATGAAGAAATCCCTTATATCCGATAGGTACTGACTCTAAATGGATAGCCTTACAACCCGTTGGTTTTCAGCTCTGGGTATAGCTACGTTGTGTTTTGGTATATTTTTATTTGTTTTACGTGTTCCAATACGGACGATAGGCGTATTCTTTGTGATAGGAATACCTTTGATTCTATTATGGTTATATGTTGATGATAAATCAAAACAGCAGCAGAAGGGGAAAATTAATAATTCTAGCAACCTCCAACACCAACAGCTATGCATATGCCCTATTTGTAAACATGAACAAGCAGAAATCTGTTTAAATCAAAAATGTGCATGCTGTATCATGATGAAAGGTGATAAGGTCGTTGGACATTCTATTAATCCAATGTAATGGAAGAACCGCTTGTGGCTTGCTTCTGTGCTTATTACACTGCAGGAGATGGAGCAGTCAAATTTGTAATTATAGGTAAGACGTTTTCTGTAATCCACATATAATTATAAATAGATATTTTTCCGACCATTGAGGTAATAGGTCTTGTGCTTTCTGTCGACCGATCCTCGTAGAGTTTTTTGATTTCAGTAGCCCCGAGATACTTTGGGAAGTATAATGAGTCGTTATATAATACATTATATAATACACGATACGAGAAAATGGTGCGTAGTTATGTTAGTGGATCACATTCTCCTCTTATTTGAGCCCTAAATGGTTTTACAGTAGCATTTGAAATATTGAGAAATTCCCTTAGTTCTTTCCTCCCCATGGCTATCATTTTTTGTTTTTGTTCTTGTTTTATCAGTTTGTAAGCCCAATGATTCTCCGTCACAATACCAAGATCTACATAGTTTCCTTCAGTCCATGGAAGCGCCAACGCGTCCAATATCTGTCGATAAGAGCTATTATCATCTTCATGTTCTTGGCTAAATATCGTGGGAGGAGCTTCTACGGCACATAACCGTACGTTATCTTTGCTGTCATTCGATAAAAAGACAAAGTCTGTTAGCAAGTCAACCATGCTGCGATGAATTTCTTCTTATAGAATTTTCATAGTGACATGATTTTTGGCCTTAGCACCAAATGTGCAGTTAAGTTACATACAAACTCCAAGATTTATTGGTTAGGCTCCAGCTCTGGCAGTAGTATGCCAATATAGCGCTAACTTTAGCGGATAATGTATTTGTTGCTAGAGCCTTAGGTGTCATAACCATATCGAAATCAAATGTAGTCGTATTGAATATTACGTCGTCTTGTAATTGTGATTCCTGTATCTGGTAAGAATAATGGAAGTTCTAAAGGTATTATAGATGCAATTGAATTGATCCAGCATTCACCATCATGGACCAGTCAAGATCAAAGAGGCATGGAATTATGGCCCGCAAGTACCTTAATTGGCTTTTAAATTCTGATTTTGGTAAGAAGGAATCACAAGCCATCAATAATAATCATGGTAGTTGGTATGATATACAAACTTAATCTATTGCCTTATTCCTAAATAAAACAGGATTTAACTAAACACATACTCAAAGCAAGTATGGATAAATCAGAATAATGATAGTGCTATAATTTGATGATGGATCTAACTGGTAGTGTAAGTGATAAGTAAGTGACTACAGGTTGAAAAACAGATAAGTTACTTCTACTAGTACCTACATATTTTTTTATTCTTATAATTCAATCATATCCTTTACTAACATTGGGTTGTAATTACAATGCAAAGATGTTGAAAGCATGGAGTTTAACGTGCATATGATAACACTACCGTTAATAGCATTTCTTCTTCTTGCCTTAGGAGCAATTTTCTTTACCCTTTGCGTCACTAATAATCTTTCATATGCGCAACTATTACAACCAGGTACGGAAGGTGAATTGCTTTCGCTAAGTACACAACCAAACCCCTCTAACAACAGTACAGATGATAGATGATCCAGTATTCATTAGTACATCATATTATGAGTACGATAGTATCGGATAAACTATCCGATATAAATAATAGCGGGTATCCATAGATTATTGTGACGATCTGAAAATATCTACGGTTATATAATTATGCGCAACTAGCTGCACATATGCATTTTCACTTGTAGTTGGTCGACCTTCATGTTTGTTGGTCAACTACATCGAATTACAATAACAATGATCATTTCAATAATCATATACGATATATTGCTATTGCCTTTTTCCTTTGCCTAATCCTCTCCTTACCTTTTTTACTAGTTGGTGTCAGTCTTGGCTGCATTCCATAGCATGGACAAAACATGCCTTTATAGTAATACATCCCACATCTTCTACAATATTTCGTTCCGAGAATATATTGATCATACTCGAAGCTCGGTTTACAACCGAACATCTCGCATATGTTACGACAAACCATTTTTCAGGGAGCAATTTAGAAAATATGAGACAGTTATTAAAAGGACTAAGCACTGGTCAGGGAGGGAGTGGGAGTGTGCAGATTAAACAACAAGCTGAAAAGAAAGTTTTGTTAAATGTTATTTCTGATATAAAAATATCTGGATATCTAGATATATTTATATGAAGATTTCAGAAGTACTTCCAAAATAAGTATGTTGATAAACTGTAGAAGTACTTTTAGAATAAGATATTCGAAGTACTTTGAACATGAGTAACTAGTAAATATTATCCTTCTGCAACCTAATGCTTTGCTGTACAGGTTCACATATCCAACCCGTGTGGGGTTTTACTTTATTATGTTGGTAAAGGAACCTCACTCTATCATCATCATGCTTTCTCCATTATGAGAATGGATTCTGTTGGATAAGCCAGTCTATCTGATTTTGTTGTGGCAACAAATCTGCCTGTCTTCTCATCTCTTGTTAGCGGAAGAATCTTGCTTGGTATTGGCCTCTTTATTATATCGTAAACCCTGAAACCTATTTTTTCCATAGCCTGCAAAAGTACATCTGCGTTATGGATTTTGACTTTTTTAAGATCAGTATCACCTATTACAATGGATATTCTACCCCCGTGCTTCAAGGCTCTGTACATTTCTTCGAAACATTGCTGCATCTCAAAGAAATACTGTTCTACACCATTTGCCTCTCTTTTATCTATCAAGCGAAGCTTATCTACTGTGGCTTTTCCAATATCACTGTATAACTTTGATTGATTGTGCTCTTTTTGTATCGACCCGATAAATCTGGTTCTAAACTCTGAAAGCCTATCGATATATCCTAGCCATATTGCAGTCAACTGGTGAAGGTCAGCATATTCATAAGAGGTAACGTACGGCGGACTTGTGACTATTAGCGATACAGAATCGTCGTGTATTCTCATTTTACGTGCATCGACGTTATCTACAATGCAATCAATCTTTTTTCCTTCGAGTTTTTTCCAAAATACTCGATTCTTCTTCAACATCCTATATGCGTGGATAAAGAAACTATGATATGCATCATTTATTATCTTATTCTTGTCTATCGTAGGCTTTATTGACTTCATCATCCATCTTGAGCATCCCTTCAAAATGTTTGAGAATGCACAAAGCAAAAAGTTTCTAATATCTTCATCTTCGATACTCATTACTCCTGAGAGGATAACTGACAAATCGTGTTTTTGTTTTTCAGGAAACCAATAATCTATGCGCTTATTTGTAGGTAATACAACTGCAAGATCGTCATCATCTTTTAAGAGTAATGTCTGTTTATTTTCATTTATTGGATGATGCTTTATAGTATTTCTTAACGAATAAACCCTGCGCTCAAGATTCTGAGGCTCTATAGGGGTAGTTTTAGCCTTTGTGATCAATACTGCAACAGGGCTGATATCTGTGCCATATGTTCTTCTACCATTTACAATGGCCTCAACAAGGGTGGTTCCTGAACCCATAAAAGGATCACATATAAGATCTCCAATGTTGCTATTTTCACTGATCAACCTTGCTGCCAGCTGAGGAATGAATTTAGCAGGATATGTATGGTAACTATGAGTAAGGTAGGATGTTTCTGATCTTTCTAACTCTTTAAATGACCATGAATAGTCCACTTGCTCTGACAGCAAATATGCATAATCTAGATATCTATAACTATATAATAGTAATATTATTTTGAGTAGGCAGTTTAATAGTAAATTCTGATATCTTCTGAAGACAAACAGCATCTTGATCGAACATGTCTTTGCACTTCGCGGAATATGAGCCCATGGTAAAGAGCAGGGAAACAGTTGATGGCCAGCCTGTCCAGATATAGAATTCATATAGTAATGAACTATTGGGTGAGGGTAGTAAAGGATCAAAATAGGTCCATGTCGAGCCAGTAGGCTTTTCTCACAAGTTAATAACAGCTGATCGTAACATTTATCAAGTAATATCTTCCCAGCCTGTCCAATACAAAGCCATAGATAAAACTGGGTATTAGTTCTGCAACAACATTATCGAGATGATTCAAAGATACAACATCTATCGATCATTTGTTCTATGTTTTGTTTGTATGCTAGATGAGTTTTTTATATAGAGTCTGATGGTAGGTGTGTTGGTAATTAGGTTAATGAATGTGGTATATTTTCTTTATATATATTTTCTTTATATAGCATATTTGAACGTATAGCCATCCCGACTTCTCTTGTTAGTAGTCCTACATCTGCCATCTCTTTTTACAATCAACTTCTATATGAACAGCAGCAAATACTATCATCAGTCCAGCAGGACGTAGAAAAATTGATCTAACTTTGAGCCGATTCTTCTTTTTGAATCCATCTTCTTCATTGGTTTGTCTTACCAAGTCAGTAGATTTTGAATTCTGCCATGAATCTGCAAGAATCAATGATGATTGTTTAACTGACACATATGCAAGTGAGAAGATGTATCCTGCAACTATTATATCACAGATTGCATCCATCTGTGAAAACCAAAAATTGTGTAGCAATCAATATACTCGGAAGTTATGATTTTGAGAGGAGCTTGAGCTCCTTCATATTAAATGAAGAAAGAAACGACAATCAATTGTGTCCAGAAGAGATTTTGCTGACATTGCTAGAACAAGGAGAAACGGATGCAATTCAGGCTTACAAACATGAAGCTATCAAACGAGGATTTCATTTTATCAGCCTTCCTAAAGAAGTCAATCTTGGTGATGCAGCTTCTGAAAATCATTATAAACAAGCCAGTTGCACCCAACAAAACGGAAGTTTAACATTAACACCAAATGATGGAAAAAGATGGATACAAAAATATTATAATACAAAAGACGATCAGCTAATTGCGTGTAAATGCCAAAGCCTGTATGTTTGGCATATAGAGCAACTCGTTCTGATTATCGAACCACGTTAAAGGAAGGAAGGATCAACTTATATACCGTTATTTGCCATTTTTATAAGAAATCTTGAAAGAAGGAGAATCTATAACTAATTATGAACCTCAAAGTTTAATTGCTAAAACAGTTGATTACTCCCCACCACCATCATCACCACCAATATTCATTTTATGTGATAGATGCTACTGGTGTGCAACGTATCTTGATAAGACTAGAACACCGACAGATAACATATGTCCCCAATGTAATAGTAATAATAATGAATTGTCTAGCTTTCCCATCCTGTCTAATGAATCATTCACTTTTGATTATGACGATATACATGGAGTAGAATTAGAATTTAAGCATAGATGAAACATTGTCAGTTAAAGCTGTTCCTACTCGGCACTTGCAAACATCATGGGGAGTAGGACATAGATGGAATCTTTCTAGTATAGGATTCGTCATGGTTAGCTGAACTGATCCACACATATTAACTGTAAGAAATTATTGATGAAATTACTTTGGTCTTTCTAACGATACTATTATACGTATTCAATATAACAGCTATAGCTCGGTTTTATAAGCAGAATTGCTAAGAATAGAAATCGGCAAGAAAACAATAACAAAGACAACATTGGCAATTTTTGCCATTTTGACAGTAGCTCTTTTGACGATAAGTACTGTTGTCATTCCTTCAGCATTTGCATTAACACGCTTCTTTAATTGCACAACAGGAATCGCCAACAAGACTGGAATGTTAACTCTTAACGATGTAAACACTTGTTATGATAAAAAATTTCCAAGCCGGGCAGGTGGCGACAGCTCAAGTACTACCGCAAGCAGTATAGCAGCAAATGTGCCTGTAGTAACAAATCCAAGTCAGAGTTCTGTCTCTACAACACATGACAATGGCAACAGCGAAGCACATACTATGCAACCTGATTTTGCATTTCCCAGTATACCCCATTAGTCTGAGTTGGATACAGATTAACAAACTTATAGAATCTGTCATTTTTCTATAATACCAACAACGATAACAATAACAAAATATAGAAAATTTCTTATGCAACAAGCATACGAATCTTTGATAGAATACCGTTTACGCCTGGTGGAGTGACCTGATATTTCCAGGACTCAACTGGTTTCCTCTTTGAGCATATATAAATATTATTGGGGGATGTGAATAGTAATTGTATAATTCCTCGTTAAAAAACAAGGATTTAAGAAGGTAGCAAACAAGAAGGACTTTCAGGGTTGAACCTGATGGTAAAAGTCTCGTCTATGGTTATGGAAAGATTATGCAATGGATGCTATCTGCACACATGAAGGTGCACAATTGGAGGAAGGTAGGCTGCAAGAATACTTGTCCTTGGCATTATGCTGTATCTGATGTATAAAATGGAAAGGTTTCTGATGCAACAGTTTGGGCCACCGATCTAAAGTCATATCCAGTAGAAGTTGAAGTAAATCATAATAGATTTGACGGTACCAAATAGCCAAAAATATGTGGACGTAATGTTGACACTATATTAGACACCAGATTCATCTGCTCTAGGAGTATTTGTAGATATATCGGCTGCACTTACCTCTCCTATCATATTTTCATCTTTAGTTTCGTTTGATTGTACACAATCATCACATATCCATTTGTTGTTAATATAATGACCTGATTTTAATTGTCCTTGTTTTTCCACCTCTGGATCCACTAAATCCGATACAGGAGAACCACATTTTACACATTGTGGTATTAGATTTACCATGACTATTATTATGTATTATATACTATAATTTAATTTGAATTTAGTGATCTTATGATGTTTTGGGCCCTGGTTTAACAACGGATCCAGTAATTTTTCCTACCATCTTCTCACAGAAAAAGCTGTCTGATTTGAAAGATGATTATTCCAGAACCACCTCATAACCTCACGTTCCCGTACCCTTCTTGATATTTCATGTAAGGTGTTGTAAGATGGTGTAGCAAAACAAGCATCAGTAACAGGATAAAAAAGCATTTGGAATGTAATTGAAGGTCCTCCAATATATGATAGGAAGATGGACCATTTTTATCTCCAAAAAGATCCATACATTTCCTTGCATTTTGCATAAACTGTACTCCTCTACTAACAGCGTTTTCTACATCATACAACACCTCAGTTTTCTCCTTTTCTTCTGCATGTGATTCAAACAAAAAATCCAATCGACCAGAACTGAAAATCGGTCATTTTCACTAACTAATTTGTCATCTCATATGTTTATTTACTCATTCTCTTTGCTACAAGTGTAATACTTTTTTATTATTGTTGACGTACTGTTCAGGAATGCGAACGACATAGTTCTCCTCGATTTATATAAATAGCCTATTTGAGAAACATATAGAACTATATAGTTTGTTTATGGAAATAAGTATCAAGCATAACACACAGAGGTATTATATTGATAATAATCATAATAAGGTTGTCTTACCCAAGCAATTAAGGGGACGTAAAATAAAACATCATAGACGTGAGACAAACAAAGTTAGCAAAGAAAATGATAACATTGGTAGCGGTAATGTAACTTCCATGATAGGAAAAAATGTCTTTACTTTAACTTTTAATGTAGATGTGGCACGTGCATTGAATTTTAGGCATAACGAATCATTAAATTATGAAATAATCAATAATCAATTGATTATTAAAAAGGATGATGGTAATGGAGCATATTGATAACAGCAACCTTGTAACTAATAGAGAAGATTTTTAATTCCTCCACTTTATACTTCTAAGAGCGCTGTAATTTCATGCAGGCATATTAAACTTCTCTAGTCTATGATAATTTTCTTCATGTATGCATGTCAACCTTTTGTTTAATGGAATCAAACTATTATAACATTGGGCCAAACCGTTGAACAGTCTGGTATTTCGTTTAGAAAATTAACTTGTATGCGAGACATCGCCAGTGGATCCTGCATCCGTGAGTGGACAAGGCTCATCCTATGTGACATAACTTCATTTTCCGTGGCTTATTTTTCAATAAATCTAACTTCTCTTACGCATGTTGAAAAATAAAAATTAGGTGTAGAAAAAACTCGACTTAATTCTTGTCTGTAGATACTGACAGGCAGACATAATAATAATCGTATTGAGACTAAATTTAAGCTTAAGATCTTTTAACATAGTAGTTATAACCACTAATTGTAAAGTAGGGAATACGATTGAAGGTATGCAACAAATGCAGCATTGAAACCCATACAACTTACTCATGTGAGCATACAAATGAAAAGGAAACATGTACAGAATGTTATCAGGAGCTCCATTGGCTTCTCACTAGCGAAGATGTCTCGGATATTGCCAACATTAATTCAAAAAGGAAGCTATGATCATCCTTAACTTGGAATATCTGGTGGTAGCATGACAGCTGATGTAGCACACAGATTTACCAGTAAATTACATCGGCATTGTTTTAAAAAAGTACGGAGTAAACCATAGAATCGCAATACTGGATAATGGCAACAAACCTTCCAGTGGATAGCCACTCAAGCTTACAGACTCTACAGTTAAGGAAAAATGCTGATACAGAATCAATAGAAGTAAACCTGCGAGAAAAAACAGGCAAGCAAGTTCTTTGGTGAATACTTGAAGTTAAAGGGGCCAATGTGAGTTACACGGGATATGTCTGGTGGAGAAATATTATCTTGAAATATTATCTTGAAAGTCTTCTAAAGCTATCCAGGCAATTAAGGAAGGAGGGAATGACTGCCGATAAAACCTGTATGGTTTGCCAATATCGGATGCAGCAAAGGAAGTCCTATACTATACGACAGGTCCAGAGGCTTCGCAGATGGTTTGGTTACAGCTGCTTTAAGGAATAAATCCATTTGATGAGTTATAAAAAGTGGCAGATTTGAAGCAGAAGGGATTACTCACAGAAGAAGGACAAGAATTCAGACAAAATTGCTCGGAGGACAGATAAAAAGTAAGGGGGCTAATTTACCCAGACTTCCTATACAGAAACCAGTATGCAAACGAA
>Ga0207665_10003796_pt1 | contig 10095 bp, 8 predicted proteins | sample LARL112metaG_FD_184351 | JGI IMG/M metagenome (GOLD analysis project Ga0207665, IMG submission 184351) | Corn, switchgrass and miscanthus rhizosphere microbial communities from Kellogg Biological Station, Michigan, USA - LAR L11-2 metaG... | ecosystem: Host-associated > Plants > Roots >...
GTCGGCATGGGCCCGGTCTGGAATACGTCCATCCCCACCGAGGTGAAGCCGGCCACCAGCGCCGTCTCGATCATGTAACCGGAGAGGCGGGTGTCTTTGCCGATAAGCACGCGGTGGCGATGGTCGCCGCGGCGAAAGATCAACCCCGCCGCCTGCCCCACCTTGAGCGCCAGTTCCGGGGTAATGATCCCATTGGCACGGCCGCGGATGCCGTCGGTCCCAAAGTACTTTCGAGCCATGTTCCCCACCCCCACGAGCGGCGACGTTGCCCCACCGAATGATAGGTCAATTGCCTGAAATCTTCAAAAAAAACGAGGAGTTTCCGCGGGTATGGATAAGGGTTCCGGCACCGAAGCTGCGGCGCTCCTAAGCGGCTGGATTTGCTATTTTCTCTCGGTCTTGCGACGCGCGGGTGCCGGCTAAGTGACATTGACCGGATCGGACGCGGGAAAGCTGTCCTCGAGACCTTGTTCGAGCGAGCGCTCGAGCCTGCGTTGGTGCGCGTCCTCGCGATTGGGCTTGGTCTTTGCGTCGGGCTCCTCCTGGGCGGTGTGTTTCGGAACTGCCATGCTCTCCCGCAAGCTGCATCCGCGCGGCGCCTGCGTGTAAACAACGCCCCAGGCGTGGCCTGCGTTCCGGGTTGGGGACGCGGCACTCGGCCATCAGGCGGCTTCCCCTACTCCTGATTACTCATCCCTAATGCTTGATCGTGCTACAAATCGCGACCATGCGGACCATGACTTGCATCGAGGACCTGCGACGGGCGGCCGCCCGCAAGGTGCCGCGCGCCTTTTTCGACTACGCCGAGGCCGGCTCTTACGGGGAGGGGACGCTGCGCGCCAACCGCGCGGAGCTCGATCGCATCAAGCTGCGCCAGCGCGTGCTCGTCGATGTCTCGCAACGCGATCTCGCCACGACCATCATGGGCGAGCGGATTTCGTTGCCGCTAGCGCTCGCGCCGATCGGGCTTTGCGGCATGCAGCACGGCGACGGCGAAATTCTCGCCTGTCGGGCGGCGCAGGCAGCCGGCATCCCGTTTACGCTCTCCACCATGTCGATCTGCTCGATCGAGGACGTTGCGCAAGCAGTCGATAAGCCGTTCTGGTTTCAGCTCTACGTGATGAAGGACCGCGGTTTCATCCGCGCGCTGATCGAGCGCGCCGCGGCGGCAAAATGCAGCGCGCTCATGCTCACCGTGGACCTTCAGGTGCTCGGCCAACGCCATTGCGATATCCGCAACGGCATGACGGTGCCGCCGCAGATCAAGTTCGCCAACATGATCGATATCGCGACCAAACCGGCGTGGGCGCTGTCGGTCCTGCGCGGCAAGCGCAAAACCTTCGGCAACCTCGCCGGGCATGTGCGCGGCATGGAAAACGTCAATTCGCTGGCACAATGGACCTCGAGTCAATTCGATCCGACGTTGAGTTGGAAGGACGTCGAGTGGATCCGCGGCCTGTGGCCGGGCAAGCTCATCCTCAAGGGCATCCTCGACGTCGAGGATGCCCGCATTGCCGCCAAGACCGGCGCCGGCGCGCTCGTGGTCTCCAATCACGGCGGGCGTCAGCTCGACGGCGCGCCCTCCTCCATCGCGGCGCTGCCCAAGGTGGTGGATGCGGTGGGCGACGTCATCGAGGTGATGTTCGACAGCGGGATCCGCTCCGGCCAAGACGTGCTGCGCGCGCTCGCGTACGGCGCCCGCGCCTGTCTGATCGGCCGCTCTTATGTTTACGGCCTCGGCGCCGGCGGCGAGGCCGGAGTGACCGCGGCGATTGACATTCTCGCCCGCGAGCTCGACGTGACCATGGCGCTCTGCGGCGTGAAGAGCGTGCGCGACGTCGACCGCAGCGCCATCGCCCAGCCGTAAGGATCGGCAGCGAGGGGCCGGGGGATGTCGGCGGCCCGGCGATTCCCGGGCTCGTGAAAACGGCGTCTTCTCAAGAGCTTATGTCTGAGCTTGACGCCGCCGGCAGGCTCGGGAATCAATAGAACAAATCATGAACAAGCTTTGCTCCTGGCCCATGGCAGCCGCACCCTTGAGCTCTTCGTCTGCCGAACCGACGGCAGCCCGCATCGAGCAGCTGCGCCGGCAGCTCGGGGCGCTGGAAGCGCCAGGCGGTCATCCCGGCGAATGCAGCGCGCTGCTTGCGCTCGGCAACCCAGCGATCGACGGCGCGCTCGGCGGCGGGCTCGGCTTGAGCGCGCTGCATGAGATCGCCGCCGCGCGGGAGGCGGAAGTCGCCGCCGCGAGCGGGTTTGCGCTGGCACTCGCGGCGCGAATGATGTCGTGGCGCGGAGCGTCGGCCGCGATCGCGAATTCATGGCAGGCGCGCGAGGACGCGCGCGCCGTTTCGCTTCCCGCTTCGACACGAAACGTGATTTGGATCGCCGAGGAGTTCTCCCTTGTCGAGAATGGTGCGCTTTACGGCCCTGCTCTCGACGGGATCGGGATTGCCTCCGAGCGACTGATCACGGTTACCGCCGCGCGCATGCGTGACGTGCTGTGGGCGATGGAGGAATCGCTGCGCTGCCGCGCCGTCGGCATGGTGATCGGCGAAATGCGTCCCCGCGGCATCGACCAGGTGGCGACGCGGCGGCTTGCGCTCGCGGCCGCTGGCGGCAACGCGCTCGGCTTGATCTTGTACACCGCGCCGGACGATGCGCCCTCCGCCGCCGTCACGCGCTGGATCATCGGCGCGGCATCTCCGCTCAATGCAGAGCGCGGTCACGGCATCGGTCCGCCGCGTCTTCTCGCCCGTCTCGCGCGCAACCGTCGTGGCCCTCTCGGAACATGGATCGTGGAGTGGAACAGTGTGGAGCAGCGTTTCGAGCTCGCAACGCATTCTGAGCCTGTGGCTGGAGCGGCTTTTGACCGACCGCATCGCACGGCAGTGGCGTGAGGCGCCTTCCCCCCTCGTCGTCTTCGGCAAGCGCGGCAACCTCGATCTCCTGCTCGCGATCGACGTCGCGGCGGAGCGGCTCGGACTCGCCGCCGGTCTCGCGTTGGCGCAGGCTCGCGCCATGCATCCAACTCTCGCCGCCGTTCCGGAAGACCAGGATGCCGACGCCCGCCTGCTCGACGCCATTGCTAATGCCTGCCACCGCTACACCCCGCTCGTCGCCGTCGATCCGCCCGATGGCATCTTGCTCGACATCGGCGGCTGCGCGCATCTGTTCGGCGGCGAGGAGAAGCTTCGCGACGATCTCCTCGCGCGGATGATGCGTCTGGGCTTGTCGGCCCGCGCCGCCGTTGCCGCCACCATCGGCGCAGCCTCCGCCGCGGCGCGCTTCGGCGATGTGGCGACGACTGCGGACGCAAGTCGCGACGCGCGTGAACGTCTTGCGCCATTGCCGCTGGCAGCGCTGCGGCTATCGGACGAGACCGTCGCCGCGCTGGCGCGCCTCGGCTTGAAACGCATCGGCGACATCCTCGATCTGCCGCGCGCGCCGCTCGCAGCCCGTTTCGGGGCCGATCTCTTGCGCCAGATGGATCGTGCGCTCGGCCGTGAAGACGAGCCGCTGACCCCGCGCCTGCCGATTCCGCACTATCTCGCGGAGAAAAGTTTTCACGAGCCGATCACGCGCGAGGAGGACGTGCTCGCATGCGTCGAGCGACTCGCGGCAAGGCTCAAGACGGCGTTGACGGCGCGCGGCGACGGCGCGCGGCGGCTCGAGCTTGCCCTCTTTCGCACCGATGGCGCGGTCAAGCGCATCGCCGTCGGCACCTCGCGCCCGCTGCGCGACCCGCAGGCGGTCCGCGCGCTATTCGTCGAGCGGCTCGCCGCGCTGGGCGATGAAATCGATCCGGGTTTCGGCTTCGATCTGGCGCGGCTCTCGGTGCTCAATGCCGAGACCTGCGCGGATGAGCAGATCGGCCTCGGCACGCGCGAAGATCAAGCCGGGCTCGACCGCCTGATCGATCGCCTGAGCGCGCGGCTCGGTCGGCGGCGGGTTTCGCGGCTCGTCGCCCGCGACAGCCACATTCCCGAACTCGCCGCCGCATCCGTTCCGGCGCAGGCCATGACGCCAGCCGAATTCGGCTGGGATACGTTCCGCCGCTTCCGCGCCGAGGCTGGATTGAGCCAGCGCCCGTTGCGTTTGCTCGCCAAACCCGAGCCCATCGCCGAGGTTTTCGCCCTGGTGCCCGACGGTCCGCCGGCGCGCTTCCGCTGGCGCCGCGCCTTGCACGAAGTGGTTCGCGCCGAAGGACCCGAGCGCATCGAAGGCGCCTGGTGGAGCGAAGAAGGCGGCCCGGCGCGCGACTATTTCCACGTCGAGGACACGGCGGGGCTGCGCTTCTGGCTGTTCCGCGCGGGCCTCTACCGCGACACGGCGTTGTCGCCGCCGCGCTGGTTTATGCACGGACTGTATGCGTGACATGCCGCGCTATTTCGAATTCGCCGTCGCCTCGAACTTCTCGTTCCTGCGCGGCGCCTCGCATGCCGAGGAGTTGATGCTGCAGGCCACGCATATCGGGCTCGACGGTCTCGGGCTTTGCGACCGCAATTCGGTCGCGGGCGTGGTGCGCGCGCATCTCATTAAACGCGAGCAGGAATTGACGCTTGCCTATCACCCCGGGGCGCGGCTCGTGTTCGCCGACGGCACGCCGGACATTCTCGCCTATCCGCGCGACCGGGCGGCGTGGGGACGGCTCTGCCGCCTGCTCACGCGCGGCAACCTGCGCGCAGAGAAAGGCGAATGCATCCTTTATCGCGATGACTTGCTCGAACATATCGACGGCCTCGAGCTCATTGTGATGGAAACGTCGACATGGGAGCATCCCTCGCCGCCTTTTCTGCGAAAACCGCAGTCGCCCCTCGCAGCCGCCTCTTGCGCCGCAAAGGAAGGCGCCCCCGAACAATCTCCGGGAGGATCAACGGAGGGTCTTCGGCTGGTCGCAAAGGCCGAGAGAAAAGCCGGCGCCAACGATCTCGTGGCTTTGCTCCGCGAGGCCGCCGGCGGCCGCGTGCGGCTCGCCGCCGCCATGCTCTACCGCGGCAATGATCGCGCGCGGCTCGCCCGGCGCGCTGCGCTCGCGCGCCAAATCGGCGTGCCGCTCATCGCCGTCAATGACGTGCTCTATCATCATCCCGACCGGCGCGAATTGCAGGACGTGCTCACCTGCATCCGCGAGCACCTGACGATCGACACAGCAGGACGCCGCCTTGCCGCGAATGCCGAGCGCTATCTCAAGCCGCCCGCCGAGATGGCGCGTCTCTTCCACGACATCCCGGAAGCGATCGCCGAGACCGCGGCACTCGACGCGGCGCTGACCTTCTCGCTCGGTGAGCTGCATTACGAATATCCCGAAGAAATGCGCGCGGGTTTTGCGACGCCTCAAGAAGCGCTCGTCCATCTGGCTTGGGAGGGTGCCGCCGCGCGTTATCCCGACGGCATCCCCGATACCGTCTGCCAATCGCTCGATCATGAATTGGCGCTGATCGCCAAGCTCAACTACGCGCCTTACTTTCTCACCGTCCATCACATCGTCGGTTACGCGCGCAGCCAAAACATCCTGTGTCAAGGCCGGGGCTCGGCGGCAAACTCGGCGGTCTGCTATTGCTTGCGCATCACCGATGTCGACCCGCGGGATGGCCGCCTGCTGTTCGAGCGCTTCATCTCCTCCGATCGCGGCGAGCCGCCCGATATCGATGTCGACTTCGAGCATGAGCGGCGCGAGGAGGTGATCCAACACATTTACGCGCATTACGGTCGCGACCATACCGGCATAGCCGCGACCGTCATCTCCTACCGCGGCCGTTCTGCCATCCGCGAGGTCGGCAAGGTCTTCGGGCTGTCGGAAGACACGATCGGCGCGCTTTCCTCCTCGATCTGGGGCATGGGCGGCGGCGGCGTGCGCAGCACCGAACTCGTGCGCGTCGGCATCGACGTGAACAGCCCGCGTATGCAGAAAATGCGCGCGCTCGCCGTCGAGATTCAATCTTTCCCGCGCCATCTCTCGCAGCATGTCGGCGGGTTCGTCATCACCCGCAGCCGGCTCGACGAGGTGGTTCCGATTGGCAATGGCGCGATGGAGGACCGCACCTTCGTCGAGTGGGACAAGGATGATCTCGATGCGCTCGGCATCCTCAAGGTCGATGTGCTCGGGCTGGGCATGCTCACGTGCCTGCGCAAGGCGTTCGAGCTGACCGAGAAGCACTATGGCCTTTCCTTCCGTTCCTTCCGCGAAGGACAAGAGACCTGGCAGGGATATTTCACCCTCGCTACGTTACCGAAAGAGGACCCCGCCGTTTATCGCATGCTGCAACGCGCCGACTCGCTCGGCGTATTTCAGGTCGAAAGCCGCGCGCAGATGTCGATGCTGCCGCGTCTGAAGCCGGAGAAATTCTACGATCTCGTCATCGAAGTCGCGATCGTGCGGCCGGGCCCGATCCAGGGCGACATGGTGCATCCCTATCTGCGCCGCCGGCAGGGACTCGAGCCGGTGACCTATCCGTCGGAGGAGCTCAAAGCGGTCCTCGACAAGACGCTTGGCGTCCCCTTGTTCCAGGAGCAGGCGATGAAGATCGCCATCGTGGCGGGCGGCTTCACGCCGGGCGAAGCCGACAAGCTGCGCCGCGCGATGGCGACCTTCAAGCGCACCGGCACCATCGGCATGTTCAAGAGCAAGATGATCGAAGGAATGGTGGCGAGAAATTATCCGCGTGACTTCGCCGAGCGCTGCTTCAGCCAGATCGAGGGATTCGGCGAATACGGCTTCCCGGAAAGTCACGCCGCGAGTTTCGCGCTGCTCGTTTATGCTTCGGCCTGGCTCAAATGCCGCTATCCGGACGTGTTTGCGGCGGCTCTCCTCAATGCGCAACCGATGGGGTTCTACGCGCCGGCGCAAATCGTGCGCGATCTGCGCGAGCATGGTGTCGAAGTGCGTCCGGTCGACATCAACCATTCCCACTGGGATGCCACGCTCGAGCCAGGCCCGCAGCCGGCGGCGCGCATGCATGCGCTCCACCACGACATGGCGGGCGACATGCGCACCACCCACGCGCTACGACTGGGGTTCCGCAAGATCAAGGGATTGTCGGAAGAACATGGCAGAAGCATCACGCAGAACCGCGCTGCCGGCTACACCTGCATCCGCGATCTCTGGCTACGCACCGGCCTGTCGCCGCGCATCATCGCGCGCCTGGCCGATGCCGATGCGTTCGGCTCGCTCGGGCTCAGCCGGCGGCAGGCGTTGTGGGCGGCGAAAGCGCTCGGGCGCGTCGGTGACAGGGACGATGATCTGCCGTTGTTTCGCGTGGCAGCCGCTCCGCCGCAAGCACATGCGCAAGTTTCGGTTCCGCGCGAGCCCGCCGTGCGGCTGCCCCCCATGCCGCTCGGCGAAGAGGTCGTGAATGACTACCGCTTCCTCGAACTGTCGTTGCGCCCGCATCCAGCGTCGTTCCTGCGCGCCGACCTCGCCCGGCGCGGCATCGTCCGCAACGAGGAGCTGCGCCTGCTGCCGCCCTCGGCGCGGGTCAGCGTTTCCGGCCTCGTCACCGTTCGCCAGCAGCCGGGCTCGGCCAACGGCGTCATCTTCATGACCATCGAAGATGAGACCGCGGTCGCCAACATCATTGTTTGGCCAAAGACTTTCGAGCGCTTTCGTCCCGTCATCATGGGTGCGCGCTATATCGCCGTGAACGGAGAGCTGCAGAAGGAATCCGACGTCATCCACGTCGTCGCGAAAAGGCTCGACGATCTCACCCCGCTGCTTGCGCGCCTGACGGAGGATGCGCCGCCGATCGAGGCGCTCGCCCGCGCCGACGCGGTCAAACGCCCGCACGATGAAAATGTCGACAGCCGCGCCCGCGGCCGCCGCAATCCGCCGCGCATCGCCGCGCCAGCAAGCCTTCCGGACTTGCTGGCAAGCGACCTCGACGTGCCCGCACGCGGCTCGGCGCACGCGCCCGCCCGCCGCGGCGGGGCGCAAATTCCACGCCGCTGACGCTACGGCCCGGCTCGCGCGCTCACATCGGCGGGGTGACGCCGTCACGTCCGACGCTGATGGCCGGCGTCGTCAATGATCCATCTGCCTGCTTGGTTGCCCCAAAGATGATGACCTGGGCACCCGGCTTGAGCTCGCTCTTGTCCCCAGGAGCGTAGGCGACGATCGTCGCGGTGGGCGGAACGATGACTTTCTTTTCCCCGTCCTTGTACTTGACCGTGATCACCTGGCCGTCGACGCCGGCCACGGTCGTGTCCACGATCGCGTTGGTCATGGTGCTGCCCGGCTGCAGATCCCACGGGGTATGCCTGTCGGCCACGACACCTTTCTGCGCGTCGAGAAAGATGTGGACGGCGATCGCCTTCTGGCTGCCGTCGGCCTGCGGCATGGCGGTGACGCCGATGAATTTGCCGACGTTGATGTCGGCCAGTGATGCCTTGACGAACGCCAACACACGCGCCGGGTCGACGAGCTTTACCTTCACCATCTCCCCGTTGCGGGTCTTGATGTCGAAGACGTCACCGTCCACTTTTTCGATCTGGCCGCGGATGCGCACAGTCGGCGGCGGTTGCTGGGCAAAGCTCGCGGATGTGGCGAGCAGCAGGGCAAAGCCCGCCACGCCGAAAACGCGCCGTGTCATCTGCTTCATGTCGTCCTCCCGAAAATCTCCTCAGCGGCGAACGTCGACGATGCAACAACAACTCCCCGCCTCGCTTATTCCGGCCGGTCCGCTGATAATTCCATGAGATCAATCTGGATGGCAGCGCGCAAGCTCTTTGGCACCCTCACTCGCAAACGTGAATGCTCAATATCGGCCCGGTGTTGCCCCCGCCGACGGCGATGGCCATGCCCCGCACGTGCCGCGCGCGCTCGCCTCGCCATCCATGTCCCGTTCTCCCTGCTTGCCCGTCGATACGGTACTGCCTACAAACGGGGCCGGGCATCGGCACGACATGAAATCGATCTTCGTCGACTGCAACAACCAGCTCGCACCGGTGTTTGCGCGCGTGCAACGGCCCGACGACCCGCCAATTTCGGTCAATCGCGATCCATTTCAATCCGCCGACCTGCCGCGGCTGCTCGCCGGTTACGAAGTGTGCCTCGACGACCATTCCTACATGCCGACTGAAGCGATAGCCCAGTGCCGCGGGCTCAAGCACATCGTGTTTCTCGGTACCGGTGCGTCGAGCTACATGGACGTGCCCGCGCTGAACCGGCTGGGAATCGACGTGCACACCATCAAGGGCTACGGCGACATCGCAGTCGCCGAGCACACGATGGCGCTGATATTCGCCTCCTGCCGCGATCTCGCGCGCATGGACCGGGCGGTGCGGGCCGGCGTGTGGGAACCGCTCGAAAGCATGCAACTCAACGGCAAGACGCTCGGTCTGATCGGGCTCGGTGGCATCGGTGGAGAGGTGGCGCGCATCGCGCGCGGTGTCGGTATGGAGGTGATTGGCTGGAATCGCTCGCCGCGGCCGCAAGCCGGCGTACCGCTGGTCAAGCTCGATGAACTGCTGGCACGGGCCGACGTGATCTCGCTCCACCTCGTCCTTAACGACGAGACACGGGGATTTCTCGACGCCGAACGCCTTGGTCGCGCCAAACGGGGGGTGATACTCGTCAATACCGCGCGGGCGGCGCTAGTGGATGAAGCCGCCCTCCTGGCGGCGCTGGCAAGCGGCCAAATCCGCCATGCCGGGCTCGACGTGTTTCATGCCGAGCCGCTCAGGGCGGATCATTCGCTGGCGCGAATGGAGAACGTCACGCTGACCCCCCACGCCGCCTTCCGCACTCTCGAAGCGTCGGAAACGCTGATGCGGCGGGCAATCGACATCGTACGCCGGCTTGCGGCCCCATCGCCCTGAGCGACGCATCGAAACCTTTGCCCCTCTTTGCAGTTGTCATGGGCTTGCCATAGGAACCGATTGATGACCGATCAGAGGACGACCGCGCCGAGCGTTCCGACGCATGGCGCTGCCCGCCTCCCCTCCGTCGAGGTTGAAAGCTATAACGTCGAGCTGAAGGACGAGGACGGCCTGCTCGGCGACCGCGCCAGTAAGGGGGCGTTCCGCGAGATCCTCGAGCGCTGGCGCAAGCCGCTGCGCAAGGCCGGCGACGATCCGTTCGGCGATGAGCCCAGCAGC
>Ga0207665_10003797_pt1 | contig 10094 bp, 11 predicted proteins | sample LARL112metaG_FD_184351 | JGI IMG/M metagenome (GOLD analysis project Ga0207665, IMG submission 184351) | Corn, switchgrass and miscanthus rhizosphere microbial communities from Kellogg Biological Station, Michigan, USA - LAR L11-2 metaG... | ecosystem: Host-associated > Plants > Roots >...
GCGGGCGGAAGCCGTCATCACGGTGCATGAATACCAGCCCGTCTCCTACGAGACACCGGCCGACGGGCCGTCCCTCACGCGCATCCACGTGGAGGAAGCGTTCAGCGGCGACATCGAGGGCGACGGCGTCGTCGAGTTCCTGCAAGCGGCGCGGGCCGACGGTTCGGCGAGTTTCGTCGGGATCGAGCGAGTCACCGGCGCCGTAGCGGGTCGCACCGGAAGCTTTCTCCTGCAGGACTCGGGCACGGTGACCGGGAGCGTCGTGGCGGGCGACTGGTTCGTGGTTCCCGGCTCGGGCACCGGCGAACTGGCCGGCCTGCGCGGCGAAGGCGGCTTCCGCGCCAACCTCGGCGAAAACGCCGAGGTACACCTCGACTACTGGTTCGACTGAAACCCGCCGCATCGCGCGGCGGGATCAGCCGGGTAGACCGGTCCTTAAGGACGTGCCAGGAACCGCACGAGCATGAGCCTCGTCACGGCTCTGCCGGCTGGTCGCGCGGAACTCGCCGATCCCGGTCTGGACCTCGCGCTGCAGTGCCTCAAGCCTGTCGAACTCGGCTATCTGCCCTGATAGTTGCGCAAGGTAGGCGACGACCAGCGCACTCACGGAGGTGCCACGCTCAGCGGCTGTGACTCTCGCGTTGCGGTAAACGCCATCAGGCACGGCAACCGTGATGTTCTTCATGGGTTCACGGTGGCACGATCCTCGTCTCAAGGAAAAGGATCTGCAGGCCCAGCCAGACCTTCGAGGGCTCAGTCGTGCAGGATTGGCCTGCCGAGCGGAACCGGCTTCCCGCCGGTCGCGATCGTCGCGGTGTTGAAGTACAGGTACACGCCGATCGCGGCGAACACCAGGACCACGTAACCGGCGGCCTTCAGCAGCCCGGTGGATGTCTGGTTCACCCCGAGGAACACCAGCAGCAGCGCGAGGTCCACCAGGACGAACACCGCCGTGAAGGCGAGCGGCAGCCGCAGCGTCGCGAGCGTGAGCATCACCATCACGACCAGCCAGGCGACCAGGAACAGTTCCTGCGCGGCCTGCGCGGAGGCCGGCGCGACGCCGAACCAGTTGTGGGTGAGGCCGATGACGAGCACGGCGTAGCTGAGCCAGAACCCGGCGAAGATGCCGAACACGCTCGCCACCGCCGTCTGTCCCAACGACGCGCTCCAGATCGTCGCCAGGAACAGGCCGATCGACGTGGCCGTGAGGATGATCGGGATCGCCGCCCCGATCGCGGTCGCCGGGACCACGCCCACCAGGGCCAGGCCGAGCGAGACCGAGCCCGCGATGAAGCACGGCAGGCCGAGTGCCGCTGGATCGCCGGTCAGCGGTCCCGGCGTGGCAGGCGCGGCTGGGGGTTCCTCGTGCAGTGTGCGGGCGGCGGATGCGTCAGCGCTCATCACTTCGCTCCTTCGAGTTGAGCACCCGCGATCGCGGGTTAATGCATCCGTACGCCCAGGTCCGCCCGCCCGTGTTCTCACTTTGAACCAGTGCCTCCTGAGCAGCCCCAGGATCAGCGGCGGGACAGGGCCCACTGACGGATCTTGGCGATCCGGTCGCGGATCTGGTCCGCGGACGCCTGCGGGATCGCCGGGCCGCCGCACGCCTGCCGCAGCTCGGCGTGGATCACCCCGTGCGGCTGTCCGGTCCGGTGGCTCCAGGCGCCGACCAGGCCGTTGAGCTCCTTGCGCAGCGCGGCAAGTCCCTCGCGGCTCACGGTAGCGGCCTGCGCCGGCGGGGCCGGCGCTGTAGGAGCCGACTGCGAAGGGGCCGGGCCCACGGGGGCGGGAGCGGGAGCGGGAGCCGGGCCCGCGGGAGCGGGCGCCTGAGCCGGGGGAGCCGGAGCCGCGGCGGCTGCCGACCGCGCCGTCAGCTGCCGGGACTGCCGCTTGCGCAGGAGCAGGGCCACCTGGTCCGGATCCAGCAGGCCAGGCAGCCCCAGGTAGTCCTCCTCCTCCAGCGACCCCGCCTCCGTCGCGGTACCGAACTCCCCGCCGTCATACAGCACCCGGTCGAACGTCGCGGAGGCCGCCAGCGCCTCGAAGGACTTCCCCAGCACCTCGAAGTCAGGCGTGTCACGGGACCGCTCCGCCTCGGCGAGCTCCGCCTCAGGGTCACGGTCCAGCGCCCGCACCACGTGGTCGCGCTCGGCCTCAAGCTCCGCCGCGAACCCGAGCAGCACCGGCACCGACGGCAGGAACACCGAGGCGGTCTCCCCGCGCCGCCGCGCCCGCACGAACCGGCCGATCGCCTGCGCGAAGAACAGCGCCGTCGACACGGAGGTCGCGTACACCCCGACCGCGAGCCGGGGCACGTCCACCCCCTCGGACACCATCCGCACCGCGACCATCCAGCGGTCCGCGGACGACGCGAACGCGGAGATCTTCCGGCTCGCCGTCGGATCGTCAGAAAGCACGACGACCGGCCGCGCGCCGGAAACCCGCCGCAGCAGCGCCGCGTACGCCCGCGCCGTCTCATGGTCCCCGGCGATCACCAGCCCGGCCGCGTCCGGCATTGCGCGGCGCACCTCGGTCAGCCGCCGGTCCGCGGCCTCGAGCACCCGCTGGATCCACTCTCCCGCCGGATCGAGCGCCGTTCGCCACGCCTGCGCGACCTGGTCTTTCGTCATCGGCGTGCCCAGCGTCGCGGTGATCTCGTCGCCGGCCCTGGTCCGCCAGTGCATCTCACCGGAGTAGGCGAGGAAGATCACCGGCCGCACCACGCCGTCGGCCAGCGCCGGCCCGTACCCGTAAACGAAGTCCGAGGCCGACCGCTGCACGCCGACCGATTCCGGGACGTACGTGACGAACGGGATCGGGTTCGCGTCCGACCGGAACGGCGTCCCGGTCAGCGCGAGCCGCCGCCTGGCCGGCTCGAACGCCTCCCTGATCGCGTCGCCCCACGACAGCGCGTCGCCCGCGTGATGCACCTCGTCGAAGATCACCAGCGTCCGCCGGTTCTCCGTCCGCTGCCTGTGCAGCGCGGGATGCGCCGCCACCTGCGCGTAGGTGACCGCGACCCCCTGGAAGTCGGCGCCCGCCCTGCCCTGCGCGTTCCGGTAGGACGGGTCGATCGCGATCCCGAACGCCGTCGCCGCCCGCGCCCACTGGTACTTGAGGTGCTCGGTGGGCGTCACCACGGTCACGGCCGCGATCTCGCGGAGCGCCAGCAGCCGCGCCGCCACCGTGAGGGCATACGTCGTCTTGCCCGCGCCAGGCGTCGCTACCAGCAGGAAGTCACGTTGAGCGACTCGAAAATACTCTTCGTAAGCAGCCTTCTGCCAGCCACGGAGAAGATCGAAATAATTTTCCCGAACGTGCGCGGCTGACTGTTCAGCCCCACTCACTCCGCGGCGTCGTCGTCGCCGTCAGGCAGCGACTCGTAAATTTCCTTGCACTCCGGGCAGACGGGGAACCTCTTCGCGTCCCTGCTCGGCACCCAGACCTTGCCGCACAGCGCCTTGATGGGAGTGCCGAAGACGTGGCTCTCCATCATCTCGTTCTTATCGACGTAGTGCGCGAACCGCTCGTGATCGCCGTGCGAAGTATCGACCCGCAGGTCCTCGTGGACTTTCAGGTCGCTCTCTGGCATTACCTCGGTGCCGTTGCTCACGGGCGCTAGTCTACCGTCTCGCTGGCCCGTGGCGTGGTCTTGGGGAGCTCGTGGCGGGGCACCGGTCAGTCCGCGTAGAGGGACTCGATGACGTCGGCGTACCTGTCGTGGACAACACGGCGCTTGAGCTTGAGCGTGGGGGTCAGCTCGCCGCTCTCCGCCGTCCATTCCACGGGCAGCAAGCGCCATCGCTTCACCTGCTGCACGCGGGCCAGCCGTTCGTTGGCGGCCGCTACCGCGGCCGCCACCTCGGCCAGCACCTGCGGGTCCGATGCCAGCGCCTCGAGCGGGCCAGCCGGAATGCCGCGGGCGCGGGCCCAGGCGGGTGCGGCCTCACCGTCCAGCGCGAGCAGGGCGACCACGTACGGCCGGCGGTCGCCGTAGGCCAGCGCTTGGCCGATCAGCGGGTGAGCCACGAGCCCGTTCTCGACCGCCGCGGGCGCGACGTTCTCGCCGCCGGCGGTGATGATCAGTTCCTTCTTCCTGTCCGTCACGGACAGGAACCCATCCGCGTCGATCGTGCCGATGTCCCCGGTGTGCAGCCAGCCGTCGGCGTCGATCAGGGCCGCGGTCAGGTCGGGCCTGCCATAGTAGCCGGGGGTGTTGAGCGGCCCCCGGGCCAGGATCTCGCCGTCACCGGCGATCTTGACCTCCATCCCGCCGACTGGCCGGCCCACCGTGCCGAGCTTGAATTCGGCGGGCGAGTTGCCGGTGAACGCCCCGGTGGTCTCCGTCATGCCGTACACGTCGAGGATCTTCATGCCCAGCCCGGCGAAGAAGTCGGCCACGTCCGGGGGCAGCGGGGCGGCGGCGCTGGACACGGACCTGGCCTCGCCGAGGCCGAGCAGGCCGCGGATCGGCCCGAGCACCTGCTCGTCGGCCGCGAGGAACTGAGCCGCCAGTTCCGGGGACGTGCTATGCCCGTACTGGCAGCTCCGTACGTAGCGGCGGCCGGTCTCCATGGCCTGCCGCACGGCAGCCCGCTTACCCTCGTCCTGCTCGGCCGTGAGCAGCGCCTGGATGCCCGCCCTGATCTTCTCCCACACCCGGGGCACGCCGAAGAACGCGGTGGGGCGCACCTTCCCGATCATCGGCACGAGCCGGGCGGAGTCCGGGCAGAAGTGGACGTGGCCGGCGTTGTGGATAGGCAGGTAGACGCTGAACATGCGCTCGGCGATGTGCGCCAGCGGCAGATAGGACACCCACCGGACCCCCGGGCTGATGGTTCCCATCGCGTCGACCGTCACCATCGCGTAAAGGATGTTGCGGTGGGTGAGCAGGACGCCCTTCGGCTCGCCGGTGGTGCCCGAGGTGTACAGCAGGGCCAGCGGGTCGCCGGGCTTGATCGCGGCCACCCGGTCCGTGATCTCACCGGGCTCGGCGGCGAACCGTTCCCGGCCCAGCGCCACCAGGTCGTCCCACGTCATGTACCGGTCGCCGGCCGGGCAGGCGGACCCATCGCGGACGATGACCGTCTTGATCCCCGGCAGCCGGTCAAGGACCGGCTGCCAGCGGGCAAGCTCGCCGGCCCCGTCCAGCACCGCGATCCTGGCGTCGCAGTCCGCCGCCACGTACGCGATCTGCTCGGGCGCCAGCGTGCCGTACAGCGTCACCCCCAGGCCGCCCGCGTGCACCGCCCCCAGGTCGGCCAGGACGTGCTCGCCACGGTTCGGGAGCATCAAGGCGACCCGCTCGCCGGGCGCCAGCCCCAGCGCGGCGAACCCTGCCGCTACCTCGAGCACCCGCTGCCTCGCCTGCTCCCAGGTCAGGGTCCGCCAGCCAGCCTCGTCCTCGTCGGAGTACGCGCCGGCGGCACCGGAAGCCTCGGCCACGTCCCGCAGCTCATCGCACAGTGTGCGGCCCGCGATCACGGCCTCGATCTCAGCCCGCTGCCGCATTATGTCGCTGCTCACGGTTTCCTCCGTCCCGTCGTGGGGGTTACGTCGCCAGTAAGAGAGACGGATCACCGCGGCTAGTTGAGCCCGGGGTCTTCCGGGTACGTCGCGAGGAAGGCGATGTCGCCTTCCTGGCGCTGCAGGACGGCGCGCCACAGGTGCTCGGGCTCCGCGGCGAAGATGTCACCGGGCTCGGCCGGGAGGACGAACCAGGCGCCCTCGTCGATCTCCGCCTCGAGCTGCCCGGGCGACCAGCCCGCGTAGCCGGCGTAGACGCGCAGCGACTGGATCGCGGGAGCCAGCAGCCGGGGCGGCGCGTCCAGGTCGAGCAGTCCGAGCCGGGCCAGCGCCGGCGCACCGTCGAGCGCGCGCCAGCCGAGCGGCTCCTCCTTGCCGGGGACCATGGCGAGGGCGAGCGCGCTGTTCTGCGCGACCGGACCGCCGCGGAACAGCACAGAGGGATCTGTGATCAGCTCTGTCCACTGCTCGAGCACCTGGCCCACCGGGATCTTCGTCGGCCGGTTCAGCACCACGCCGAGGGTGCCCTCGGTCTCCTCGTGCTCAACGATCAGCACGACCGCGCGCTTGAAGTTCGGATCCCCCAGCAGCGGCGTCGCTACGAGCAGTCTCCCGGCTCCCGGATCCGGCTCCATGTGATCCATGTAACCATCATGGGGCAGGTTCCTGAGTGCCTGCATCGGCCTCGAGGGCGACTGCGCGGACCGCCGCGGCGACGCTGGCCGCGACGTCCGGGTGGAACACCGAAGGAACGATGTAGTCCGGGCCGATCTCATCGGGCAGCACCACGTCGGCGAGCGCCCGCGCCGCGGCGACCAGCATCTTGTCGGTGATCTTCCTGCTCTGGGCGTCGAGCAGGCCGCGGAACACTCCGGGAAACGCGAGCACGTTATTGATCTGATTCGGGTAGTCGCTGCGGCCGGTGGCCACCACCGCCGCGTACTCCCGCGCCGCGTCCGGGTCGACCTCAGGATCGGGGTTCGCGAGGGCGAACACGATCGAGCCGTCGTTCATCATTTTGACGTCCTCGGCGGAGAGGATGCCGGGCGCGGACACGCCGATGAAGACGTCCGCGCCGCGCATCGCGCCGGCCAGGTCACCGGAGTACCCGGCCGCGTTGGTGTGGTCGGCGATCCAGGTGAGGCTGTCGTTCATGCCCGGGCGGCCGTTGTAGACCGCGCCACGGTCGTCGAACACGATCACGTTGGCGGCGCCGCCGTTGAGCAGCAGCCTCAGCACCGCGGTGCCGGCCGCCCCCGCGCCGGCCATCACGATCTTCACGCTGGCCAGGTCCTTGCCCACTACGCGCAGCGCATTGGTGAGCGCGGCGAGCACCACGATCGCGGTGCCGTGCTGGTCGTCGTGGAACACCGGGATGTCGAGCATGGCGCGCAGCCTGCGCTCGACCTCGAAGCAGCGCGGGGCGGAGATGTCCTCCAGGTTGATGCCGCCGAACCCGGGGGCGATCGCGGCGACGGTCCTGACGATCTCGTCCGTGTCCTGGGTGTCCAGGCAGATGGGCCAGGCGTCGATGTCCGCGAAGCGCTTGAACAGCGCCGCCTTGCCCTCCATCACCGGCAGCGCCGCGTACGGGCCGACGTTGCCGAGGCCAAGCACAGCGGAGCCGTCGGTCACCACCGCCACGCTGTTGCGCTTGATCGTCAGCCGGCGGGCGTCCTCTGGCTTGGCCGCCAGTGCCAGCGACACCCGCGCCACGCCGGGCGTGTAGGCCATGGACAGGTCGTCGCGGTTGCGCAGCGGCACCTTGGACCGCATCTCGATCTTGCCGCCCAGGTGCAGCAGGAACGTCCGGTCGCTGACCTTGTGCACCGACACGCCGGCGATGCCGGCCATCGCGTGGACCAGCGACTCGGCATGCGCCGTATCGCTCGCGGCGCAGGTGACGTCGACCCGGAGCCTGCCGCGCTGGCCGGGGGTGACGTCGAGCGCGGTCACGACCCCGCCGGCCTGCTCCACCGCCCGGGTGATCTCGCTGACCGCGCGGCCGTGCGACGCCACGTCGAGCCGGACAGTAATGGAGTAGGAAACGCTCGGCGCCATGGTCACGTCGTTCTTCTGCCTTCCCGGGGTTTCCTCAAGATTACGAGGTCCGCGCCGCACCGCGTAATCTTCATGCATGGCGCGGGAAACTACGATAAGCCCGTCGGCCGCCGGCGTGAGCATGATGGACACTGAGGCCGGCGAGATCGATGTAACGCGGCTGCGCGTCGCCATCGCCAGGCTGTCCCGGCGGCTGCGCAGGCACGAGCTGGCGGGGCTGACGCCGACGCAGCTCGCGGCCCTGTCGACCGTGGAGCGGTCAGGACCGCTGCGGCTCGGCGACCTGGCGGCGGCCGAGGGCATCGCGCCATCCACGCTGACCCGGCTGGTCGCCGTGCTCGAAGAGCTCGGCTACGTGCAGCGGTACGCCGATCCGAAGGACGCCCGAGCCAGCACGCTGACGATCACGCCGAAAGGCCACGAGACGCTCGAGCGGCTGCGCGCGGAGGGCACGGCCCTGCTCACGCAGTCCCTGATGATGCTGACCCCGGAGCAGCGGGCCGCCCTGGCGACGGCGCTCCCCGCCCTCGAGCAACTGTCCGAGGACCCGGCGGCGAAGCGCTAGAGCTGAGAGGGGCTCGGGGAGACGCCCCCCCGCTAGAACAGCAAGGCGGTTAGCTGGCTGCGGGCGCGCTTCACCTGCGGGTCGTCCGGCGGGAAGATGTCGAAGAGGCTCAGCAGCTGCACGCGCGCCTTGTTGCGCTCGTCGCCCGACGTGCGCCGGATCACGCCGAGGAGCCGGTCGAAGGCCTCTTCGGTCCGGCCGCTGGCCAGCTCGATGTCGGCGACGCGCAGTTGCGCGTCGACGTCGGACGGGCTCGCGGCGGCGTCGCGCCGCGCCGCGGCCTGGTCGTAGCCGCCGACCCGCTTGATCAGGTTCGCCTGCGCGAGCCAGCTCTTCAGCAGCGGGTCGCCGGGGGTCTCGGCGAGCGCCTTCTCGATGACGCTCGTCGCGGTGTCCATGTCGCCGCTTTCCATCGCGGCCTGCGCCTCGGCGTAGGCGGGCGGCAGGTCGTCCACGCCCGCCAGGTCGTCCGCGCCGTCAGCGCCAGGAACGCCGCCCGCTCCCGGGGCCCCGACGCCGATCTGGTCGGCCACCGCGAGCACCTGGGTCAGCCACTGCCTCACCTGGGACTCGGGCATAGCGCCGAGGAACGCGTCCACCATCTGGCCGCCGACGATCGCGACGACCATGGGGATGGACTGCGCCTGGAACGCCTGGGCAAGCCGCGGGTTCGAGTCCACGTCGATCTTGGCGAGCACCCAGGCGCCTGCCGCCTCGTTGGCGAGCTTCTCGAGCACCGGGCTGAGCTGCTTGCAGGGCCCGCACCAGTCCGCCCACAGGTCCACGATGACCGGCGTGGTGCGGGACCTGGCCGCCACGTCGGTGTTGAAGGTTTCTTCGGTGACGTCGAACACGAACGCCGACGCCTCGCCGTTGCCTGACTCGCCGGTCTCGGCGGCCCTGGCCGCCTGCTCCCTGCGCTGCGCGGCGGCCTGCCGCGCACCGAGGTCAACGGCGCCGTAGAGGGAGAAATCCCGCGGCTGCTGCATAACTTCTATCCTGCCCCATATTCAGTGCGCACTGTGCACTAGGCGTCAGCGACATCGGCGCCCGGCGCATTCCCGCGCGACACGCCGGACCGCGCCCGCACCGAGTGTAGCATGTCGTGTGCTACAGTCGTTTCATGCCACAGAAAGGCGACCGGCGCCGGGGCAAGCCGCTGAACCCGGACCTGGGCTACTCCGGAGATCCAGTCCACCACGCGTCCACGACCGTGCCGCGGCGGATCGGCATCAGGGAGCTGCGCCAGCACGCGAGCGTCTACGTCGACCTCGTGGAGAAGGGGTACACGGTTGACATCACCAACCGCGGCCGCCTGGTGGCACAGATGATCCCGGTGCGCCAGCCGGACAGCCCGCTCGAGCGGTGGATCGCGGCCGGCGTCGTCGAGCGTGCCGAAGAGGCGGGGAGCGTGCTTGACGTCGACCCGTACCCGGTGCCGCCCGGGCGGGGCGCCCGGCCCAGCGCGAGCGAGCGACTGCGCCAGGCGCGCGTGGACGAGGGCGAGGCACAGCCGTGATCTACCTCGATTCCTCCGCGCTCGTGAAGCTCGCGCTGACCGAGCCCGAGTCGCAGGCGCTCGCCAGCTGGCTGGCGGAGCGCGCGGACCAGTCCCTGGTGTCCAGCGCCCTGCACAGGACCGAGGTGCTGCGGGCCATCTGGCTCTCCGAGCCCGGCGCGCTCCCCCGCGGCCAGCGGATCATCCGGCGGATCGGCCGGGTGGCGCTCAGCAACGACATACTCGAAACCGCGGCGACCCTGCCGCCCGCCGGGCTCGGCACCGCCGGGGCGATCCACCTCGCCTCCGCGCTGGCCATCCGGCGCGACCTGGTGTCGTTCGTCGCCTACGACAAGCCGCTGCTCGAGGCCGCGCGGGAGGCGGGGCTCCCGGTCGACAGCCCCTCCTGACGCGCGGTCAGACGCGGCGGGCGCGGAAGACGGT
>Ga0207665_10003799_pt1 | contig 10091 bp, 5 predicted proteins | sample LARL112metaG_FD_184351 | JGI IMG/M metagenome (GOLD analysis project Ga0207665, IMG submission 184351) | Corn, switchgrass and miscanthus rhizosphere microbial communities from Kellogg Biological Station, Michigan, USA - LAR L11-2 metaG... | ecosystem: Host-associated > Plants > Roots >...
TGGCGGTCAGCCGTGGCCGAGAAGTCCGCTGACAAGGTCACCACGTCATCATGCCAGGGCGGCGAGGCAGGCTCCGTGCGATCGATGTGCACCTGTGCGGATAGTGGCCTTGGCCAGCGGCTTCATGGGTCTCTGATCGTTAACGTTTGCGTCCCGGCCTTGCGGGCCGTGAGGCGTGCTCGTGGCCTGAGTTCAGCCTGCCGGTGGCCAGCCTGCTGGACCGCGGGTACCTGTACGCGATCGCGCACGTCCGCGGCGGCGGCGAGGGCGGCAGGCGGTGGTGGCTCGACGGACGGCTGGACCGCAAGCGGAACACGTTCACCGACTTCATCGCGGCCGCGGACGCGCTGGCGGCGGACGGCTGGGCCGCCCCGGACAAGATCGTCTCGCGCGGCCTGTCCGCCGGGGGCCTGCTGCAGGGGGCGGTGTTCTCGATGGCCCCGCGGCGGTGGCGGGCGGTGGTCGCGGAGGTCCCGTTCGTCGACTGCGTCACCACCATGCTGGACCCCGGCATTCCGCTGACGGCCGTCGAGTGGGATGAATGGGGCGACCCGCGAGAGCCGTCGGCGCTCGCCTACCTGGCGTCCTACAGCCCCTACGACAACGTGCCTGACGGGGTGCGCCCGAGTTTGCTGGTCACCGGGAGCCTGCATGACCCGCGGGTGCTGATCCATAAGCCGGCGAAGTGGGTGGCGCGCCTGCGCGCCACCGCCGCGCCGGGCAGCCGGCTGCTGTTCCGCCCTGAGCTGGGCGCGGGCGCTCAGGTAGGCCCGGCCGGACGTTACGATCAGCTGCGGTACGAGGCCGAGATCCTCGCCTTCATCCTGGACGAGGCCGGCCAACGGGATTTACTGCCCGGGCGCCCGGATGCATCGTGATGCGCTAGGTCAGCGTTCCGTCCGGGCTTCGCGTTCCCGCCTGCAGCACGGCACACTGGAGCGGTGACCGGTGACCGCCTGGAGCTGATCTCCACCGACCCCGGGGGGAAGCACGGCCGGGCCTCAGTCACCGCCCGGGTGGGGGCGGCGGACGATCTGCAACTGCTCCGCTGCTACGAACCGGTGCTGCGCTTTACCGAGGGTGAGCTGTTCCTGCCGATGCCGGTCGAGGACTATCTGGAGCAGTGCAGTCTGTGGCAGAGCGGCCCCAAACGCAGACGGGGCCGCTCCGGCGCCGGGGAGCGGATTTGCGCGCCCGGAGAGCTCACGCCGAGTCGTCTGGCCCAGATGAGCGCACCAGGGCCGGGTCTTGCGCTTCGTTTCGTGGAGCGGCCGCTCGGCCGAAGAGAGCTCCGCGCGTGGCGGCGTGACGCGGGCCGCCCCCGGCTGGCGGCAGGAGGCGGCCGGTTCGCCGCGGTCGGCTTGCTGAGCCGGTTTATCGACGCGGTTATGCGGGTGTCGCTGCTGCTCCGCGGGCGGGTCCCCGGTGGTACCACGGCTGCGGCCGAGCAGGATTACCGGGCTCACGCTGAGCCGGACAGCTGCCCGTATTACGGCCGGGTCAGCCGCGATCGGGGTTTCATCGCCTTGCAGTACTGGTTCTTCTACGCGATGAATGACTGGCGGTCGACCTTCGCAGGCGTGAACGATCACGAGGCCGACTGGGAGCAGGTGACTGTTTTCCTGCCAGACCCGCCGGACGCATCCCAGCGGCCGGCCTGGGTCGCGTTTTCCTCTCATGACGAAACCGGCGACGATCTGCGCCGCCGGTTCGACGATCCCGACCTGAGCTGGCGGGACACCCACCCGGTCGTCTTCGCCGGGGCCGGGTCGCATTCGGGCGCCTGCCTTCCGGGCGATTACCTGGTCACCGTCGAGCCCCCGTCGCTGAGACGGATGCTCGCCTGGCTGCGCCGCCTCAGTCGGCTGCTCTTGCCGTGGACCCGGACGGACGGCCGCACCTCGCTTGGCCTCCCGTTCATCGATTACCACCGCGGCGACGGTCCCAGCGTGGGACCAGGCGAGGCGAAGGAGTGGTATCCGGTACTCATCGATGACCAGACGCCATGGGTGCGTGACTACCAGGGCTTGTGGGGACTGGACACCGGCGACCCGTTCGGCGGGGAGCGCGCGCCGGCCGGCCCGCGTTACGAGCGCGATGGGACGGTGCGGCTCTGCTGGTCTGACCCGGTGGGATGGGCAGGCCTCGATAAGGAGGCGCCGTCTCATGCCGCAGAGCAGCAAGCCGTCGAGGGCCGGATCACCGAGCTGGACGCTCAGCTCGCCGCCGTCACAGCGGAACTCGATGACCGCGGCGACGAACTGCGCCGTGTCCGCGCCGGCATCCGGGCACTAGGCGTCACGGGGATCCGGCGGGACCCCGCCGCCCTGGCCTCGCTGGAGGCGGCCCAGGTGCAGGCACGCGAACGCCGCCAGGCCCTGGCCGAAGAGCGGGATGCGCTGGCACGCGCGGTTGTCCACGGCCTTCCGCGGGAGGACCCGCACGCGCACCTGCGGCACCGGGCACTGCCCAACGTCAACCCGGCCCGCACCCGTACCCGGGTGCTGCGAATATGGTCCGGCATCTCGGCGTCAATCCTCCTCGCTGGTCTCGCCCTGGTCATCCTTGGCCATTTCGGCGCACTGATCCCGGCCGTCGGCGGTTTGGCGGTGGTGATGCTGTGTGCGGAAGCCTTTGCCAGAGGTCAGCTGGTCCGGTTCGTTGCGGGACTGATCGCGCTTGCCGTCACAGCCGCGGCGGTATGGCTGGCTACCTTGGCTGCTCTGGGCCATTGGCGATTGGCTATAGCCATCGTGCTCATCCTGGCCGCCGCCGCCCTGCTGCTCGCGAGTATCCGAGACCTCTTCGCCAAGCGCTGAACCGGCACCCCTCACCGGGAAACACCCAGGACGCTGCCGCCTACCGCGGCATTGGCCCTGCCTATGGGGGTCATCCACAGGGCTGATGTTTCCTATGGTTGAATTCCTGACCGGACCCCGCGGCATCGCCTCGGGACTGGCCCGGACGGCGTGACCAGGCGCGGATGCCACCGGCCGGTCCTGGCTAGGCATCGGCTCCGGGCGGGGCATACGTTACTACCATGTGGCCCATCGACCGGTCCCCGCAGTGGGTGGGCCGCACGGAGGAACTCGCGACCCTGCATGCGGGCATCGAGGCCCTCCGCCGTGACGAGGGAACGGTGATCTGGGTCGAGGGCGAACCCGGCATCGGGAAGTCGTCCCTGGTCGTCGAGGCCCTGGCGGGAGTGACCGAGCCGGGGTGGGATATCGGGTGGGGGTTCGCGGACCAGCTCACCGAGCGGATGCCGCTGAGCGTGATGCAGGACTGCCTGCAGGTGCGGCCGGGATCGCCGGACCCGCGGCGGGCGCACGCCGCCGGGCTGCTCCGTAGCCAGCGGCTCGGGCTTTTCGCCGACGGCGACGCGTCCGTTAACGGCGTCGAGGTGCTGATGTCGCTGGCCGAGGAGCTGTGCGCGGCCGCCCCCACGGTGATGGTCATCGACGACCTGCAGTGGGCCGACGACGCGTCGCTGTTGATCTGGCACCAGCTCGCCGCCTCCATCGATCAGCTAAGGCTGCTGCTGATCGGGACATGCCGGTTGCCTTCGCATCGACCGAGAGTGCGGCAGGTGCGCGCCGCCGTTGTCCGCCGAGGCAGTGCGGTGATCACGCTTGGGCCGCTGGCCGAGATGGACGTGGCCGCCCTGGTAATGGCGATGGTCGGAGCGCCACCCGGGGACGCGTTGCGTCGGCTGACCGCTCAGGCGGCCGGCAATCCGCTGTACGTGCGCGAGCTGGTCGATGCTTTGGTACGCGAGCAGGCGCTGCACGTCGGACGCGCCGCCGAGGTTTCCGTGGTCGGGGAGCAGCTGCCTGCCTCGCTGGCTGCGGTGCTGAGCGACCGGCTCAGCGTCGTGTCGGCCGAGACGACGCAGATGCTGCGGACCGCCGCGCTGCTCGGCGGGAAGTTCGCGGCTACCGACTTGGCCGTTCTGCTGCGCCGGCCGGTGTCGGACCTGGCAGGCGGCCTGCAGGAGGCGGTGGCGGCCGACCTCCTGATCGGCTCCGGCTCCGAACTGGCGTTCCGGCATCTGCTGATCCGGCAGGCGCTGTATGAGAGCATGCCGGCGGCGCTGCGCACGGCGCTTCACGCCGAGGCGGCACGGGAACTCGCAGCCATGAGCGCGGATGCCCTGAGCGTCGCGCAGCAGCTGGCTGCCGCGGGACAGCCGAGTAGGGGCTGGGCCCGGACCTGGCTCATCCAGACCGCACCGGTACTGACCGCGCGGGCGCCGCAGCTGGCGGCCGACCTGCTACGACGGGAACTGGATGAGACGCCCAGCGGTGACCAGGCCTGGGACGGGCTCATGGCCAGTCTCGTGTGGGCTTTGCTCGCCGCCGGATCCTATGAGGACGCGGCCAGCCGGGCCAGCCGGGCGCTGACGGTGATGACTGACCCAGTGCGGAAGGCCGAGACGTTCAGAGTGCTGGCGCGTGCTCAGGTTAGTGCGCGCCACAACGATGATGCGATCGCGACCATACGGCGGGCACTGGCGTCTGCGGACCTGCCTGGCGAGTGGCGGGCCCGGATGCTGGTCGTGCTGGCGATGCTAGAGCGGGCGGGCACCGGCGACATCGGCGCGGCGGACGCGACTGCCCGCCAGGCCTTGGACGTCGCCGAGGAGGCCGGCGATACGTTCGCGACAGCCCACGCTCTGTCCGCTCTGTGGTTTACCCACGGGATCAGGCGCGATCATGCCGCCGCACTTGACTACATCGACCGGGCGTTGCGTGTACTGGGCGACGATCGCGGCCACCCGGATCTGCGCTCGTACGCCCTTGAGGTCCGGATCTTCACGCTGCAGAATCTTGGCCGCTGGCCAGAAGCCGAACTGGCCCTCCAGCAGACTCGTGAGTTCGCTCACCGAAGCGGGAGCTCTGACCGCGCGACCTGGGCTACGGCGGCAGTGCTGCGTTACTGGCTCGGCCAGTGGGACGATGCGCTGGCCGAGCTGAACTCGGATGACACCGATGCTCCCGGGCTGAGGTATTCATTTCTGCGCGAAGACTGGCCTGCGCTGCTGGTGCACGGCGTGGCCGCGCTCATCGCTGGACGCCGATACCAGCGCACCACAGCCGGCCAGCACCTTCGCCTGGGCCTGGCTCTGCCCGTCCAGATTCTCACCGACCGGGAGAACCGGGACTTCCTGGTCGCCGCGCACGCGTTGGCGCTGGAGCAGAGTGGGGAAACCCGCCAGGCCATGCTGAGGCTGGCCGAGATCCTGCCGCGGCGCGACGGTGAGATGACCCTGACCCACCAGTGGCTGCCGGACCTGGTGCGGCTCGCGCTCACCGCCGGGGATAGGCAGATGGCGCAGGCCGCGGCGCAGGCCTGCCAGGCGGAGGCCGCCGCGGAGACCCGGCCGGCCCGGGCGGCCGCGGCCAGCCTGCGATGTCACGGACTGCTCGGGTCTGATCCGGGTCCGCTGCGGAACGCGGTCGCGCACTACCGGTCCGCCGGGCCTGCGGTGGAGCTGCCGGCCGCCCTGGAGGACCTGGCGGTCGTCCTGGCCGAGCGCGGCCGCAGCGACGAGGCCAGGGTTACCCTGCACGAGGCGGTCGGCCTCTACGACAACATGCAGGCGGCCTGGGACATCCGCCGGGCCGACAGCCGTCTTCGTCCCTACGGCATCAGGCGCGGCGTCCGCAGCCGGCGCGGGCCGCGCGCCACCTCGGGCTGGGAGGCGCTCACCCCGACCGAGGTCAAGATCGCCGCCATGATCGCCGAGGGCGCGGCCACGCCGGACATCGCCCGGGGCATGTTCCTGTCCCGGCGCACCGTGCAGACCCACATCTCGCACATCCTCACCAAACTCGGCGCCAAAGGCCGGGTCGATATCGTCCGCGAGGCGCTGCGCCAGGGCATCTCCGCGTAGCGGCGACTGCTGCGACGACATACGTCAGCTGACGTAGCCCACTCGTCCACGGCGTGCGATCAGCGCATCAACAGCGCCCAGGCGCAGGCCGATGCCGTCCGCGCTCCAGCCGCTGGCCCGGCCGCGCCTGCTTCCGGCCAGGTCAGGAGCATCGACCGCCGCCGCCGCAACTGGCGTCACCCGACCGATATTCACGACCTGTCTGGTCGGGTTTCCTTGAAGAATGCCGCACTTGGCCAGCATCGTCACGCCCGATCGGCCGTTGCCTTGAACGCGCCTCGAATGAAGGAAGGTGCACGATGACCACGATGGATGAGGTCCGGGCGGGATCGGCGGAGCGGCCGGATTCTGGCGGCGTGACGCCGCAGGGCGTGGAGCTGCGGCATTTGCGCTACTTCGTGGCGCTGGCCGACGCCGGGACGTTCACGCACGCGGCGGAGCAGATGTTCATCGCGCAGCCGACGCTGAGCCAGCAGATCCGGCGGCTGGAGGAGATGGTGGGCACGCCTTTGCTCCAGCGCCGGCGGGAGGGCGTGCGGCTGACCGAGGCGGGCAGCGTGCTGCTGGAGGAGTCCCGGGCGGTGCTGTCGCGGGTCGATCACGGGGTGAGCCGGACCCGGCAGGCAGCCGGCCTGGGTCGGCCGCGGCTGCGATTCGTCGTCCCGCCGGGCCTGCCCGAGGACTTGGCCGTGGACGTGGCTTTGCGGCTGGTGGCCGCGGCCAAGGCCGCTGGCGTCGATGTGGCCTGGATCGAGGCGCCGCTCGACGAGGAGTTCTCTCCGGTCCTGCAGGGCCGCGTCGATGCCGGCCTAGGGTGGCTGCCCGCGGCGGGTAAAGACCTACCGGCTGCGCTGGAGGTGATGAGCCTCGGGGAGTATGAGCCCGACGTGTGGCTCCCCCCTGGGACAGCGGGCCGGACGATCGGACTGGACGAGCTGACGGGGCTGGACGTCGTCCACGGTCCGCGCCGACTCAGCCCGGTCATCTACGACGCGTGGCTGGCGGCAATGCGGGAAGCGGACCCGCGCTTCGAGTTCACCGACCCGGCGTTCCGGCGGTTGCTGCCGATCACTATGGCCTTCGCGGCGAATACCAGTCGGCCCACGGCGGTGCTGACCGGCCCCCATCATCGCCTCGGGGCCTGGCCTGGACCGGCGGAATCAGGTCCGGCGGCCGATCCGGCCGACCTGGTCCGCGCACGGATCGATGGATCTCCCCTGACCGCCGCGGCGGCCCTGGTCTGGAGTGGTAGTCTGCCGCGCCTCCTCCAGCAGATTCTCTTCGACACCGCCGACAGCGTCGTCCTCTGAATCACATCGCGGCGCCTAGGCCGAGCGCCGTCCGCCTCTGCCCGGCTAGCGCAGTGTCCGGAACGCGTCCCGCATTTCGGCGACGAACAAGTCCGACTGTTCCCACGCCGCGAAGTGGCCGCCTCGGTCGAGCTTGTTGTAGTGGATGAGGTTGCCGGGGTAGGCGCGCTCGGCCCAGCTACGCGGGGCCTCGCGACCGACTACGGCGCCATGTCAGCGGCCGAGGCAGCGTTCGGGGAGCCACAGCCGCCGCCGATCCCCCTTGAGCCGCCGCCGCCGCTGCCGCTGCCACAGATATGAGGCGGCGCAAGCCTCCGGTCGCTACCTCTCGTCCGTGGCCCTAGACCAGTAGCGGTACCAGTTAACCTTCGGTACCCCTGCTAGTGCCGCATCAGAGTGCGTTGGTCCGCGCAGTCCGCACCTCACGTCCCGGGTATCACGCAGCACTCCTTCTCTCCCGCGCTGGCCGACCCGGCCGCCCGGGACTAACCGCCACGATGCCACATCATGGCGGTCAGGACCGCTACGATGTCACATCGTGGCGGTTACGCCGGATGGCGTCCAGTGACTGGTGAGGCCCGGGTGGCCAGGGCGGCAGCCGGGACCGCACGACGCCCGGCCGCGGCCAGGCCCAAGGCCGGCACCCGTCGCACGGCTCAAGAATCGGGCAGACGTGACTTGCTACGGCACTAGTTCTGCCTGGCTCCGGCGCCCGCCGCGTACGGCTAATCCAGCAGCTCGGTGACCAGTTCCGGCGGGAGGCCGTGGGTCTGGTGCAGGTACCGCAGGTCCGCCTCGGTCAGGGGCCGGGCCGGGCCGAGCTGGGCCAGTACCCTGCGGCCGCGGGTGAGCAGGCTGGCGAACCGGCGTTCCTCGCTGCGAAGTACCTCACGGACCTGACCGCTCTCCTCGGGCTGGCTGAACTGCCTCAGGGTCTGCTTGACCAGCGACGTCGGCAGGTCATCCAGCGTCTTGCTGGTGTCGGGGCGCCACAGCACCGTCAGCGCCCGCCGGAGCAGCCGCCTCAGCACATAACCCCGGCCGGTATTGGAGGGGGTGACGCCGTCGCCGATGATCACGATGCTGGATCGCAGGTGATCGGTGAGCAAGCGCAGCGACTGCTGGTCGGGCTGCCACAGGCCGGTCAGCTCGTTCGTCCAGGGCCGGAGGGCGTCACAGCCGTACACCGAGGGCTGGCCTTGCACGACCATCAGCAGCCGCTCCAGGCCCATCCCGGTATCCACGCTGCGCTGCGGCAGCGGCTCCAGGCTGCCGTCGCCGTGCCGCCGGTAGCTCATCGTCACGTGGTTCCACAGCTCCATCCAGCGTCCGTCGGTGCCCGGCGTGCCTTGCGGCGGGTCGTCTCCGGTCCACACGAACAGCTCAGAATCCGGACCGCACGGGCCGGTCGGGCCGTTGGACCACCAGTTGTCCGACCCGAGCTGCTCGACCGGGACGCCGAGCTCGGTCCAGGTCTGCCACGACGTCAGATCGGGGCCCACCTGCTCATCGCCGCCGAATACCGTGGCGTGCAGCCGGTCCCGGCCGATGCCCAAGCGGTCGGTGAGCAGTTCCCAGCCCCAGCGCATGCTTTGCGGGCCGTCGTAATCGCCGAGCGACCAGGAGCCGAGCATCTGGAACACGGTCAGGTGGCGGTCGTCGCCGACCTCGTCTAGATCGGTGGTACGCAGACAGCGCTGCACGCCGACCAGCCGCCTGCCCTGCGGGTGGGGGCGGCCTTCGAGATACCGGGTCAGCGGATGCATCCCCGCCGTGGTGAACAGCACCTGGTCACCGTCGGGCGGCACCAGCGAGCTACCCGGCACGACCTGATGGCCCCGGTCACCGAAGAACTCCAGGAAGGTCCGAGTCGTTTCCGTCACGTTCATGGCATAGTTCCCTTCTGGTTTCCGGCACCGGAAAGGAACCGCTGGCGCGGCCATGATCACAAGGGCGCTAGCGAACCGTTCCCGGTCGCCAGCACGAAATTTCGTCAGGTCAGGCAGCGGCAACCGGCGAGCAGATAGCTCGCGCGGTCGCGCAGATGAAACTGACCTTCATCTGTCCACTGTAAGCCGGTCCGCCTACCGGGCCAAAGGGATTTATCCCCGCTCAACGAGGTGATCTCCGCTCAGCTGATAACGAGGAGGAGGTCACCGCCTTCGACGGGCTGGACCGGGTTGATAGCGAGCCTGGTCACAGTGCCGTCCAGCGGCGCGGTGATGGCCGCTTCCATCTTCATGGCCTCAATGGTCGCGATTACCTGCCCGGCCGTGACAGGGCTTCCCTCCGTCACCTGGAGGGTCACGGTGCCGACGAACGGGGCGGGAACGTGCCCCGGGATCGAGCGGTCGGCTTTCTCGGCGGTCTTTTCCGTCGCCTCGACGCTCCGGTCGCGGACGGTGACAGGGCGAAGCTGGCCGTTGAGAGTGCCGATCACGGTACGCATGCCACGGTCGTCGGGGTCGGAGACGGCCTGGATGCCGAACAGCAGCCGCACTCCGGGTTCGAGGTCGACGGCGTACTCGGCTCCTTCCTGCAGGCCGTAGAGGAACTCCCGGGTGGGCAATAGGGAGACGTCACCGTAGGTGACACGGTGCTCGGCGAAGTCCCTGGTCGGTCCTTGAAACAGGAGCCGGTTGAGTGCTGCCCGCGGCCGTTCAGCCAGGTCGCGAAGGTCCTCGTCGGTCAGGGGCGCAGGCGGGCTGGCCGGGCGGCGGCCGGCGAGCGCGGCGGTGCGGAACGGCTCGGGCCAGCCTCCCGGGGGGTCGCCGAGCTCGCCGCGGAGGAACCCGATGACCGAGTCGGGCAGGTCGTACTTGCCGGGGTCGCTGGCAAAGTCGTCGCTGCTGACACCGGTTCCGACCAGTTGCAGCGCCAGGTCG
>Ga0207665_10003800_pt1 | contig 10090 bp, 9 predicted proteins | sample LARL112metaG_FD_184351 | JGI IMG/M metagenome (GOLD analysis project Ga0207665, IMG submission 184351) | Corn, switchgrass and miscanthus rhizosphere microbial communities from Kellogg Biological Station, Michigan, USA - LAR L11-2 metaG... | ecosystem: Host-associated > Plants > Roots >...
TTCGCCGCGCACACTCATTATCGCCGTCCGATCCGCAAATCTTGTTCCGCTCCGCTGAAGTCTATGAACAAAACGGGGACCACGAGGCGGCGCTGAACTGCTTGGAGCAGGCGGTTCGAAAGGGCTACTCCATTTCGGATATCCAGCATGACCCAACTTTTCAAGGTCTTCGAGAGCAACGCCGCTACAAAGAGCTCGTGCAGCACACAGCCGTACGCCCGAATTCATGAGGAGGAACTATGCGAGAGGCAACGGTAATGAAAACACGCAGGCCGCCAAGAACACTAACACACGCGAAACTCACGCCCGAGGAGTGCCGAGAAGTTGCGCGAGAAGAAAAGATATTCATCTGTTTCTTCGCGAGACAATCTCAGGGAGAAAATACTCCCGGGGATTGGATCGTAACCGACCCGTTGAAGCCGGTATCTCCCGGTCAGGAGGTCAGCTGGCAAGCAGTGGGCCGGTGCCACGATCTCAAGCTGGACCTGCCAAAGGACATTTTCGAGGGCCTATCGACGGCCGGAAACACAGCCAGCGCATTCGTGAAGCAAGCGGCCCCGCCCGGCTTGCATTTCTATGAAGCTTATGTGGACGGGCAGCTCGCAATCGGTGGTTCGTCACCCGGAGTCATCATCGATCCGCATCACTGATCTTGAGCGGCTTTCACATGTAGAACAAACTCAGCCTGGGCAAGTTGTATTTTTCCAGCAGCTTCTTGCGGAGGAATTGCTTTTGCAGTTGCTCTACTTGTCCAGGTGTCATTTTGCTGCGATATGGCGCCAGTTCGCGGTCAGCTTGGGCGCGCACAGAGACAACCTCGTCGTCCGGCACCGCGGCTAGAAGGACTGCAAAAAGCTTTTCTTCCACCACGCTGAGGTGGCGTTCGAGATCTTCCAGTCGGCTGGGAGCGGAGTTTGCGGAAATCTCTCCAGCTATACTCTGCAGCGTATCAGCGATCTCGCGGGCTACGGTTTCGGGCGCCACTCCTGGCCGTGACGGCAGTTTGGCCGCTTGCAGCGCCTGCGCGCAGCGGCGCAGAAACTGAGCAATTTCGTTGGAATCGAAACCCGCTTCGCGCTTTGATTGAGGGGCGGTTCCAACCGCTGCCTCCTTCATGTCCTCGGCGGCGACCAGGACTTCCTGGGCGCAATAAGCAAGGCTGTTCACTTTCTTCGATTTTGAAGGCCGCTGGTCATAGCGGTCAAAAGCCGCATCGATGCCACGCAGAACAGCTTCGAGCGGAATGCCTGCGTCTTTCCAGGTTTCAATCAGCGCCCAATCAAGAGTAGAAAGCAGCAGGATGCCTCCCCGCCGGCGTTGGAACTCTTCTTCGATTTCGGTGAAGTAGTTGAAATAATTATGCAAGGTGAGTAGCTCGCGGCTGTCGCCCTGGCTCTCGCGCCGTCCGGCTGAGCGGGTCGATATTACCGCTCATCGAACATCATGAACGGAATCCTATCGAGATCTGGCCGCCGTTCCGGATCGTGGTTTTGCTCGACCGGAATCCGCCGGCTGTATCGAATTTCTTTCCCACAGGATGCGCAGTCCCTCGAGTGTCAGGAATTCATCTACTTGCTGAATGTGCTTTGATCCCGCCCCGATAAGCGCCGCTAGTCCTCCCGTGGCGACCACTTTGGCTGTGCCAAGCTCCCCCAGCAATCGTTCTAGAACGCCGTCCACCAGACCGAGATAGCCATAGTAAAGACCCGATTGCAGACTCGAAACTGTGGTGGTGCCGACAACCCGCGCAGGCTTGCGAATGTCGACACGTTGCAAGCGCGCGGTGCGGCTGAACAGCGCTTCGGCGGAAATACCAATGCCCGGGCAAATCACTCCGCCCTGATACTCGCCTTTGGCCGTTACACAATCAAACGTGGTTGCGGTGCCAAAATCCACCACAATGCAAGGCCCGCCGTATTTTTCGAACGCCGCAACCGCATTCACTATGCGGTCCGCCCCCACCTCCGAGGGATTCTCGTATAACACCGGCATGCCGGTCTTGATTCCAGGTTCAACGAAAAGTGGCTTCTGCTGAAAGTACCGCTCGCATACACGGCGCAGCGTGGAGTCCAGCGGAGGTACGACCGAAGACACGACAATGCCGTGAATCTCCTTTGGTTCCAGCTTCTCCATTGAGAAGAGATTTCGAAACAGCACGCCGTATTCGTCCACCGTCTGCGCCGATCGCGTGGTCACGCGCCAGTTGGCGAGTAGTTCGTCATAGGTGGACGCAGAGCTGCCGGGCGATTTCGCGTACACGCCCAACACCGTATTTGTGTTGCCGACATCGATAACGAGAAGCATAACTGTGGTTCGCAGCTGTGATGCCGTTTGTAGCGCGCGTTACATCCTTTGAATCATCGAAGTGGCTCCGACTTGAGCTACATCAGTTTCACGGTTCCGCCATACACGATGCGCAGTCCATCACGTGTGCGGACTCGCAGGAACCCGCGCGGATCCAGGCCTTCCGTGGTGCCTTGAAAGCCGCCATTCTCCTGGACCAGCACCCGTCTGCCATGAGCTGACGACGATCGCTCCACAAACCGCCGAAGAATTTCCGCATGTGCCTCAGGATCCGTCAGCAGGGTTCGGTATTCCCGGTCGAGTGATTTTAGCAAAGCCGCGCAGAGTTCTATCCTTGACCAGGCTGTTCCAGTCGTGAGCCGCAACGACGTTGCTGTATTCGCGAGATCTGCCGGAAACTGGGCCTGATTTACATTAATGCCAATTCCCACAACGATGTGACGCACGCGAGTCGCTTCCGCGCTCATCTCGGTCAGAATGCCGCAAAACTTTTTCCCTTGGATCAGCAGGTCGTTGGGCCATTTCAAATCTGGCAAGGCCCCACGGTCAATTTCCTGGACAGCGGACTGCACCGCAAGGCCGGTGGCAAGCGAGAGAACCAGAATATCTGCAGGGGGCAATGACGGACGCAAAATCACTGAGCAGTAAATTCCACTCGAGTCTGCCGAATGCCATTGATTACTTCCGCGTCCGCGGCCTGCGGTTTGCTGCTCCGCAAGAAAGACGCCGCCCTCGGCCGCTCCGCCTGCAGCCGCTTCCAGCGCCAGCGTATTGGTTGAACTTGCACGATAGTAGTGATGAACATTCCCGGCGAAAATCGTGCCGCGAACCAGCGGTTGCAGCATCTCCGGAAGCAGAAGATCAGGCACGGCGGTCAATTGATATCCGCTAGCCGGATGGCCCGCCACCGCAACCCCTAGAGCTCGCAACTGCTGCACCAATCGCCACACTTCAGAACGCGTCGTTCCGATCTCCTGTGCGAGCTTGGTGCCGCTGATTACCACAGTCGGATAGTTCAAGAGAACACTAACAATGCGGCCGAGACGTGCGTCGGTCTCAAGCGCGGGCGTCATCGGCGTGCTATGTTTTCGCGGTTTGGAGTGGGTCGGAGGAATGCCGGAATTATCAGCGAATCGCCGCCAAAGCACAATCCTCTGGCGAGTTGAGACAGTGCGCCGATGAGCTTAGGCCGGTACGATACGCAGGCTCATGTCGACTGCGGGGGCAGAGTGCGTGAGCGCACCGACCGAAATAAAATCCACGCCAGTCTCCGCATAGGCGCGAACGTTCTCCAGATTGATACCGCCTGAGCATTCGAGCGGGATGCGCCGCTCCGCCCTGGAGCACCTCTCTACTGCAGCCTTAACGTCTGTAACTGCCATGTTGTCGAGCAGAATCGCCTCGCCGCCATTTGCGAGCGCTTCTTCCAACTCAGCGAGACTTCGCACCTCCACTTCAATCGGCTGGGTCCCGCGTCGGTTGCGATGCGCCCGCTCAAGCACCGCTTTCAGGCCTCCCGCAAGCGCAATATGATTGTTTTTGATCAACACACCGTCAGACAGATCCAGACGATGATTCTGGCCGCCTCCGCAACGCACAGCATACTTATCCAGCATGCGCAGGCCAGGCGCGGTTTTGCGGGTATCCAGAATTCGCGCTTTAGTGCCTGCAACCGCTTCCACGAATTTTCTGGTGAGCGTCGAAATCCCACTGAGGCGCTGCAGCAAATTCAGAATCACTCGCTCGCAGGAAAGAATCACGCGCGCATTATGACGGACCACGGCAATGGTCTGCCCTTTGTGCAACCGTACGCCATCGAAAATCTCGGGATGAGTTGTAACTTCGTAGTGCGAAACCACAGCCCCGTCTAGCGCGGCATAAACATCAAGGATGCGCGCAATGCTGCCGACACCGGAGAGAATACAATCCTGCTTGGCAATCACCGTGCCGGTAGCGCGCTGGCTGGGGTCGATGCAGGCGTAGCTTGTCGCATCGCGCGTCGCCCGGTCTTCCAGCAACGCGTTCTGCAGTACCGCGGTAATTCGTCGGCTGTTCCAGTCCATGGTTCAGTGTGGGGCGGGCGCCCTCGCCCGCCTCTCAACTCTACGTCATTTCCCCAACCTTGATTCGCATCTTCTCCCGCAGCGCAAGCAATTCTTCCTTTCGTTTGCGGAGTTTCTCGACCACTTCTGCCGGCGCCTTGGTCACAAACCCTTCATTCGCCAGTTGCCGCCCGATGTTCTCCAATTCCTTTTCAATTCTCCCCAACTCTCTTATTGCGTTCTCGCGCTCGGCTGCGACATCGATCTTCTTCTCGTAATCCAGGCGAACGTCAAACCGCGCCGTATGCCGGACATTCGATAATTTCTCTAGAGAGCTGTCTGCAAACCGCACTTCCTGCACATTCGCCAGCCGCTCCAACGCGTTGCGATTCTCGGCGATGAGCGTACGAATCTCCGGCTCAAGCACAAATACTTCGAGCGGAACCCTTTCCTTGGTTTCGACCTTAAGTTCCGCCCGCAGATTTCTGACGCTGACGATCAAATCCTGCAGGATGGCCATCTGAGTTTCCGCAGCCCTGTCGATCTGGTTCTCGTCGGCTTGTGGATACGCTGCCAGTGCCAGCGATTTCTGCGGAGGCTTGCCATCGTAAATCGCGTGCCAGATTTCATCAGTAATGAAGGGCATCACCGGGTGCAACAGCTGCAACGACGCCTCGAACACCGCAACCAGATTCACACACGCAGTCCGCGCATTCTGCTCGCATTCGGGCGCGAGCCGCGGCTTGATCAGCTCAATATACCAATCGCAGAACTGACCCCAGAAGAAGTCGTAGATAGAATTCGCCGCCTCGTCGAAGCGGTAGGCAGTCAGAGACTCGTTCACATTCTTAGCAACTGTGTTGAAGCGAGAGAGAATCCAGCGGTCTTCAAGAGTTGCAGCCTGAAATCCAACAATGCCGCGCGGATTGGCAATGCCTGTGTGGGGATCGGCAATGCCCGCGTGGGGACTGGCAATGCCCGTGTGGGGACGGGCGCCCTCGCCCGTCCGTCCGGGCCGCAGGCCCGGAACGATTCGGTCCAGATTCATGAACATGAACCGCGCCGCATTCCAAATCTTATTGGCGAAAGCGCGATAGCCCTCCGTCCGGCTTTCGTTGAATGCAATGTCCGTTCCCGGAGACGACATCGCCGCCAGCGTGAACCGCGTCGCATCCGTCCCGTATTTCTCAATCACCTGAATCGGATCGAGCACGTTGCCTTTGGTCTTTGACATCTTCTGCCGATCGGCGTCCCGCACCAGCGCGTGAATGTAGACTTCGCGAAAGGGAACTGATGCGCGCAATTCCTCATCGGTCGGAATCGATGCCGAGCTTTGCTCGGCCGGACTGGCGAGGGCGCCCGTCCCCACACGGCCTGTGCTGGGTCTTTCTGCAGGCGCCATGAACCAGCAGCCCAGCATGATCATCCGCGCGACCCAAAAGAAAAGAATGTCGAAGCCCGTAATTAGCAGCGACGTCGGATAGAACACTTCGAGGTCCCGCGTCGCCTCCGGCCAACCGAGCGACGTAAACGGCAGCAGGCCAGAAGAGAACCAGGTGTCCAGAACATCCGGATCTTGCGTAAGCTTCGATCCGCCGCACTTGGAGCATGCACTAGGCGCCTCGCGAGCCACCATAATTTCGCCGCACTCGCAGTGCCACGCCGGGATGCGATGCCCCCACCACAACTGTCGCGAGATGGTCCAGTCATGGATGTTGCGCATCCAGTTCAAATAAACTTGCCGGTAATTCGCCGGCGTGAAACGAATGTAGTCTTTCTCTACAACCTCAATCGCGCGATCGGCGAGAGGTTTGATTTTCACGAACCACTGCGTCGAGAGTCTCGGCTCAACCACCGTCCCGCAGCGGTCGCATTTGCCGATGGCAATCGTGTGGTCCTTCTCGCCCACCATAAAGCCCTGCTCCCGCAAGTCTTCCAGCACGCGCTTGCGTGCCGCATAGCGATCAAGCCCCGCGTAAGCCCCGGCGTTCTCGTTCATACGCGCGTGTTGGTCCATCACTTCAATCTGTGGCAGGTTGTGCCGAAGTCCCGCCTCAAAATCATTCGGATCATGCGCGGGAGTAACTTTCACTGCTCCCGTGCCAAACTCGGGCTGCGCAAGTTCGTCGGTAATAATCGGAATCTCGCGATTCATCAGCGGCAGCAGCGCGTTTTTTCCGCGCAGATGCTTATACCGCTCGTCGCGTTCATTCACCGCGACGGCGGTATCGCCAAGCATGGTCTCCGGCCGCGTTGTCGCCACGGTGATGAACTCGCCAGCTCCAATCACCGGATACCGAATTTCCCAAAGTTTGCCGGGTATCTCTTCGTGCTTCACTTCGAGATCGGAGATCGCCGTCTCGCATCGCGGACACCAGTTGACGATGTACTTGCCGCGATAAATCAACCCTTCCTCATGCAGCCGGACAAACACTTCGCGCACGGCCCGCGAAAGGTTGTCGTCCATAGTGAAGTACTCGCGGTCCCAATCCACCGAGGCCCCAAGCCGCTTCATCTGCTCCTGAATCGCGCTGCCGTACTGCTTTTTCCAGCACCACACCCGCTGGATGAATTGTTCGCGCCCCAACTCCGAGCGCTTCTTACCCTCGGTCGCCAGTTGCCGCTCCACCATCATTTGCGTGGCGATGCCCGCATGGTCCGTCCCCGGCAGCCATAGGGTCACGAACCCGCGCATGCGGTGCCAGCGAACGATGATGTCCATTTGCGTCTGGTTCAGCATGTGCCCCATATGCAGACGCCCGGTCACGTTGGGCGGCGGCAAGAGCAGCGTGAACACCGGACGCGGATCGCCCTCCCCCGGCGTAGGCACCGAGAACAGCTTCTCCTTCACCCAGTACTCGGCCCAACGCGCCTCAATGGCGCCCGGCTCATACGATTTTGAAAGCTCGTGAGGCATGCGAAATTCAGCAATTAGCAATTAGAATCTTCGCCTCGACGGTCCCTCATTCGGGAAGACTCCCCCGAAGCTTAGGACTGACTCTCACTGCCAGATGCTAAAGGGCTGAATTTCGATCTTACAGGCGGAAGAAAAAACGGGTCAACCGAGGTTGGGGTTGGTTGAGCGAATCGCCATCGATCCTGGCAACGTTTGTGCCAAGTTTGTGCGGGCAGGTCCCGGTGGGAATACAGTAGAAGGTCCTTGACCGTTAGAGGGAGGTTCTACAAGGCCGGCACTGGGTTGCTGTTCCTATTCGCAAACAACACGAAAGGCGCAGGCAGCATGAGTAGCTGCCCGTGAGCAGACTAGAATGAAATTCAATGGCCAGCGCAACCCGCTTTCAATTTTTCTTCATCGCCGCCGTCCTGCTGGCTTGCTTCACGCCCTGCCGTGCACAGAGTCATAAGCCACGAGCGCCCACTCCATTGCTGGTCGGATATTTTCCGCAGTGGGGTCTTCACCTCGCAGAACCCTATTACGTCAAGGCACTCGTCACCAACGGATCCGCACAACGGCTCGACCAGATCAACTATGCGCAGGGCTCGGTTCGTAACGGCCAATGCTCGCTAGCCGACCCCGGCGCCGATCTGAATACCATGTTCACTCGCGAAAATAGCGTAAGTGGCAAACCAGACGACCCAGCCTCCCCTTTCCGCGGCCATTTTCACCAACTCGAGCAACTGAAGCGTCTCTACCCGCACTTGAAAATTCTGATATCACTTGAGGGCGACCCTCGGGATTTTGCCCAGGACGCGCGGCCTGAAAACCGAATCGCCTTTGTCGCTTCTTGTGTCGACATATTCCTGCGTGGTCATTTTGCACCTGGTATCAGCAAGCCGGGAATCTTCGACGGAATCGACATCGACTGGGAATCTCCCCATCAAGAAGACGCTGCCAATTTTTCCGATTTGCTGCAGGAGTTCCGCCGTCAGATGAATCAAGTGCGCCCCGGTTTGCGCTTGGCCATCGCCGTGGATGAATCGCCGCAGACCTTCTCCGGCACAGATTTCGCTGCCATTGCTCCACTCGTCGATCAGGTGGGTGTCATGAACTACGACTACGCCGGTCCCTGGACTCAAACTACCGGATTCCTGGCGCCCCTTTTCGCCGCAGAACCGCATGATCTTCACAGTATCGAGCAGAGTATCGCCAGCTACCAGGCCGCCGGCGTGCCTACAGAAAAACTGCTGATGGGCTTGCCTTTCTATGGCTACAGTTGGACCGACGTCGAAATTGCCAATGACGGTCTGCTCCAAACCGGGCATGCAGTCACACAAGATCGCCCCTATAACTACATCCGAAGCATTGCTTCCGGCTTTTTCGCCTATCGAGAGGAACTCTCGCAGGCACCCTGGCTTTTCGATGGCCGGACATTCTGGACCTATGAAGATCCCGTCTCCGTCCGCTACAAGGCCAGCTACGCTTCCCATCAACACCTGGGCGGCGTGATGATCTGGGAACTAAGCGGAGATACTGCCGACGCTGAGTTGCTCAACATCGCATACCGCTCGCTCCACGATCCTCTGGAAGAGAAAGTCTTCAAGGATCGGGCAAGGAAACGGTCCCACGCTAGCGGTGTCCCCGCTCCCCCGAAGTAGCGCGGCGCCCCAGCCATGGTTTTTCGTTCGGGACCATCACGACTGAGGGTGCCCCATCCCTTCGGCTTCGCTCAGGGCAGACCCTTGCGTTCTTGGCAAGGGTGGGAACCTCGAACCTATGACTCGGGAATTCGAGTCGGCAAGGACGCGAAGAGTGGGTACCACCCCATCCATCTGAATGTTTCAGAACCTGATGATCGGGCCGAATGTGATCCGCAGGTTATTTTGCGCCCCGTTGTTGAAGTAAATCTCGTCGCCCACCTCGAGCCGCAATCCCACAGGACCAAGGCTTGCTTCGATCCCGCCTCCCGGATAAATTGCCGCGTTTAGGTTCGAGGTGCGAATGCCTGTAAGTGCGCTTACGACGTTGCTATAGGGCACCAGGCTCGGGCTAAACCGGAAATCCACGAAACCGCCTTTGAAAGTAATGAAAGGACGAAATGGACCATGCGACGATTGCAGCTTCGGCCCGAACACGCCATGAGTGACGCCAATCGAAGTGCGCCCAATGGCGATTAAGTTTCCGGTCACGACATTGCGGAAAGCTTCGTCGAAGTTGAGGCCGTAGTCGTAGGCCAGTTCACCTTCCATCATTACGTTGCGGTGTACGCGATAGCCGAAGCGCCCGCCTATTCCGAAGTTGTGCGTACCGGTTTTCGAGATGCTCAGATAATCAAGAAATGCGCCCACTTCGACTCGCTTCTGTGCGAACGCAATCGAAGAACTTCCGAATACGAGCAGAAGCAGAGAGATGAAGGCCAATTTACGCATGAAACTGAAGCGGCTCCCAGAACGACTTCCAGCTTCAATCGAACTTGGATGCAAGTAATCTGCCCCACGTAATGCCGCGACGCTCCAGGACCAGTTCTGGTATGCACCGTGCGAAGAAATCCGAAATACGAATGAGATTCTCTATGGCGACTGCAGGGACGTTTGTTTTCTGGTGCGGCAGTTTTCTCAGAATGAAGCAGCAGTTTACGATGGTCAGATCTCGGGCGGCGTGAATCTTCCAGCGCAGCAACGAAACTATTATTTCGTGATCAGCGTCGATTGGCTGGCGGCGCAAACCCAGGCGCTGCCTTGCTTTATCCAGGTATCAGTAAACCTGCCGCGATGGAAGTAGGGTTTGCCGTGAAGGGAACCCTTTTCGCGATAGATTCCACTGGCAATCGCGCTGTTCTCGTAAA
>Ga0207665_10003801_pt1 | contig 10088 bp, 8 predicted proteins | sample LARL112metaG_FD_184351 | JGI IMG/M metagenome (GOLD analysis project Ga0207665, IMG submission 184351) | Corn, switchgrass and miscanthus rhizosphere microbial communities from Kellogg Biological Station, Michigan, USA - LAR L11-2 metaG... | ecosystem: Host-associated > Plants > Roots >...
GTCAGCGTCAAGCCTAACGCGTCATTGGAGGAGGCGCAGTCATGGCTCAATAGCGAGCTCGCCGCCTGGCGCAAGACGGTCGCTGAGGTGAAGATCGACTTGACCGATTAGCGCGGGCGTGACGTCGCCGGCGCCGGATCAACCCACATGCAGCGCTTGACCACATTGTTGTTGCTCGTCCTCGCGCTCGGCGGCGCCGATGCGACGGCACAGGACAAATATCCCGCGAAGCCCGTGAAGGTCGTCGTGCCGTTCGGGCCAGGGAGCGCCACCGATATCGTCATGCGCATCGTCGGCGAGCAGATGCGGCCGATTCTGGGCCAGCCGCTGCTGATCGAAAACAAACCGGGAGCGTTCGGCATTCTTGCCATCGAGGAGATGGCCCGTTCGAGGCCCGATGGCTATACGCTGCAAATCGGAAATCCCGGTACCAACGTGCTCACCCCCATCATTTACAAGAAGAAGTTCAAGATCGACTACGACAAGGACGTGACGTTGGTGACACGACTGAGCGAAGTGCCGCTCGTGCTAGGCGCCACGACTAAGGACTTTCCGGCCAAGACCTATGCCGAGTTCATTGCCTATGCCAAAGCCAACCCCGGCAAGGTGCGCTACGCCAGCGTCGGCGTTGGCAGCAACAATCACTACGACATGGAGGCCTTTGCCCGATGGGCCGGACTCGTGCTCGTCCACCTGCCTAACAAGGGCGGCGGAGCCGCGATCACCAACGATCTCGTCACCGGCGACGCCCACGTCGCGCTGCTCAACGCCGCGAGCTCCATGGGCGTGGTCAAGGCCGGGCAGGTGCGGGCCTTGGCGGTGATGTCGGACCAGCGCGTGCCCGAGTACGCCGATGTGCCGACGCTGATGGAACTCGGCTACCCCAACGCCAAGGGCCTATGGTCGGCGCTATACGCGCCGGCCGCCACGCCGCGCGACGTGCTCGAAATCGTGCGCGAGGCGGCCGTGCAGGCCCTCGCCTCCGAGCAAGTGACGACAGCCTTCAGGCAGCAAATGATCAGGGCCGTTCCCAGCGCCTCCCTCGCAGACGCGCAAGCGTGGAACAAAGCCGAGGTGGCATATTGGAAAAAGGTCACCGACGAGGTGAAGATCGACCTGCCGGATTGAACCGGATGGGGGCAGCGGGGAAAGAGCGGCAATGAAGATGGAGCTGGCGCCCGGCGCGCTCGACTACGGCATCGTCGTCGAGAAGGACGTCGACGTGCCCATGCGCGACGGCGCCCATCTCAAAGCCGATGTGTTTCGGCCCGATGCTGGCGGGGCGTTTCCTGCTATCCTCAATTTGGGTCCTTATCAGAAGGACAAGCTGTGGATTCCGCCGAGCAATCTCGAGGAAGACCCGAACCCGCTGATGAACTGGGAGACGGTCAACCCGCAATGGTGGGTGCCCAAGGGCTATGCGGCGTTGCGCATCGACGGGCGCGGCAGTGGCAAATCCCCCGGCGAGTGCGAACCCTGGTCGCTCTCGGAGTCGATCGACTTCTACGATGCGATCGAGTGGGCGGCGGCGCAGCCGTGGTGCTCGGGCAAGGTCGGGTTGCTGGGCATATCCTATTTCGCCATCAACCAGTGGTTCGTCGCTAACCACCAGCCGCCGTCGTTGAAAGCGATCATTCCGTGGGAAGGTTTTGCCGACCTTTACCGCGATGCGCTGTTCCATGGCGGATTGCTCAGCCTGTTCATGCCCAACTGGTACCTCGCGCATCTCATGCATCATGTCGTCGGCCGCGCCTCGCGGCACCATCCGAATAGGTGGCGCTCCGATACGCTGCAGTTCTGGCTCAGCAACACGCTCGATAGCGGCGCATTCCGCGGTGCGCAGGCGCAATGGGACAAGATTACTGTGCCGATGCTCAGCGTCGGCAATTGGACGGGAATGGGATTGCATCTGCGCGGCAACACCGAGGCGTTTATGCGCGCCGCGACGCCGCACAAGAAGCTTCGCATCCACGCCGGCACGCACGTGCACCCGTTCTACTCCGAGGAAGGGCGGCGCGATCAGCTGCGGTTTTTCGATTGCTGGCTCAAAGGTATCGACAACGGCGTGATGCAGGAGCCGCCGGTGAGGCTTGCGATCCGCAAGGGCCGGGACGAGGTGGAATGGCGCTTCGAACATGAGTGGCCGCTCGCGCGCACGCGCTGGACCAAGTTCTATTTCGATCTGTCGCAGCCGGTGCCCGGCAGGAGCGATACCGCCGGGCGGCTCCTCGAGGCCAATCCCTCCGCATCCACCTCGCGGACTTATCCCGCCACCAGTCTCGGCTCGATGGGTTCAACGTCCGCGGCCTCGTCGCAGGTCATGGGCGGTGCCATTCCGCCCGGCATGGGGATCGCGCTCGAGACGCCGCCGCTCGCGCAAGACCTCGAGGTCACTGGCCCGGCCACCGCGGTCATCTGGGTCGCGAGCTCGACCGAGGACATGGATCTGTTTCTCACCCTGCGCAACATCGGTGCCGATGGCAATGACGTGTCGGAAACCGGCCAGCAGGGAACGCCAGTGCCGGTCGCCAAAGGATGGTTGCGCGTCTCACATCGCGAATTGGATCCGCAGCTGTCGCTGCCGTACCGGCCTTATCATCGCCACCAGCGGCGGCTTTATCTGACGCCCGGCGAGATCGTGCGGGTCGAGGTCGAGATCTGGCCCACCTCGATGGTGTTCCGGCGAGGCCATCGCATCCGCCTCGATATCCAGCCGCGCGATGGCATCGGCAGCGCCGGTTACATGCACTACCACGCCGACTACAATTCCGGAACGAACACGATCCATGCCGGCGGCGAGACCGAATCTTATCTTTTGTTGCCCGTCATCCCGGCGGCCTAGCGCTCGAAGCGAGTCTGGGCAGGGCTGAGCCACACCTGGACGAATCCGATGGCGGGCACGACAACGCGATAAGTCTCATTCATTGGAGTATCTTCCCGTTGGAAGGCGGCCACCTCGCGCCCCGCCTTAAGGCATCATGTTGAGCCCGCGAGCACAAATGTTCGCGGGCTCGCGAGCTTGTCAGTAGCCGTTGTCGCCGAAAGCGGGGCTCGACGGCGAAACGAGCGCCGCGTTGGCACTCTCGATCGCCGGGACGGTAAGCAGCGAGATCAACGCGATCACGGTGAGGAATTTCTTCATGACACATCTCCTTAGTGAACGGTGTTGTGTTCCCTGCGACGCCAGCACGGCGAGTGGCCGTATGCGTTGCAGCCTCCAAGGAAATGGGTCTCTGCACCGATCGGAAAAATCATATTTCGGATCGATCAGATAACCAAATCGATGAGCTCCTAAGATTTTGGTTTCGCTCTGTTCACGAAACCGTGGTGAGCGGGTTGCCGCCGCTTTGGCCGCGACCGACACGCCGCGGCTTGCCGCAGCCCGTCGTCACTGGTGCATTCTTGCTCAACATAATGGGAGGAAATACGCGTCCCTCGCTTTGCGCATTTACTTAGGTATAGGTCGAGTCAACCAAGACATGAGGCCGGGCAACATGCGTAGAATGGAGCCATCCCCCCGACTGAATTACTGTCAATGGCGTGGATCAAGAAAGCAGCAAGCTCAAGGCAAACATCAGCGAGTTGGAACGGTTACGGAACCATCGACAGGAGCCAAACCCATGACCTCCACCCAATACGCCTCCAGAATGGCCCGCGCCTTCATGGCCGCAGAGATGATCATGGCGGCGGCGAATTGCGGAGGCTCGATCGATGCCCGTGCGCGAGCCGAGAAACTGCTTGACGACTATTTTGCTCTCGTTGAACAGACGGTCCCCTCGATAGAGCACAATCCGCTTGATCGGCGCTCGTGATCGTCGAGGCCCGCATTCTCGCGGCGAATCGAGACGCGCGTTTTCCATGCGTGAACGTTCAGCCCTCCAAAAGAGTTTGGCCGAATTTGTAACCTGGCCGCACCCGCACATTACTTGTGAAATTCGCGGCGCTACCGCTGGGGTTGCTTAACCCTCCCGAGATGCACAGTCGGCACGCCCTAGTGGGCATTTCCGATTTCCTCGATATCATCGTCTGCAAATGCGGATGATCCAGCGATCCGCAAATGCCGCAGAGCTCGATTGGCCGCGCGGACCATTCGGTGTTTACTTGGCTCGTGCCTGCGCGGGTATGACGATGCGAATGGGGATCGCCGATTGAGTCTCGAACAGGAACGAATGAACTCGCCCCATCGGTTCTGGCGCATGCTCGCGCGCAAGGACGTGCTCGCAGGCTTGCTGTTCATCGGCGTGGCCGTGTTCGGACTCTGGCTCTCCCGCGACTATCCGATCGGGACCGCGTTGCGCATGGGCACCGGCTATGTGCCGCGGCTGTTATGTTGGCTGCTCTTCGGACTGGGGGTCGTCGTGCTCGTGCAGGGGCTGCGCGAGGCGCAAGACTCGCGGGCACTTTCCTCCGCTGACGTCTCGGCATGGCGGCCCCTCGTGTTCGTCACCGCAAGCCTGGTGATCTTCGGGCTCAGCATCGAGCGACTCGGGCTGGTGATTTCGATCCTTCTGCTGATCGGCGTCGGCGCGGTGGCGGCGCGCGGGCTGCGGCCGTTCGAGACCCTGGCGGCGGCGCTGGTGCTCATCCTCCTCTCCTGGGGCATCTTCATTCTCGGACTGGGATTGACTATTCCGGTTTGGCCGGAGTGGTAGATGGAGCTCCTTCATAATCTCGCCGTCGGATTCGGCGTTGCGCTGACGCCGGCGAATCTATTCTTCGCGCTCGCCGGCGCGCTGATCGGCACGTTGATCGGCGTTCTCCCCGGCATCGGCCCGATTGCGACCATCGCGATGCTCTTGCCGCTGACCTTTCATCTCGAACCGACGTCGGGCCTGATCATGCTCGCCGGCATCTTCTACGGAGCGCAATATGGCGGATCGACCACCGCCATTTTAGTGAACCTGCCTGGCGAGACCTCCTCGGTGGTCACCTGCATCGACGGCCATCAGATGGCGCGGCAAGGCCGCGCCGGCGCGGCGCTGGCGGTGGCGGCGCTAGCCTCGTTTTTTGCGGGCTGCGTTTCAACGACGCTGATCGCCACCTTTGCGCCGCCGCTCGCCAAGGTCGGCCAGTCGTTCGGCGCGCCGGAATATTTCTCGCTGATGCTGCTCGGCCTCATCGCCGCGGTGGTGCTCGCCCATGGCTCGGTGATCAAGGCGATCGCCATGATCGTGCTCGGCCTGCTGCTCGGTCTGGTCGGCACCGATGGCAATACCGGCGGAACGCGGTTTACCCTCGGCATCACCGAGCTGACCGACGGGATCGACATCGCCACCCTCGCCATCGGGATTTTCGGCATCGGCGAGATCATCACCAATTTGACACGGCCACAGGAAACGCGTGCTCTCGCTGCGAAGAAGATCACTCGCCTGTGGCCGACGCACGATGATTTCCGCCGCGCGTCGCCGGCCGTGCTGCGCGGCACGGCGCTCGGCTCCATCCTCGGCGTGCTTCCCGGCGGTGGCGCGACGTTGAGCGCGTTTGCCGCCTACGCTCTCGAGAAACGCTGGTCGCGTAACCCGGCGCAATTCGGCCACGGCGCGGTCGAAGGCGTGGCCGGGCCCGAGTCCGCCAACAACGCCGGCGCACAGACCTCTTTCATTCCCATGCTGACGTTGGGCATCCCCGGCAACGCGGTGATGGCGCTGATGATCGGTGCGCTCACCATTCACGGCATCCAGCCTGGTCCGCAAATCATGAGCGAACGCCCGCTCATGTTCTGGGGCATGATCGCCAGCATGTGGATCGGCAACCTGATGCTGGTCGTCATCAATCTGCCGCTCATCGGCATTTGGGTTCAGCTGCTCAAGGTGCCGTACCGCTTTCTCTATCTCGCGATTCTGTTGTTCTGCGGCATTGGCGTCTATACCGTCAGCAACAGCGCGGCGGCGGTGCTGCTGGCGGCGTTCTTCGGCGTGCTCGGCTACGTCTTCACGCGACTCGAATGCGAGCCGGCGCCAATGATCCTCGGCTTCGTGCTTGGCCCGCTGATGGAGGAGAACCTTCGGCGTGCGATGCGAATTTCCGGCGGCGATCCGGCGATCTTCGTCGAGCGGCCGATCAGCCTCGGTCTGTTGATCGCATCGCTCGCGCTCTGCCTCCTGGTGGCGCTGCCAGCGATCCGCAGCAAACGGGAAGAGGCGTTTCAGGAGTAGGCGCAAGCAAAACGCGCGCAGCCGCGGCCTGCGCCCCGCCGATGCCGGGGACGATCTCGACAGTGATCCCCGCCGCGCGACACGCGGCGATCTCCCCACCACCGCGATCGAAAGTCGTGCCCTCACCGCCCTTGAGCCGCACCACGCGCCGGCCGCCCTTGGCCAGCGCGACCATCAGCCTGTTGATCTCGTCCTGCTCGCCGGCGGAATCGTCGCCGGTGCTGCCGACCAGCATCTTTTTCGCCTCGCGCCGTGCAAAGTCGAGAATGTCCGGCGAGACCAGCGCGTCGATCAGGATAATGTCCGCCGCTTGCAGCGCGCGCACCGCGCGCAACGTGAGCAGCTCCGGATCGCCAGGGCCGGTGCCCACCAGCGTCACAGTGCCGGCGTCGGCGGCTTGCCCCTTGGCCGTGTCGAAAAGCGCGTCGAAATCGCTTTGCGCCGGCTCGTGCGCCGGATGGTTCATCGCGCAAGCCGCAAATAGCTGCCAAAACCGCCGCCGCGCGGCGGGCGAAAGCCCCGCCAATTGCAGCCGCTTGCGCCAGCGGCGCGCGGCTTCGGCCCAGCACGCAAAGCCGCGCGGGATCATAGCCTCGAGCTTGGCGCGAATCGCTTGGGCAAAGACCGGCGCCGCGCCGTCCGTTGAAATTCCGATCACGAGCGGGGAGCGATTGACGATGGCGCCGAACGAAAAATCGCAATGCGCCGGCCGGTCGATGAGATTGACCGGGACGCCGGCCGTCCGCGCCGCGGCGGCAAAACATTCGGCGTCCGCGTCATTCTCGAAGCCGCCGACCGCGACGGCGGCGCCGGCGAAGTCCCCCGCGCGCCATGCCCGCTCTCGCAGGATGACCGATGCGCGCGGAGCTTCCGCAGCCAGCGCGCGCAGCTCCTCGCAAGGATGTTCGGTAAGGACCGCCACGTCGGCGCCGGCCGCCGACAAAAGCTCCGCTTTCCACGCCACCGGCGCCCCGTTGCCGGCAACGAGCGCGCGCTTGCCGTCGAGATCAAGGAAGATCGGCAGCCGCGCGAGTGCCTGCATGCGCGGCGTGCGCCTCTGCGGCGGCTGCGGTTGAGCCTCGAGCGGATGCATCAATACACGTCCTGCTGATAACGGCCGACCCTTTTCAGGTTGGCGACGAACGCAATCGCCTCGTCGGTCGTGCGCGCGCCGTGCGCGGCGACGATCTCGACCCACGCGCGCTCCACATCCTTGGCCATGCGCTTGGCGTCGCCGCAGACGTAGACGTGGGCACCGTCGGCGAGCCACGCCCAGAGCTCACGGCCGAGTTGGCGCATGCGATCCTGGACGTAGAATTTCTCGCTGCCGTCGCGCGACCACGCCAGGGAGAGCCGCGTCAGCGCGCCGGCGGCTTTCATGCCGCTAAGCTCGTCTTCGTAGAAGAAGTCGTGGTCGCGGCGTTGATGGCCGAAGAACAACCAATTGCGACCGGGCGCTTTGCTCGCCATGCGTTCGTGGAGAAACGCGCGGAACGGCGCGATGCCGGTGCCGGGCCCGATCATGATGATGGGCGCCGATGGATCCGGCGGAAGACCGAAGTGCTGCGCCTTCTGGACGTAGACTTTGATCTTGTCGCCGGGGCGCGCCCGCTCGCCGAGGAAGGTGGAGGCAACGCCGAGCCGCTTGCGCCCGTCGACCGGATAGCGCACTGCGTCGACGCACAGCGCCATTCGGGTTCGATCGATCTTGGGCGAGCTGGCAATGGAATAGAGCCGCGGCTGCAGCGGGTCGAGCGCCTCGACCAACGCTTCCGGATCGGGCCGCACGGCGGGAAACTTCTTGATCGCGGCGAGCACGTCGAGCGCAGCCGCATCGCCGTCGGGGTCCTCGCCGGCGGCGAGCGCCTTGGCTTTCTGCCGCCGCTCGCCCCCGGTGACGTAGGAGAAGAGCTGAAACAGCATGTCGGGGGCGGCGCCGAGGGAAACGCCGTCGATCAGAACATCGCGCAGCGCCCTCCCGCCGATCGGGAAATCCGGCGGCGCCTCGAGCGCCGCGATCACGGCATCAACAAGCGCGGGATCGTTGGTCGGAAATATCCCGAAGGCGTCGCCGACCGCATACTCGATGCCGCTCCCCGTCAGATCGAACTCGATGTGCCAGGTTTCCTTCTCCGAGCCCGCCTTATTGAGGCGCGTCCGCGACAGGAACACCGCCTGCGCCGGATGCTCGCGCGAATATCCCGGCGCGGTCGCCGGTGCAGCCATAGCATCGGCAGGCGTAAGGGTCGGGCTCTCGGCCGCCGCCGGTCCTTTGCCGAGCTCCGCGTAGAGCGCCTTGAGCATACGGGCGGTGTCCTTGCCGCCCGGCACGCACAGGTTCAGCCGCGCTTCCTTTTGCAGGAAAATGGCGTCCGAATAGTCCTGACAATTGTACCCACATTGCCCGCAGTCCTGTTGTCCCATTGCCGCCATCAAGCGCCGGCGCACCGGACGGCCTTCGGCAAGCTTCATGCGATCGGCGAGCGGCAACGCCGGGTCGTGCCAGGGCGCGCCATCATCATCTTCGGCGGCCGGCTTGGCCGGCGCGGCGAGATCGAGCGCGCCCGGCAGCAAGGCCGCTGCCTGCTCCAGCGACAGCGCGGTGATGCCGCCTTCGAGCGAGAGCAGCCCGGCGAACAGGCCGTTGAGCCAAACGCGCTGCTCGGTACTGAACGGCGCGCTCTCCGGGATCAGCGACGGCAGCGGCCCCTGCGGCGGCAGGATCATTCCACCGCCTCGCCGTCGATCAGGGTTCGCAGCGCCGCGATGTCGTGCCGGCGGGTGAAAGCGAGGAAGCCTTCCTGCGGCGAGGCGCGATGCGCGAGGTAGGCCTTGAGCATGCGCCCGACGAGCCTCGGCGCGTCCTCGGCTTTGACGTCGCGGTAGATTTCCGGCGCGATTGCTGCGTCGGGGCCGAATCCGCCGCCGACGTGAACGTGATATCCCTCGACCGCGTCGCCGTCCTCGGAGGTCTGCACTTTACAGGCCAGCAACCCGATATCGCCGATGTAATGTTGCGCGCAGGAGTGATGGCATCCGGTGAGATGGATGTTGATGGGCGAGTCGAGCGCGACGCGGCTCTCGCACCAGCGCGCGATCTCCTCGGCATGCCGTTTGGTATCGGAGGCGGCAAACTTGCAGCCGACATTGCCCGTGCAGGCGACGAGGCCGGCGCGAATCGAGGTGGCGCTGATGGAGAGGCCGATCGCTTCGATACACGCTTGCGCCGTTGCCACATCTGCCGAGCGCACCCCGGAGATGATCAGGTTCTGCCAGACGGTGAGGCGGATATCGCCGTCGCCGAGATCGCGGGCGACCTGCGCGAGCCCGCGCATCTGATCGGCGGTCATCTTGCCGACCGGGAGGACGACGCCGATCCAATTGAGTTCTGGCTGCTTCTGTGCATGCGCGCCGATATGCGCGGCGCGATCGAAAGGCGCTCGCGGCGCCAGCGCATCACTGCCGACGCGGTCAAGCTTGCGGCCGAGTTTGTCCTCGACCAGCGAAAGCACCTTGTCGAGTCCTAGGCGGTCGATGACGTATTTGAGACGTGCCTTGGTGCGGTCGGTCCGGTCGCCGTGATCGATGAATACGCGCACGACGGCGTCCGCCACCTTGGTCGCATCGGCCGGGTTGACCACTACGCCGGTGCCGCGCGCAAAGTCTTTGTGCCCGGTGATGCCGCCGAGGAGGAGACGGAACCATACGCCGGGCGCGACCTCGCATCCTTCTTTCACCTCGACCGCTTGGAAGCCGATGTCGTTGGTGTCCTCCAGCACGGGAATGATGCCCCCGCCGTCGAACCCGACGTTGAACTTGCGCGGTAGGCCGTAAAGCGCGCGCTCGTTGAGAATGTGGAAATGCCATTCGCGGGCGAAGGGCCGGGTGTCGATCAGCTCCTGCGGATCGATGCCCGCCGTGGGCGAGCCTGTG
>Ga0207665_10003806_pt1 | contig 10081 bp, 8 predicted proteins | sample LARL112metaG_FD_184351 | JGI IMG/M metagenome (GOLD analysis project Ga0207665, IMG submission 184351) | Corn, switchgrass and miscanthus rhizosphere microbial communities from Kellogg Biological Station, Michigan, USA - LAR L11-2 metaG... | ecosystem: Host-associated > Plants > Roots >...
AATCTTGAATGTCAGGTGAAGGATACGCGGTTGGTCAGGCGCTACAATCATATTAGAGGTCCTGAAAGCCTTGATCGACTCAACGCAAAACGACCCAATACCCTTCATCATCGCGGATACGGATCCTTCGCCGTGGATGGTCCGACCATAAGATTGAAATCTGCAATGAGATAGCGAACCTGAGCATTCAACTGTTCGTAGAAACAGGGTGTGTACAGCGGTGAAAGAGCTGAACGCAATCAAGCTCGGCTTATGGCACTTCTCACGAACGCAGCCCGAGCGGAGCGGCAAGCGGCGACCCACGATGGCCGGGAACGGATGTTGATTCAGATCAAGGAACGCGGTCGGCTTTGGGTATCTGTTTTATAGAGGCAAGCTTGGCATTGAAGCGTCTACGGGCGTGGATCTGTCTAGGCGACAAACCTTTCTACCGACGACGCATGGCGGCGGGACCCGCGGCCGTTGGACGGAACATCCCGGAGGAGACTCCGGCGCGCCCGTTCCGACGGTCGTGGTTCCTCACACTTGCCCCCAAATCAGCGAGGTAGGCTACTCGCAATTGGCCCGCAAAGCTCACCGATGCCACAAGATCCAGGTACAGCGACCGTCGGGCTCGCCTCATCAGGCGATATCAACCCTGGACGAGGGCGCGCTTCTCGAAATCTTGGCACTGAGGCCGACGCTTCGTGATGTCGAGGAAGCGGCGTTGTGGCTTTCGGGGGATCGGGACATCATCTTTGGTGCAGGCGAGCCGCTAAACGATGTCGTCGCTGAGATTGTTGCTGTCCTCTCGAGCGATGAAGACGAAGCGGGCCCCTCGCACTGATGGTTCCAGCGCTGTCACCTCGAATGAAACAGCCGCGCGGCGGTCGGATCCGACTCCGGTCACCGGACCCAGGACTGTTCGATGCGAGGTCGTCATGCCAGAGGGCAGCCCGGCGCCTCGCGCCTACCTCGTTGGCGAGGCTCCTGGGCGTCAGGAAGCAGAAGCAGGCCGGCCATTCGTTGGTCGCGCGGGCACTGCGCTCCGGGACATGATGCGCGAGGCCAGCATGAACGAAACACAGATCCGTCTTGCCAACGCGCTGCCTTTCCGTCCGATCGACCGATCCGTGAAACGTGGAATACGCAATCGAAGACCAACCCGAAAGGAGCTTCGGGACTACGGACCAATCGTGCTTGCCGATATCGCCGAACAGCAGCGGAGCTTGTTCGAACAGCTGCGGACAGCGGGTTCAAGAAAGCGCGCATCGTCATGAGCGCCGAAAGTGCCTCTCAGCGAGGAGAGTGTAACCTGAGTGCACAGCCGGTTCACTTGAAGGATGCGCCAATCGCGGCCGAACTGGCCCATTCTGAATCCAGTTCGGCCAGGCACGAGCCGCTGTCCGTGAAGATTTCGATCCGCAATCTGGACTTCTTCTACGGCAAGTCCCAGGCGCTGAAGAACATCACTCTCGCCCTTTACCAAAAGAAGGCGACCGCGATCATTGGGCCATCCGGCTGTGGGAAGTCGACGCTGCTGCGGGTGCTCAACAGGATGTATGATCTCTATACCGGTCAGCGCGCCACCGGCGAGATCCTTCTCGACGGCGAGAACATCCTATCCCCGACCATGGATATCAATGTGCTCCGCGCCCGGGTCGGAATGGTCTTCCAGAGGCCAACCCCATTTCCGATGTCCATTTATGAGAACATTGCCTTTGGCATCCGCCTGTACGAGCGGCTGCCGCGATCCGCGCTCGATAACCGGGTCGAGCTCGCCCTGCGCAGCGCAGCCCTATGGGACGAAGTCAAGGACAACCTCAAGGCAAGTGGCGAGAGTCTCTCCGGCGGCCAGCAGCAGCGCTTGTGCATTGCGCGCACTCTCGCAGTGAAGCCCGAAGTCATTCTCTTCGACGAGCCATGCTCAGCACTCGATCCGATCTCAACGGCCAAGATCGAGCAGCTGATAGACGAATTGAAGGCGCAATACACGATTGTCATCGTGACTCACAACATGCAGCAGGCGGCCCGTGTGTCAGACTTTGCTGCCTTTATGTACCTTGGCGCGCTGATCGAATTCGATGAGACGACCAAGCTCTTCACTGCGCCGCACGATCAACGCACGCAGGATTACATTACGGGCCGCTTCGGCTGAGACGACGCACGAATAGCGATGACTAAGGAGATTGATTATGGTCGACCATACGACGCACGCATTTGATTCAGACCTGCAGGAGCTGGCGAAAAGGGTTCTGGACATGGGCCGGTCCGACGATGAGCAGATCGCGAAGGCGATGGACGCCTTGTCGAAACGCGATGCGACACTTGCGAGACGCGTTATTGCTGCTGACGACCTCATCGACGCTCGGCAGCACGAGATCGAAGAAAAGGTCATCACGACAATCGCGCGACGCCAACCGATGGCGGTTGATCTCAGGGAGATCATAGGAGCTTTGCGGATCTGCAATGATCTCGAACGGATCGGCGATCTCGCCGAGAACGTCGCCAAACGGGTACTGCTCTTGCCGGGCGAGTTTCGTATCAATGAAGTTATGCTTCAGCTGCAGCGCATGGCGCGGCTGGCGCGAGACCAACTTCAGCAGGTGCTGCAGAGCTATGAAAGCCGCAACGTGGCATTAGCCCTCGATGTATGGCACAAGGATCAGGAGATCGACGCACTCAACAATTCGCTGTTTCGTGAGCTCCTGACGTACATGATGGAAGATCCTCGTAACATTGCGTTTTGCAGCCACATGTTGTTTTGCGCCAAGAACATCGAACGGATAGGGGATCACGCGACCAATATCGCCGAAACCGTCTACTATATCGTGGAGGGACGCGCGCTTCCCGAAGAGCGCCCGAAAGCGGATTTGACCAGTAAGGAAAGCATTCCGGGGTCATCGACGACGTTAGAGCCCGGCGAAAAGCTGCAGCCCACCCACTAGACGTCACCCGCCAGAAGGACCGCTGTCGGCTTGAGGCACATCAATGCTGAAATGGAGAAGCCGGCTTCATGTTGTCGCGTTGAAAATACCAGATCCGAGCGCCGGGGCGACATGGCATAACACTCACGCTCGCCATCTTGCGGCGAGCTCGCGCGGGCCACGCTGCCGCCAAGCGGCAACGCGCCCCCCGCAATCGCTCAGCGGTGGACTAGATGCCGGTGCGGTCCTGTCTGATTCACCGATGATGAGCGGAGACGGCCTTCACGACTTCGGCTGTCGTCCGCTGTGGAGCCGCATGCGAGATATCGCCCAGGCTCAGCATGCCAACCATTCTCTTATTCCCATCGATGACGGGAAGTCGTCGAACCTTCTTGCTTTCCATGATGCGGGCTGCTTCGCTCGCATCGTCGCTGTCATGGCACCAGAACACACCCTTGGACATGATGTCCCTTGCGGTCAGGCCTGAAACATCCTTGCCATTGGCCAGGGCGCGCACCGCAATGTCACGATCAGTGATCATGCCGATGAGCCGGTCATTCTCGCCGACCGGGATCGCACCAATGTCATGTTCCTTCATTTTCTGCGCGACGGTCATGACGCGCGTATCTGGCGAGACCCATTCCACACGCTGGTGCATCATCTCTTTGACCTTCATCGGAACCTCCTGTCGCAATCTCCCTGCGTCCGTATTCGACCGAGTGACTTGGACGCGCTGTCCTCGATCTCCCGATCAGTGCATGCATGCTTGCACCACGGGAGCCGCGAACCTTGATGTGACTCAATTGCAGGAGTACGCTTTCTGATCCCGTTCATGTTGAGATTTCAGCGAAAGTCCGGCCCTTTCGGCCGCAGCGATGAACGGCGCGTTCGCTCGCCGGACTCCACTTTCAACCCGGCCCGGTGCGCCCCAGGGTCGGCCAGACGCGCGGGAAATGTCCGGGCTAGGGAGCCGAAGTTGTCACGAGCTGAAGGGAGGACGCCAGCTTGCTCTGTGAGGCTGTGAGATGAGCCTGCTCGATACATGCCGGCGGACGGCGCGCCGGACGTTTGGCATCGAGCGGCTTCGGCCTGAGCAGGAATCGGCGATGCTCGCCATCCTCGAAGGACGAGACGCGCTCGTGGCGCTTCCGACCGGCTTTGGAAAGTCATTGATCTATCAAGTTCCGGCGATGGTTCTCGAGCGGCCGACGATCGTCATCTCGCCACTCATTGCCCTCATGGCGGACCAGGAGCGCGCGCTCAAGGACCGCGGCGTTCCCGTTGTCGCACTCCACAGCGGGCTTCGCGCGGCCGAGTGTCGCGCAGCGATCGAGCGGCTGGAAGATGGCGGCCGCCTCGTCGTCCTCACCACACCCGAGACGCTCGAGTCTCGCGCCATTGCGCCCTGTTTCGTGCGCGCTCGGCCGGCGCTCCTCTGCGTGGACGAGGCTCACTGCATCTCGGAATGGGGCCACGACTTCCGACCGTCCTACTTGCGGCTCGGCGCCGCCCGCGAGCGGCTTGGCAATCCGCCCGCGCTCGCACTTACGGCGACCGCAACGCCGCACGTTCGCGCCGATATCGCCGAGCGGCTCCGCCTCCGCGACCCGATTTTGCTCATTGCTCCCGCGCACCGCAAAAATCTTCGGTTGACTGTAGAAATTGTTCCCGGTCCGCAGAAGTCCAGCGCGACCGGCCGATACATCCGGTCATTGCAACGGCCCGGGATCATATATTGCGCCACGACCACCGCGGTTGATCAGCTCGCAGGCGCCCTCAAGCGGGCGGCCATACCAGTGGTGCGATATCACGGCAAGATGCGCGCTGCGGATCGGGTCGCAGCCCAACGCCAGTTCATGCTGCCGTCTCGACGCCTGATCATGATCGCGACGAGTGCCTTCGGCATGGGGATCGACAAGCCAAACATTCGCTACATCGTCCATTACCAGGCTCCCGGCTCGCTGGAGCAGTACGTTCAGGAGATCGGGCGTGCCGGACGCGACGGGAAGCCGGCGCACTGTATTTTCTTATTCGATAGGGCCGACCTCGACATCCAGGAACGACTCCAGTCTCTAAGCCGCCCGGCCGTCTGGCACCTTGCAAGACTCGAGACGGCGCTCACTGCCTGGGCAGCCGAACATCGAGCACCTACCGCCGCCGCGCTCGCCTTCTCGGCCGGCGTACCGCTACGGATTGGCGATGCACTGGTGTCGGATCTCGAGCAGGCTGGCCTCATCCAGCGCGATCAGGAGGACCGCATTGTCGTCTTGGTGCCGCTTGAGACCTTCCGGGCCGGCGTTCGCGAGCTTGTCGCGAAACTGAAGAGATTTCGTTACGAGGGCGAGCACCGGCTTCGGATCGTAGCCGATTACGCCCAATCCGAGGAATGCCGAAGTCTGTTCCTACGCCGGTATTTCGGAGAGGAGCAACCGCCCCGCTGCGGGACCTGCGACCGCTGCCGCGCTGTCCATGACGCGGCTCTGCGTGCCGGGCCGTCGCGCAAGAGCCATTCTGGAAGCGCGGAGCGCACTCCCGACCGGGCCGACGAGATCCGCGCACACAAGTTCATGAATAGATGCCTGCCTGATACAGCGGCTTCATCAGCTGGGGTTGGCCGGCCTGTTTCACTTACCAGCAAAACGGCCCAGCCAAGCACACCGCGCCGACGTTAGCCCAGCGAACCTTAGGCTATGATGCAACAATAAGCCGATCTCTGACGTTCTTCACACCGCAAGCTGACCACGCGGCATTCTCGACCGCGCGTTTCTCACCCCAGCTGCGAACCTTGCCTTCCAGCAGGACTTCACTGTCATCTCGGACGGTGACACGGATATCCTTGGCTTCTACCTCAGCGTGCCGCTTCAGGGCCGCTTCGATCTTTCCTTTCACATTTTTGGCGTCCGCATGAGGTTCGATCTCGATATTGTTGATCACGGCTCGTACACCCGCCAGTCTTCGGATGCTGGCTTCGGCGCTGCTTTTTTGATATTGCCAATTGACTTTACCGGTCAGCGTCACCAGGCCACTGTGAACAGTCACCTGGATGGCTTCGAAGGGAACAACGCTGTCCCACGACAGCACATTCATCGCACGTTTGACGAGATCGTCATCAGACGTCCGCGCCTCAGCGCTATCAATGACTTCGATCCCGTCCGCGATGCCATGTACGCCCTTGACGCGACGTACTGCGGCTAAGGCCGCAAGCTTCTGCGCGTAGCTGCTGACATGCCCGGTCAGCGTTACAACGTTCTGATCGATGGCGACCCCGATATGGGCTGCATCAACGATGGGCTCATAGGCAAGCTCATCCAGAATATCGTCGCGCAACTTCAGCTCGCTCATCGTCTGCCTTCCTTAACGCTCGACAGCCGTAACTATCGCGAACACGCCAACTTCCTTTGATGTAAGTCAACTTTTCGGTCTGACGATTTTCGAAAGTAACTCCTTTCTTTCGTTGCGTGTGTCACGAATCGACGAAATGTCCTCTGCATCCACGCATAGCGGAACGTGCCCAGCAGATAGTTGATGGTAGCGACGCGAAGTTAAACGCGTCCGGGGCCGGCCGCATTATTAGGACAGCGGGAAGGTCTGTCACCAGCATTTCACGAACGACTAGTCGTAAGGGGCGACGTTACCGTCGCCCGCGAAAGGACGGCGAGCGTGCAGGTTTTTTCACCGCGCAAGATCAAGGTGCAAGGGGCTCTTTCACCACTCCGTACCCGCCCTCAAATCGGACTCCACGAGCGTCATTTCATGGCGAGAGGTCGGGTTGGCGGTACCTACCCAAACAGAGCCGCTGCGAGACTCACGACGAAAGCCGCTCGTCAAGGGACCGACCTTGCCTCGAAGGCTCGGCGCAACGAACCAAATCAAGGTGGCCAGCTGAATTGCCACGCAAATCCCGAATGCTATCTGATAGGCAATCACCGGATAGTGGCCGTCCACTTGTGGCCACTGCTCCAGAACCAGGCCTGTTGCGTATTGGGCCACGAACGCCCAGGCGAAATGCAGCGTATTCAGCGCGCCGTTGGCACGCGCAGAAACTTCGAGTGGGAAGTAGTTGCCCATTATCGCGAAGCTTATGACTGGAGCCGCGCCGACCGCGGCAATGATGCACCAGGAAAGCGGCAACGGCACGGGCAGTCGAAGGATCAGCGCTAGCTGGGCCGCCACGAACAGCGTCGCGATCACCGCCAGCGCCTTCTCAAGTCCTGCATTCTGCTGGGACATACGATGTGCCAGCCTTCCAAATAGCCACCCGGCGACGCTCAGCACAACAGCCATCACAAACAGGTAAGTGAGGATGGTTTCTCGATCGAAACTTTCCACGTCCGCGAGGCAGGGAGCTGTCCATAACCCCTGCAGCGACCAAGCCGATCCGATGCATGTCGCCGATAGCGGGGCGAGCCTGAGGAAGCGCGGGTTTCCGAAGATAGTCTTCAGATCGAGCGCGGTTGCCGCCCCCTGGGGCGGGCTTCGGCGTTCGGGCACTACAAGGAAGATGAGGATCGCCGCGGCAGCTGTTATGGCCGCCAGCAGTACAAACATTCCACGCCAGTCAACCTGCTCCAGCAGCCGATCTGCGGGAATTGTCGCGCTTACTGCCCCGAGCGCCCCGAACATGATCATGTAGCCGTTCACGAGAGCGACGCGTTCCCGTGGAAACCAGAGGGTAATGGCCTTTAGTCCGGCGGTCAGGGCAGCCGCAACTCCAAGACCAATCAACGCGCGGGCAGCCAGGAGCGAGCCAAATCCCGTCGATTTTGCAAACAGGGCTGCCCCCAAGGCCGCGACCAGCAAGAGTCCGCCTTGGATCCGTCGCGGACCGAAGCGATCCAACAAAGAGCCAATAGGGATCTGGGCCGCCGCCAGGATCAGGAAATAGACGGAGCTCACGAGCCCCAGATCAGCCGCGCCGAACCCCATATCAGATTTGAGCTGACCGGTGATTAGCCCGTTGATCGACCGAAATAGAAACGTCAGGTAGCAGCCGAGCGTAAACGGAAGAAAGACCGAGGCGAACAGACGCCAGCCCTTGATCGAGCTCTCCGCCCGGCTCCGAGACCTTCCCACGTTTGGAGCGGCCGCAGAGCGGCTCGCTGGTGGCTGACGCGGAATTTCCGGGTTTCGAACCAGAAAATCAGGCAGCGGCGCTCGGTTTGTCGAGAAAGCGCTATTGCTGCCGCCCTCTACCGCGGCAGCGGATGTCTTCGGTTCTGCATTCCCGGCGAGCGAAGAACGAGCCGGCTGCCCTGAGCTCTCGGAGGCGAGCCCGAGCGCGGCCTCCATCCTTTTGGGGATCTCAGCAATCGCATCCTGCTTTGCACGAACACGGCAAATCGTCTCGTCGACAAGCGGAGCATCTTGATCGACGCGCCGCTTCACTTGTTGCGCAAAGACTTCAAAACGCTCCTGGCCGCGCTGACACGCCGCGCGATGCTGTATCGCGTCAAGATACGGCGTCATGGCGAGGTAATAACGGGCATGGAGTGCCGTTACCTCTGTCAGCGTTTTCAAGCCTTGCTCGATGCGCTCGAGTCGATTTTCGAGAACATCGACTGCTTGCGATGGCGATCCCCGCTCGCCTCTCGCGACGTCCTCTCCGGGCAAACGTGCGAGCGCCTGCCTCACAATGGCGGCCCTGCTCAAACCTTCGCGTTTAGCGAGCTCAGCAAGCTGCGCTGCGGCTTCCTCGGACAGCCGGACACTGAACTTCTTCGTCATCGCCACCCCTTTACCGGGGCGCCTTAGCGCATCGAATCCGTCATGGCTTCAGCGAGACCCCTGCGGTCGTAGCGTGGCGTACAAATAGAAGGTTTTGCGCGAGGTCCCGTCTGAGACTACGCTGGCCGAATAAGATGCTCGATTGGATCGACCTCGTCGCTCGGCTTCCACGATGTCGTCCGGAATTTCGCGCAGATCCTTCGGCCGTTATGCAATCTCCGCAATTGCAGGCCTCATTGATCGAGTTCAGACGGAAGGCGCCACAGATCGAACTTGCCATCGTTGAGCGGTTGCGAACGCGGTTGGCGACCGCGCTTAGAAATGGTTCGTTGGAGCATTGAGGGCGACAACACGCTCGCGCTGAGCGTATTTTGCCCTGCGCGGGGATCATCCGCTGACGTCGCGTGAAGTCTCTTATAGGACTGACCTACGCGAATCCTGAGTCGTACGACCCAAGCCGCGAACTCGAAGATATCTTGGCGTCCAAGCTTGTTTTTCCCGGAGAGTCATCCAAGGTTTCGAGCATCACGATATCAGGCGGGGCGCCATCAAAAGCCTGTCATGTCAGCCAGATGTTGGCGCCAATTTCTCAGGGCTGGTGTATCGGGTGCTCCGCGACCTCGCCTGGCCGAGCCGATTGGACGACTCGGCTCGTTGGCGAGCCGACAATGAAATTTCCGCGCCTCTTTGAGGCTGATCTCGCCGCGCTATCCGTCGACCTGCTTGGGACGTAGACGCGCGCGCCGAGCCTTGGCGAAAGCACGATCCGTTGCCATGAAGCGCGTCAGCATGGGTGCAATGAGCTTGATGGGATCGCGGATTGGCTGCCCGCCTTCCCGCCCAAGGATTTCCGCGTAGACGACAAGGTCGCGATGGACTGTCGCGGGCAGGTCGACTGTAACCTTGACTGGCTTATCATCCGGCAGCGCCGCGATCTTCAGCTTTGCCATGATTTCTTCATCCTCGATATGCCTCGAGCACGAGATCGCGATTAACGATAACGCGCACAGGGAAGCCTGGCCGGATTGTCAATGTTGGCTGGATGTTCAGATCGCGCCGAACCACCTGTTGTCCGGTTTGATTCAGCGAATTGGCGGCGCCCAAACGGAGGGCCTGAAGAATGGCCGTGTTGTTGCCGTTGTCCGCGCCGGATCCAACCTCCGATCCGACGCCGAGGAGGGTTGACAACGCGGCTGCTCCGAGCAGCTCTTTCCAATGGTAGTCGACCTCGTCCTCCAAGCCGGCATACCCAGCAGCGTCGGCCCCGGGCTGTCTTTCAAGCACGATCGAGCGACCGTTTGGCATGATCAGCCGTGTCCAGACCAGCAGCACCCGCGATTGGCCGAATGCCACTTGGCTGTCGTAGACCCCGATCAAGCGCGCTCCCTGGGGGATCAGGCGAGCGCGGCCAGTCGGCGTGTCATAGACATTTTCGGTGACTTGCGCAGTGA
>Ga0207665_10003807_pt1 | contig 10079 bp, 11 predicted proteins | sample LARL112metaG_FD_184351 | JGI IMG/M metagenome (GOLD analysis project Ga0207665, IMG submission 184351) | Corn, switchgrass and miscanthus rhizosphere microbial communities from Kellogg Biological Station, Michigan, USA - LAR L11-2 metaG... | ecosystem: Host-associated > Plants > Roots >...
CCGGGAGGTGGTTCGCGAATCCGCCGAGGCTGCCAGTGCTTTGCATGATTTCTATTCGCGTAGCGAGAGCAGCAGTTCGCACTGTGAACCGCCGGCCAGTGTGCCGGAGCCCACGCCGGAACAACTGGGCCAGGCCGTCGAATGGCTTGCTTCCTACTTACAGCAGCAGCGCGATTTGCACTTCCCGGTATGCAGCGCGCTTACGCCGCAGCATAAGTCCATGCTGCGCCCGCATTTTTCTTATCTGCTGCTGGAGAAGACTCGTGTGCTGGAGTTGCACGGTGCGCGGCTCTCTCCCCCGGAATTCTTCGCGCAAATCCGTGCGGCCGGCTTCGAACCGCCGGCGATCAGCCATATGGACTCGGTCACCTTTGGAGACGTGATTGTCTTCAATCAGCATTTGACGTTGCGCGCGTTATTTCACGCGCTGGTGCACTCCGCGCAAATACAGATTCTGGGATTGCGCCGTTACGCCGAATTGTGGGTGCAGAGCTTCGCTAAAACGAGAACGCATTTCACGGTGCCTCTGGAGGTCCATGCGTTTACCCTCTCTTCCAAGTTCCTGAGCCCGCTGACGGAAAAGTTTTCCGTCGAAGAACAGATTTTGCGCTGGAAAGACGAGGGACGCTACTAGCTCGCGAGATCTGTGAGCCATAGCGAATTCCCCCACAGCCTGAGTTGCCCTCCCCATCGCGGCAACGTGTAGGGACAATCCTTCGGGATTGTCCCTACGCGATAAAGCAGCGCGGCGCGCATCAGCCTCATCTAAAATCGAAGCAGGCGGATTTCATGGCTGACGACTCCATTACCATTTCTCCCGGGCCTCAATTCAAGACTGCGATGCTGCTGGCCATCGCTGCCGACGTGCTGCAACTCGCCGTGTTTCCCCTGTTCGTCGAGGGTGCGCTGTCGCCCGCTGACGATATTCTTGACCTGGGCATGGCTGCCCTGCTGACCAATCTTCTCGGATGGCATTGGGAGTTTCTCCCGACGTTCTTCGCCAAACTCGTGCCAGGAGTGGACCTCGTTCCTTTCTGGACGATTGCCGTCGTGAATGTCTGGCGAAAGGCCAAGCGCGATGCGGTCGCTATCGACCAGCACATGGGCGAACTGCCTCCCGCGCACCTGCCGCAGAAGTGAGCGCGTAAAAAGCCCCACGCCTTGCGATCCGCAAAACGTGGGGCGACCCGGGTGCTGCTCATCTTGTTGCTGTTATGCCGCTCGTCGCCGCCGTCCTTGTCTCGGCATACCCGCATCCCAATCGGTGGTGGCGATCACACCCAGTTCGTTGGCCGCTTGCGTGTAGAAGTACTTCGCCTCCGGCTCTCCCGCGAATCCGTGCATCATCGGTCCCAGCCCGGCCATCGTCATCTGCACCGCATCCATCGTGCCGTGCATTTTGAAATCGATGGGCTTCTTGCCATCGCCGTCGTAATCGGTCAGCATGGAAACTCCGGCGACCATCGATCCGTTCACAAATGCTGCTGCCGCGGCACGGCCTTTGCCGCGGACCGCAAACCATACACCCAGTCCCAGGAAATACGTGGTCACCGCCACATCGAGCCAGGCATGAACCCGGGGCGAGATCAGTTTTGGAGCACCGCGGAAGGCGTCCGGAATCGTGGTCTCATCAATGTCCATATCGTCGATCCGGGATTGCACCTGTCGCCCAATCTCTTTTACGTTTCCGGCAACCCGCGATCCCATATCGCTGACCCGGTCTGCGGCCTCGCGGGCATAGTCGGCTGCTTGATTTAAAGTGCTGTTCGCTTCTTGATTTTTTGTGTTCGCCATAGAGTTATCCACCTTAGGTCCGTGATAACAATCGCCGCCTATCACTGTCGATAGGGCGAAGCATGTAAGGAAATCACGCGTAAGGCGCAGCTCCCGGTCCGTATATTCCTGACGCTGGAGACGGTCGCGCTTGGCCCTCCGTCGGCTGCAAAACAATCGAGGCGCAGTTCCACAACTCCACACCTGTAACAATTTGCTGCGATCTGCATTTGTTCTCACGCGGGGTCAAGCCGGGCACGATTTAGAATAGGGAGCAGAATGCCGATCTACGAATATCAATGCCGCCAATGCGGCCATGGCTTTGAAATGCTGCGGCGCATGAAGGATGCGGACGCGGAGGTGGAATGCCCGAAGTGCCGGTCGACCGACGTTGAGCGGGAATTTTCGACATTCGCGGCGGGCGGATGCGGGCCTTCCGGTTCGCGCGGCTTTACCTGAGCGCGCTAGAGGCGACCGGTCTGGTCGTTATAACAGCCTCAGACTCACCTGCTGGACTCGCGCCAAATTATTCACCACAGGGAGACACAGAGGTACACAGGGTTCGCTGCTGTCGTTCTTCTAGACCGGTCCCTGGCGGCGCCGCAACTGCATTGCGGCGAAAAGGAATAGCGCGGTGAGGATCAGGCCGATCCAGAGCCCGGGGCTGCTCAGGGTAGGGCTGTCGGCGATCATCGCGAGCATGCCTGTCGCTTTGCCGGAAGTCGCTGAGCCGCCTATACCGAAGCGATCGCCGATCAGATCACCAAAATGCGAGGTGTTGAACAGAATCTTCTCCAGGACACCGATCGCCAACGGTGGCAAGACCGCCCACAGAAATGTCCCGCGGCGCGCCCATGCCGAGACCAACAAAAACCAGCCATAGAACGGCGCATAGTAGAGCCCGTGTCCCACCACGAGATGGTTCAGCAGCGCGATCCACGTAACGCCCAAACTTAGATGCGAGAGCATAGCCAGGCTCTGGCCACCGGCCAGGAGGATCGCAGCACTGAGCAGCAGCATACAAATCTGCAGAGCCACCGTGATTAGGAATGTGAGGAGGGGCAGCAGGAACAGCGGAATGGTCGCCTTCGAGAGCACGGTCATCGAATCTGATACTGGCAGCGACTTCCAGAAAAGGATGCTGCGGTCGCGCCTTTCCCCATGCAGCGCATCGAGACAGTAAAAAGCGGCGACGACCAGGGTGGTCGCCATCAAGGCCATTGCCGCAGTGCCGAACGTCTGCGCAAACATATCGCCCTGAGCCATGGGTGTCATCCCCGAGGCCGCACGCATTCTTGTCGGCAGGTTGATCGCGCTTACGAAGTAGCCCAGCAGGATTACGGCGGCGACGGCCAGCGGCGCAATATAAACGGAACGGCTCTCCCACACTTCGCGCTTTACCAACCAGTAGAAACGACGCGCGACTGAGATCTCGTTGTAGCTGCCTGCGCCGGATGCCAGCGCCGACTCAGGTATCGCATTGAATTGAGTGCTCATCATGCCGCTCCTTGCGCCTGGCCTGCTTGTGTGCCGATCACGGCAACAAACAAGTCGGCAATACTTGGGGTGCGTACCTCTCCCAGCGCGCTCAATGTGTCCCGACAGATTCCGTCGAATAGCAGGATGCTTCGGCCGAGGCCTTGCCGCTCGTGGAGCGGCTTGAGCGCGCGGGCCGCGTCCAGTTGCTCGGGACGCACCATCACCTCGAGGTAGCGGCGCTCGAACTCTTCCATACTGCAGTGGAGGACGATGCGGCCGCGGTCCATAAACATCAGATCGGTGAGCACGTGCTCGATCTCTTCCACCTGATGGGTAGTGACAACGATCGTGCGGCTGCGGTCGAAGTAGTCGTTCAGCAGCGAATCGTAAAACTGCTTGCGGTAGAGAATGTCGAGGCCAAGGGTTGGCTCATCCAGCACCAGCAGTCTGGCATCGATGGCGAGGATGAGTGCCAGGTGCAGTTGCGCAACCATGCCCTTGGATAATTCCCGCACTTTGCTGGTCTGGCGAATCGTGGTCTTGGCGAGGAAGCCTTCCGCTTTCGCGCGATCGAATCGCGGATGCACGCCCGCAACGTAGTCCAGCGCCTGCCAGACCCGTATCCAGCGCGGCAGCACGGCGACATCGGCGATGAAGGAAACATCGCGCATCAGGCGGTCCCGCTCACGCCAGGGATCGCGGCCCAGAACGTGCAGTTCCCCCTGGTACGGAGTGAGCCCCAGAATCGCGTTCAGCGCGGTGGTCTTGCCGGCGCCGTTCGGGCCAATGATTCCCAGAATGCGCCCTTCCTCGACCCGCATGTCGATGCCGTCCAGCGCCACCGTTTTCCCGAACGCCTTGCGCAGCGCGCGGGCTTCTATGCATGCCATCGTTTCAGCGCTCCCCTTTGCCGGACTTCGATCCGCGCCGTTTTCCCGCGCCGTTCAGCAGGTCCTCCGGCGTCAGTCCCAGCCGCTGAATGTTGGCCTGAATCCGCGGCCATTCTTCCGCCAGGAACTTCTCCCGTTCGCCCTGCAGCAACAGATTGCGCGCGCCCGTTTTCACAAACATTCCCAAGCCTCGCCTGCTCTCCACAAAATCTTCGTCGACCAGTTGCTGATAGCCCTTGAGAACCGTGAGCGGGTTGACGCGATATTCCGCCGCGACATTGCGCACCGAGGGCAGCGGATCGCCTTCCTTGAGCACGTCCTCCAGAATCATCGCGACCACGCGGTCGCGAAGCTGGCGGTAAATCGGCTGTTTGTCGTTCCACTCACGGTCCATCCTGATATCCAGATTGCCCTTGCGAAGGATACATCCTCATCTCGCGCGCTGCAGATCGAAGTGCGCGTGAATCGGCTTATCGCCCGGCGTCATGTAAGTCCAGTCCTCGAGGTGGTGATTGGCGTCAATCACCGTGAATACTGCGTGATTCATGTGCCCAAACTTATTGCTGCCGGAAATGTCTAAAAATTCGAACTCCACCTTCTTCCCGTCCGGCGACACTTTGCCTGCCATGCGTGGGCGGTTCCCCGCATCGCAGTAGTGCGTCAGCAAAAGTTGGTCGTTCTCCCGGTACATCATGGTGACCGGGTGGTCATATTTTGTCGGATCGTCGGGATCTGTTGCGCCCTTCATCTCATGCACCAGCGCGTTTCCTCGCGACGTTACTCGTAACGAAACCTCCATATTTGCGTTTCCCATCTCGTGCTGCGGGGGATCTACGGTTACCGCGCCGAGCCATTTGCCAGCCAGGGACTTCATGGTGTCAAAAGATTTGTCCGCTTCAGAGGGCGCGGCCGGCTTGGCCTCGGACTGGGCAAATGCCAGCGAAGCCAGGAACAGCAGAGTGACTACTAGCGTTGATTTCATACCAAGTCTCCTTCGATAGAATCGAGCGGCAGAACTGATCACTGCCTACTGCATTACTGTTATACTTAACTATAACACTACATCCAAGTCAAGAAGTTTTTTTTGGTCATTGCTAAATTTTTGCTGCGCTGTGGATAAGTCGAATACAACCGCAGTCAAAAAGCTTCCCAGATGAGGGATGACTCTGAGGTTCGTGGTTCCCACGTCTGGCAATAGAGGCGAGACGTGGAGTACCCCCCTGCAGTACGGATAGCGTTCTGAAGGTGTGCGGCCAGTCACCCTCGGCGCAATGCACTTGTGATACAAAATTCAGTGGCTTTCACAGCGATCTCCGGCGCAGATTTTCCTCTCTTCCGGGGCTTGGCGGGTACTGCATGTTAAGGGCGTTCTTCGTCCATCTTTCCGAGAATCGTTCCCTGCGCAAATTTGCTGAAAGCTCTTCCATTGGACGCCGCGTCTCCGGCCGTTTCGTCGCCGGGACCGAAATCGCGGATGCCGTTCGCGTAACCCAGACCGTCAACCGCGCTGGCATGAGCGTCAGCATTGACAATCTGGGGGAGAACGTTACGAACCCGGAGGAAGCCCGGCATAGCGCGCAGCTTTACCACCGGATTCTGGACGCGATCGTGGCGCATCAGCTGAATGCAAACATCAGTCTGAAGCTGACCCACATGGGACTGGATGTCGATGAAGGCATGGCGCGGGATCTGGTCAGCGGTCTGGTGGCAAAGGCGGCGTCGATGAACCCCTCTGGATTTGTACGCGTGGATATGGAAGGGTCTCCTTACACGCAGCGCACGCTGGATTTCGTTCACGAACTGCATCGCCGGCCCGGTCACGGCAACAAAGTTGGCACGGTGATCCAGTCTTATTTGAAACGCTCCGAAAAAGATGTAGAGGATCTTCTGGCAGAAAAGATCCGCATTCGCCTGTGCAAGGGAGCATATAAAGAGCCGCCCAGCATCGCCTACGAGAGCAAGGCCGACGTGGACGCGAATTACATCAAGCTGATGAAGATGCTGCTGAAAAGCGACACGTATCACGGCCTGGCGACGCACGACGAGAACATCATCCGGCAGGCGCAGGCGTTCGCCACGCGGGAGAAGATTGCGCGCGATTCTTTCGAGTTCCAGATGCTGCATGGGATTCGGCGCGATCTGCAGCAGCAACTGGTGAAAGACGGCTGGCGCATGCGCGTGTATATTCCCTTCGGCACGGAATGGTATCCGTATTTCATGCGGCGGCTGGGCGAGCGCCCGGCGAACGTGTTCTTTATCGCGCGCAATCTTCTCCGGTCGTAGATTTCACGATCACGCTGGTTCTAAGGCTAAGGTGCCATGCTCTGGCACGTCCGGGCCAATCCCACAGGCTCCGGTGATTGCTAGCATCGGGCTATGCATTACACCGCTTCCGCCGAACTAGTCGAAACCTTCTCGCTGTTCGTGTCCGGTGATTTGCCAGACAAACAAATCGACCTGGTACGAGGCGCGCTGACCATCGCTCGCACTGAGTATCCGCACCTGGAGATTGAAGAGTACGCGGCACGGATCGAGAGGATGGCGGCGCGCGCAGCTTCGCTGTCTCCGGCGTCCGACACGCAGAGTCTGATGGCTGCGGTAAACAAAGTTGTTTTCGATCAGGCGAATCTCAAGGGCAATCGGGAGGACTATTACGATCCGCGCAATTCCTTCCTGAACGATGTTCTGGATCGCGGCCTGGGAATTCCCATAACTCTTTCGATCATTTACATGGAAGTCGCAAATCGGGTTGGGCTGCCGTTGTCAGGGGTCGGAATGCCGGGCCACTTTTTGCTGAAGCATTATGGCGAAGACGGTCAGGAGAGGTTGATTGACTGCTTCAACCGTGGCGACATCGTGAGCCGGCAGGATTGCCAGATGCGTCTCGACGAAATCTATTCGGGCGAGATGAAGTTGCGTCCCGAATTTCTACATACCATCAGCCGGCGCCAGATTCTGACGCGCATGCTGAATAATCTGAAGACGGTGTATCTTTCCACGCGCAATTTCCGCAAAGCGCTGCCGCTTGCCGACCTGGTTCTGGTCATCTACCCGCGTTCCGCCGAAGATCTGAAGCAGAGAGCCCTGCTGCGCTACAGCATGGGATTGCAGACACTGGCGGGAGAGGACCTGGAGCAATATCTGAAGATGTCGCCGAATGCTTCCGACGCGGAGGAGATCAAGCAGATGTCATTGTCGATCCGGCGGATGATGGCGCTGAGAAACTGACGAGCAGTTCTCAGTTCTCAGTTCTCAGTTCTCAGTTCTCAGACCTCAGTTCTCAGACCTCAGTTCTCAGACCTCAGTTCTCAGACCTCAAGAGATGATGTGCAATTCCCGATTTGGGATTTCCGCGCGCTGATTTCACATCCAGCATTAGTTCCCACGAGCTACGAGTGAGACCATTGTCGAAGAGGTGCACGTATGGGCCAGTCGTATCGAGATCTGATTGCATGGAAGAAGGATGGGATCGGTCAGCGACCTATATCGAGCGACACAGGGCTTCCCCCGAAACGAGCTTTATGGATTAACCAGTCAGTTGCGGCGAGCGGCCGTATCGATCCCAAGCAACATCGCGGAAGGTCAAGCACACTATTCAGCGCGAGAATTCCATCGTTTTCTCAGTCACGCAAGAGGTTCCCTGGTTGAAATCGAAACACAAATAATGATCGCGCAGGATCTTGCGTACCTATCCGCGGAGGAAGCCGAGAGGTTGTTGCTGAAGGCTGCCGAGTTAGGCCGAATTCTGAACGGACTAATCGCATCAACAAAAGCCGAGACGAGGCGGTTGCAAGTGCAGATCTAGAGTGCTTCTTTTTTCTGAGAGCTGACAACTGACAACTGAGAACTGATTGTTAACTGAGAACTGAGAACTGACTACTGCTCCTACTCCTGCGATCCGCCTTCGCCGCCGGGCGGAGACAATGGCAAACGCGCTGCGTCGCGCATCAAGTCGCGCTCCTGATCCGAGAACATTCCCTTGTAACGGTCAGAATTGATCACTTGTTCGCGCTGCTCTGGGGTCATGCCGCGCAGGTCTTCGATGGCTGTCGTGACCACTTGCTTGCGATCGGGAGGTAGGGCGCGCAATTGGCCGAAGAGTTGTCGTGCCTCCTGCTTCTGGGCGGGGGTCAGGTGCTCCCAGGTTTCCATGCGATTCAGAACGCGCAATTGCTGCTGCGGAGGAAGGGTAGAAAAATGCTGCAGTCGCTCGCGCAGCTTTTGCTGCCGCTCGGCGGGCAAGCGGCGGAATTCGGGATCGTTTTGCAGCGCGCTGTCCTGCTCATCGGGCGGCAGATCTGCGTATCGCCGCAGCCAATCCCCGGCGTGACCGCGCGGCTGCGCAGGATTCGGCTGCGGACGGGATACTTCAGCGTGAGGTGCGGCAGGCGGCGGGGCCTGATGCTTTTGCGCGAAAGATGCAGCGGGAATCGCGAGCGCAATCGTCAAGCCCGCCATCCGCAGATACGCCGATTTGTAATTTCCCCGTTTCATTGCTGCACGCGCGTCCGTGAACTGACCAACAGGGTTACGGGTTGGCCGTCACATCTTGCTGCAAGTCCATGTCGTCCAGCAAGTCGAAGTTGGCATACAGGTCGTGATTGTTGTCCAGAGTCTGCAGATCACCCACAGCGCTGCCCGGGTCTGCGTTTTGGGCCAGCATCGGCTGCGAGTTGTGAATGCGGGGACCCTGGCTGAAGAACAATCCCACGCCGATTCCGATGATTACGGTCAGGGCAGCCGCTATCACGGGTTGCCGGAACCACCGCATTGCCCAGCCCGCCTGCGGTTTGGCCATTTCCTCGCGCAGGCGAGCTTGCAGGCGTACGTCAAAATACGGCGATGGTTCCGGAACCTGCCACTCGTCGAGCAGCGTCATGGTTTCCTGCATCGCCTTGAATTGCTCAGCACAGCTGGGACAACTGGCCAGATGACTGCTTTCTGCCGCTGTGGCTTCGCTGAGACCAGCGGCCACATCCGGCATGCGTTCACGAAGTTGTTCGCATTTCATACCGCTTACCCTCAACTCTCTTCGCCAATGCCGCTTCCAAAAAGTGACGCTATACAAATTCTTTTAACTGTTCGCGCAAAGTCTCATAAGCCCGGAAGAGTAACGACTTGGTAGCCGACTCGCTCTTCTTCAGAACTTCGGAAATCTGCTTGTAATCCATCTGCTGGTACTTGTGCATGACGACGGCCAGCCTCTGCTGTTCGGGCAGCGCCTCGACCTTCTGCCGGATGGCCATCATACGCTCCCGCCGGACTATGGCTTGTTCGGCATTCAAGCTCGAATCTGGAACCTCGAGCGTGGTGCCCGTGTCCTCATCCGGCTCGTCTAAACTCACCTGGACTTCGGGTCGTTCATGCCGCGTATCGCGCGCGTGATTGACTGCCAGGTTGGTCGCGATCCGGTACAGCCAGGTCGTAAACTTCGCCGTGGCCTCGTAGCTCTCGCGCGATCGATACACCCGGAGAAAAACTTCCTGCGCCAGGTCCTCCGCGGCTGCCGCATTGCGCGCCATGCGGTACATGAAGCTGACTATCGGGCGCCGGTACTTTTGCACCAGGTATTCAAAAGCCGACTGATCGCCGGTCTTGACCCGGAGCATGATGTCCGCATCGGAGACGGAGCCATCTGCCAGCATCGGCGAGAAGACTCCCGGGGCCGGCGAAGCGCTCGCGCCCATCAGCATGCCTCGATGCATTGCGGCAGTGCTCACATCTGTTTCAACCCCGTCCGAAGACGAAAGTTGCGCTGGATCCACGCCCTCCGGGCCGCTGGAAGTGCTTTCTTTTGAGTAGATTGGGCTGGCTCTGTTCGGCTTGGATTCGAATGCCATGCAGGAGTAATTGCGAGTCTAGCCCCTGACTTCCTGGGCGCCAATAGGCTAACACGCAGGCACGCTGCGAAAAAACCAGAAGTCCCCGGCAAAACCG
>Ga0207665_10003809_pt1 | contig 10078 bp, 11 predicted proteins | sample LARL112metaG_FD_184351 | JGI IMG/M metagenome (GOLD analysis project Ga0207665, IMG submission 184351) | Corn, switchgrass and miscanthus rhizosphere microbial communities from Kellogg Biological Station, Michigan, USA - LAR L11-2 metaG... | ecosystem: Host-associated > Plants > Roots >...
TTGTTGCTGGAGGGATCGATCACCGAAACCGTGTTGGAAGTTTGATCGGCGGAGTAAATGCGGTCGTGACTCGAGACGGCAATATCCGGGCGACCCCACGGCGCTTGTTGCGCCGCCGCGGAAGCCAGAAGAACGAAGAACGATAACAAACGAATGATTTTCATACTTGTACTCCTTGTATCTACGCGGGCCATGAATTCATCAACGAGGCTGGTGTTGCTTAAGCCAAAGATGCATCAACTCGATTTCCGATTGCTGATCTGTAATGATCTCTTGCGCCAGACGCCGCAGTTGCGGATCCTTACCATACAGCAGTTGGGCCTTCGCCATGTCGATGGCTGCCTGATGATGAGGAATCATCAACTTTACGAAATCAACATCATCATTTCCCGACGGCCCTTCTGCCATCATGGCCGCATGCATCGTCTCCATACTTTGTTGAAGCGCACGCCAGCCAGGTCTGGCAGTTCCATTCTCGGAACTCCGATCCGAGCCCTTTTGCGACAGAGGCGCCGCCAGAGTGGGGACCAAAATTACGAAAGTGAAAATTCGTTCCCATTTCATCGTGCACCTCGCATCAGCAGTTTTCTAAAAGCCTCTTTCCTGCCGCTTGCTCGAAAGCCTCGATACCGTGCTTTCGGGGCGCGTTGTCGGCGTACCCAGGATAGGTTCGGATCTACTTCCAGTCCTTTCATTGCCAGCAAGCCGCCGCCAGCCACCATCGTGGCACTTGTTCTCTTGAATTTTCTCCAACGATCAATGCCTCCGTGAGCAGCAACAGCTTTTGCGAGCAGTTCATTCATGTTTGGCTCCGCTTCTTGCGTAACTTTATCCTCGCGCTGGTCTTGACTTCCGCGTGGCCTACACAAGCCAGGATCATGGTTTTGGAGCATTCACCGCAAAGCCAGAAGTATTCCAGTCGTGTTCCGCCCGTCACCGTGTGCAGGTCAAAGAGATAGATCTTCCCGTCACGCAGGTAGCGAAGTTTGCGCTTGCAGTCCGGATTGGCGCATTGACTGACCATCGCACTCCCTGTCACACCGTCACGCATGAACGGGTGTGTCTTGTCCTGTGCTCGCTGTGAATTTCACAGCGCCAGCATGAATGCCACCAGGTCTTTTTTCTCCTGGGGAGTCAGCTTTGTGCCGAGAATCAGATTGAAGAATTCGACGGTGTCGTCCAGCGTCATTAACCGTTCGTCGTGAAAGTACGGCGGAGTATCTTTCAAGCCACGCAGAACGGGAGTCTTAATTGGTCCGTCTCCACCCGCGGGTGCGATCAAACCGTTGATGACTTGAGCCCTGTAGAAGCGCTCCACGTGCAGATTGTGCATCAGGTTGTCGGTGTAGTAGGGAGCCTCGTGGCAGGAAGAGCACTTTCCTTTGCCGAAGAAGATCTCCTGGCCGTGCATTTCTTGCGGCGTGCACTTCTGGGGGTCAAGCTTCCCAAAGATGTCGAGTTTGGGACCGGGCGGAAAATCCAGAATCTCCTGGAATTCTGCCATGTCGTGAACCTGGCTGCCACGCTCTACAATGTTGACTCCTTTTTTGGTGGCGATGACCGGGTCTCCGTCGAAGTAAGCTGCGCGCTGCTCAAATTCTGTGAAATCTTCGACCGTTTTCAATGCCCGTTGCGAACCAAATACTCGTTGAATGTTGACTCCGCGCAGGGCGGGAGTATCAATCCGGTGGCGCACTTCCTGGGGACGAACGTCTCCTGCCTGATGGGTCGCACCGTTGGTGCTGCCGTTTTGATGGCAATCAAAACACGACACCCCTAAACTTGGGTGTTCGGAGCGGCGATCCGCAGTTAGATTGAACTGTTGCTGCGCAAAGGGCGTCAGCAGCAGCCGCAGGCCCTCCAGTTGTTTGGGGTTGAGAATGCCGTTGAAAAGATCGTAATAGTTGCTCGTGGTCACTAGCTGCCCCCGGGACACGTCTCCGAGGTCGGGCCGCGTGGTCAGATAGATTGCGGCGGGAAACTCGGGCAGAAACTGGTCGGGTATGTCGAAGTCCACGTCAAATCGCTGCAAATCTCTTCCGGCCTGCTTCTTCGTTTCTTCAATCGCAAAATGGGGAAAGACCATACCTCCTTCCTCATTCTTCGGATGAGGCAAAGGAAGAAAGCCCGGAGGGAACAACCCCTTGGACCGAATTTCCTCGGGACTCATGGCCGCAAGTTGATCCCAACTCAGGCCAACAGGCAACTTCACCCGCACACCGGCCTGGACCGGTTTCCCACGGCTCATCTTGGCATTTGGATCGGGATGGTCGCTTAGATCGTAACGCTCGTTCAGAACATTCATCTGGCGAGCGCGCACCCCCGGCTTGTCGGCGCTGATCGTCTTAAAGAAGGATGCAAAGTCTTCCTCGGCGACTGGGAACTGATAGCTGGACTTGACTGGCACGGTCACCGTCCCCTTGTCTTGCGCCTTAATGCTCAAAACGATAGTCAGCGACAGCGCAACCGCGGCACCGGCCATTCTGCGGATTTTGGAAGCCATTTTCCTCTCCTTGAGCGGGGAACCACCTCAACGCGAATCCCCGACAACTCGCGGATGCAATTGAGGAGCCAACGCACAGGTTGAGAGCGCGCTCAGCGCAAAGTAGTGGGTTGTTCTTGTGAATCAGCTGTGCCGCCAGCTTCAGCCTGCGTTCGACGATTCTCCCGTCGGTTGGGGAGAGTGAACCAAACCACTTCCACCGCAGCGCAAAACACACAAGTCCAGGGAAGCGTGCCCAACGCCCCGGTAGGCAATGAAGCTGCTCTCCGCGGATTTCATCCTCGAGTACCGCTTGCGCATGGTCTAAACACGGCAGCAAATGGAATGATTTTGACGATATCTCGACAGATGCTGTCCATGGACGGACAGTACTCGGCTCTCCAATCCCAACAGTGATAGGGGCCTCCTTCATACACCGCAGAACTAGGGGTGTTGCGTTCAATTGACTCCACTTGGCTCCGTCGTGCGACTGGAATCGAACTTGCTCTGCTGTGAAAGAACGTTCTGATCACTTGAGTGATACAGCAAACCTTAGAGTGGTGATGGACTAGCGTAGATTTTTGCAGATCGTTAAGGTTTCGACGGCCTTAGACAGAGACAATCGCTGAAGACAATAGCTCGACACTCCAACTCGTAAAGGAGACCCAGCAATGAAAATGACAAAGACAGTTAGACTTGGAAAGATAGCAATCGCAGCCCTCACGAGTCTCCTTCTGACCCTACCTATTCAAGCGGAGATCAAGTCCCGTTCAGGCAATCAGATCGTTGAACAGCCAGCGGATCTTCCGGAGATGGCGAAGATCCCGGGGCAGTCGCTGTTCCTGTGTAAGGCTGCGAATGGGGAAACTTATCTTTACGTTGAACAGCAAAGCGGTGCGCGCCTTGCTGTGTTCGATGTCACGGATCCGGCAAAGATCAAGGCCGCAGCTTCAGTTCCAATTAATGCACCGGGAGCATTCGATTTTGTGGGCTACTTGAACGACCGAACTGAACTGGTCCGCTTCCGCGATAGTGGGCGCCGTGGGGAGCTTGATCTTCGCGAGCCCAAGAGCCCAACACTGAGAATCGCGAGTGCTCTCAGCGAGCCCGGCCATACTGAATCCTTGGGCCAAACGGGCTTGGTGATGATCAACGGACATTACAGATATGTTGCTGGCGTGGCGCATGACTACAATTTGGTAAACGATTAATGAAGAAACCGGCACTACCTATCTGCTGGGCAGCGACGGCCTCACCGTTATCCGTAGACCGCGCGTTGAACAAGATTACAAGATCGAGCAGATTCACGAGGCATGGAACTGAATGCCGGCGAAGGTGGACGCGACTCGGCAACGTTCATCGTCTATGGCGGTGCGCGACTGATTGACGAAGATGTTCTGGGGTCTGCCTTTGATGGCCGGACTAGCGAAGATCCAGGAGAGGCGAATAACGGAGGATATCGCGAGGATGGGGAGTTAGTTCATGAACCGGCGCGGATTTTTGCAACTCATGGGTGCTACCAGTGTTGTGGCATTGACCGCTTCCTGCAATCGAAACAGTTTAGTGATGGGGACTCTGCCGGGTCCGACCGACTTCGCTCGATTCCCGGAAAAAACGGAGATGATCCTGCTCACCGACCGGCCCCCACAGCTGGAAACTCCCATCCACTATTTTCGCCAGGACCTCACGCCGAACGAAGCTTTCTTCGTGCGGTGGCACCTCGAGGGAGTCCCTACCTCTGTGGATCTACGCACGTTTCGGCTGAACGTCAGCGGCCATGTCCGGCATACCTTGCAGCTCAGCATGGACGAACTTCGATCGCGCTTTGACCCAATCTCCATCGTCGCCGTCAACCAATGTTCCGGGAATTCTCGCAGTTTTTTCGAGCCTCGCGTTCCAGGCGGTCAGTGGAAACATGGCGCGGTCGGCAACGCAAAATGGACCGGTGTTCCCCTGAAGTCGATTCTAGATCGCGCCCAAGTGAAGGCAGGCGCCGTGGACGTTTCATTCAATGGGCTTGACGCGCCGCCACTGCCTTCCGTGGCTGACTTCATGAAGGCCCTTTCCATCGACCACGCACGGGATGGCGACGTGATGATTGCCTACGCCATGAATGACCAACCGTTGCCCATGGTCAACGGGTTTCCCCTGCGCCTGGTCGTCCCCGGATGGTATGGAACCTATTGGGTAAAAGCACTCAGCGACATCACTGTACTGCCTCAAGTTTTCAGCAACTTCTGGACCGACAAAGCGTATCGCATTCCCACCGCTCCCAATGGCACCGAATCTCCAAAGGAGTTGGCCAAAGACACAATTCCTATTAATCGATTCAACGTGCGCTCCATCTTCGTTCGTCCGGACCCCGACGAAATGTTGCATTCGGGAGCACCGACTGAAGTTGAGGGCGTCGCGTTCGACTCAGGCTATGGGATTCGACGAGTGGAAGTCTCGATAGACGGAGGAGCCGCCTGGGTAGATGCTCGACTGGATCCGGAAATCGGAAAGTATTCGTGGCGGCGCTGGCGCACGTTGTGGACACCGAGAAAGCGGGGTCAGTACCGATTAATGGCTCGCGCAACAAATGCGGTGGGAGATACACAGAGCAAGGAACAGTGGAACCGCAGTGGCTTTATGTGGAATGTAATCCAGCAAGTTGACGTCAAGGTGGGATAACAACGCATGAGCCCAAAACCAAAAAGCTTGGTTCTCTCGCTAGGGCTTGCGGCACTGCTCGCCAGCTGTGGATATCCATCGAGTTCGAAGGAGCAGGAACATGGCATCGCGAACGAAAAAATGGAATCGATGCTTCATTCCAGGTCAGACAGCCCGGTTCATACGATCGTGATGCCGCACGATGAGCCGCTTTTTCCGCCCGGTCCTGGCCGTGATGAATTCGTGACCGCGTGCGTGGTCTGCCATTCACCCCGATACATCACGATGCAGCCGCGATTTTCCCGAGCTACGTGGCTGAGTGAAGCAGAGAAAATGAAAGACGTTTACGGCGCACATATCTCTGATGAGCAGGCGCAGAGAATTACAGACTACCTGGTCTCAATCAACGGAAAGGCCAGTACTGGAAAAGCTCCGAAAGGCACGTATGGCGAATAACGTCAGAAGAGAGCATCAGTCGGCGTCGCGGCTGCCGATACGCCTGCTGGGTTCCGTACTGTTATTGGGCACGCTGCTTGCTTGGTGGGGAACACGCGACCATCGCCGTCTGTTTGGGGAATCTCCGCGCGAACCGTTTGCGGCGGCTGCAAATGTGCCTCTACCGCGAGTCACGCCAGAAGACAGGGCACTGTTGGATCGTGGTTTCCAAATTTCAGAGGGGCAATGCGCGGGTTGCCACGCAATGACCACACGTTCCAGTGGCCCCAGTTATCAGGAAATTGTGACCTTCTATCGGCGCAACTTTTCTACCTCGGCCGGCAATCCGGATTTACGCTCTCGACTAGCCTCGGCCGTGACGCATCCGCAGCCAGGATGGGGCAACTTTGAACCGGGACCTGCGGAGCCCGGGTTGTCGCCTGAGGACCGGACGGCTGCTGCAAGTTGGATATTGAACAGTTTCGATCGAGAGAAGAATGCGCACAAGGGTGCCGGGCAATGACAACGTTCGCACAACATGGAATGGATCAAGATGAGGGGCCAAACGCCCGGAGTTCAGATGCGCTTCCGTCGATTGAATACGATCTGATCCGTGCCCACGTCCTTGCGTCACTCGTCACCTTAGTGATCTCGATCCTATTCGGCATCACGGTGGCCACAAAGTTTACATTTCCAGAATTTCTGGGAGGCCACGCATGGCTTACCTGGGGCAGGCTTCGCTATAACCACACGGAAGGCATATTCTTCGGATGGCTGGGCAATGCGTTCCTGGCGTTCTTTTATTACGCTGTGCCACGGTTGGCAGATCGGCCCGTGTTAAGCCGTAAACTTGGGTGGTTTCTTTTCTGGATCTGGAATTTTGCAGTAGTCCTACCGGGATGGGTGCTGGTTGCTGCCGGCTTCAGCCAGCCTCTGGAGTGGGCAGAGTTTCCGCTCGTGGTAGCCGCTTTCGTCGTCCTTGCCTTCATTCTGATGGTCTTCGAGTTTGTCCTGCCATTTCTCAGAGCCCGGCTCCCAGACCTGTATGTCAGCGCTTGGTACATCATCGGGGGCATTGTCTTTACGATGCTGGCCTACCCGGTCGGGAATCTTGTACCCGAACTCGTTCCCGGTGCGCGGGGCGCAGCCTTCAGCGGACTCTGGATTCACGATGCCGTTGGTCTCTATGTAACGCCTTTTGCCCTTGCCATCGCCTACTACGTCATCCCCGCTACCACTCGCCGCGCGATCTTCAGTCATTTCCTGTCGATGGTGGGCTTCTGGCTGCTCTTCTTTGTTTACCCATTAAATGGCACCCACCACTACGTGTATTCAGCGATCCCAATGGCCGCTCAGAAAGGCGCCATCGTCGCTTCGGCCTATCTCGGAATGGACGTGATTTTAGTCGTCACCAACCTACTGCTTTCTCTGCGGGGAAGTAGTGGGACTGCTTCGAAGGACATACCGCTGCGTTTCGTCTGGTTTGGTGTCGTCGCCTATCTTCTGGTGAGTTTGCAGGGCTCGGTACAAGCATTGATGCCCGTCAATCGCTTCATTCATTTTACGGACTGGGTCATCGGTCACTCACACTTGGCAATGATCGGTTTTGCCAGTTTCATCGCGCTCGGCGGCATCGCCCATTTGTGGCAACGCATCCCTGGAACACGCTATAACGAGCGCCTGATGAATTGGTCGTTCTGGCTTCTAGCCGTGGGCTTGACACTGATGGTCGCCGATCTCACGATTGCGGGCCTGGTCGAGGCGCAGCTTTGGCAGTCGAGCGCACCCTGGATCGATTCGGTCCGTGCAGTCGGAAGTTACTGGCTGGTGCGCACCCTCTCGGGGCTCCCGATTCTCGCGGGCTTTGTACTTTTCTGGACATCTCTGATTACAGGACCAGGGTTTTCACAGGCCAGCACGTCTGCGACCAGCAGTGTGACTTCAGAAAACGTCGTTGCATTCGAGAGTGTCTCGCCGGCTTCAGACGAACTCAGCTCGGCCGGTTGGCTCAGCCACGCACATGTTATCGCCTTCGGCGCCGGCGTAGGCTTCTTCGCGCTCTCATTTCTTGTTCTTGCAATTGTTCCTGGAAAAGAACTGGAAGATGAAATCAAACAGGTGGCCCCAGTCACCATGCCAACGCTCACCGCCTCGGAACAAAGGGGCAGAGTTATCTATGGACGGGAAGGATGCGCCTACTGTCATACGCAGCAAATCCGGTCTCTTGCGGCGGATGTGCGCCGCTTCGGCACGCCGATCGAACCGTGGGAGACCAAGTATGATTACCCGCAGCTCTGGGGTACTCGCCGCATCGGGCCCGATTTGTCACGTGAATTCAACCTTCGTCCCCGCGACTGGCAACTCACTCATCTTTATGATCCCCGGCTGGTCGTGCGCGACTCGGTTATGCCTCCATATCCGTGGCTATTTGATGGCGGTCCCGCTCAGCCCACACAGGAAGGCTTGGACGTACTGGCCTATATCCAATCTCTGGGACGCGCTCGACAGCTTTCCGGTTTTGATCGACAGACGTTAGCGTCAAGCGTATTGCCCGAGACACCAGAAATGGCGATGACGAACGAGCCTTCAGCCAGAGCCACTCCCCCTGGCGTTCCGATCACCATTACGGGAGGATATAGCCGCAGCACACCCGTTCTGCATCCTGCGTCCGATCCGGACGACTTGCAGGAAGAAGTAAGCCGTGGCGCAAAACTTTTCGCTGCGAATTGTGCTTCATGTCATGGGTCCGCCGGAAGGGGCGAGGGCAAAGCGTCCGCGAGCCTATTGCCCAAACCCGCAAACCTGACAGCTGCGCTCTTCTCCGATGAACGATTGAGCAGTGTGCTGTGGAATGGAGTCGCAGGATCCTCCATGCCGCCTTGGCGGCAACTTGCCGCCGAAGATCTGCGCGCTCTTGTTGCCTACGTGCATAGCTTGCACGTTCCAACTGCTGCTGCACCGTCAACGCCAGATGCCAAGACTCTAAACGACGGTCAATCCCTATTTGTAGCCAACTGCGCCAGTTGTCACGGCGGAGGAGGAGCGGGCAACGGACCGGCGGCAGGTGCCCTCGCTCCACCACCCACAAATTTCACACTTAAGAAGCCAACGCAAGAACGAGCGCGGGACGTTTTGGCAAACGGCGTGCCAGGAACGGCAATGCCGCCGTGGCGCAACCAGCTCAGCGCAGACCAGCGGCGCACCCTGGTCGAATTCGTGCGCTCTCTTTATGTTCCACCGCAGGAGAACTCAGGACATTGATCAATCTAATTGTGATCGCAATTTCAGCCATTATGTTCGCTCTGGCTCTGGTGTGGTGGCGATGGCCGGCCTTCCGCGTTCGGATCGAGGCGCCGAAATACACCATGCTCCGCCAGGAACGCCGCTTCGACGAACAAGTGACGGAAAGGAGAACCAGCAGCAAGTTCTTGGTCGACGGCGGGCACGCATAGGCCTAAACAAGTCGGAACGGAGTTATGCTCGCTCGTGCCCCTCCGCAGAGTGGCAAGAATGGGTTGATACCTTGCACCATGCCCCGAGAAATCCTGCGGCCCGTGTCGGGCCTTGGACTGTGAACCAAAAGTGAACGACCTTGAATGCTGTTCACGAAAGTAAGTCAATCCTTTTGAATCATCACTTCGGTGGCTTTGACAACAGCGGTGACCGTATCGCCCTTCCTAAGCTTGAGTTCATCGGCGCTGCGGCGAGTAATGGCGCTTTCGATCAGATTGTCACCCACCCGAACAACCACATGGGCCATGATGTCGCCCAATTGAATTTCTTCGATCTTTCCACGCAATTTGTTTCTGGCTGAGATTGGCATGTGGTCATTATAAACACACATGGAGGCGTCCCATGATCGTCCGAAGGCTACGACTGACAGTCTCTCTGGCGGTCGCATTCACCTGCAGGTCCTGGTTCTCCGCGTTCGTCATCACGTCCTGCTAGCACTCTCGAATCTCCATTGCGGTTGTCGTGTTACTTCCGCCTTGCTCCGTGCTGAGAGGCCCCGTGCGACGGTATTTGGACAGCGGCTGCCAGCCGGTGGTCGCAACGCAGACCGTCTTTTTCGCAAATCGGCAACCGGTGAAAGAACGCCAGCGCAAACACAACGGATTCTGTGCGTGACCGCCGTGGAACTGGAAATGCACAAGGTCGAACCGTCATTGCCGATTGCGATTCGTCAAGCGAAAAACATAAAACACGATTTTAGCGTCAGCGGCGTGTCGGCCCCTCTACGCATCAAGGAGGCAGTCAGTGAGTGATCAGGGCGAAAGCAAGTCCGTTGCAGATCTGCAACACAGAGCAATGCTTCGTTGCAAGGGACACACATGACTAACATAACTCGTAGATCGTTAATATCTCGCACCGCAGTCGGCTTAGCGACAATCGGCTTTTTGAGCAGCACGTCTCACGAAGCGGAGGGCCAGCTAGTATGGACAACTTCAGAGTGGAAACTTGCTGAGTTCCACAAACTGGTGAACGATCCCGCCCGAATCAAGAAGCTCT
>Ga0207665_10003811_pt1 | contig 10075 bp, 13 predicted proteins | sample LARL112metaG_FD_184351 | JGI IMG/M metagenome (GOLD analysis project Ga0207665, IMG submission 184351) | Corn, switchgrass and miscanthus rhizosphere microbial communities from Kellogg Biological Station, Michigan, USA - LAR L11-2 metaG... | ecosystem: Host-associated > Plants > Roots >...
GTACGGCCCGACGGCGAACGCGGCCTGCCGTGCTTTAAAATCACGGTGGCGGCCGGTGTCCTGCTTGCCTTGCGGCTCTCCCAATTCGGCACTCCCGGGGGTCGGTATTTCTTCCCGCCGGGCACGTGAGCGCTTTGGGCACGATTGGCGTCCTGATCAATTAAGCCCGCGCCCGGCGTGCCCAATTCGGTTCGGCCACCAGGCCAGTGGTCTAGACCTCCTGAATGGCTCACGTCCGGGACCCGGGGCTTATCCGCGTCAAGCAGCCCACGAATCCCCGCACGTACTCAGACACCACCCCGCGCCGTGCCCGGCCCCGTCCCGCCACGCGAGCCTGCGCTGCACGCGCCCGCCACCCCAGCCTCCGCTGTACGCCCGCCACCCCCCAGCCTGCGCCGCACGCGCCCGCCACCCCCCAGCCTCCGCCGCGCGCGCCCCCCAGCCCGGCACCCGTCGTGATCATGACTTAGGGTCGAATCTTTTAGCCCCTAAGTCATGATCACGACGGTGAAGCGGGGTGGGTGGGCTGGCGGGGGGGTGCGGCGGCCGGGGGATAAGCGTTACGGCGGGCTGGTGCTTCGAGGGCGCCTTGGGCCGTGCGGGCGGATGACACAACGGACCCCGGGCCAGCCCAGGCCCGCCGTAGCCCCGCCGCCCATGGCACCGGCCCCGCAGAGCAAATGGCACCGGCCCCACGGAGCAAATGGCACCGGCCCCGCAGAGCAAACAGCGTCAGCACAACCAAACTGCCCGCCCCGGGCGTGGTCGGGGCGGGCAGCGTGGATAGAGCTAGTCAGTCAGTACTGCGAGTGTCCGGGGCGGGGGAGTCCGGCGCCGGGCGGGCGTTGCTGGTCGTCGCGGAGCGGACCGGCTTTGGCGCCGGGCGGCCCGCCGGCTCACTGCGCTCGGAGGCGATCGGCGCGCCACGGTGGCTGGGGCTGCGCGGCTGGCTGCCCGGGGCCTCGCTGGGGGCACTGGCGGCGTCGGTGCTAGCCGTGGCCGGGCGGGCGGCGGCCGGAGCGGGCGCGCTGGGGGCGTGCCGGCCCTCGGGCAGCGGGCTCTGCCGGGCCCCGGCCGCGGCCGGGGCCGCCCCGCCGTTGTTGCCGCCGCCGGATACGGCGTTGGCCACCGACCGGGCCACTTCTTCCTCCAGCGAGCCGCGGGCGGCTTCGCCGGCGACCAGGTTGGTGACCACGTCGCGCACTTCGGTCAGCCGGCGGACGGTCTCGGTGTGCCGGGCCACCAGCAGGTTCAGCCGCCGCTCGGCCCCGTCGTGGATGGCCGTGGCCCGGGCGGTCGCCTCGTCCAGCATCTGCTTGGCCTGGGCCTGAGCGGCCGCGACCGCGCTCTCCGACTTCTTCTGCGCATCGCTGATCGTGCGCTCTGCCTGGCTCTGCGCCGAGGTGCGGGTCTTGTCCGCCTCGGCCCGCGCGGTCGCGATCGCGTTCTCGGCCTGCTCCTGAGCCGCGGCCAGCATCCGCTCGGTCTGCTCGCGAGCTTCCGCCTTCAGCCGGTCGATCTCCTGCTTGGCCTCGTTGCGCTGCTTGGTGATGTCCTCGAGCGCGCGGGACTTCTGCGCCTTGGCCTCGTCGTCGGCCAGCTTCAGGATCTGCGCCATCCGCTCGCTGATGTCTTGATGGACGGGCTTGTCTTCCAGTTCCCGCTGCCGGGAGGCCGCCACCTCCGTCCGCATCCGCTCCACCTCGTCGAGAGAGCGGGACAGCCGCTCCTCGAGATCGCGGGTCTGGCTGCGGGACCGGGCTACGAATTCATTGACCTGACGGCGACTGTAGCCGCGCATCTGTACTTCGAAGGCGTCTTCTGAGTCGAGGTCAGGGATAAGGTCGCTGTGCTGCTCAGTCATGTGTTCACCCGTCAGGTGGCTCAGGCCAGGCTACCGCCCGGCCGGCGGCGGCGCGGGCGGGCTCACCTGTGTGGGAGCGGGTTGGATGCAGGAAGATCTTGGTACAGCAGTACGGACGGGCAAGACTCTCGTCCGTAAGCCCCTCGCGCGCAACCGAAACGAACGAGTATCCCGTTTTGCCCCGATTGTTTCGGACTCCCAGACAACCGGAGACTACACCCGGAGGTGGTGATGAGCAGCTGGATCGGGTCGGTGGGCGGCCACGTTCCGCAGGTCCATCCGGAGGCCTGGATCGCCCCCGGGGCCGTCGTGGTCGGCCGGGTCACGCTGGGCCGGGCGGCCAATATCTGGTACGGCTCGGTGCTGCGCGCGGATGACGATGAGATCGTGGTCGGCGCCGAGTGCAACATTCAGGACCTCTGCTGCCTGCACGTGGATGAGGGCGAGCCGGCCGTGCTCGGGGACCGGGTCAGTGTGGGGCATCACGCCACGGTGCACGGCGCGCACGTGGGCGAGGATGCGCTGATCGGCATCGGGGCCGTGGTGCTCGGCCGGGCCCGGATCGGTGCGGGCACCCTGGTCGCGGCGGGCACAGTAATCCGGCCCGGCCAGCAGGTCCCGGCCGGGGTGCTGGTGGCTGGGGTGCCAGGGCGGGTCGTCCGCGAGCTGACCGACGCGGACCGGGCCACATTCGCAGATACCCCGGCCCAGTATGTGGCCCGGGCCGCCGGGCACCGCGCGGCGAGCTGGCGGGATGGGCCGGGCCACCCCGGGTGAAACGCCACTGGCCGGCGCTCCGGCAGTCACCCCGGGATTCGGCAGCCGTTGCTTCGGTAGTCACCCAGTATTCATCGGCCGGTGCTTCAGTGGTCACTGAGGCTTCCTCAGCCGCGTGAGTCCTTTACCGTATCGACAGGCACAGTGGCGTCAGCTTCTTTGAATCGTTACTGGGGTAGTGGGTAAAATCCCACTTGAGGGTGGTCCAGAAATGACCCTGTTGGGTCATGCGGGGGCATAGGGCCGCGTCGTAGCCTTGCGATAAGGCTTCCGCGAATCCGCTTGGCAATGGAGGTGGGCGCGGTGCGCGAGCATCTCGATCTTCGCGTCCCCGATAGGGTCGCGCTCGATGAGATCGAGCTGTACGCGGAGGTCCTCAGCGCGGTTGCAGTGTGTGATCGCCCGCTTACCTCCCAGGAGCTGGACGAGGTTCTCGGTGTCGGCGCGGGCAGCGGCGCCGCCCGGCCCGGCGACTGACCGCCGCGCCGCCCATGCCGTCCATGCCGCTCAGCTGCCAGCATCCTGCGGCGGATGGCGGTACATGACGTCGGTGTGCCAGTGGCTGAAGCCCAGTGACTCATACAGCCGGATAGCCGGCGTGTTCGACTCGTCCACGTACAGCATGACGTCCTGCAGCCCGCGCGAGCGCAGGTAGCGCAGCCCTTCCAGGGTGAGCGCGCGGCCCAGCCCGGAGCCGCGCTCCGCTGGGTCCACCCCGACCACGTAGACCTCGCCGATCGCCTCGTGCCCGGGCGCGGGCCCGCCGGGATTCGCGCCGTGGATCTTGGTCCAGTGAAAGCCGGCCAGCTTGCCCGGCCGCTCGGCCAGGAAGAAGCCGGCCGGGTCGAACCAGGGTTCCCGCTCCCGCAGGGACAGGTCCTCCAGGGTCCAGGCGCCCTGCTCCGGGTGGTGGGCGAACGCCCGGCGGTTGAGGTCCGTCCAGGCGGCCTCGTCCTGGCCGACCGAGAACGTCCGTACCGTGATCCCGTCCGGGAACCGCGGGGTGTCCAGTGGCGCCTGCAGGGACCTGCGCATCGTCCACAGGGCACGGATCCGCTCGAAGCCGGCCCGGCCGGCCAGCGCGCCGGCGCCGGGCAGGTCGCCGTGCGCCCACAGCCGCAGCGGCCGCGTCCCGGCCTCGGCCAGCACCGCGTTGGTCAGCGCCAGGCCAAGGCCGCGGCGCCGGTGCGCCGGGTGGATGACCAGTTCCCCGCTCGGTCCCTCGGCCGGGTCGGCCGGGTCCAGGTGGGCGTAACCGGCGAGCTCGCCGTGGCGGGTCAGCAGCAGGTTGCGGGCCTGCGGGTCGCCCCCGTAGCGCAGGTGCAGCAGCACGTGCTCGGACAGCGGGCTCACCGAGTCCTGGTCGGTGGCCGCGCTGACCAGCACGAGCACCTGGGCCGCGGCGGGCTCGGGCAGCGGCCCGGTCACCTCGATGGATATCGCGTCATCACCGGTCGGCTGCTGCGGCACTGGCCTTCCTCTGCCTGCCGGAATCTGGTTCATGATCGTTCAAGGGCGCCGGGTCAGCCTCGCTGGCCGGCCTGGCGCCGACCCGGGCCGGGCGGTGGGCCCGGGCCTCGTCGGAGCCCTTGGCCGGCACGAACCGGTAGCCGACGTTGCGCACCGTGCCGATCAGCGCTTCGTACTCGGTACCGAGCTTGGCCCGGAGCCGGCGTACGTGCACATCGACCGTCCGGGTCCCGCCGAAGTAGTCATATCCCCAGACCTCCTGGAGCAGGTGCGCCCGGGTGAACACCCGGCCCGGATGCTGGGCCAGGAACTTCAGCAGCTCGAATTCCTTGAACGTCAGGTCCAGGGCGCGAGACCGCAACCGGGCGGTATAGGTGGCCTCGTCGATGGCCAGATCGCCCGAGCGGATCTCGCCCGGCGTGGCCGGGGCGGCGGCCGCCCGGCGCCCGATGGCCAGCCGGAGCCGGGCCTCCACCTCGGCCGGGCCGGCGCCGTGCAGGATCACGTCGTCGGCACCCCAGTCGGCGGTCACCGCGGCCAGCCCGCCCTCGGTCAGGATGGCCAGCAGCGGCGTATCCAGGCTGGCCGCGCGGAGCAGCAGGCACAGGTTCCTGGCCTGGGCCAGGTCGCGCCGCGCGTCGACCAGGATGGCGTCCGCGGGTGGCGCGTCCCCGGGCGGCGGGACTTCGGCCGGGCCGACGCGCACCGGGTGCAGCAGCAGGCCCAGGGCGGGCAGGATCTCGGCGGCGGGCTCCAGGGTGCTGGTGAGCAGCAGCAGGTCACTCACGTGCTGCCACCTCCACCCTGTGGTCTCCTGCGGGAGAAACTACCCATGAACACGCACAAGGACCCGCCGGCGGCGCTGCCCGGATCCGGTGTGAGCGAGAATAGCGGACATGGCCACAGTGACGTTGCGCTACTGGGCTGCGGCGAAGCAGGCCGCGGGAGTTGCCGAGGAAACCCTCAGCGCGGACACCCTCGGCGGCGCGCTCGCGGCCGCATTGCGCGCCCGCGAGCAGGCGGCGGCCAGCGGCCAGGCGGACCGCCAGGCGGCGCTCCGCTCCGTGCTGGCCCGGTCCTCGTTCCTGGTGGACGGCAACCCGGTCGGCGCACGGGCACCCGAGGCCGTGCTGCTCGAAGATGCGGCCGTGGTCGAGGTGCTGCCCCCGTTCGCCGGCGGCTGACCTTCGTGCCCATATCCCAGCTAACCAAGGCCAGCGCGGCCGACTCGGTTCCCCGGCGAGTACCCGGGGGTTTCGGTAGCGTGAGGCCCAATGCGGAAAATACTAATTGCCCTTTTTATCATGATAATTGTGCTGGTGGTCGCGGACCGTATCGCGCTGCTCCTCGCTGAGCGCAAGATAAGTGACCGGGTGGCGAGTGCGTACGACCTGCCCGCCAGGCCGGGGGTGAGTATCGCGGGCTTTCCCTTCCTGACCCAGGTGGTGGCCGGGAAATACCACTCGGTGGATATCAGGGTGCGCAGCGTCACCGCGGACGGCGTGCCGGTGACCGGGCTGGACGCCCGGCTGACCGGGGTCCGGGCTTCCATCGCCCAGCTGCTGGGCCGCAGCCCCGAGCCAGTGACCGCGCAGCACGCGTCGGCCACCGCGACCGTGCCGCTGTCGGCGGTCCGCAGCAGGCTGCCCCGCGGCATCACGCTGCGCCCGGACGGCGCTGCGCTGCGGGTCGGCGGCACCGCCCACTACTTCGGCCTGGACCTGCCGGTGTCGGCCATGGTCCGGCCGGCCGCCAGCCCGTCCGGGATCATCCTGGTCCCCCGGCAGGTGCACGTGGGCAAGGTGGTCAGCGTGCCGGCCGCCACCCTTGCCGGGCGGCTGCGCGTTGCCGTCCCGCTGGGCACACTGCCGTTGCACCTGAAGGTCACCTCGGTCAGGGTGGAACCAGCAGGCCTGCGCATCTCCGCGGCCGGGCAGGACGTGCACTTCGCCGCCGCCGGCTGATCCGCCGGGCCGGCAGGCGCAGATACTTGAGCAATGCGAACTTTTGCCCGCAAGACGGTGAACCGGCAGGCCAGGCCGGCCGTTAGGGAAAGATGTGACACACCACCGCGGGACCCAGGGGCAGGAGCCCAAGGGACGGGTCTCCGACGAGGCACTGGTCCGCGCGCTCTACGACGAGCACGCTGCGCCGCTGCTGCGCTACGCGCTTCGGCTGACCAGCGGCGACCGGCAGCGGGCAGAGGATATCGTTCAGGAGACGCTGCTCCGGGCCTGGCTGCATCCCGAGGCTATCGCCGAGCGCCCGGCGCGCCCGTGGCTGTTCGCGGTGGCGAGAAATCTCGCGGTGGACTCGCACCGGGCGCGTAACGCCCGGCCGCGGGAGGTCGGCGAAGCAGCGCTCGAACTGGTACCTGTGGCCGACGAGGCGGATCGAGTGCTCGAATCGTGGGCGGTGGCCGACGCCCTGCGCGACCTGCGGCCAGAACACCGCCAGGTGCTCGTGCAGACGTACTACCTCGGCCGGTCGGTGGCGGAGGCCGCCGCGGAACTCGGTATCCCCGGCGGCACGGTTAAATCACGGACGTTCTACGCGCTCAAAGCGCTCAAACTGGCGCTGGAGGAACGGGGGCTCGCGCCATGACCGGCCCAGCAGACTGCCGCGACATCCGGCACGCGCTCGGTGTCTACGTACTCGGCGCCATTGACCCGGCCGAGCGCGCCGTGGTGGACGCCCACCTGAGCAGCTGCCCGGAGTGCCGCGAGGAACTGGCCGGGCTGGCCGGCCTGCCCGCCCTGCTGCGCCGGGTCCCGATCGGCGAGGCCCAGCAGCTGACCGACGGCACTGACGACGCGCCGCACGACGAGAAGCCCAGCGAGCTCATGCTGCCCTCGCTGCTGTCGCGCACGGCCCACATCCGGCGCACCCGCCGCTGGCGCGGTCTCGCCGCGGCGGCCGCGATAGTGCTGGCCGCGGGCACCGCCGGGGCGATCGGCTACAGCGCCATGCACCAGGCCGGCCCGGAGACCAGCAGCGTGGCCAGCGGCGAGCCGGCCGGGCACTTCACCACGGCATCCGCGAGCAATCCGCAGACTCATGTCTCGGCCACCATCAGGTACACCGCCGAGGACTGGGGCACCGCGGTGAAGACCCTGGTCAAGGGGGTTCCCGCGGGCACTCGGTGCCAGCTCGAGATCACCAACTCCAGCGGGCAGACCAGCGTCGTCGGTGGCTGGCAGACCACCTACGACGAGGGCAGCACCTGGTACCCAGGCGGCTCCTCGGTCGCACTGGACAGCGTGCACAGTTTCCAGGTCACCTCGCACGGCAAGGTCCTGGTCACCGTCCCGGTGCGCTAAGGCGCATCCCGTGGATCACGCCTTGGCGTGTCCCCTCCAGCTGGCCGGCCGGAGTAGCGGGAATGCGCCGGGGCGGCCGCACGCTGTAATCCGCGTGATCGGCGGACTCATCGCATGCCTGGCTGTGCTGGCCGCCGCCGCGGCGTTCGGGCTGGCCCGGCGTTACCGTGACGGCAGGCTGACCGGGCCACGGCGGCACCCGGGCCGGGCCGGCCGGCCGGCCGGCGGCTCCCGGGTCACCCCGGGCCAGCTGGGCCAGCCGCTGGGCAGCCGCGCCACCCTGCTGCAGTTCTCCTCCGAGTTCTGCGCGCCGTGCCGGGCCACCCGGCAGGTGCTGGACGAGGTGGCCTCGGGCGCCGACGGGGTCAGCCACGTGGAAGTGGACGCCGCCGAGCGGGTGGACCTGGTGCGGCTGCTGGATGTGCGGCGCACCCCCACCGTGTTCGTGCTCGGCCCGGACGGCCAGGTGGCCCGGCGCGGCACCGGCCTGATGCGCAAAGCCGAAGTGATCTCCGCCCTGGGCGAGGTCCGGTGACCGGCCAAATCCTACTGAACGAGTGGGAAGTGACACCGGGGCCGCCGGCGCATACCATCGGGGACGTGATTCCCCAGGCCAACCCGGATGACCGGGCGGGCGGTGGCTGGTCACGGCCGTTGCTGACCAGGCGGCGCGTCGTGGACTACTGCCACGTCGCCACCGCGCTGTGTCCGGGTGTACCGCGCCAGCTGGCGCGTGCCTGAGCCCCCTCGGCCGGACAGCGTCCCTCGCGCGTGCCCCGGCCCGAGCCTTGCCCGTTCCCGTTAGCGGAGGTACCCCCGTGAAAGTCGATCCCCGGGGTCAGCGCTGCAATGCCGCGCTGTCCGCCGTCGTTCTCGCGGTCGTGCTCATCACCGGGAGCGTTTGGCTGTTCGCGGCCCAGGCGGTGGTGTTCGGCATCGGGGCGGTGTTCGGCCTGCGATACTCGCCGTACGGCTACCTCTACCGGGCGCTGATCCGGCCCCGTCTCGGCCCGCCCGCCGAGCTGGAAGCCGAGGCGCCGCCGCGGTTCGCGCAAGGAGTTGGCCTGGTCTTCGGCATTATCGGGGTGATCGGGTACGCCACGGGGGTCACCCCGCTGGGCATGGCCGCGGCCGCGGCGGCGCTGGCCGCCGCGTTCCTGAACGCCGCGTTCGGCTTCTGCCTGGGGTGCGAGATGTACGTGCTTATCAAACGAGTCTGGCCCGGCCGCCGCGGGATGGCCGCGCCAGAATCCGACAAGGAGGTTGCTGCATGAGCCGTTCTGACGTCCTGGTGGACGCAGACTGGGTTGACGCCCACAAGAATGACCCCGGTGTGGTCGTCGTCGAGGTGGATGAGGACACCGCCGCCTACGACGCCGGGCACATCGCGGGTGCGATCAAGCTCGACTGGAAAAAGGACCTGCAGGACCCGGTGCGCCGGGACTTCGTGGACCGGGCCGGTTTCGAGGCGCTGCTCTCGGAGCGCGGGATTTCCAACGATGACACCGTGATCCTGTACGGCGGGAACAACAACTGGTTCGCGGCCTATGCCTACTGGTACTTCCGGCTGTACGGGCACCAGAACGTGAAGCTGCTCGACGGCGGGCGCAAGAAGTGGGAGCTGGACTCCCGCGAGCTGGTCAAGGATGTCCCGGACCGGCCGCGCACTTCTTACCACGCCACCGACCAGGACATCGCGATCCGGGCGTTCCGCGACGAGGTGGTGGCCGCGATCGGCAAGCTCAACCTGGTCGACGTGCGGTCCCCCGACGAGTTCGCCGGCCGCCTGCTGGCCCCCGCCCACCTGCCGCAGGAGCAGGCTCAGCGCGGCGGGCACATCCCGACCGCGAAGAACGTGCCCTGGTCCAAGGCGGCCAATGACGATGGCACGTTCAAGTCCGACGACGAGCTGCGCACCCTGTACGGCGACCAGGCCGGGCTGGACTTCGGCCGGGACACCATCGCCTACTGCCGGATCGGCGAGCGGTCCGCGCACACCTGGTTCGTCCTGCACGAGCTGCTCGACCAGCCGAACGTGAAGAACTACGACGGCTCCTGGACCGAGTACGGCTCCCTGGTCGGCGTCCCCATCGAACTGGGGGACGGCCAGTGACCAGCGACGGATGCGGCGCCCCTGCGGGCGGTGCGGCCCTGCCGGCCGACGCGGGCAACCAGGCGGTCGTGCAGGGCCAGGTGACCCGGGACGGGACCGCGGTGCGGACCGGTTACGCCCGGCTGCTCAACGACGGCGGCGAGTTCGTCGCCGAGGTGCCACTCGGCGCGGACGGCGGATTCCGCTTCTTCGCCGCGCCCGGCACCTGGACCGTCCGCGTGCTGGCCCCGGGCGGGGTCAGCGTGGACCGGTCGGTGACCGCGGACTTTGGCCAGGTCAGCGACGTAGCGGTCGCAGTCTGAGGTTAAGTTACGCAGGGTAGCTGAGGGCGGGTGACGGCGTCACCCGCCCTCAGCTGTGCGGGTGGAGCCAGGCGTGTTTCGCGGCCAGTCCCCGTCTTGTTCATCCGCCCGTCAGATTTCTCTCGCCTAATCGTTCACCTGCCCGTCACCTTGGCTCCCTATCAATGGGTGAGCCAGGCGGGGCGATGGCAGCCTGGCGCGCGATCACCGTCAGCGACCAGGACGGCCT
>Ga0207665_10003813_pt1 | contig 10074 bp, 8 predicted proteins | sample LARL112metaG_FD_184351 | JGI IMG/M metagenome (GOLD analysis project Ga0207665, IMG submission 184351) | Corn, switchgrass and miscanthus rhizosphere microbial communities from Kellogg Biological Station, Michigan, USA - LAR L11-2 metaG... | ecosystem: Host-associated > Plants > Roots >...
ACGACCGGGGTGATCCGCTGCGCCTCGCGGAACTGGTCCTCGTTGACGTTGGACACCCCGATGTGCCGGATCTTGCCTTCGGCCTTGAGCTCGGCCAGCGTGCCGATCGAGTCGGCCAGCGGCACCCGGGGGTCGGGCCGGTGGAACTGGTACAGCGGGATCTGCTCCAGCTTCAGCCGCCGCAGGCTGCCCTCGCACGCCTCGCGCAGGTGCTCTGGGCGCCCGTCGGCCGGCCACTGGCCCGGGCCGGGCCGGATCAGGCCGCCCTTGGTCGCAATGACCAGCTCATCCGGGTAGGGGTGCAGGGTCTCCGCGATCAGGATCTCGCTGACGTCGGGGCCGTACGAGTCAGCGGTGTCGATGAAATTAACCTCCAGCTCAACCGCCCGGCGCAGGGCTGCCTTGGCCTGCTCGCGGTCCGGCGGCTCGCCCCAGATGCCCGGGCCGGTGATCCGCATCGCACCGAAGCCCATCCGGTTGACGGTCAGGTCACCACCGACGTCGATGGTGCCAGCCGCCGCGGCTGTCGGTTGACTCGTCATGGGAAACCTCCTCAGGTCTCCCATAAGCCTTTCAGTTGCGCGCGGGCGGGCTGCGCCGGGGTCAGGTGTGACCGGCCCGCTCGCCCTTAACTACGTAGTGTGAATATACAATCATCAAGCGTAACTGGATTCCCGGCTGGTTCTGAGTGGACACCGGCCCGGCCGCCTTGGTCCGCGGCGGCCGGCTGCGCCTCGGCCAGCTGCTGAGCAGCCTGCTGTCCAGCGCAATCACGTTCACCCGGAGAGCGGCCAGGCCGGCTGCGCCGGACCCGACGCTGCAGCGGCTGCCGGTGCTGCTGATGCGCGCTAGCCGCGGGCCAGCTGTTCGAGCCGTTCGTGCAGGTGCGGCACGTACTGCTCCTCCTCGGGCTTCATCAGCACACTGCGCAGGATGCGGGCGCCGGGGGCGTCGGCGGTGACCGCGGGGTGACGGGCCTGGAAGGCGTCCGCGTCCGCCCGCAGCGTGCTGACGAAGACCGGGTCGGGCTGGGTCATGCCCGCGCGCAGGATCGCTTCGGAAGCCGCGTCGATGCGGGACAGCGCGCGGGGCTCGGTGACCGGGAAGTAGCTGACGATGTCCAGTTCCGGTGGCTGGTACAGGTCGAGGCGGGCCGATTCGGCAATCAGCGCCGACCAGTCCAGCGCGGCCCGCCGCCCGGCCGCGAGTACCTGGCCCAGCCCGTCCGGAGTGGGCGGCAGCAGCCGGAAGGTGAGCCACAGCGCGGCGGCGGCCGCGCCCGCCCGGGAGCACTCCAGGCTGATCTCCCCGAGATGCAGGTCCGCGGAGGTGAAGTAGGTGTACGGGGAGTCATGCAGGTAGAAGCGGCCCACCTCCGGGTCGCGGAACAGCACGGCGCCGCACCCGTACGGCTGGAGCCCGTGCTTGTGCGGGTCGACCACGACCGAGTCGCACTCGGCGATGGCCCGCCACGGCCCGGGCGGCAGGCCGGCCCGGCCGTCCGCCCCGGCCAGCAGGGTGAAGAACCCGCCGTAGGCCGCGTCCACGTGCAGCCGCACGTCATGCCGGGCCCGCAGGGCTAGCGCCTGGTCGATGGGGTCTATCGCGCCGAGCCCGGTGGTGCCCGCGGTGAGCACCACGGTGCCGACCCGGCCAGAGCGCAGCAGGTCCTCCAGCGCGCCGAGGTCGATGCGGCCGCGGGCGTCGGCCGGCACCGCGTGCCCCTCGATGCCCAGCACCCGGCACATCCGGCTGTGCGTGTAGTGCGCGTCCGCGCTGTAGGCCACGCCCCGGTTAGGGTGCAGTTCCCGGGCCACGAACAGCGCCTCCAGGTTGGCGATGGTGCCGCTGGTGGTGAGGTGGCCGAGGTGGCTGGGCAGGCCGAACATCGCCGCGAGCTGGCTGGTCACCTCGCGTTCCATCCGCGCGGTGGCCGGCCCGCCATCCAGCGCGTGATTGTTCGGGTTGATCAGCATCGCGGCCAGGTAGCCGGCCACCGCGGCCGGGTGCGGCGGCTTGAGCATCTGCCCGGCGTAGCGCGGGTGGAAGAACGGGTAGTTGTCGGCCAGCCGCCCGGTCAGCTCGGCGAACGCCGCACCGAACTGCTCGTCGCTGACCTGCAGCGACGGGTGCTCCGGAACCGGGCCGAACCCGGCCGCCCAGTCCTGGTGCCAGCGCTGCGCCTCGGCCAGCCAGCGAGCTAGGTCCACGCCCTCCTCCTCAGGTGATCAAGAAGCTGGGACCCGTCCGGCCCATCGAACCAGCGGGCGTGGCCAATGAGGTATCCGTCATAGGCGAGATCCGCATTGGCCGGGGAGGTCACCACGTCAGCGAAATACTCCACCTCCGACAGCGCGTACTCCACGTGAACCACCGGGAAGACCACGGGCAGCGCGGCCACCTCGGCCCGGCTGAGCGGGCGGACCTGCTGGTAGCCGTCGAGCAGCGCGTCGATCGCGGCCAGGTCGGCGGTGGCCCGCCCGGACTCGGTGAGGTCCAGCCAGCCAACCGTGCTGCGCTCCAGCGCGTTGGCCAGGTCGTGCACGGCGTAGCCGCGGTTGGCCAGCCCGAAGTCGAAGACCCCGGCCACCCCGGCGTCCGCCGCGGCGGAGGTCCAGGTCAGGTTGGACGGGTGCCAGTCGCCGTGGGCCCACTGGCGGTCCAGCGCGGCGAGCCGGGGCGCGGCCCGCTGGATAGCGGGCAGCACATACCGGGTGATGTCCTCCGGCCAGTCCCGGCGGGCCAGGTAGCCGGCCAGTCCCGGGCGCTGGCCGAGCAGCCGGGCGGCCGCGGCCAGCGGGTCGGGCGCGGTGACGATGTCGCAGCCGCTGGTCAGCACGGCGGGCGGGCGGGCCGGCCGCCGGAAGCTGGCCGCCGCGAGGTGCAGCCGGGCCAGCGCGGCCCCGGCCGCCCGGGCGTGGCCCAGGCTGGCGAACGGCGTCCAGGACAGTGCGTCGCGGTATGCGTCGACCCCGGGCGCGGCCGCGTGCACCTCGTACACCCAGTCGCCGCGCCGGGTCGCGGTGCCGCCTTCGCGGGTGCGCAGCACCGCGGGGGCGGGGATGCCGCGGGCCCGCAGGTGCTCGATGAACGCGTGCTCGGCAGCCAGCTGTCCGGGGGTGCGCACCCGTACGTCGTGCCGTTTCACGAACACGGTGCCACCCGTCCAGTCGACCAGCGCCGCGGCGGACATCGGCCGCGGGCTGTGCCAGGTGATCACGTCGCCGACCGGCCCGGGTGGCCGGTACCCGGCGAGTACCTCGTGCACTTCCCCGCTGGTCAGCGGGTGCCAGTCCGGGTCGACCAGTTCCTTGCCCATGCCGTGCACCAGGCCCGCCGGGCTGGGCTGGCCGAGCACGCCGCTCACCGGGCGCTGCCCGGCGGCAGGGTGGCCGGGTACACCCTCGGGCGTGGCCCAAGAGCCAGGCTGATAGCCGTGGTCACGGCATCCTCCCTACGCCGGCATTACCCGGTCAGGTTCAGACGGTCGGTGACGCGCGGCCGGCCTGGCCAGTCACCCTCTCAGCCCGGTTGGCCCGAGCTCCCGTGTTTGTCCGCTCGATGCTACCCGAGGCCACCGCTGGTTACCCCGGGCCGACGCTGGTTACCTGAGGCCGTCGCCGTGCTCGAGGATCTCCGCGGCGCCCCTGACCACGCAGCGCAGCGGGTCGTCGACCACCAGCACCGGGATGCCGGTGGCCGCCTCGATCCGGCTGGCCAGGCCGGGCAGCAGCGCGCCGCCCCCGGCCAGCCTGATCTTCCCCCGCACCACGTCCTCGGCCAGGTTCGGCGGGATGTCGGACAGCATCTCCTCCACGCCGTCCACGATGGCCGTGACGATGTGCTGCAGCGCGGCCGCCACCAGCCGTCCTGGCACGTGCTCGACCCGGGGGGTGCGGCGGGCGGCGTCCACGCCCACCGTCTCCATCCACCCGTTGGCGTCGTCGGCCAGGCCCAGCGTGGTCTTGAGCGTGCGGGCCGCGTTGCGCCCCAGGAGCAGGCCGAGTTCGGCCTTGACGGTATGCATGATCGCGTCGTCCATGGCGTTGCCGCCGAGCCGCAGCGACTGGGCCCGGACAACCTGGCCGCCGGCCACCACCGCGGCCTCGGTGGTGCCGCCGCCGATGTCCACGATGAAAACGCCGGCCCCTTCGGTGAGGTTCAGGCCCGCGCCCGCGGCCGCGGCCACGGGCTCGTCCACCATGTGCACGGTGCACCGCGGCCGGACCGCGCCCAGCGCGGCGGCCAGCGAGCGGCGTTCCACGTAGGTGGCACCGCCGGGCACGCAGACCACCGCGGTCGTGCGCAGCAGCCCGCGGCGCAGCTTGGCCCGGCGCAGGAACGCCTGCAGCATGGCCGAGGACGCTTCCAGGTCGGCGACGACCCCGTTGCGCAGCGGGTGGATCACCTGGACGTCCTGCGGCTCCTTGCCCGCCAGTGCGTCCGCGGCCAGGCCGACCGCGGCCACCTGGCCGGTCGCCCGGTCCAGGGCGATGGCCGATGGCTCGTCGATGACCAGGCCGCGCCCGGCGATGCTGACCAGGGTATTGACCGTGCCCAGGTCGATTGCTACGCCTGACCGCAACCGCATGGCACTGCCCCCTGCCCGGAAAATCGTCAGCTATCCCCCAGTATTGTGTCTTCCCGGCGGGCCGGGCGTGACCAGGAGTCAGCCGTTGCAGGGTAATCGTCTCAGTCGTGCCGGAAACCCCAGTTAAGGATCTTCGTCGCATCGCTGAACGCGGTGGTGCTGCTGGTGGCGCTGTGCAGCACTACTCCGATGAGCTGGATCTTGCCCCGCTGTGCCTCGAACAGCAGGCAGTACCCGGCGGCCCGGGTCGATCCGGTCTTGATCCCGAGCGTGCCCGGGTACTGGCGGAGCAGCAGGTTGGTGTTCTTCCAGAAGTAGCGGTGATGCCGCGGGCTGGCCGCCAGCTGGTAGCTGCGCTGGTCCACGACGGACCGGAAGGCCGGGTACTTCATCGCGGCCCGGCCCAGCGCGATCAGGTCCGCTGGCGTGGAGTAACTGGCGTTCTCGGTGGGCCAGGGCAGCCCGTCGTAGTTCGCGAAATGGGTATGCGCCAGGTGCAGCGTGGCCGCCTCGGCGTTCATCTTGGCCACGAACGCCTTGCGGGTGGACGCATAGGCCGTGGCGAGCGCGTAGGCGGCATCGCAGCCGGAGGGCAGCATCAGGGCTTCCAGTAGTTCCCGGGTGGTGAGCCGGTCACCGGGGTGCAGCCCGGCGCTGCTCGCGCCGTACTTGCGCACGTAGGGCACGACCGCCGCGGGCACCTTGACCTTCCGGGTCAGGTCGTGCGCCTGGATGACCACCAGCGCGGTCATCACCTTGGTGATGCTGCCCATCGCCCGCTCGGCGTTCAGCCTCCGGCCCCACAGCAGCTTCCCGGTGCCGGCGTCCACGACCGCGGCGCCCCTGGCCTGCACGCCGCCCGGGTAGTTGGCCGCGGCCCGGGCGGCCGGTGCGCTGTGCGCCGGTGGTGCGGTGCGTGCGCGGGCGGCCTGGGCGGCTTGCGGGGCTTGGGCGGCTTGCGCGGCTTGGGCGGTGGGTGCGGCCTGGGAGCTGGCTGCGGCCTGGGCGGCGGGAGCGGCCTGGGCGAGGACCAGCCCGCTGGCCAGGCAGATGACGCTCAGCCGAGCTGGCACGCGCATTGGGCGCTCTCCCGTCAGGTTATGGGTAACCACCCGCAGCCTGACAGCAACCTCATGCCTGGGCAAGTCCCTCGTGGCGGCCGCTCCTTCGCGGCGGCCGCGCTGGGCCGCTGCCCGGATGTCACGACCCGCCCGGCGCGACCGTCCGGGCTACCTGGCCTGTCCCGCCAGCCGGGTCCGGTACGCCGCGACGTTGGTGCGGTTGGCGCACGCGGTACTGCAGAACCGGCGGGACCGGTTCTTGGACAGGTCGACGTGCACGTTGCGGCAGTCCGCCGCCGCGCACAGCCGCAGCCGGTCCAGCTGCCGGGTACGGATCACATCGGTGAACGCCATCGCGGCCTCCACCGCCATCCGGTCGGCCAGCGGGGCATCGGGCGGCGTGGCGTGCAGGTGGTAGTCCCAGCTGTCGTGCTTGACCAGCTGCGGCAGCGCGCTCGACTCCCGGAGCAGGGTGTTCACCAGGGCTGCGGCGTCGTCTTCGGGCATCTCCCAGAGCCGTTCCAGCCGGGGCCGCAGCCGCCGGACAGCGTCCAGTTCCGCCTGGTCGTGGGCGCGGGTACCGGTCCACTGCTGGGCGGCGACGAGCCGGTCCAGCGCGGCCAGGTCGGGGAGCAGCTCAGCGTCGCCCCGGCCGGTGTTGACCAGGGCGGCCGCCGCGGCCAGGGCCACCTCGGTGTCATGGGCAAAAAGCACCTTGACTCCTTTCGCGCCGGGCGGCTAGTGTCACAACCGTAATTCACTTTTACCACTTACAGGCGCCCAGCGCCATCCCGGAGTTCCGACGTGACCATGGCCCCCTCCCGCCCGACCCGCCCCCACCTGGGCGGGGCCGGCCTCTCGCTCGCCGTGCTGTCCGCGGCTACCTTCGGGACGTCGGGCACGTTCGCCGCGTCGCTGATCGGCGCGGGCTGGAGCCCGGCCGCCGCGGTGTGCACGCGGATCGCGGTGGCCGCGCTGATCCTGACCGTGCCCGCGCTCGTTCAGCTGCGCGGCCGGTGGGCTGGGCTGCGCCGCGATGCGGCCGGGGTGGCCGCCTACGGCCTGATCGCGGTGGCGGGCTGCCAGCTGTTCTATTTCAATGCCGTCGCGCGGATGCCGGTCGGCGTGGCCCTGCTGCTGGAATACCTGGGCGCGGTGCTGGTGGTCGGCTGGCTGTGGGTCAGGCACGGGCAGCGGCCCCGGCGGCTCACCGTGACCGGCGCGGCCACCGCGGTCGCCGGGCTGGTCCTGGTGCTGGACCTGACCGGGTCGGCCCGGATCAACCTGGCCGGCCTGGTCTGGGGCCTGCTGGCCGCGGTGGGCCTGGCCATCTACTTCCTGCTGTCCGCGGGCCTCGGTTCGGCGCGGAACGGGCGGCCGGGCGCGGAGGATCCCGGCCGGGCGGCACCGGGCGCATCGGCACCGGGCGCAGAGGCGCTGCCGCCGATCGTCATGGCCTGGGCCGGCATGTGCGTGGGCGCGGTCACCCTGGGGGTACTCGGCTGGATCGGGCTGCTGCCCATGACCGCCACCACCCGCCAGGTGGACTTCCTCGGCCACCGCGTCAGCTGGCTCGTCCCCGTGCTCGGGCTGTCACTGATCGCCGCCGTGGTCTCCTACGTCGCCGGGATCGGCGCCGCCCGCCGCCTCGGCGCCAAGCTGGCCTCATTCATCGGCATGTCCGAGGTGCTGTTCGCGATCTTGTTCGCCTGGCTGCTGCTCGGCCAGCTGCCCACCGTCCTCCAGTTCCTCGGCGGCGCGTTCATCCTGGCCGGTGTCGCCCTGGTCCGGCTCGACGAGCTGCACGGGCCCGGTGATGTCGTCCAGGAAGGCGAGCGCCGCCGCCGCCGACGCCCGGCGCCAGGCGAGCAGCGTCCGGTCAAAGCCCTGGCTGGCGGGCCGTTCGGACTTGATAGCCGCGGCGATGGGCTCGAGGACGGTCTTCTGACGGCTGAGCAGATCGGCGGGGTCCCGTCCGGCGCGGTCCAGCAGGGCGAGCTTTAGCAGCAGTTGCGAGCGCACGTCCCGGACGTGCTGCACCGGCGTGTTCAGCCAGCGCGCCGTGGCCTGGCGGCCGGGCGGGGTCACCGTGTACAGGGTTCGCTGCGGGCCGCGCCCGCTCTCCACCGCGGCCGCGGTGAGCAGCCCGGCGTCCAGCAGGCGGCCGATCGACCGGTAGACAACCGGCCGGGGGATGTGCCAGATCCGGCCCAGTTCCCCGTCGGGCGCGGTGAGCCGCGCGACGGCGAAGCCATGTGCGGGCCGCTCGCTGAGCACGGCCAGCACGGTCCGCTCCGCCAGCGACAACGTCGGCTCGCCGATCATGCCTCCGAGCGTAGTGCGCTGCTGGCCGGTGATTCGGTAGTCTCTTTGTGACTAGATAGGTGCCACTCGGGAGGGCCGGTCATGTCCGCCGAGATGAACAGTCCGCTGCCCGGAGCCTGGCCGGCCGCGCCGCGGCGCGCTGAGCGCGCCGTCCCCCCGGCCCGCCCGGTCACCGGTGTGCTGGCCGACGGCACGCCGTTCTTCGCGCCGGCCGGCGAGGTGGTGCGGGACGGCCCGCTGGTCATCTGCCATCTGTGCGGCCGGCCCTGGCGGTCGGTCACCGCGCACCTGCGCGCCCACGGCTGGACCAAGGACGCCTACTGCGCGGTGTTCGGCCTGGAGCGCGGCCAGTCGCTGGAAGGGCCCGAGACCCGCAAGCTCCGCGCGGCCGCGCTGGCCTCACGGCTGGTGTTCGACGCCGCGTTCCGCGAGGGCAGCGCCGCTGGCCGCCGTCGTGCCCGCACCGGGGCACTGACCCGCGACGCGGCGGCGGCCGCCCGCGGGCGGCCGCATCCCGAGCAGCGCCGCCGGAAGGCCCGCCGGGCGCTGGCCACGATCGCGGCCGCGGCAGTGGCCGAGGCCAACGCGCAGCGGGCCAGCCGTCACCTGGCCGCGGTCGCGGCCGGCGTGGCGCGGCGGTACGGGTACCCGGGCCTGGGGGAGTTCGTCCTGGCCCGGACGGCCGAGGGAGCGAGCCTGGCGGCTATCAGCCGGGCGGCCGGGCTGCACAAGGACTGGCTGTCCCGGCACCTGGGCACGGTCGACCCAGTGGCGGCGGCTGCGGTAGCCCAGCGCCAGCCAGCCCGTGAAGACGCGCGCTGGCGGCCGGTGCTGGGCCGGCTCGGGTTCCCGGATGTAGCCAGCTACCTGCACGATCGCCATGTGGTTCAGCACCACACGGTCAACATGATCGCCGCTGAGGCCGGGCTGAGCCACCACGCGGTGGAATCCGCGCTGGGCCGGCACGGGCTGGCCCGGACCGCGCACGCGGCCAAGCGGCACGCGGCCGGGCAGCGCGCCGGGCAGGTGGCCGCCCGCCTCGGCCACCAGAGCGTCGCGGATTATGTCAGCCAGCGCCGGGCCGCGGGCTGGACCTGGCGGTCGATGTCCGCGGAATCCGGGCAGCCGGAGTCGTGGCTCCGGCGGCACGCCCGCGAACCGGGCCCCGGCTCAGCGGCCAGCGCGGAGGCTAGGGTCGTAGCGGCGCCGCAGAGCCGGGGGTGATGGTGCGAGCGGATGGCCGCGGGCCTTTCACCGTGACTGACGTGTTCCGTTACCCGGTCAAGTCGTGCCGCGGTGAGCGGATGGACTCGGCCCGGGTCGAGCCGTGGGGGCTGGCGGGGGACCGCCGGTGGATGATCGTGGACGCCGCGGGCGACCCGGTGACCGCCCGGGAATACCCGCCCCTGGTCCTGGTCACACCCCGGATCGGCGACGGCGTCATCCACCTGGCCCGGCCCGCCGCGAAGGACCTCACGGTGCCGGTCCCGGACGGCCACACCCGGGTGCCGGTCAACGTGTGGGGCAGCCCGCTGGCCGCCGCCCCGGCCAGCGCCGAGGCCAGCGACTGGCTCGGCGAGGTGACGGGGGAACCGGTCCGGCTGGTCTACCTGGACGACCCGTCGCAGCGGCGGCCCAACCCGGCCTTCAGCCGGGTCGGTGACCGGGTCTCGCTGGCCGACGGCTACCCGCTGCTGCTGGCCAGCACGGGTTCGCTGGACCGGCTCAACGAGCTGATCGCGGCCGGGCCGCGGGCGGCCGAGGGGCCGCTGCCGATGACCCGGTTCCGGCCGAACGTGGTGGTCGCCGGTGCACCCGCCTGGGCCGAGGACGGCTGGCGGCGGCTGCGGATCGGCCCGGTGACGTTCCGCGCGGCGAGAGGCTCGGACCGGTGCGTGTTCACCACGATCGACCCGGACACCGCGGCCAGCGGCAAGGAGCCGATCGCCACCCTGGCCCGGCACCGGCGCTGGGACGGCAAGACCTGGTTCGGTGTCAACCTGATCCCCGACGCGCCGCCGCCCGGGGCGGTCATCCGGCCCGGGGATCAGGTCGAGATCGTGCACCAGGCCGAGCCGGATGGCCCGCTGCGCTAGG
>Ga0207665_10003815_pt1 | contig 10071 bp, 11 predicted proteins | sample LARL112metaG_FD_184351 | JGI IMG/M metagenome (GOLD analysis project Ga0207665, IMG submission 184351) | Corn, switchgrass and miscanthus rhizosphere microbial communities from Kellogg Biological Station, Michigan, USA - LAR L11-2 metaG... | ecosystem: Host-associated > Plants > Roots >...
GAGAAGCAGCGCGCCCATCGACATCGCGATCCCGACGCACGTCGTTGCGACGTCCGGCTTGATGAACTGGATCGTGTCGTAGATCGCGAGCCCCGAGTAGACGGAGCCGCCCGGCGAGTTGATGTAGATGTTGATGTCCTTGTCCGGATCCTCGGATTCGAGGTGGATCATCTGGGCGACGATGAGGTTCGCGACCTGGTCGTCGATCGGCGTGCCGAGGAAGATGATCCGCTCGTTGAGCAGGCGCGAGTAGATGTCGAAGAAGCGCTCCCCGCGCGAGGTCTGCTCGATGACGGACGGAATGACGAGATTCGAGGGCGGGTTCATGATCGCGCTCCTTGGCTTTGCTGCTGGTCGGGGGTCCAGAGTTTCGTCTCGGTCGGTGGATTCTCCTTGTCAGGCGTCCAGATTGCCTCGCGTGCCTCGGCCTGCGCGAGCGGGATGCGCTTCACCTCGGCGGCGACCCGGTCAAGCGCCTCGCGTAGCTGCAGGTCGTCGCGCAGCGTCTCGAAGCGGCCGCTGTCGCGGAGGCTCACGAGCATCTGGTCGGCATCGTCGCCGAGCGCCTCGGCCTGCTCGCGCACGAGCTCCTCGACCTGGGCGTCCGGAACCTCGAGCTCGAGCTGGTCGGCGACGGCGTCGAGGACGAGCTCGCGCCCGACCGACCGCTGCGCCTCGTCGCGGAGGCGCGCGACGAGCTCCTCCGGCTGCTGGCCGGTCATCGCGAGGAACGTCTCGAGCTGGACTCCACGGCTCTCGACCTGCCGGGCAAATCCGTTGAGCAGCTCGCGAGTGCGGGCCTCGACGAGCGGCCCGGCGGCCTCGAACTTCGAAGCGCCGACGAGGGCGTCTGCGACATCGGAGCGGAACCGCGTCTCGACCTCGTCCTCGATCTGCTCGCGCAGCCGCGACTCGATGTCGGCGCGCAGCTCGGCGAGGGTCTCGAACTCGCTGGCGGAACGCGCGAGGTCGTCGTCAAGCGGCGGGAGCATCTTCTCCTTGATCTCCTTGACCGTCGCGGTGACCGACTGGGTCGAGCCGTCCGCCAGCTCGAACGAGATCTCCTTCGTCTCGCCGGCGGTCATTCCCACGAGGCTCCGCTCGATCTCCTCGACCACGGCCCCGCGGCCCAGCTCGACCACGTAGTCGTGCCGGGTCTCGTCGGCGGCGACGAGGTCGAGAATCACGGTGTCGTCGGGAGCGACCGGCCGGCCCTCGACCGGGACGAGCTCGGCCACCGTCGCACGCAACGCGTCGAGCTCGGCCTGGACGAGCTCTTCGGGCACCTCGACGTCGGCGACGCCGACCTCCAGCTGCGTCCAGTCCGGCAGCTCGGGCTTGGCCTGGACGGCGACCGTGGCGGTGAACTCCCAGTCCTCGTCGGCGGAGTCGGGAAGCACGAAGTCGTACTCGGGCTGCGCGACGGGCCGGAGCCGCGTGCGTGCGGCCGCGTTCCAGAACCAGCCGCCGATGTGGCTCTCCACAGCCTCGGTCATCAGCCGCTCGCGGCCGACCCGCTGGAGGAGAACCTGCCGCGGCACCTTTCCCTTGCGGAAGCCCGGGACCTTGACGCTCTGGGAGAGGTCGTCGGCCGCATGCTCGACGGCGTGGTGCACGTCGTGCGACGGCACCTGGACCGTCAACCGGACGCGGTTCTCCGGCAGCTCCTCGACCTGCGTCTGCATGCGGTCCATTCAAGCAGGGAGCAGCCGGGCGAGGTCGAACGACGGGGCCGTGAGCACGTGGGCCCTGACCCTCCTCGGCGGAACGGGAGCGATCTGGACGGCGATGGTGTCCGCGATGTTCTACGCAGTTCGCGTCCGAGCCTGATCCGCATCGGCGATGCGGGCGAGAGGACTCGAACCTCCAAGGGCCTCCCGGCCCAGCGGGTCCTAAGCCCGCCGCGTCTGCCAGTTCCGCCACGCCCGCGCACGGCCAAGCGTACTTCGGTTTAGAGTCGCGCTCCGTGGCGGGAATGCGGCCCGAGGACGTCTATGCACTCACGAGCGTGGGCGAGCCTTGCCTGTCACCGGACCGCCGGCGTGTCGCGTACGTCGTCAGCCGGATCGACGGCGAGGCGAACGCCTACCGAAGCGCCGTCTGGGTGGCGTCGCTCGACGGCTCGGAGGAGCCGCGGCAATTCACCTCCGGCGAGCGCGGCGACGCCTCGCCCCGCTGGTCTCCCGACGGGCGCTGGCTCGCGTTCGTCTCCAGCCGGGACGGCGAGGAGAAGAAGGCGCACGGAGAGCTGTACGTCCTGCCGGCTGACGGCGGCGAGCCGCGCCGGCTGACCGAGGGCGAGGAAGGCGTCGAGTCGATCGCCTGGTCGCCCGACTCCCGCCGGATCGCCTTCGCCCGCCGCGTCCGCGACGAGGCATACGAGGAGGAGGACGACAGGCGGCGGGCGCCGCGCCGGTTCACGCGCCTCTTCTACAAGCTCGACAGCGTCGGCTGGACGGGCGACCGGCGGAAGCACCTCTTCGTGGTGGGCCTCGACGGCGGGGACGAGCGGCAGCTGACGGACGGGGACTGCGAGGACGAAGAGCCCGCATGGTCTCCCGACGGCAGCCGCATCGTCTTCAGCTCGATGCGAGGGGACCGTTGGGACGCCGAGCTCGTAGAGGCGTTGTACGAGCTCGAGGTCGATGCGGAAGGCGCCGGGCCCAGGCGGCTCTCGCAGCCGGACGAGAGCGCGACGATGGCGTCCTTCTCTCCGGACGGCACGCTCATCGCGTACCGGCACGAGCCCGAGGACGGCACCTATCCCCACCACGGCCAGATCGCCGTCATGCGCGCGGACGGGAGCGACCGGCGAGTCCTCACCGCTTCGCTCGACCGCCAGTGCACCCCGTACCCGCTCATCCGCGAGCCGGTGTGGGACGGCGGCCGTGTCGCCTTCCGGGTCGAGGACGGCGGCAACATCCACATCTACACGGCGGCCGCCGACGGCTCGGACGAGCCGGAGCTGCTCGTCGGCGGCGAGCAGTCGACCGGGCTCTATGACCTCGCGGACGGTGTCCTCGTCTACACCTCGAGCACGTCCACCCGCCCGCACGAGCTCTTCGGAGGGAACGGCAAACGGATGACCAGCGTCTCCGACGAGTTCGTCTCCGGCCGTGAGCTCGGCGAGGCCGAGCGCTTCAAGGCCGTCTCCGCCGACGGGACCGAGGTGGACGCGTGGCTGGTGAGGCCGCCCGGCTTCGACGAGACGCGCAGTTACCCGGTGCTGCTCACGATCCACGGCGGCCCGTTCACGCAGTACGACACGGGCTTCTTCGACGAGGTCCAGGTCTACGCCGGTGCGGGCTACTGCGTGCTCTACTCGAACCCGCGCGGCGGCTCCGGCTACTCGGAGGAGTGGGGACGCGCCATCCGCGGCCCCGGCAGCGGCGCCGGCCCCGGCTGGGGGACAGTCGACTACGAGGATCTGATGGGAGTCGTGGACACGGCGCTCGAGCGGTTCCCGTTCCTCGACTCGGAGCGGCTCGGCGTCCTCGGCGGCTCGTACGGCGGCTTCATGACGTCATGGATCGTCAGCCACACGAACCGCTTCAAGGCCGCGCTCTCGGAGCGTGCGGTCAACCACCTCGTGAGCGCCTTCGGCTCGAGCGACGTCTTCTGGGTCTTCGAGCGCCAGTTCGGCGGCCCGATGTGGGAGCACGTCGACGAGTGGCTGCGCATGTCGCCGGCCACGTACGCGCGCGAGATCGAGACGCCGCTCCTCATCGTCCACTCGGAGAGCGACCTGCGTTGCAACGTCGAGCAGGGCGAGCACCTGTTCACGCTGCTCCGGCTCCTCGACAAGGACGTCGAGATGCTGCGATTCCCCGCCGAGAGCCACGAGCTCTCGCGGTCGGGCTCACCCGTGCACCGCGTGCAGCGGTTCGAGGCGATCCTCGAGTGGTTCGGCCGCTACCTCTCGCCGGCCTAGGCGCGCCGATACAGGCGCCCGCCGAGGCGGAGCCAGCGGACTGCCCCGTCGTCGCCGCGGATGAAGTGTCCGCGCGTGCCCTTCAGCGGCCCTTCGTCCACGTACCACCGTTCCGGCGAGTAGAAAAACGCCTGCGTCGGCGGCAGCTGCGGACCCGGCGGTGAGTCCTTCTTCGGGAAGCCGCCGAGCTCCTCGCTCTCCACGCGCAGACGGGCTCCCTCCAGCGGTGTGAGCGTCACCCGGTCGACCGCCGTCTCGAAGACGCCCGCGTACTCGGCCGTCTCGACGTCGTCGAGAGGCAGCGGCCCGCCCGCCGCCAACCCCGCCGCCTCGAGGGCCGCGTTGATCACCTGCAAGCCGCCCGGCGAGTGGTTGGTCAGTACTGCGAGCGCGAAGGCGCGTGCCGGAACGAGCACGAGCAACGACAGCTGACCATTGGTGCCGCCGCCGTGGCGGATCGTGCCGAAGCGGTCCTCCCCGTACCAGGTCAGGCCGATCCACTCCCCCTCGTCCGCCGTGGCCGCCTGCGGCTCCTGCATCGGCGCGAGCGCCGGCGGCGGCTCGAGATGCAGACGCGCGTACTTCAGCAGGTCGGGCGTGGTCGAGACGATTCCACCCGCCGCGTGCGCAGACCGCCCCACCGGCCACGGACGTGCCACCTGCACCTCGTCGCCGAGCCCGACGTGCCCAACGGCGAAGCGCTCGGTCATGACGTCCCACGGCCAGAACGTCGTCGACTCGAGCTCGAGCGGGTCGAAGACCAGCTGTTGGACGGCGTCCTCGAAGGTCTTCCCGGTCACGACCTCGACCACGCGGCCCGCGAGCGCGAAGCCGGCGTTGTTGTACGCCCACAGCTCGCCGACAGGCGTCTGCTGCGGCAGGTCGCGCATGCGACCCACGTACACGGCAGCCGCGTCGTCGCCCCAGCCGGTGTCGTCGAAGTAGTCACCGAACCAGCCTCCCGTATGTGAGAGCAAGTGCCGCAGCGTCACGCGCTGCGTTGCGTCCGCGTCGGCCAGCGCCAGGTCCGGCAGGTACTCGCGCACTGGTCGGTCGAGGTCGAGGACGCCGTTCGCGACCAGCTCGCAGATCGCGGTGCCGGTGAAGGTCTTCGTGATCGACCCGACCTGGAAGCGCGTCTCCGGCGTGACCTCGAGGGGGTTCTCGAGGCTGGTCCGGCCGTGGGCATCGTGGCGCTCAGTGCCTTCCTCGAGCACGCCGACGGCGGCTCCCGGCACGCCGTTAACTTCGCGAGCTGCGCGAACCGCTTCGAAGACGTCCATCCTGCTCACTCTACGATGGAGGCGTTAGGTTGGCGGGCCATGCGGCGCTCGCTGATGCTCGATCCGAAGCTGGCCGCGATCGGGGTCTGCGGCGGCTTGCTCTCGGGCCTGCTCGGGGTCGGCGGCGGAGTCGTGATGGTGCCGCTGCTCGTGCTGTGGGCGAGCTACGGGCAGCGGGACGCCCATGCGATCTCGCTCGGAGCGATCATCCCGATCAGCATCGCGGGCATCGCCACCTACGGGATCGCCGGAGAGGTGCGTTGGTGGGACGCGCTCGCGCTCGCCGCCGGGTCGATCGTCGGTGCGCAGATCGGTGCCGGGATCCTCACGCGGATCGACGAGAGGCTGCTCAAGGTCATCTTCGGGACGTTCCTGATCGGCGTCGCCGCGCTGCTGGGAGCGAAGGCGTGACCGGGCCGACGCTCTACGTCGCGCTGGCGGCCTTCGGTGTGTTCGTCGGTGTCGCTTCGGGCTTGCTCGGCGTGGGAGGCGGGACGCTCGCCGTTCCCTTCCTCACCCTTGCGGTTGGACTGTCCCAGCACTCGGCGGAGGCTACGTCGCTGGTCGTGATCCTGCCGACGGCGATCGCGGGCAGCCTCGTCCTGCGCCGCCGCGTCGTCGGCGACCTCCCTCTCGCGCTCCGCCTCGGCGCGGTCGGCGCCGTGGGCAGCGTCCTGGGCGCCCTACTCGCCCTCGCGCTGGCGGGAGGAACGCTCCGCATCGTCTTCGCCGTCTTCATCGGCCTGGTCGGGCTCAGGCTGGTGCGCGACGGCGTGTCGCGCCCAACGTAGGCGGGACATGGCCCCGGGAGGAATCGAACCTCCGCACGCAGCTTCGAAGGCTGCCGCTCTGTCCGCTGAGCTACGGGGCCCGGCCGGCAAAGGGTAACCCCGCCCGGAAACGGCGTCAGCTACTCGCTAGGCTGTCTGCCGCTTGGTGGCGGTAGCTCAGTTGGTAGAGCTCCGGGTTGTGGTCCCGGTGGTCGCGGGTTCGAGTCCCGTCCGCCACCCTCCTGCGAGCCCGCTTCGGAAGCGGCTCGATGCGCTGTCACACTTCTCCGAGCCAACGCTCGACGGTAGGGTGGCAACGCGGTGGCAACGACCAGAGCTGAAGCTCTCCGCCGGAGAATGTGACTCGATTCGAGCCTCGTCGAACGGGACGACGCGATGGGATGCGCTGCGAAGGTCGAGCGGCCAATCGCTGAGCAGGGACTAGGCAGATAGCCCGATCCGACGTAAGAAGATCCTGACACCGCGAGTTGCGTCATCGACGACGAGGTCCTCTCCGACGAGTACGTCAGAGCGTCTCGCCCGACATTCGGCGCAATCCAAATTGGAGACCAATCTCCACCGAAGCGGCCCACCGTTCGAGGACGACGCGGGCCGCTTCGCCTCCTTTTACCCCAGCCGCATGTGGCGGCACCTATGTTGAACGTATGCACCACCACTCCGACGTCTGGAACCGGGTACACGAGTGCCCGAACTGCGCCCGTCACGTCCGCCTAACCCGCGAAGATCGCTACCGCCGTCACTTCGCCACCGAGCCAGACGGGCGTCTCCGACTCTGCCCAGCGTCCGGCCATGCGTTCGCCGGCGTCGTGGCGCCTGCGTTACACCGCCTCGAGCTGTAGCAACCCGAGGAACAGCGACTCGTCCTCCTCCTCGAACGGCATGGCGACCCAGAGAACCCGGATCTGACCCGCCACACCACAAGTACGAAGCGGTCGCGTCCCCCTTCGTCGCGACCGCTTCGTAAGCAGGGCGGGCGCCGTAGCCCCGCCCGCCTGTCATCTTCTTTCCCGGCCTCGCAAGAGGCACCCGCGGCAGGGGTAAGGCGTTCGTAAAGCGGCGCGAGGGGGAGAAGTCGACAAGTCGAACCAAAGAGCCTGCGACGAGACGCTGGTTGGCGGCCGCAGGCCGACCGCGCTCTCGCCGCCACGGGCCGCAGGTGCCTTTTGCGCCCCCTTTGGGCGCCTTGCGGCCCCTAGTCCGGCGAGTGCAGCCGGTACGTGAACATCGCTCCTTCGTTCCGGGGCCGGACGGCGCGTACGAGCCTACCTCGCGAGCTCGAATACGACCATCGGCCTTCGGCGAAGCAAGCGCTGCTAGAGGAGGATGCGTGATGCCGTCTCGAGCGGGCAGCCAAGCGCGACGAGCTTGCGTGCCTGTGCCAAGTCGACCCCTGGGTCGTCTGCCATCAGCGACGATCGCACGACGTCGAAACCGAGAGCGAGAAACTGGTCGAGGCGCCAGACCTGCGTCCAGTCAACCTCATCCGGCTGATCGAGCTCGACCGATGAGAGCGCCTGCTCTGACTCTTCCATGACCACATGAGGATCGACCTCTAGGCCGAAACCGCCATGGGCCATCCGGCTCATCTTGCCGGCGGGCAAGTCCCACCTAATCGACACGCCACGGCGACAGCCGCTCGGCGGGATGCCGAGGCCGTCCATGTTGGAGCTGCTTGCCGCTCAGCCTCCGGGCCTGTTTCGCGGGCGCTACGTCGGCTCGTGGCCCTTCAGCCAGGCGCCCCCGTTGCGCTCGTATTCAGTGCGCGTCGAGGCGACGCGACCCATACAGCCGCACTCGCAGAAGAGGTCGATCGGTTCCGGGTCTGGCCCCAGCGCGTGGACGGTTATCTCGTACATGCTTGCGTCTCGCGCAAGGATGTGTGCGTTCGCTTCTTGGGCGATCTCGGCCGCAGCGGAGTTGAGCTTGTCGGCCATCACCGCCTCCGATCTCAATGAATGAGGCTACTCCACTCGGCGCCAAGTTCAAGAGCCAATCGAGCGGTCATCCAGCGACTGCGGAGCCGAGCGGCCGGACGAGCTACGCAGCCTCGACCCGTAGCAGTCCGACGAACGGCGACTCGGCCTCGTCGAACGGGACGGAAACGTCCACAGCGCACGGTGTCGGGTATAGGGTCGGCCTGCGCTCGCCTGGTCGCATCCACAATCGGCAAAGGAGGAAACGCATGAACAGGATGCTGATCCGCGCCATGATCGTTTCGGTGTTCGTAGCTGCGGTCGTTGCCCTCGGGACTCCCGCCCAGGCCAGCTTCCGGCCAGCGTCAGCACATGCAACTCATAGAGCCGCGCTGGTGAAGACGATCAAAGTCACCGCCAAAGACTTCAAGTTCATCCTCAGCGCGAAGACCGCGAAGCGAGGCATCGTGATCTTCAAGGTCACAAACCTCGGTGCGACCGCACACGACTTCAGCATCAAGGGCCGCACGACGAGGCAAATCTCGCACGGCCAGTCGGCGACCTTGCGGGTCACCTTCCTCCGCAAGGGCCACTATCCGTACAAGTGCACGGTCGACAGCCACGCCTCGCTCGGCATGAAGGGCGTCTTCACGATCACTTAGACGAAGCGCTCGTCTTCATGGGTCGAGTCCGGCGTGACCCCGGAGTTACGCAGCCTCCACCCGCAGCAGCCCGACGAACTGCGACTCGTCCTCCTCCTCGAACGCCACGACGTCGATGACGCGGAACCGCTGGCCGGCGCCCGAGGTGGATCTCCTCGCCCGGCTTGATCATCATTGCGTAGCTCGCCTCACCGAGATCGTCCCGTCGGGCGAATGGAGCCTGTACCCGAACACGTCTCCTCCGTTCCGGGGCCGGACGGCAACGCCGACGCTAGGGAACGTCTATGTATCTGACGTGTTGCGCGGGTGAACTAGAAATCCAATCTGATGCCAAGCCGCCGCCACGAAGCCAAGCGCCCAAAAGAAACCGATGGCCGTTTGCATCTCCACCTGATTATCGGTCGCCCTCGCCGAGATCGTCCCCGTCCGGGGAGTGGAGCCTGTAGCGGAACATCTCTTCTCCCCGTTCCGCGGCCGGACGCACCGCGAGAGCCCTAAGTACGAGCCCAGAACTTCCACCAAGGGCGCCTCGGTGGCCTACCTTCGCCCTTGGCCTTGTCCAGGTCTTCCTTCATCTCGGCTTCGAGGCCCTCGCCAAGGGTCCGCGTGTCCTCCGCCATCCTGTCAAGTGCCTGCTCAGGTTCCTCGGCCATGAGGGCATCTTACGACGCATAGAACGCGATTCGGCGAATCGCTCCTGAGCCGAGCGACATGAGCGCCGAGCGGCTCGCATCCACCCAAACTTCGGGGGTCATTGCGGAACGCTGGCCCAGCGAGTGGTCCGTTCGGGAGCCGAGGGCATGAACTGGGCATGAGGACTTCCATTAGCCCACCGCGCGGATCTCTTGCGCGCCGCGGCAGGCGACGGCGATCTTGGCCGCCCATTGCAGCGCGTCTTCGCGTGAGGGCACGTCGACGATCGTGAGTCCGCCGATGTACGCCTTGCCCTCGGGGGCGTCGGTGACTGTCCCGTCGGTTGCTACCACGCTCGCCTCCTCACATCCGCCCGCGAACACGAACACCCCCGCGTCCATGGCCTCCTGAACCACCGCGTGCGCAGCTTCTCCCACGGCAGATCCCTCCTCATCGGGAATGTGGTCCATCGCGCCGTGGTCGAACGAGATCAGATACCGCGTCATCCCATGACTCCTTTTCTCGGATGGCCCTTACGGATCCGTACGTGGTAGAGACAGGCAGACCACCGAAGACTCATCTGCTCGGGCCGATCCAGGCTCACCTCTCAGGCGTCATTCCGGAACACTGGCCCAGGCGACTGCGACTGTCCCCGGGTAGCGCCACGCCGGTCCGGAGCGATACTTTGGGTCACCCCTATGCACCGAGACACGTGGTTCATCGGATTCATCGTGTTGCTCGCGGCGGTGCTTCCGTGGATCGCGGCGATTGTGTGGGTTGCTTCACGCGCGGGATGGTCCTCCGTGTTTTCTCAGGAGGAGGGAGCATTCCCGTCCCAAGCCAGCCAAGTCCGGGGGT
>Ga0207665_10003819_pt1 | contig 10070 bp, 10 predicted proteins | sample LARL112metaG_FD_184351 | JGI IMG/M metagenome (GOLD analysis project Ga0207665, IMG submission 184351) | Corn, switchgrass and miscanthus rhizosphere microbial communities from Kellogg Biological Station, Michigan, USA - LAR L11-2 metaG... | ecosystem: Host-associated > Plants > Roots >...
ATCGTGACGTTGGCTCTCGGGTTTTTTGCCGGCTGGCGTCACGACTTCACTCCGGCGCAGGCATCGGTGCTGAACCGGATGGTCTTGCTGTACGCGCTGCCGCTGATGTTGTTCGCAGGCATGGTGACGATCAAGCGGAGCACGCTGACCAGCGATCTTGGTCTGGCCGCCGCGATCACCGCGGGGTTGCTCGGCACGTATCTGGTGACCTTCCTGATCGTCCGGTTCGCGTTGCACCGGCCGGCTGGCGTGTCGGCGCTTACCGCGCTTGCTGTCGGCGCTCCGGCCATCCCGTTTGCGGGCGTTGTGGTGCTCGGTTACTTGTACGGGCCGTCCGTGACTGCGGTTCCGGTTGCCGTCGGGGCGCTGGTGCTGAACGTCATCGAGGTTCCCGTCACTCTCGTGGTGCTGTCCGCCGCGGCGGGATCGGCGGCGGCCAGCGCGACCGCGCCGCGAGTCGCCACGCCGGTCACACAGCAGCCGGGGCGCCGGCCGGCGCTGCCGCTGAGGCCCGCCTTCGCTGCCGGGGGCGCCGGGCAGACGGCCACCGCGATGCAGGCGCAGGCAGCACCCGCATCGACAGCCGGCCCGCCGCCGGCCGCATCCGCCGCCGCCCGCGGGGGCCTGGGGCAGCATGTCCGCTCGGCGGTGGAGGCACCCGTCGTGTGGGCGCCGGTCCTGGCGCTGGTGCTCGTCCTCGCCGGCGTCCAGCTCCCGGAGGTGCTCGTCAACGCGATGAAGCTCCTGGGGTCGGCGACCACCGGCGTCGCACTGTTCGCCACCGGGATCGTGCTGTTTGCGCAGCGCATCACCGTGAGCCGCTTTGTCGTCGGCGCCGTCGCCGCGCGGAACGTCGTGGCGCCCGCGCTGCTGTGGGTGATCCTCGCGGCGATCGGCATGGCGCACACGGACCTGCGCCTGGCGGTCCTGGCCATGCGCTCCCGGCACCCGCGGCCGCCGTGATCTTCGCCGTCCAGTACCGGCAGGGACAGCATGAAATGGCCTCAGTGGTGCTGTTCAGTAGCGTCGGCTCGCTCCTGACCCTGGCCGCGTTCATCGCCCTGACCTGACACCCGCTTACCCAGCTGACAACCGGAGGTCTCTGATGACATCGACTCACCAGCAACCCAGCCCGGCGACCGTGTCCACTCCACCCGTCCACGCGGCCGGCCACCAGACGCAGGTGCAGGCGCTCGCACGCTACGCGGCGCGGGCCACGTTCGGCGACCTGTCTGCCCAGTCACGCCAGCAGCTTCCGGTCCATATCCTGGACTGCCTCGCGTGCTCCATCTCGGCCCTGGGAGCCGGCCCGGTCAGCGCGTGCCGCGACCAGGTCAGGGACTTCGGCGGCGGTCACGGGGTGACGCTGATCGGCGGCGGTGCGGCCAATCCCGTCTACGCCGCGTTCTGGCACACCGTGCTCGTCCGCTACGTGGACTTCATGGACAACTTCCTCGCGCCGACCGAGACGTGCCACACGGCGGACAACTTCGGCGTCGCGCTGACCGCCGCGCAGTTGGCCGGCGGGAGCGGCCGCGACCTGATGCTCGGCGTGGCGCTCGGTTACACGGTCCAGTCGCGCCTGGTCGACCACGGCAACTTCATGACCCGCGGCTTCGATCACACCGCGCAGCTCGCCTTCTCACACAACGCCGCGGCCGGGCGGCTGCTGGGCATGACCCAGGCGCAGATCGCGAACGCGATCGCGATGGCCGCCGCCAGCGACGCCTCGTTCGCGGTCATCCGCGCCAAGCCGCTGTCGCAGTGGAAGGGACTCGCGTCGGCGCAGTCCGCGCTCGGCGCGATGAACGCGCTGTTCCTGGCCCGGCGCGGGATCCAAGGGCCACTGCGCGTCGTGGAGGGACCCCTCGGCCTCGACCACCTGCTCGGCAGGCCCCTGCGCGTCGACTGGGACGCCGAGGGCTACGAGGGCGTCGTCTCCAGCACGATCAAGAAGTACAACGCCCAGATCCACACGCAGTCGGCGGTCTACTGCATCATCGAGCTCGCGGCCGCGAACCATCCCCGCCTGGATACCGCAGCCGGGTTCGACCCCAGAACCATCGTCTCGATCGGCGCCGAGGTCCCGCAGATCACCTACGACTTCACCGGCGGCGGGCTGTACGGCACCGAGGCGGCCATCACCTCGAAGGAACAAGCAGACCACGACCTGCGCTACCTGCTCGCCGTAGCACTGCTGGACGGGAACGTCATGCCAGCTCAGTTCACCGACGACCGCATCAACCGCCCGGACGTCCAGTCCCTTCTGACGAAAGTGTCCGCACGGCCGAACGCCTCCTACACCGCGCAGTACCCGCGCCGCATGCCCGCGAAGATCACCGTGCGGCTCAAGGACGGCACGACGCTCGAGCACGAGGTGCAGGACTATCCGGGGATGCCGTCGCGGCCGTTCACCTGGAACGACGTGGTCGAGAAGTTCGACCAGCTCACCGCCGACCGCATCGACAGCGACCTCGCGAACCAGATCAAGGACGCGGTCCACTCACTCGAGCACATCAAGGTCACCGACCTGATGGCCCTGCTCGCCCGCATTCACGTCGACTGACAGCGCAGGAGGAGCGATGAAACCCTACGCCGCCGCGGCCTGCCGCACGCCGGGATCGCCGTCGCGCCGCGCGCCGCAGGCGGCTTCACGCCGATGACATCGAGCTCATCGACACCGACAAAGCCCAGACCGCTCCCGGCCATGGCGGCTGTGACCGGCGCGGTCATCGCGGTGGGTGCCGCGTACGTACTGCGCGGGCCCGCGAAGATCGAGGAGGCCAGCGCCGCCGAGGGATAGCCGCTGTACCGGGTCACCTGACTGGGTATGTAAGGGCACCCTGATCGCCGTATTTCCCCCATGCACCAGCACCATCTAGAAAGGAACACCACATGGGCACCATCACTACCGCCGATGGCGCGGAGATCTTCTACAAGGACTGGGGAACCGGTCAGCCGATCGTGTTCAGCCACGGCTGGCCCCTGTCGGCCGATGACTGGGACACGCAGATGATGTTCTTCCTGCTGCACGGCTATCGCGTCATCGCCCACGACCGGCGCGGCCACGGACGGTCCACCCAGACCGGCGACGGCCACGACATGGATCACTACGCCGACGACCTGGCCGCCGTGACCAGGCATCTCGATCTTCACGACGCCATTCACGTCGGTCATTCGACCGGCGGCGGCGAGGTGGCCCACTACATCGGCCGGCACGGTGAAAGCCGGGTGGCCAGGGCCGTGCTGATCAGCTCGGTGCCGCCGCTGATGCTCCAGACCGACGCCAACCCCGGCGGGCTGCCCAAGAGCGTCTTCGACGGGTGGCAGGAGCAAGTGGCGACTAACCGCACCGGGTTCTACCGCGACCTGCCGACCGGGCCGTTCTACGGGTACAACCGGCCCGGTGCCCAGCCGTCGGAGGCGATCATCGACGCCTGGTGGCGGCAGGGCATGATGGGCGGCGCCAAAGCGCACTACGACGGGATCGTCGCCTTCTCCCAGACCGACTTCACCGACGACCTCAAGCAGATCACCGTGCCCGTCCTGGTCATGCACGGCGACGATGACCAGGTCGTGCCCTACGCCGACTCCGGGCCGCTGACCGCCAAGCTGGTCAAGAACGGCACGCTGAAGACCTACCACGGCTACCCGCACGGCATGCCCACCACGCACGCCGCGAGCATCAACGCCGACCTGCTGGCCTGGCTGCAGCAGTAGCGAGTACCACGGCCCGTTCGGCAGAAATAATGCACTGATCCCGAACGGGCCGCGGCGCTACGGTCCGCATCCGGCAGGACTGTACTAAAGGGCGGCGCAGTACATCCTCGTCTTCGATGCCATCCTTTAGCCCGACACCCTGTGGGCGCCGGCGCGAGAACTCATGAAGTAGGTGTGCGATGCCTTCCAGTGGTTCGTCTTCTCCGGGCACGGTCAGCGGAACAGTCCGCAACGTGGTGCTGGTGCATGGCGCCTACGCCGACGGCTCGTCCTGGTCTGAGGTGATCGAGCGGCTGCAAGGCGCCGGGCTAGCCGCCACGGCTGTGCAGAACCCGCTGACCTCACTGGCCGATGATGTGGCGCACACCCGCCGCGTCCTGGCGCTCCAGGACGGGCCGGCGATTCTGGCCGGTCACTCCTTCGCCGGCACCGTGATCACCGAAGCGGGGATGGACCCGCGCGTGGTTGGCCTGGTCTACATCGCTGCTCGCGCGCCCGACGCGGGTGAGGACTACGCCGCGCTGGCGAACCGGTTCCCGGCGCCGCCTGCGAACGCGGGACTTGTCTACACCGGCGGGTTCGGGGCGCTTTCCGAGGACGCGTTCCTGAACGATTTCGCCAATGGCGTCGACCCCGTCCGGGCGCGGGTCCTTTATGCGGTGCAAGGACGCGTTTCGGAGACTCTTTTCAGTGATAGGACGACCGTGGCGGCATGGCGGTCAAAGCCGTCCTGGTATGCCATCTCCCGACAGGATCGCACGACGTCGCCCGAGCTTGAGCGCTTCCTAGCCGACCGCATGCACGCCACGACGATCGAGATCGATTCCGGCCACCTGTCGTTGGTCACCCACCCGGACCAGGTCGCACAATTGATAGTGGAGGCCGCCCGGGCTACCAGCCGCACCTGTTCTTCAGACGGCCCTCCAACCAGGTGGGTACCGTAGCCCGCCTCGTGGTCAGCTGAAGAGTCGGTCCATGACCTCGGCGCCGCGGCGCAGTTCGGGCACGATTACCTTCCGGTAGACCGTCTCGGTCGTAGCCGTGCCCCTGTGCCCGACCAGATCGGCAATGTCCTCCAGGGCTGTGCCGTTGGCGCTGAGCAGGGACAGGAAGGTATGGCGCATCTCCCGCGGCACCCAATCGGTACCCAGACCTGACGCCTGGGTGATCTTCCTGAACTCGCGGAGCACGTTGTGACGATCAAGTGGCGTGCCGACAGCTGAAGCGAAGACAAGACCATGATCTTGCCAGAGCACTCCAGCTAGCAGCCGGTCCTCGGCCTGGTGGTCGAGATGTTCACCGAGCGCCCGTACAGCCAGTCGTGGCAGTGACAGCACGCGGCGGCTCTTCGGCGTCTTGGTGTCCGCAGTGGCCCGCACGGCGCGGTAAACGGCGACGGCGCCCGCGCCGAGGTCGACCTCGGTCCACCGGAGCGCCCGGAGTTCCTCGGTTCTCAGTCCGGTCGTCACCGAGAGCACCATGTAGGCGTACAGCCGGGAATTCGCCGCCGCGCGCAGCAGGTCCTGCGCCTGCTCCAGGGTCAGGCTCTTGGACGGCCGGCCTGCCCGTCCCGCCGGGGCCTTGATCAGGGCGGCAACGTTCCGGCCGACCAGGTCCCGGACCTGGTCGGCCGGATGGCCCGCTCCAGGCACAGACGGGTGACCTGCAGGCTGCGAGTCGACAGCCGCCCGGCCAGCGCGTCGAGGGTCTCCTGCACGTCCCCCGCGGTCAGCTCCCTGAGCTTGACCTCAGAGAGCCGCTCTCGCAGCGGCTTGACGGTGTCCAGGTAGAGCTCCCTGGTCCGGTCGGACCGTCGCCGACCGTGCAGGTCGCGCGGGGCCGGACGCCGTGGTCCAGGTCGCGGCGCAGGTCCCGGAGCTTGGCCCGGACCTCCGTCTTCGTCCGGCCGGTCACCTTCCGGCGGACACGCTTACCGCCCTTGTAACCGAGGGACACAGCGGCCACCCAATAGTGGTTCGCCTGGTCGTAGTAGATCGAGTCTTCGCCATGGCCGCGTCGCGGCCGGGATTCAGCCACGTCTCGATGATACTCGTTTGGCTCTTACCGGAATCTTGGCTCTTTGGCCCGATTCGCTCGCAACTCCTCTACCTGCGTAAATCTGGTGGGCGCAACTGGGTTCGAACCAGTGACCCCTCGCTTGTAAGGCGAGTGCTCTACCGCTGAGCTATGCGCCCTGGTGTTCCAGGCGCCGTACGGACACCATGAACGGAGCTAGCGTACCGGTTCCCGGGCGTTCGGCCGTATAGGGCATCGCCAGCCGCGGCGATCAGGCCGACGGGGCAGGCGGGAACCTAGGCCCGTTCGGGATCAATGACCTGGTCTCTGGCTCGTCACCCCGCAAACCGAACGCCGCCTGGCTACGGTCGAGGACGCCACGGAGGCCGCAGGGCGGAGGGCCGGCCACGAGATCGACCGAATGCTACCCAAAAAGGTCGGAGTTAGGATTGCCGGTATCCGTGCTCGCGTCCCGGAGGCCCGTCATGACGACGACTGCATCCACGACCGCTTCTGCCCAGGACAGCGAGGAGATCCAGGACGCCGGCTACGTCGACGTCCTCATCGTCGGCGCCGGGGTCTCCGGTATCGGCGCCGCCTACCATCTGCGGGACCAGTTCCCCGACCGAACCTTCGTAGTCTTGGACGCCCAGGACAACCGGGGCGGGACCTGGTGGACGCATCGGTACCCGGGTGTGCGCTCCGACAGTGACCTGTTCACCTACGGCTACCGGTTCAAGCCGTGGCGCGGCCCGTCGATCGCGGCGGGCGAGGAGATCCTCGCCTACCTCGACGAGGTCATCAAGGACCACGACCTCGATCAGTACATCCGCTACCAGCACCGCGTCACCGCGGCGAACTGGTCCACCGAGGACCGCCGGTGGACCGTCGAGGTCACCCGGGACGACACCGGGCAGCAGTTGCGGTACACCACGGGCTTCCTGTGGATGTGCCAGGGTTACTACAACCATGCCAAGCCCTACCAGCCCCAGTGGGAAGGCCTGGACCGCTTCCAGGGCCTGGTCGTGCACCCCCAGCGGTGGCCCGAGCACCTCGACCTGACGGGCAAGCGCGTCGTCGTGATCGGCTCCGGCGCCACGGCCGCGACGCTGATCCCGGCGATAGCCGAGGAGGCTCAGCACGTGACCATGCTGCAGCGCTCCCCCACCTACTTCTATGCGCCGCCCACCACGCACGAGCTCGCCGTGATGCTGGGCCCCTTGGACCTCCCCGATGAGTGGATGCACGAGATCATGCGGCGCCAGTACATGACGCAGTACCACTGGCTGGCCCGGACGTCGTTCGAAGCACCCGACGACTTGCACGCGTTCCTCATGGAGTCCATGCGCCCGCTGCTGCCCGAGGGCTTCGACATCGACAAGCATTTCACGCCCCGCTACCGCCCGTGGCAGCAGCGCATCGCCGTCGTCCCGGACGGCGACCTGTTCGCGGCGCTGCGCGAGGGGAAGGCCTCGATCGTCACCGACACCATCGAGACGTTCACCGAGCACGGGATCAAGGTCAGCTCCGGTGAGGAGATCCCCGCTGACATCGTCGTCACCGCCACCGGCTTCAACATGTCCGTCCTCGGCGACGTCGCGTTTACCGTCGACGGCGAGCAGGTCGACTTCACCGAACGCGTCACCTGGCGCGGCATCATGATCAACGGCCTGCCGAACATGGCCTACGTCTTCGGCTACTTCCGGCACAGCTGGACCCTGCGTGTGGACCTGGTCTGCGACCTGGTGGGCCGCCTGCTGACCACCATGCAGGACAAGGGCGCCACGATGGTGGTGCCTACCCTGCGGCCGCAGGACAAGGACATGCAACTGCGGCCGTTTTCCGATCCGGAGAACTTCAACGCCGGCTACGTCATGCGCTCGCAGCACATCCTGTTCAAGCAGGGCGACCGCGAGCCGTGGACCCACATGCACGAACATGAGCAGGAACGTGAGATCCTGCCCGAGGCCGACCTCGACGACGGAACGCTTGTCTACAGCTGAGCTACGCCCCGGCCGGCATCGGAGCGCGGGCCGGGGGCCGGGGGGCCGCGGCCGCCGAGACGTCCTCCAGGTGGGTCATCATCCGGTGCCGGGCCAGCGCGCCGTCGCGGGCGATGATCGCCTCGGCGATCCTGACGTGCGCCGCGTGGATCTCCTCCAGCGAGCGTCGGCTGCGGTCCGGGTCCGGCTGCTGCTGCCGCTGGGTCAGGTCGGTGAGCGTCTGCACGAACAGGTGCAGGGCCGGGTTGGCGGTCAGCCGCGCCACCAGGACGTGGAAGTCGTGCAGGCTCTGCGCCCGGCCGGAGGCGATCCGGGCCGCCTCGGCGGCCAGGAACGCCCTGACCTCGGCCACGTCGTCTTCGCTGATCCTGGCCGCGACCCGCTCGACGCAGACCACCTCGATCGCGAGCCGGGCGTCCTCGAGCTGGCGCGGTTCGACCTTCTCGAAGTCCAGGTAGACGCCCATCGCCTTGGCCACGGGCTTGGGATCGGGCTGCCGGATGAACAGGCCGCCGTGCAGCCCGCGGCGCATCTCGGCCAGGCCATGGTGCTCCAGGAGCCGGACCGCCTCGCGGAAGACGGCCCGGCTGACGCCGTACCGGGCGATCAGCTCGACCTCGCTGCCGAACAGCTCGCCAGGCTCCCATCGCTGACCAACAATCGTTTGCGCGATCTGGTCAGCGATTATCTCTGCCTTCTTCAAGGTGACGTGTCCTTGCTCACGGGGTGGCACAGGCCGAGGACGGCACCGGTCGGTCCTTAACAGGGGCCGAACCATACTCTAACGGGACAGGTACCGTCTGAACGGTCATTCACGGCGCAATTGCGCCGGACGACCGGGCGGCGCTGCCGTGCCCGCGGTAAGAGCCAGGTCAACTCGCACCGGTCAGCAGCGCGACCCCTTCGGCGGCGATCCGGTCGACCTCGGCGCCGATATCGCCGAACTCCTGGCCGGCCATCGCCCCGGCCTGCACCCGGGCCGCGATGCCCTGGGCGATCACCGCGGACTTGAAGTGGGCCAGCGCGACCCATCTCGACAGGTCAGACAGGTCGGCGCCGGTGCGCGTGGCGTAGCGTTCGGCCAGGTAGTCGCGGGACGGGAAGCCGGGCTGCATGGTCGGCGCGGGCGTCAGGGCCGGCCGCGCGTCGGTGGGCTCGCGCCAGTAGAACAAGAACAGGCCGAGGTCGGCCAGCGGCTCGCCCAGGGTAGATAGCTCCCAATCCAGCACGGCCTGCACCGTCGGCGGCATCTGCCTGCCCAGCATGCAGTTGTCGATCCGGAAATCCCCGTGCACGATCGCTCCGCCCGGGCCGCGGGGCGGGTCGGCGCGCAGCAGGCGGGCGAGTTCGTCGACCGGCGGGACCTCGCGGCTCTTGGACCGCTCCCACTGGTCGCTCCACCGGCGTACCTGCCGCTCCCCCAGGCCCGAGGGCCGGCCGTAGCCGGACAGGCCGATCGCGTCTGGGTCGATGGCGTGCAGGTCGGCCAGCGTATCGATCAGGACGTCGGCGACGGCGCGCCGCTCCTCGGGCGCCTCCGCCCAGCCGTCGGGCAGGGCGCCGCGGATGACGTACCCGTCGACCTTCTCCATCACGTAAAAAGGCACGCCGATCAGGTCGCCCGTGTCCTCGAGCAGGATGGCCGCTACCGGCACGCCGGTGCCCGCCAGCGCCCGCTGCACCCGGGCCTCCCGGCCCATGTCGTGCGCCCGCGGCAGCAGCGGCCCGTCCGGTGGCCTGCGCAGCACTGCCTCGCCTGCGTCGCTGGTCAGCTCGAACGTCAGGTTCGACTTGCCACCGGAGACGAGGGAGGCCTCCAGTCGTTCCCAGCCGGGGTCGCCCAGGGCCCGCGCGAGCGCGGGGCCGACCAGGTCGAGCCGGGTCAGGTTCTCGTACATCGCGCCCTTCCTGCAGGTGCCTTCTCGCCGACCTTAGCGGTATGAGTGGGCCATGAACGACACGGACGCACGGCGACGGAACCACTGGGTCAGCCACATCGCCCTGCTCACCCGGATGGCCGAGGCCTTTCCCGGCGTCACCAACGTGGCCGTGTTCGGCCAGACCGAGATGTCGCCGGTGACGTGCGCGCTGTCCGGCGAGGACGCGCTGCCGCGCAACGCCAGCGGCAAGATCATGAAGACGGCCCTGCGGCAGGAGTACCGCTAACCGGTGCGCCTCAGCTAGTCATCACTGGTCGAGTGCGTAGGAGCCGGTCTGCACCGGCCCGGCGGGCTGGTAGGTGGCGATGACGACGCCGGTGCTAGTCGTACTGGCGCTGACGAGCCGCAGGGCGGCGGCCTTGGCGCCGTCGCGGAACAGCTTCTTGCCGGT
>Ga0207665_10003820_pt1 | contig 10066 bp, 8 predicted proteins | sample LARL112metaG_FD_184351 | JGI IMG/M metagenome (GOLD analysis project Ga0207665, IMG submission 184351) | Corn, switchgrass and miscanthus rhizosphere microbial communities from Kellogg Biological Station, Michigan, USA - LAR L11-2 metaG... | ecosystem: Host-associated > Plants > Roots >...
GCCGGCTCTCGTCGGTGCCATCCCCGAGGCGTACCAGCCAGCCGCTGCTGAAGCGGTAGTGGTAGCGGGTTTCCTTCAGGGACTTGGCGGCGATCGCGGCGAGACGTGCATCGGCCGAAAGACTCAGCGCCTGGTACAGCTCCAGCTGCCAGCTATCGATGAGCCACTGGCGCACGATCGTGTGGCCGAAGTCCTGGTTCGGCTGCTCGGCCAGCGTGAGATTGGCAAACGCCGGGGCATCGCGCAGAAACGCCAGGGCGTCCTCGTCGCGCCCGCGGCCCTCCAGTTCGCCCGCGTAGGTAAGCAGCAGCCGCGCCTGCCCGATAAGATCCAGCGCCAGATTGGCCAGCCCCAAATCCTCCTCGAGCGCGGGCGCGTGCCCCACCCAGGCGCCGAGGCGTTGTCCCAGCACGAGACTGGTGTCGCCCAGGCGCAGCACATAGCGCAGCAGCGCCGCCGCCAACCTCGGGTCGCGCGCGGCGAGGGGCATTGGCGGAGTGCTCACAGGTTCTTCACCTCGTCCGGGATGTCGTAGAAGGTCGGGTGGCGGTACACCTTGTCGCGCGCCGGCTCGAACAACGCCTCCGCCTCGCCCGGGTCAGAGGCGATGATCTGCGCCGAGGGCACGACCCAGATGCTCACACCCTCCTGGCGGCGCGTGTAGACATCGCGCGCGTGCTCGATGGCCATGCGGGCGTCGGCGGCGTGCAGGCTGCCGACGTGCTTGTGCTCCAGTCCGGCGCGCGAGCGGATGAACACCTCGAACAGCGGCCAGTCGTTGCTCATTGCCTGCTCCTTAAAGGAATGCTGCACGCCGCTAGGCGGCGGCGCGTGCCGCCTGCTTGCGCGCATGCGCGGCGGCGGCCTCGCGCACCCACTCCCCGCCCTCGTAGGCCGCCCGCCGCGCCTCCAGGCGCTCGCGGTTGCACGGGCCGTGGCCCTTGAGCACCGCGTGGAATTCGCGCCAGTCGATCGGGCCGATATCGTAGTGCTGGGTCGCCTCGTTGAAGTGCAGTGCGGAATCGGGGATCGTCAGTCCGAGGAAGTGCGCCTGCGGCACGGTGACGTCGATGAACTTCTGGCGCAACTCGTCATTGCTGAAGCGCTTGATCTTCCAGCGCATCGACTGCGCCGTATGTTTGGAGTCCGCATCACTCGGGCCGAACATCATGATCGACGGCCACCACCAGCGGTTCAGCGCATCCTGCGCCATCGCGCGCTGCGCGGGCGTGCCCTGCGCCAGGGTCAGCATGATCTCGAACCCCTGCCGCTGGTGGAAGCTCTCTTCCTTGCAGATGCGCACCATGGCGCGCGCGTACGGCCCGTACGAGCAGCGGCAGATGGGGATCTGGTTCATGATCGCCGCGCCGTCCACGAGCCAGCCGATCGCGCCCACGTCCGCCCAGGTCAGGGTCGGGTAGTTGAAGATGCTCGAGTACTTGGCGGAACCGGACAGCAGCTGCGCGAACATCTCGGCGCGCGAGATGCCGAGGGTCTCGGCGGCGCTGTACAGGTACATGCCGTGCCCGCCCTCGTCCTGCACCTTGGCGATGAGCACCGCCTTGCGTCGCAGGCTCGGCGCGCGCGTGATCCAGTTGCCCTCGGGCAGCATGCCGACGATCTCCGAATGCGCGTGCTGCGAGATCTGGCGCACCAGGGTCTGGCGGTAGGCCTCGGGCATCCAGTCCTTGGGCTCGATCTTCTCGTCGGCATCCACGCGCGCCTGAAAGTGCGCCGACCTGCCGGCGTCGTCCCCCGCCGGCACCGGCTCCTTGCCGTGGCTGTCAAGTGCCTGGGTGTACATGGGAGGCAGGTCTCCGCCGGGAAATGTGACACAAGAATATCACATCGATAATCATTCTTGTGTCACAATTTTGGGGTATGCCCAGTAGCGCCACCGCCTCGCTGCCCGCCCCCCTCGGCAGCGTCTTGAGGCACTTTCGCGGCCAGCGGCCGCTGCGCGCCGGCTCGCTCCTCATCACCGTGTTCGGCGATGCCATCGCCCCGCGCGGTGGCGCCATCGCGCTGGAGAGCCTGATCCGTCTCGCCGCGCCCTTCGGCCTCACCGAGCGTCTGGTGCGCACCTCGGTGGCGCGCCTCGCCCGCGATGGCTGGCTGAGTGCGGCACGGCTGGGACGCCGTAGCGAATACCACCTGAGCGCAAGCGGGGCCGCGCGCTTCGCCGAGGCCACGCAGCGCATCTACGCGCCCACGCCCGCGCAGTGGAACCGGCGCTGGACGCTGCTGCTGCTGCCGGCCGGGAAGCTGCGCCCCACGGGCGTGCGCGAGGCCCTGCGATGGCACGGGTTCGGGCAACTGCACGCCGCCCTCTTCGCGCATCCGGGCACCACCCCGGCGCAGGCGCGTGCGTGGCTGCACGACATACCCGGCGCCGCGGACGCGCTGCTGCTGGAAAGCGCCGGCGCGGACCCCGCCTGCGACCGCAGGCTTGCCGCGCAGGGCTGGGACCTGCAGGCCCTCGGCGCGCGCTATGCGCGCTTCGTGCGCCGTTTCGAGCCGCTGGAGGCTCTCGTGGCCGGCGCTGAGCTCGGCGGCGAGCGCGCGTTTCTCGCGCGCACACTCCTCATCCACGAGTACCGCAAGGTGCACCTGCAGGATCCGCTGCTGCCGCCGAACCTGCTGCCTGCGGACTGGGTCGGCACGCGCGCCTACCAGACCGCGCGCCGCATCTACGCCCAGGTGCTGGGCCCGGCCGAGGGTTTCCTGTCCGCCACCGCGCGGCGCCTGGAGGCACCGCTGCCGGCCGCGGCGGCTTCGCTGTACGCGCGCTTTGGTGGCCTGCGCGCCTGAGCGCCGCGGCGCTAGCGGGGCCGCTTGTCGATCACACGCTTCGCCTTGCCGGCAGAACGCTCGAGCGCGCCCGGGTCACGGACCACCACCGAGGTGGAGACGCCGATGGTGGCCTTGATGCTCGTTTCCAGCTCCTGGCCGAGACGGCCGCGCAGCGCGGCATCGGTGGCCACCGCCGGTGAGCATTCGACACAGATGCCGAGCTCATCCAGGTGCCCGGTGCGCGTAATTTCCAGCTGAAAATGCGGCGCCAGACCCGGCAGCCTGAGCAGCAACTCCTCGATCTGGGTGGGGAAGAGGTTCACCCCGCGGATGATGAGCATGTCATCCGAGCGCCCGCTGATGCGGGCCATGCGGCGCATCGAGCGGGCCGTCGGTGGCAGGAGCGCGGTGAGATCGCGCGTGCGGTAGCGGATCAGCGGCAGCGCCTCCTTGGTGAGCGTGGTGAACACCAGCTCGCCGCTGGCGCCCTCGGGTAGCACTTCCCCGGAGGCCGGATCGATGATTTCCGGGAAGAAATGGTCCTCCCAGATCACCGGCCCGTCCTTGGTCTCCGCGCACTCTCTCGCCACCCCGGGGCCCATCACCTCCGAGAGCCCGTAGATGTCGAGCGCGTCGATGCCCATGCGCGACTCGATCTCGGCGCGCATCGCCGCGCTCCAGGGCTCGGCCCCGAGGATGCCGATGCGCAGCGAGCTCGACGCCGGATCCAGGCCCTGACGCAGGAATTCCTCGGCGATTGCCAGCAGGTACGAGGGGGTGACCATGATGATGTCGGGCTTGAAGTCACAGATGAGCTGCACCTGCTTCTGCGTCTGTCCGCCGGACATCGGGATGACGGTGCAGCCTAGATATTCAGCGCCGTAGTGCGCTCCCAGGCCGCCGGTGAACAGGCCGTAGCCGTAAGCCACGTGCACGACGTCGCCCGGCCGTCCGCCCGCGGCGCGGATCGAGCGCGCCACCAGCGCCGCCCAGGTTTCGATATCACCGCGGGTGTAGGCGACCACGGTCGGCTTGCCGGTCGTGCCGCTGGAGGCATGCACGCGCAGCACCTGTTCGCGCGGCACCGCGAGCAGGCCGAACGGATAGTGCGCGCGCAGGTCGTCCTTGACCGTGAACGGGAAGTGCCGCAGATCCGCCAGCGTGCGCAGGTCCTGCGGGTGCACGCCGGCACGCTCGCACTTTTCCCGGTACGGGGCGACACTGGCGTAGACGCGTGCGAGGGCCTGCTTCAGGCGCGTGAGCTGCAGCGAGCGCAGCTCATCCTCGCTGGCGCGTTCGATGGGCTCAAGCTGAGAGCGGTGCGGCTGCCGGTTCACGGCAGCATCATCTCACTGCGCGGACCAGTCGGTCAGCTTCTGCACGAACGTCTGCAGGAAGCGATTGGCCTGGTGCCCATCCATCACCCGGTGATCGAGCGTGAGGGTGACGTAACAGCGCGGCCGCACCGCGATGCTCTCGCGGCCGTCCTCTTCCATGACCACCGCGCGGCGCTCCAGCTTGCCGATGCCGAGGATCGCCGCCTGCGGCTGGTTGATGATGATCGGCGTCGCCAGCAGGCTGCCGCTCACCCCGTGGTTGGAAATGGTGAAGGTGCCGCCGCGCACGTCCGCGGGCGTGAGCTTGCCGCCGCGGGCGCGCTCCACCAGTTCGTGCAGCCCGCTCGCAGTTTGCAGCAGGTCGCGCCCGGGCGCGTCCTGCAGCACCGGCACGACCAGCCCGGTGCCTTCCACGGCGGTCGCGATCCCAATGTTGATCGTCTCGTAGATCTCCAGCGCCGTCTCGGTCCAGCGGCTGTTGGCCTCCGGCACGGCGCGGATCGCCGCCACCGCCGCGGCCACAAAGTAGGCCGTGAGGGTGAGCGGCACGCCCTCGCGGGCGAACTCCTCGCGGCGCGCGGCGCGGTCCTTCAGCACCGCCGTCAGGTCCGCTTCAAACACCGTCGTCACGTGCGGCGCGGTATGCAGCAGACTTTGCACCATGTGTTCGGCAATGCGGCGGCGCACCGCCGTATGCGGGACCCGCCGGATGCCCGCCGGGGCCGCCTCGCTTCCGGGTGCCACGGCCGGTGCGCGCACCGCGGCGCGCGGGCGCGCCGCCGCCTGCAACACATCCTCCACGGTTATGCGTCCGGAGCTGCCGCTGCCGGTCACGTCGGCGGCCTCAAGTCCGTGCTCGGCGAGCAGGCGCCGCACGGCAGGACTCAACAGGCCGCCGCCGTGCGGCCGCGCCGCCGCTGCCGGGGCCGCGACGGGGCCCGCGGCGCTCAGCGTCGCCGCCGCCGCCACCGGCACCGCGGTGCCCTCGTCGGCCTGGATGCGCCCCAGCAGGTCCCCCGGGACAATCTCCTCCTGTTCCTGCTTGAGGATCTCGCGCAGCACCCCCGTGCCGGGGGCGGCCACTTCCACGGTCACCTTGTCGGTCTCGATCTCGATCAGCGGTTCGTTCTCGGTTACCGCCTCGCCCACCTGCTTCAGCCAGCGCAGGATCTGCGAACGGGTGCCCTCGGTCTGCTCCGCCGGTGCCCGCACCTCGACGCTATCGCTCATGAGGGCCTCTCACAGGCTCGCCAGCTGCTGCAGGCTCTTGGTGATGCGCGCAACGCTCGGCACGGCGGCCTCCAGCAGCGCCGGACTGTGGGGGCTTGGGATGTCGGGCATCGCAAGGCGTTCAATCGGCGCATCCAGGTTGTAGAAGCATTCCTGCGCCAGCACCGCGGCGATTTCCGCGCCGAAGCCGGCGGTCAGGTTGTCCTCGTGCACGATGAGGCAGCGTCGGGTCTTGGTGACGGACGCGAGCACGGCCGCTTTATCCCACGGCGAGAGCGTGCGCAGGTCCAGCACCTCGGCATCCACCTGTGACAGCCCGGCCGCCTGCTCGCAGCGCTCCACCATCGCTCCCCAAGTAACCAGCGTGATCTCCGTCCCCGGTCGCACGATGCTCGCCACCCCGAAGGGCACGGCGAAGTCATTCCCCGGGTAGGGCCGTCGCGCCCAGGCCCCGTCGAGCATGGCGCGATGCTCGAAGAAGATCACCGGATCATTGCCCCGCAACGCCGAGCGCAGCAACCCCACCGCGTCCTGGGCATTGGAGGGCACGGCCACCTGCCAGCCGGTGCCATGCACCCAGGCGACCTCGTTGGTCTGGCTGTGCCAGGGGTCCCCGCACTTGAAGAAGCCTCCCGGCATGCGTACCACCATCGGCGCGGCAAAGCGGTTGCCGGTGCGCCAGCGCATCGTGCCGCAGTCATTGAGCTGCTCGGCGGCCGGGTCGGCGTATTTGCGGAACTGGATCTCCGCCACCGGCAGCAGGCCTGCCAGCGCCATGCCGACGGCACGGCCGATGATGCCCTCCTCGGACAGGCTGGTGTCGAAGACGCGCGCGCTGCCGTGGCGCTCCTGCAGTCCGAGCGTGGCGCCATGCACCCCACCCTTCGGGCCCACGTCCTCGCCGAACACGACCATGCGCTCATTGACCGCAAGCTCGCTGTCGAGCGTGCGGCGAATGGCGGTGAGCATGTTGATGCGCGTGCCTTCCGGATGCGCGGTGGCACTCGAGGCCGCAAAGCGGAACCCCGCGGGGGCGAGACCGCCCTGCTCCTGCAGTTTCCCGGGCTCGGAAAACACGTGCTGGGTGAGCTGCGCCGGGTCCGGGTGCGGCCGCGCCAGCGCGGCGGCGATCGCGGTCTCGACCTCGGCACGCGCGCGGCCGGCAACCTCGTTCCAGGCCTCCTCGCCCATCAGGGCGGGCACCAGGAAGGAGTGCAGCCGCGTCAGCGGATCGCGCGCACGCTCCGCACTTAAGGTCTCGGGCGATTTGTAGGCCTGCGTGTCCTGCCCGGAATGGCCCGAGAGGCGCGGCACCGTGAGCCGCAGCAGCAGTGGCGTGCGCTGCGTGCGCACGCGCGCGACGGCCTCGCGGGTCAGCCTTTCCGCGGCCTGCGGGTCGGCGCCGTCGCCTTCCAGGATGGTGAGCCCGGCGAAGGAGGCGAGGTTCGCCGCGATGTTGCCGCCCGGGGTCTGCAGCTGCGCGGGCACCGAGATGCCGAACGCGTTGTCCTCGATGTAGAACAGCAACGGCAGCTGCAGGGTCGTGGCGATGTTCAGCGCCGACCAGAATCCGTTGGTGGCGGTGGAGGCATCCCCGCCCAGCACCACGGCGATGCTGTGCGCGTAAGCCGGGTCCTTCAGCGTCTCGTGGTGATAGCGGATCGCCTGGGCCCAGCCCGCCGCCGGCGTGTACTGCGCGCCCACGCCCCCGCAGGCCGGCAGCACGCTCGGGCCGCCGCGTCCGGGCAGGTTGAACACGACCCCGATGTCGCGGCCACCGCTGAAGGAGCCGGTGCGCGCCAGCGGCCCGGCGGCGGCATCCTCCAGACTCACGCCCAGCGCCAGCATCAGCGGCCGCGAGCGGTAGTACACCGTCGCGGCATCGTGGGGGTCGGTGAGCTGCAGCCCGAGCAGGATCTGCGCCAGGTCGTGCCCGCGCGCGGAGAACTGGTAGAGCACCTTGCGCTCGGGCAGCAACCGCGTCTCCTCGATCTCGTCCAGCGCCCGCGAGGCCTGCAGCAGCGCGGCCACGCGCTGCCAGTCGGTCCGCACCGCGGCGGGGCCGGGGACGCTGGCATTGGAAACTGCGGCAACCCGGGCAGCCATGGGCCCCTCCAGGGATAGATCGTGAATACCGGCGCAGTCTATGCCGAGAGTGGTGCAATTAAATTGCTTCCATTGCTCCTTCTGGACGATTATTGGCAATATTATTGCCACTCCTGGGAGGGTTGAAATGGCCAAGGCGCTCGATCGTCTCGACCGGCGCATGCTCGAGGAACTGCAGGCCGATGCCCGCATCTCCAACCAGGAGCTGGCCAAGCGCGTTGGCCTGTCGCCGGCGCCGTGCTGGCGGCGGCTGCGACGGCTGCAGGAGTCCGGATTCATCGAGGGCTACGTCACGCTGCTGCGGGCGCCCGCGATCGGCCTGCCGATCCTCGCGTACGCGCTGGTGTCACTCGAGAACCATCACCCCGAGTCGGTGCGCCAGTTCGATCAGCTGGTCAAGGCGCGCTCCGAAGTGCTCGAATGTCACTCGATGAGCGGCGCGAATGACTACCTGCTGCGCATCGTCGCCGCGAGTATGGAGGCGTACGAGCACTTCCTCTCCACGCAGCTGCTGCAACTGGCGGCGGTACGCTCAGTCAACACCAGCTTCGTGCTGCGCACCAAGAAGTTCACGACCCGCCTGCCGCTCGTCTGAGGCGAAGTGTTCGCATTCGCAGGCCGCCAGATCCGTACCCTGGTACCAGAAGGCAGAACCGGGCAGGCGCACGTCGGCGTGCCGCCAGGCGGCTTGCTGGCGCCTCGCCAGGCGCGCGGCCTCCGGCGCGCGGCCCTGCGCCCGGGCGGCCAGCGCCAGCCCCTGCAGTGACCAGCCGTTCTCCGGATTGCGCTTCAGGTCCTCGCGGTACACCACCTCGGCCGCCGCCGGCTGACCGGCCAGCAGCAGCTGCGCGCCGAGCAGCTGGCGCGCCGGGAAGAACCAGTCGGCGGGCTCGTTGTACGCGAGCGCGTCCTCGGCGGCCACCGCCTGCCTGAGCAGGGCGATCGCCTCAGCATCGCGCCGCTCGGTCGCGGCGATGCGCGCCGCCAGCACCGGGTCGGCCACCGCGATGACCGCCTTGAGGGTGTTGAGCCCCGCCGCGACGGTCGCGGGCACGCGCGCGTTCAGCTCGCGCAGCTGCGCGAGCGCCTGCTGCGCCTCCGGGATGCGTCCGCGGGCGGCCAGTCCGAACCCGCGCCCGTAGAAGTACCCGGCGCTGAGGCCCTGAGCCTGCGGGTCCGGCGCCTGCAGCGCGATCAGTTCATCCCAGAGCCCGAAGCGCACCAGCGCGGCGTACTGCTGCGAAAGATTCCAGCCCGAATCGCCCATCGCGAGCAGCATCGGCAGCGGCACGGCGGCGGCCAGCGCCTGCACCGCGCTCAGCGTCTCCGCCTTGCGGCCTTCCATGGCGGCCGCGTAGGCGAGGAAGGCGTGGTTGTGGGCCAGGTACATCGCGTAATAGTCCGGCGCGGGCGTCTGCGCCAGGTAGGCCTCATCCGCGCGCACACCGCGGCGGTTGGCCTCCGCCGCGTCCTCGTAGCGGCCGACCCGTTGCAGGATATGCGCCGGCATGTGCTCCAGGTGCCCGGCGGCCGGCATCATGCCGTGCAGGCGCTGCGCGGCCGGCAGCGCCCGCTGCGGCGTGGCGGAGGCCTCCATGACGTGCACGTAGTAGTGGTTCGCGCCCGGATGGGAAGGATCGCGCGCGAGCACCGCTTCCAGGCGCGCCTGAATCTGCGCCGTGCCGGGGACGGGCTGGCCGTCGGGGGTCCACAGTTTCCAGGCATGCACCGTCATCTGCGCCTCGGCACACAGCACCTGCACGTCGAGGTCCTGCGGGAAGCGTGCGGCCACGGCCTTCATCGCGCTTGCATACGCGCCGAGCACCGCCTCGGACTCCTGCGCCGCGGGCGGCTGCGCGCTCGGGTAGCGCGCCGCCAGCGCGCCGATCAGTGCCTGCTCAACCGCCGAGGCGTGCGCGGCCTGTGCCTGCGCCTCGTGCAGCGCCTCGAAGGCGACGCGCGCGCGGTCCTCCTGGGTCGCGGGCAGGTTGTAGTTCGGACCGACGGTCAGCGCGACGCCCCAGAAGCAGGCCGCACAGGTGGGGTCCAGCTGCGCGGCCTTCGCGAACGAGCGCGTCGACTCATCGTGGTTGAACGCCCACAGCAGCCGCATGCCCTGATCGAAGTAGCGCTGCGCCTCGGGCGAGACCGTGCTCACCGCGCGATGGAAGTCGCCCAGCCCCGGGTACAACTGCGCCCCCTGCGCCCAGGCGGCGAGCGTGCCCGGCACGTGCGGCGGACCGTGCTGGTCAGCGCCCGCTGAGTCGAAGGTGGCGCCGGCGAGCAGCGCAGCCAGCAGGGCCACCCGCGTGGCGCGCGGCGGCGGGCGCCTCATGCGCTCCAGCCCTGCCCGGCAGCGGCCAGGCGAGTCAGCAGCGGGGCGGGCTGCCAACGGGCACCGTGGGTGCGCGCAAGGGTCTGCATCGTCCTCACCACGTGCTCAAGGCCGCACTGCTCGGCCCAGTACATCGGTCCGCCGCGCCAGGCCGGAAAGCCGTAGCCGTTGATGTAAACCGTGTCGACATCGCCGGCGCGCAGCGCGATGCCCTCCTCGACGATCCGCGCGCCCTCGTTCACGAGCGGGTGCAGCAGGCGCCTGA
>Ga0207665_10003821_pt1 | contig 10065 bp, 8 predicted proteins | sample LARL112metaG_FD_184351 | JGI IMG/M metagenome (GOLD analysis project Ga0207665, IMG submission 184351) | Corn, switchgrass and miscanthus rhizosphere microbial communities from Kellogg Biological Station, Michigan, USA - LAR L11-2 metaG... | ecosystem: Host-associated > Plants > Roots >...
TGTCCTTGTCGCTCAGGCGCTCGAGACGCTTCTGGATGTCGTCCATCTGGCGCTTGAGGTCGTCGATCTCGCCCGCGCCGCCGCCACCCGACGCCCTTGTCCGGCTCCGCCGCCTGGCCCTCGCGCCGGGCAAACGGCGTAGCCGCCTGGAAACATGGCTGGAAAAAGATTTGCACGAATGGTTTGAAAAGCGCCTCTTAATTATTAACGAGGCTATTGCCAATCGTTGGGGATTGCTTGCCGCGGCAGCTCAACGGAGTGGAAAGCCGCTGGCGATCATCGACGGTCTTCTAGCTGCAAACCGCACTGGAACACGAGCTGACAGTTGTTACCCGAAATAGCTCTGACTTCGTGAGCGCAGGCGTCCCGATTCTGGACCCATGGCAGATCCAGGCTAACTAACCCCGGAATCTTTCAACTCGCCTTGGCATCGGCGATCCGAATAATCAATCTCTTGCCGAGCGCCCTGGCGGCGCGGGAAATTGTGTCCAGGGAAACGGCGATATTCTGCGGATCGAGCAAACGATCAAGCTGAGAGCGGCTGGTATGAAGCTCTTTTGCGAGCGCCCGTTTTGTTTTCTTCTTTTTCCGCATGGCTTCCGCGAGCTGCCATGAGATCACACGCTTGACCGCAACCGCCTCAACTTCCTCCCGGATGCCTTCTTCTTCCAGGAAGCTGTCAAAAGTCGAGCCAGTGTGCCCGACGATTTCATTCTTTTTCTTTGCCTTCATTGCGACCTCTCATGCTTCCTCTTGTTTCGTCGTGCCAGATCTAGATCTTCCTCAGGCGTCCTTTGGGTCTTCTTGATGAACCCGTGTAAAAGCACCATTCGTCCATTCTTGTCGAAATAGAACAGCACCCGCGCGATGCGGTTTTGAGTCAGGTCCGACCGCACCTCGTAGATGCCGCCGCCTACAGAGCGGCATACTGGCATTCCCACCGGCCATCCAAACTCAACCGTTTTTATGTCTTCACCAATCCGCTTGCGGTCCTCGCGGGACGGTAAACTTTTCAGCCATTCCCGCACCGGTTCCCCACCGGCCTCTGTCCGGTAAAAGACAGCCTTGACGCGTTTACCTTGCAGGTTGGCCTCGAAGTTTTCTTCGGCTTGGGACTGCGTGCGTTTGTCCGCCACAAATTAGTGTACCACATAAGGTACAAGCAGGGCGACGATTGGGAAGAAAACCTGCTAACGCACCCAGTCAGGAGCAACGCTGTTTTAAACGAAGCCCGCCATGCCCAACCATAAAAAATGCGGCCCCGTTTTCCAGGGCCGCAAAAATCAGGCAGGGAGAGAAGAACAACAATCGGAGAAATCGTGGCCTATTTCAGGGGCAGCACAACTTTCTTGTCGCCCGCCATGTAAACCAATTCGTACCCGCCCTTTTTCTTCTTTGGGACGGAAAAGTAAAGATAACCGGCAACGGGGTCCCAGGCGCTCACTTCCGGCAGGCCTTTTTCCTTGAGTTCGGCTTCAATGGCGCGGCGATTGCTCTCAGCGGCTGCGGCCGGAGCCTGCGGTTTGCCGCCGACGGGAATACCGACGCCGACACTCTGGCGCTGATAAATTCCGCCGCGGTTTGTCTGAGTGCTGCCATTATTATTGCCGTTATTGACGGGGGTCTCTCGCTCATAGCCGATTTCAGAAGAGCTGTTGACGCCTACGCGATGCTCGCGGTCCGGTGGAATGGGACGGATTTCCAGCCGTGCAGCCAGCACCTCCGCCGAAGAAGGCCGTGGGCCAACTTCCATTCCCGCCTCGCGCAGCATGAAGTCGTCCAGCGAGATCTTTACGAAATTATCTTTCGGCGGATAGAAAGCGACTTCCACCACCAGGCAGCACTGGTTTACGTCGGTGGCAAAGACCTGCTTCAGCTCCTTATGCGTAAGCAGCGACGCGCCGATCTGGATATTGTCCTGTGAAGCGTGGGCAGCGTAGTCACTGGCTGCGGAGCGTGCAACCACGCCACTGCGGGTCTGGGCGATTGAGGAAGCTACACAGATCAGGGCGATGGCGAGGCATTTTCTGGCGTTCATTCTGAAGGCCTCCGAGTGAGGATTCTAGTCGATCAAAGCACGTTTAGGGCCGTTCATTTGCATAGACCGTTGCAGAACAGGGAGTTGTCTGCGCCGCATTCTGGGCCGAAACCTCTGTTTTCAAAGCGTTTTTGGCAGAGGGGAGTCCATTTTTTGGGCGCTCCTCAATTCGGTAAATAGGAAGCTCTCGCCTGCGCTCAAGATTTAGAAAAGACTGGTGGTTTTCAGCCAGTTGGAGCGGTTGATTTAGGCCACTCGGGCTACGAAACAACGGCCCCTTGCATCATTGATTAACTGGTATATACTTCCGCCCGCAAGTTGAAACGAAGGCAAGACCCCCTTGTCACCGGAGCCAAGCTCTATGAATGACCTTCCTTCGCTGTTGGATGCCGCACCCGGGAATGCCACCGCCGTCATTGTTCCTGAAACCGGGGCCGCCGTAACGTATGACTCGCTCCGCCGCCAGGTAAAAACCATGTCTGAGGCCCTGGCCGGAATCGGCATCAAGCGGGGAGATCGCGTAGCCAACGTTCTGCCCAACGGCTTGCCGACCATTGTCGCTTTCCTGGCCGGGGCGATTGCCGGCACCGCTGCGCCGCTCAATCCTGCTTACCGGTTTGAGGAATTCTCCTTTTATCTCGACGACACATCGGCCAAGGTTTTGCTGGCGCCGCCCGATGGCGCTGAAGAAGCGCGTCGCGCCGCCAGGCACCTGAACATCCCCGTATACGCCGTGGATATGGATGAGCAGGGAAACGTGAGCATTGTGAATGCTCCCAAAGGCGTTCCCGTTACGCCGCCCACTCCCGACGACGTGGCCCTGGTGCTGCACACCAGCGGAAGCACCGGCCGGCCCAAACGCGTGCCGCTGAAACACCGCAACATCGCCGTCTCTTGCCAGAACGTGGCCGCAACTTATGGCCTGACGGCGAACGACGTTTCTCTCTGCGTGATGCCGCTGTTTCATATTCACGGCCTGGTGGCTTCCACGCTCTCCACTTTTCTCACCGGCGGCGCCGTGGTGGTGCCCAACAAATTCAATCCCATGAGCTTCTGGCGGACGGTGCGCGAGCACGGCGCGACCTGGTATTCATGCGTGCCCACGATCCATCAGCTTTCCGTGGCGCGATTGACGGAGAAACCGGAGGGAATTGAGAAGCTGCGCTTTGTGCGGTCGTGCAGTTCAGCCCTTTCGCCGGCGTTGATGGAGAAGATTGAAAAATTGATCCAGGTGCCGGTGCTGGAGGCTTACGGCATGACCGAAGCGTCGCACCAGATGTGCTCCAACCCGCTGCCGCCGCGAGGCCGCAAAGCTGCGTCGGTAGGGCCGGGAACGGGGGTACAGGTCGGCATTATGGATGAAGCGGGCAACATCCTGCCCAGCGGCGAGCTCGGCGAAGTGGTGATCAAAGGCCCGAACGTGATTGAAGGCTATGAGAACAATCCTGAGGCCAACGCAAAATCGTTTACCAACGGATGGTTCCGCACCGGCGACCAGGGAATGATCGACTCCGAAGGTTACCTGCACTTGACGGCACGGATCAAGGAACTGATCAATCGCGGCGGAGAAAAGATTGCCCCTCTGGAAATCGACGAGGTCATGATGACGCATCCGTGCGTGGCTGAAGCGGTGGCGTTTGGCATGCCTCATCCCACCTGGGGAGAAGAAGTGGCCATCGCCGTGGTGCTGAAAGAGCCGCAGACTGAAGCTGTCTTGATCGAGCACTGCAAGCAGCACCTGGCGGACTTTAAAGTTCCGAAGAAGATCCATATCGTGGAAAAGATTCCGCGCACTGCCACCGGCAAGATCCAGCGCCGGTCCATGGCGGAAACATTTGCGGGCGGGCAAAAGTGAAGTTTCTGATCGTGGGGGCCGGGGCCGTGGGGGCGTATATCGGCGCGATGATGGCGCGCAAGGGATATGACGTGACGCTGCACGCCCGCGGACCGCACCTTCGCGCCATGCAGGAAAAAGGCGTGCGCGTGATCAGCGCCGATGACGACTTCGTCGCACGCCCGCGGCTGGTGGCGGACTTGAAAGACGCCGGCCCCATGGACGTGGTGTTTCTCTGCGTGAAGGCGCATGGCTTGCCGCCGCTGGCTGCGCAACTGGCGCCCGTTCTGGGACCGGAAACAGCCGTGGTGAGCACGCAGAACGGCATCCCGTGGTGGTACTTCCAGAGTGATAGCGGCCCTCTTGCGGGAACGCAGTTGGAGCGTGTCGATCCCGGCGGAGTGGTTTCACAGGCGATTGAAGCGCGGCGGGTGATTGGCTCGCTGATTTATTTTTCCACTGAGATCACCGAGCCGGGCGTGGTGCGGCACAACGAAGGCAATCGCATGTCACTGGGAGAGCCCGATGGCAGCAGGTCAGAGCGCATTAAGAAAATTGCCGAGGCGCTGATTGCCTCAGGCTTGCGCGCGCCTGTGACCACGCATCTGCGCAACGAGATCTGGGTAAAGATCCTGGGCAATGTGGCTTTCAATCCCATCAGCGCTTTGACCGGCGCCACGCTGGCCCAGATGCTCAGTAACCCGGAAACAACCAGCCTTGTTCGCAGCATCATGCAGGAGACGGCGGCGCTGACGGAAAAGCTGGGCGTGAAGATGCAGGTTTCCATTGAGCAGCGCATGGCTGGAGCAGCCAAGGTTGGTGAGCATAAGACGTCAATGCTTCAGGACCTGGAAGCCGGGCGTCCTTTGGAATTGGAAGCGATTGTGGGCGCGGTGCTGGAAGTGGGAGAACGGATTGGGCTCCCAATGCCGCATACGCGCAGTGTTTACGCTTGTACGAAATTACTGGCCGAGCGCCGTAGCGCGGCGGCGCACAAAAATTAACTTTCTGGAGAGAACAACATGAAGAAGCGGTGGATTCAGTTTGTCTGCGCTCTCGTCTGCATGATCATGATCGCAAACCTGCAATATGCCTGGACCTTGTTTTCGAAGTCGATTAGCGCTGCGCACAAGGACTGGGCGAAGGAGGGCCTTGCGCTGGCGGCGAGTCTGTTCCTGGTTTTTGAAACCTGGGTGACGCCGGTGGAGGGCTGGCTGATTGACCGGCTCGGACCGCGAATCTTCCTGACGATCGGCGGTTTGCTGGTGGGTTTCGGCTGGACGTTCATGGGGTATGCGGATACGCTGCTCCGGCTCCAGATTTATTATTCCATCGCCGGCATTGGCGCGGCTTTCATCTATAGCGGGTCCGTCGCCACCGCCCTGAAATGGTTCCCGGACAAGCGCGGCGCGGTTTCCGGTTTCATTACCGCGGGCTTTGGCGCCGGCGCTGCGCTATTTATTCCGTTCATCGGGTTCTTCCTCAACGCGTCCCCGTTGCACCTGTGGCCCGTGTTTTCCTTCCTCCAGCCACTGGTGGACCACATGGTCAAGACGTCGAACTACCATACGGTCTTCTTCTATACCGGCATCGGTCAGGGCTTGCTGATCATACTCGCGGCGCAATTTCTCCATAATCCAGGGCCCGACTTCCACGTCTCGCCCGCGGCCAAGAAGCCGGTTTCGCCCAAGGTGCGCCGCAACACGCAACAGTTTGACAGCCTGCAGATGTTGCAGACGCCCCATTTTTACCTGTTGTTCCTCTCTTTTGTCATGATCAACACCGGCGGTTCCATGGTTACCATACAGACCGCCCAGGTTGCCGATTTCTTCAAGATCAGCGCCGGCGCCGTCACCGCGGCCATCGCCGTAGGACGCCTTTCCAATGGCGCCGGCCGCATCTTCTGGGGCTGGATCTCTGACCGCATCGGCCGCGAGATGGCCATGCTGATTCCATATATACTCCAGGCCTTCAGCCTTATCGCTGTGCTTCTGGTCGGCCGCACTTCAGGAAAAGCCTTCACCATCTCCCTGATGGTCCTGTATTTCATCTGGGGCAGCATGTTCGCGCTCTTTCCGGCCATCATTGGCGACTACTACGGCGCCAGCAATGCCACCTCCAATTACGGCTTCCTCTACATGGCCAAGGGCGTGGCTGCCATTATGGCCGGCTGGGTTGCCGGCCTGTTCTTCAAGAAATTCGGCAACTGGAACACCGTGTTTTACTGTGCGGCGGTGATGGCCTTCCTCGGGGCCTTGATCATACTCGTGGTCCGTGCCATGCCGCTTCCGACCAGAGCAGAGGTGGAGCCCGCGCTGGTTACGGCCAAGGCCGGTTGAGAAAGTCCGCCTTAAAATTACCAAGGCCGCGGCGGAAGCTGCGGCCTTCGGTGTCTCTGGTGGCGCAGTGTGGGTTCAATCGGGTGCCGGTAGTGGTATGCTGAGAGCTATCATGAGCGCTAAACAAGAAGTCCGATCCATGCTGGAGAAGTTGCCGGACAACTGCTCGCTTGAGGATATTCAATATCATCTTTACGTGCTTGAAAAGGTGAGAAGCGGACTGCAAGATGCGCAAGAAAACGGTGCGATCTCACAAGAAGATGCTGAATTGCGCTTGAGCAAATGGCTCACCGAGTAGTCTGGTCATCTCGCGCGCTTGCAGACGTCGAATCGATCGCGACTTTCATTTCAGCAGATTCCGCTGCCTACGCACAGGTCGTCGTGAGAAAAATCGTTAAGCTAACACGCAAGCTCTCGCGATTCCCTCATCTGGGACGGGAAGTTCCGGAGTTTCAAGATCCAGAAGTCCGAGAGTTATTGGCATACAGCTATCGCATCATCTATCGGATAGGAGGCGATCAAGTGTTGATTGCTGCAGTGATACATGGAAAGCGGAGCTTGGTCTGATGGGAGTTCTATCCTCCCACCGCTTCCATCTCCCGCTCTTCCACACGCTGCACTTTCTTTCCGCCGAACAGTTTCTTCAATCCCGGTCCCAGCTTGTCGAGATAGACGTAATAAATCGGCGTGATGTAGAGCGTAAGCGTCTGCGAGAAGATCAGTCCGCCGACCACCGCGAGCCCAAGCGGGCGGCGTGATTCGGCGCCGGCGCCAAAGCCGATGGCGATCGGCAGAGTGCCCATCAGGGCGGCCATGGTGGTCATCATGATGGGGCGAAAGCGGACCAGCGCGCCCTGGTAGATGGCGTCCATCGCGCTCTTGCCTTCTTCGCGCTGCGCGTCCAGAGCGAAATCAATCATCATGATGGCGTTTTTCTTTACCAGGCCCACCAGCATGATCACGCCGACGAACGCATAGATGCTCAGTTCGGTGTGAAACAGCTTGAGCGTGAGCAGCGCGCCCACGCCGGCGGAGGGCAAGCCGGAAAGAATGGTGATGGGATGGATGAAGCTCTCATACAAAATTCCCAGCACGATATAGATCACCAGGATGGCCATCAGCAGAAGCAGGCCCAACCCGGCAAATGAAGATTGAAACGCCTGCGCCGTGCCCTGAAGGCTGGTGCTGATGGTCTGCGGCAGGACCTGCGCCGCTTCACGATTGACGGCGGTGATGGCGTCGCCCAGCGCTACGCCCGGTCTCAGGTTAAAGCTGACGGTCACCGCCGGAAGCTGACCCAGGTGCGTGACGGTGAGCGGCCCCACTTCTTTCTTAAAGCTGGCCAGCGCGCCCATGGGCACAAGCTGTCCGGTCTTGGAGTGGACATAGAGCATGCTGAGCGCGGAAGGATCAAGCGCGTATTGCGGCTCCAGTTCCATGATGACTTTGTATTGGTTGTTGGGCGCGTAGATGGTGGAGATCTGCCGCGAGCCATAAGCGCTATAGAGCGCGTCTTCCAGCGTGCGCGGATCAACATTCAGCGCCGCCGCTTTATCGCGATTGATGGTCACCGTAACCTGCGGGTTCTTGATCTGCAAGTCGCTGGTTACGTCCTGCAGTTGCGGGAGCCCGCGCAGGCGCTGCTCCAGTTGCGGCGCGTACTGATAAAGTTCGTTGGTGTCAGGACTTTGCAGCGTGAACTGGTACTGGCTCTTGGTGAGCGCGCCGCCAATGCGGATCGGCGGCAGGTTTTGCAGGTAGACGTTGATGCCGGGAATCTGCATCAACTTGGGCCGCAATTCTTCAATGATCTTGTCGACGTGCGGGCGATTTTTGCGGTCAGTGAGCCGGGCGAAGATGCGTCCGGAGTTGAGCGCGGCATTCACGCCGCCCCCGCCCACGGTGGACATGTAATTGGCAACGTACGGGCTCTGGCCGACAATCTTTGCCGCCTCCTGCTGGTGGCGGATCATGTCTTCAAACGAGATGCCCTGAATGCCTTCAGTAAACGCAAAGAGCTGGCCCTGGTCTTCACTGGGCAGAAAGCCCTTGGGGATATTCACGTACAAGAAGCCAGTCGCCGCCAGTATCACGAGCGAAAGCGCCATGGCGATGCGCGGATGCGCCATCACTTTTTTCAGGCTCCATTCATAGCCGTTGCGCATGCCATCGAAGATCGCTTCCGTCTTCCGGTAGAGCAGTCCGTGGCGCTGGTTGTGCGTGCTGCGCAGAAAGCGGCTGCACAACATGGGCGTGAGCGTGAGCGAAACGAAGCCCGAAACCAGGATGGCCACGCCAATGGTCACGGCGAACTCATGCAGCAGACGCCCGATGATTCCGCCCATGAACAACACGGGAATAAAGACCGCGGCCAGCGAGATGGTCATGGAGATGATGGTGAATCCGATTTCGCGCGCGCCTTCCACGGCGGCCTGATACGGCTTTTTGCCCATCTCCATGTGGCGGACAATGTTTTCCAGCATCACGATTGCGTCGTCCACAACGAAGCCGACGGTGAGCGTGAGCGCCATCAAAGAAAGATTGTCCAGGCTATAGCCCAGCAGATACATCACGGAGAACGTGCCCACAATCGACATGGGCAGCGCCAGGCTGGGAATGATGGTGGCGGAAATATTGCGCAGAAAGAGGAAAATCACCATCACCACCAGGGCCACAGTCAGCAGCAGGGTGAATTTCACGTCGTTAACGGAATTGCGGATAGAGACCGAGCGGTCATACAAAATATTCAGCTTGATGCCGGCCGGCATCTGCTGCTGCATCTGCGGCAGCAAGGCCTTGATGTTGTCCACGACTTCAACCGTGTTGGTCCCGGGCTGGCGCTGGATGGCCAGCACGATGGCGCGATCGCCGCTGAACCAGCTTGCCGTTTTGTCGTTTTCCACGCTGTCAAACACATGGCCCACTTCATCCAGCCGCACCGGCGAGCCGTTGCGATACGCCACGATCAGCGGCTTGTAAGCCTTGGCTTCCAGCAGTTGTCCGGTGGCCTGGACGGTATAAGAAGTGGAGTGGCCGAACAGCGTTCCCGTGGGCAGATTGACGTTGGCATTGGTGATGGCGTTGGCGACATCGTCAATGCCGATCTGGCGCGCGGCCAGGGCGCGAGGATCAAGCTGCGCCCGCACGGCATATTTCTGCGTGCCAAAGACCTGCACCTGGGCCACGCCGCTTACCATCGAGAGGCGTTGCGCCACGGTGGTCTGCGCCGCTTCGTCCACGTCGGAAAGGCGCATGGTGGGCGCGGCCAGCGCAAGGTAGAGCACCGGCTGGTCGGCGGGATTCACTTTCTGGTACGACGGAGGCGACGGCAGCTCCGGCGGAAGCTGCGAGGCCGTTTTGGCGATCATGGCCTGCACGTCTTGCGCGGCGGCGTCAATGTTGCGGTCCAGCGTGAACTGCAGCGTGATGCTGGTACCGCCCAGCGCGCTCGATGAGGTCATTGAATCAAGGCCGGCGATGGTGGAGAACTGCTTTTCCAGCGGCAACGCCACGGCCGCGGCCATGGTTTCAGGGCTGGCTCCGGGCAGCGTCGCGCTTACCTGGATGGTGGGGAAATCAACGTTGGGCAGGTCGCTCACCGGCAACAGGCGGTACGCGAACACGCCAAAGATCAGGATCGCCGCCATGATCAGCGTGGTGGTAATGGGCCGCCGGATAAATAACTGTGTGTTCATATCTATGCCTGTCTGTTTTATGACCCGCTCTTGATGTCGACTTTGGCCCCAGGCGTCAGCCGGAGCTGGCCATCGGTGACTACGCGCTGCCCCGGCTGCAATCCGGAGGCAATCACCGTGTCCTCGCCCACGTTCCATCCCACTTTCACCGGCTGCGGC
>Ga0207665_10003822_pt1 | contig 10064 bp, 7 predicted proteins | sample LARL112metaG_FD_184351 | JGI IMG/M metagenome (GOLD analysis project Ga0207665, IMG submission 184351) | Corn, switchgrass and miscanthus rhizosphere microbial communities from Kellogg Biological Station, Michigan, USA - LAR L11-2 metaG... | ecosystem: Host-associated > Plants > Roots >...
ATGCGGGGCCTCCAGGATGGTTTAAGCTAGTAACCAGGAGCAAAGCATTCAGTAGCTGATGTATCCGCGCCTCTTCCAAGTTGGACATCTCTTTCTTCCCACCTACGGCGTTCTTGTAGCTTCTGGATTGATCGTTGGATTGCTTGTCACGGTTCGCCTGGGGCAGCGACAGGGGATCCACGTCGACCGGATGTGGAACATGGGGCTGGTGGCGATCCTTGCCGGGATCGTTGGATCGAAGGTGCTCTACTTGCTCACGACCTGGCAGGAGCATCCCGGGCAGCCTCTGAACCTTTTCAGTCTGGACACGCTCCAATCCGGCGGAGTTTTCTCGGGCGGACTGCTGCTGTCGATTGGTGTCTGCTACTGGTATGCGGCTCGCCATAAGATGCCGAAGCTGAAAACCGCCGATTCCTTCGCTCCCGGAATTGCAATCGGTCATGCGATCGGCCGGCTCGGCTGTTTTGCCGCTGGATGCTGTTATGGGAAACCGACCATGCTGCCCTGGGGGGTGACTTTCACCAACCCGCTGGCGCAGTGGGCAGGCACGCCCCTCGGCATACGCCTGCACCCGACTCAGATCTACGAATTCCTGGCTGAACTCGTCCTCTTCCTTTTCCTGATCTGGATCTTTCGCCATCGCCATTTTGAGGGCGAGATCTCGGCTGCCTATCTCTTCCTTTACGGTGTTGCACGCTACTTCCTTGAGTTTCTGCGTGCCGATCCCGATCGCGGTTCGATGTTTGGCGGTGTGATGAGCGCAACCCAGTTCATTGCTTTGCTTCTGGTCGTCGGTGGCGGGGTGATGTGGATTCTCTGTCCTCGGCCGCAGGCGGCCATCCGCGCCCGGATTGCGACGCCCGCCTGACCGGCAAAAGTAGGGTCTCAGCCTCTTCTTAGCATTCTTTCAGTGAATCCATGACATCGGTGTCGCAACCAACTTGCGTTGCCCCGGATCGGGCGTGTGTGATGCGTGTCATGTTTTTGGTGAATAATTCCATTGGATGGAAACGCACCCCACTCTGCGCAGCTTTCATGCCACGGCTGAAGATGCGGGACGCCGTCTCGACCAGTTTGTGACGTCGTCCCTGGAAAACATCAGTCGCGCGCGCGTACAGGAGTTGATCGAGCAGGACAAGGTTCGGGTGAATGGTGCAAGCGCCCGCGCGTCGCTAAAGCTTCGCGGCGGCGAGCTGATCGAGATTGCCGGTGAAGCCGAGCGTCCGCCTCTGAAGGCCTTCCCAGAAGACATACCGCTTGCCGTCGTGTACGAGGATGAGGATCTGGCGGTCATCAACAAGCCTGCGGGCATGATGGTGCACGCCGGAGCCGGAGACCAGGACCGCAATCGCGGCACACTGGTCAATGCGCTGCTGTATCGTTTTGGTCAGCTCAGCGGACTCAATGGTGATGCCCGTCCAGGCATTGTGCATCGCCTCGACAAGCAAACCAGTGGGCTGATTCTGATTGCGAAGAACGACGAAGTTCATCGCAAGCTGGCGGCGCAGTTTGCTTCGCGGCAAGTGAGGAAGAAGTATGTGGCGCTGGTGACGGGCTGGCCTGCGGAGAAGGGAACGATCGATGCAAAGATCAGCCGTGATCGTCTTCGTCCAACGCGCATGACAACCCGCCGGGCCGGAGGTCGTGCGGCAATATCACATTGGCGGGTAACAAGGAAGCTGGAAACCCCATTCGGCAGGTTTGCCCTGCTTGAGATCGACATTGAGACTGGCAGGACACATCAGATACGAGTGCATCTGGCGTCGATTCATCATCCGGTAGTGGGTGATTCTCTTTACGGCGCGCCGGGCGTGTTGCGGGCGCAAGCTTCCGATCGCGCTGCTCGCCGCAGTTCTGCTCCTGAGCAACTCTCCTTGAATCGGAATTTTCTTCACGCTGCTGCTCTGGAGTTTATTCATCCCCGCAGCCGGGAGCGGATGCGTTTTGAACGCTCTCTGCCCGATGACCTTCAGAACTTCCTCAAACGTTTGGAGTTTTCCCATGGGTAGCCGGAGTCGATCCGTCGCAAAAAATGGCAGAAGACGTGCTCGTCGGTAATGTGAATCTATGTAAGATCCGGAATATAATTGTTGCAATCCATGCGAGCGTCTCGTCTATTTTTGGTCGCGCCTTTGGCCGCGATTGCCTTGATCCCTGCATCCGCACAAGATGCAAGTAGTCTTCCCTCTGCCCCGTCGGCAACTCTGGAACAGCAGGCACCTCCTCCAACGCTGCCAGCTCCAGCCGAGCGGCCGGAGCTCAAAAAACGGGAAAAGCCTGCTGCACCCGTGCTGGAGACGCTCGATCCTAAGCCGCGACCCATGCCGCAGCCGGAAAACAGCGCCACCCTCGGCGCTTTCGATACACCTGTTTTCCTTTGCTTAAAATTCATCAGCAACCCGCCGCGCCCACAAACCGAATCGCAAACTTCACTCGTTCGTAAAAATTATACGGCCATTCGGGTCAGTTGCCTTGCGGATTGCGCGTGGATTGAAAAATGCGCCATCCAAACGTCCCGAACCGGGCCGAAAATAAGCACTTTGCACCCGTTGCACGTAATTCCGGGTTTCCCGGAACGAGGGCACGCCGTGAGCACGATCCACAGCCCCCTCTCCCGCATTGTACGCCGCAAGGGCCAGATCCAGATTGCCATTGTAGCGTTCCAGCAACGTCTTGAGGTATCTAACCCCGGCATCGACGTTCTGTTGCGGGCTGTACAGATCATTCACGCCAAAGCGCAGCGCGGTCGTTGGAATCAGCTGCATTAAGCCTACCGCCCCTTTGCGGGAAATTGCCGATGGATTCCAATTCGACTCGGTTTGGATCAGCGCGCGAATCAGCGCCGGATCAACGTTGTGACGTTCCGCTGCTTCTCTCACCAGCTTTTCCGCTCCATCGCGATCGAGATTCAACGACGGGCGCAATTTGCCGGAAAGAGAGGTTTCTGGTGGCAGGTAAATCCTCGAACGCTCGGCCGCCGCGCCCAGGTCAACGCGCTTAGCGGTCGCGCTTAAGTCGATCGGTTTTGCGATCGTGCTTAAACCGACGCCGCGCCTTGACGACAGTTTCAAGGTTGGCGGCGGTTCAGCATTTACGAAGAGCATCCGGCCATCGTCGTTGGGAACCCTGGCAATCTGAGCCTGCGCGTTATCTGCAAACGGCAGAGCAGCGCAAAACAAACATGCCAGGATTGCGAAGTGGGCCGGGTTGTGGCTTCGTTTATCCATCACCTTTTCTAGCGTTGGCCGCCACTCAATGGTGATGGCAGCCGGACCTTGGGGAAGGCGCTTGGTGCGAGTTCTGTACAGATTGGTGCGAACAGGCGACTCGGCTTTACAGCACCGGCCGAAATTCAGCCGGCTAGGCGGGTCGTCGTTTCTGGCGCTGCGCTAGCTTGTTCAAGCTAAGCGGTTTACGACCTGCGGGGTCGTGAAACTTGGTCGGCCCGGTGTGGCCGGCAGCGGGTGGATTATAGCAACGGCTCCAGCAGGGCGGGCACTCCCCCAAGGGTACTATTTAGGGCATTTGTGTCCTCTCCGCCACCCTCCGCAAGGTCAGGTCTGCCACCGCCTCGGCCGCCGACCTGTTGAGCCAGCGTCTGTATCACCTTGCCTGCATGGACTTTAGCGGTAAGATCTTTGGTTACTCCGGCGATCAGGGCCACTTTGCCATCTTCGGCCTGTCCCAGCACCACTACACCGGAACCGAGCTTCTGGCGCAGGCTGTCTACGAGCTGCCGGATGCCGTCGCGGTCTAAGCCTTCTACCTGGCTGACGACCACCTTGGTGCCTTTGATGGTTTGGGCTTTGGCGGCTAATTCGTCCAGTTGGTTCAGGGCGCCTTTGCGGCGCTGGTCGGCTAACTGCTTTTCGAGTTGCCGGGTAGTCTGGGTAAGTTTCTCGACGCTGGCGAGAACTGCGTCTTCGCCTACGTTCAACTGTTTGGCGACCGAGGCCAGAACGTTGGCCTGGTGCTGGAAATGTTCCAGCGCGCCGATGCCGGTGACCGCTTCGATGCGGCGAACGCCCGCGGCCACGGATTCTTCACCGACGATTTTCACGATGCCGATGTCGCCGATGCGTTTGACGTGCGTGCCTCCGCACAGTTCCTTCGAGTAGAAGCCGCGCGGCGCGCGCGGGTCGGGAATGGTCACCACGCGAACGTTGTGCTCCGGATATTTATCGCCAAAGAAAGCCAGCGCGCCGCTGGCGAGCGCATCATCGAGAGAGGTGACATTCGTTTCGATTTCCGTGTTCAGGCGAATCTCGTCATTGACTTGCTGCTCGATATCGCGCAACTCTTCCGCATCGACAGGAGCGAAATGCGAAAAGTCGAAACGCAACCTGTCCGGTGCGTTCAGCGAGCCCGCCTGCTTCACGTGCGGACCAAGAATATTGCGCAGCGCGGCGTGAACCAGATGCGTGCCGGAGTGATTGCGCATCACGCGCGAACGGCGTTCCGCATCGGCAATCACGGTGACGCGATCGCCTACGTGCAAATCTTCTTTGGCGGTGACGCGATGCGCGACAAGTCCAGCGACCGGATAGTACGCTGCGGAAACTTCCGCCAGCACTTGCGATTCAGACTTGTCGTAAAACGCGCCGGTATCGGCAATCTGTCCACCAGACTCCGCGTAAATCGCGGTGCGATCCAGAACCACTTCGCCCGATTCGCCGGCCTTTAATTCGTGCACCGCTCCCGCTTTAGTGACGATGGCTTCAATGCAGCAATCTTTCGAGCAGGTGCCAAAATAAAACGCCGGCTCCGTCTTAAAAGTCTCAGCAATCTTCGCGTAAGCCGGATTCGCCGCTTCCTTGTGCACGCCCTTCCACGAAGCCCGCGCCTTCGTCCGCTGCTCCTGCATCGCTTTCTCGAAACCCTGCTCATCGAACTCGACTAGCTCATCTCGACACGCGTCCTCAATAAAGTCTCGCGGTAGACCATAGGTATCGTAAAGTCGAAATGCGATTTCTCCAGGTAATCTCGGAACGCCGATCTTCAGGTCTCCACCGCTACGATCGACGTGCGCAGCTCCGCTCATGACGTTTCGCAATTCGTCCTGTAGCTTCTTAAGGCCGATGCCGATGGTATTGTTGAATCTTTGTTCTTCTCCATAGACCACCCGAGGAACGTGGGCGAACGAAGGACCGCGGAGTTCGGGATACGCGCCCTCCATTAGTCTTTGGACCACGTGGACCATTTCGTTCAGAACAACGGGCCGCTCTTGGCCCAATATCCTAGCGTGACGGATCGCTCTCCGCATGATTTTTCGAAGGACATAGCCGCGCCCGTCATTCGATGGTACGACTCCATCCGTAATCAAAAACGTAGTCGCACGAGCATGGTCAGCAATAACACGCAGAGATGCGGCACCATCCTCAGATGCTTCGTGTGAAATTGCCGCGTCGAAATCCACGCCGCAAAGTTCGGCAGCGCGCTTCGTTAGCGGTTCAAACAAATCGGTATCGTAATTGGAGATTTTTCCTTGCAGGACGGCGGCAACGCGCTCGAGGCCCATGCCGGTATCGACGCAAGGTTTCGGCAAAGGCGTGAGTGTACCGCTCGCGCCGCGATTGAACTGCATGAAGACGAGATTCCAAATTTCCACATAGCGGCCGCAGTCGCAAGGGAATTGGCAGTCGGCATGGCCAAGTTCGGACGCCTCTGGACCCATGTCATAAAAAATTTCGCTGCATGGGCCGCAGGGCCCGGTGTCGCCCATGGCCCAGAAATTATCTTTCAAGCCGGGGACTGGTACGACGCGCACTGCAGGAACCTTTTGCTCAAGCCAGAACGCACGCGCTTCTTCGTCCACGCCGAGCTTCGTTCCCGGAGCGACTTCGGCTCCACCAAAAACCGTGACGTACAGTTTTTCTTTGTCGATGGCAAACCATTCCGGCGAAGTAATTAATTCCCAGGCGTAGGCGATGGCTTCTTTTTTGAAATAGTCACCGAAAGAAAAATTGCCCAGCATTTCAAAAAAGGTGTGATGCCGCTTGGTGAAGCCGACATTCTCGAGATCGTTGTGTTTGCCGCCGGCGCGCACGCATTTCTGTGCCGAAGTGGCGCGTGTGTAGTCGCGTTTTTCGAGTCCGAGAAAAACATCCTTGAACTGGTTCATACCGGCGTTGGTGAACAGCAGCGTGGGGTCGCCATGCGGTACCAGCGAACTGCTGCGCACGCGGCGATGGCCTTTGGACTCAAAGAATTGCAGAAACTTTTCGCGGATTTCGTTTCCGTTCATGGTTTTTTGCGTGCCCTTGCCGGACACATTCTCAGCGCCCTTACCGAGTGCGCCGGCGCTAGCGTTAGTTGCTTTCGGAGAGTTTGAGCCGTTACCCGTCACGTCAGCCTCGGAGATTTTACGATTCCTAAACCTTTGCATTATTGCAGACACAATTGCGTTGCGCCAACGAGGTTGCAAGTGAGGATAGGAACTATAGTTCCGATTTTGTGGCGAGCGGGTGGGTGTATACCCCTATCTTATTTACAAGAGTGGCAAATACAGGAGTTAGAACCCGGCTCCTGCTCCGGCTACCAGGCCCTCTTCGGAGTCAAGTACATCGCGGCCGCTCTCGGCGGTAGTTCTGGACGGCTAAAAAACAGGTTGCTTGACTTGGTTCTGTCCAGACAAATACTCTCGTCGCCTTAGGGTGCGTGAGTCGCGACGACCAGCGGCGATTTTTCTAAATGTTTCTGACGGAAGCAATCGCGAGTCCACAGGAGATCTGGCTATGCCGATTGAAAAGGAAAAGAAGAGTGCAACAGTAAGCCGCCGTGAATTGCTGCGCGGTCTGGGGTTGGGAACGGCGGCATTGGCATTGCCGGAACTGTCGCAGACGGCCCATGCAGCAGACGCGGCCCACGCGGACGTGGTGATTGTGGGCGCGGGTTTTGCGGGCTTGATGGCGGCGCGGACTTTGCAGCGCGCTGGGAAAAAGGTGGTGTTGCTGGAGGCACGGGATCGCGTTGGTGGGCGAGTGAAAGCGGGAAAAATTGCGGAGCGCGCGGTGGATGTGGGCGGAATGTGGGTGGGGCCCACGCAGACGCGATTGCTGGAGACGATCAAGGAATACGGGCTGCATCTGACTCCGCAATTTGAAAAAGGAAAAAATATTTTTGAGATGGGACACAAGAGGTATATGGCGGAGGGGGAAGGTCTGGGATTGGACAAAGAGACGGAAGCGGAATACGAGCGGGTGGTACGGGAACTGACCAAACTGAGCGACCCGATACCGCTGGCAGCGCCGTGGACAATCGCGCGAGCGCAAGAGTTCGACGATATGACCGTGGATGAGTGGTTTCGCGCGACGACGAAGGACAAAGGATTGCTTGAATTTTTTCGGGCGTGGACCCGGGCGATTTGCACCGCGGATGCGTACCAAATATCGCTGTTGTATTTTTTGTTTTATCTGAAGTCGGGCGATAACTTCGAGATGCTGTTTGGATTTGAGAACGCGGCACAAGCCTGGACCGTGAAGGAGACCATGCACCGGGTAGCGGGAAAGATCGCTGAAGAGTTGGGAGACGCGGTGATGGTGGGAGCTGCAGTGCGGGCGATTTCTCAAGATACCGCCAGCGTGCTGGTGGAGTCCGATAAAAGGAAGTGGCGAGCGGACTTCGCGATTGTGGCGATGCCTTTGCCGCTTTCAGCGCGAATTAATTATCAGCCGCCGCTGCCACCGCAACGGGACATTCTGGCACAACATATGCCGATGGGTTCGGTCATCAAGTATTGGGTGGCGTATGAAAAACCGTGGTGGCGCGAGAAGGGATTCAACGGAATGTTGCAGAGCGATGAAGCGCCAAGCCAATTCATTGCGGGCGACGGAACGCCGGAAGAAGGCAAGCCGGGATTGCTGGTGGGATTTATGGAAGGGCATCATGCGATGAACTGGACCGGGAAGTCGATGGAAGAGCGAAAGAAGAAAGTCGTGGAGCGGTTGGTGAGTTTTCTTGGAGCGGAAGCGGCAAATCCGATCGATTACGAGGATCAGGATTGGCCGGCCGATCCATGGAGCCGTGGCTGTTATGGCGCTTCGATGACGCCGGGAATTATGACTACGGTGGGGCGTGTGATTCGAGAGCCGTATGGACGAATCCATTGGGCGGGATCGGAAACGTCGGAACGGTGGATGGGATATATCGATGGAGCTATCCGGTCAGGAGATCGCGCGGCGGCAGAAACTCTGGCGCGATACAAATAGCGCGATCTGAATATTCTGAATATAAATAAATGTGGCGATCGATCTCGGTTATGAGCTGCTTTCTTCTGGCTCATCTACCTCTGGCACGGACTCGCGAGTCATGGTTTTCAATTCTTTGCGAATAATGTCGGAAGGGAAGCCGGCGCGGAGCAGTGAGCCGTAGATGCAAGCAATTTTTTTGTCGTCGATTTCGCCCTGATAGGATTTCAATTTCCGTTCGATGCGCTGCCGAACCAAGTCCGCCGGATTGGATTGCTCGGCGGATTCTTCCAAAGCGGCATTGATGGTGCGATCGGAAATGCCACGCGAACGGAGGTCACGCGCGATGCGGAATTTCCCTTGTTTGCGGGATTGTGTGCGGTTACGCGTGAATTGCCGGGCGTAGCGGTCGTCATCCAGTTGGCCGTTTTCCTTGAGGCGGGCCATGACTACGCGGACGAGGAGTTCGTTGTCGGTGCGGCGGGCGAGTTTTTGTTGCATTTCGTGCACGGAGTGGCCGCGACGCATCAAGGCGCGGAGGGCTACATCGTAGAGTTCGTCTTCGCTGTCGAGTTTGCGGGGGCGGGAGAACACGCAGGAAAGAATGAAGTAAGGAAGTAACGAAGTAAAGAGCCGGTAAACAGGAGACACAAGGAGCCAACCAACGGCGTTCATGAGGCGTTTAGGCGGGGCTCATTAGAATGGACGAACAATGCAAGTCGGAGAGGATCTGAATGCTGGAACTCGGAAGCGGACAGAATTCAACCATAGGAGAAAAGATGAAAATCAGATTGCAGGATGTTGTGTTGCTGGCGGGTGCGTTGGCCTGCGCGCTGCTTTGCGCGGGGATCAGCTGGGCGCAGGAAAAGAAGATCAAGAGGGCTGACCTGCCTGCCGCAGTGGAGAAGACCGTAGCTGCAGAGAGCGCAGCAGCAACAGTAAAAGGTTTCTCTCAGGAGAAAGAAAAGGGCGAGACGTTCTATGAGGTGGAGCTGGTTGTCAGTGGGCACAGCAAGGATGTGCTAATTGACGCGTCGGGATCAGTCGTGGAGATCGAAGAGGAAGTGGCGTTCGATTCGCTGCCCGCCGAAGTGAAGGCCGGACTTCAGACGAAAGCAGGAAAGGGGAAGATTCTGAACGTCGAGTCGCTGACCACGAAGGGCAAACTGGTGGCTTACGAAGCAAAAGTGGCAACCAACGGAAAGAAGTCTGAGATCCAAGTAGGGCCGGACGGGAAACCGCTGGACCACGAAGAGTAACCACGGCGATCGGTGTAAACCGGGACTGCGGAGATGTTCCGAACACGATGTGATATTGAGGTCGCTGGCACGAAGTGATTTGCGCATTTGCCATGGACCGCCCGCCGCAGGGGGCGGCCGCTACAAAAGAAAGAGCAGCGGAATAAACCCGCTGCTCCATAAAAAGCGAAAAGCTATAGGGAATAGGTCATGCGGGAGACTATTTGCGGGCGAAGCGCTCGAAGTCGGCCATTTGCCGTTCCATTTCTTCGCGGGCGGCGTCGGCGGCGGAGCGAATGCCCTGAATGCGTAGCTTGAATTCGTCGGCATTGGATGCGCGGAGCAGGGCTTCATCGAGGGTGATGAGATTTTTGGTGTAGAGGTCGAAGAGCGATTGATCGAATGTTTGCATGCCGTACTGCGAGCCGCCGGCGGCGATGGCGTCGTGAATGAGGCGGGTTTTGTCCGCGTTGATGATGCAATCGCGAACGTAGCCGGTGGCGATCATGATTTCGACGGCCGGGACGCGGCCCTGATCGTCGGCGCGGCGGACGAGGCGCTGCGAGACGACCGCTTTTAGCGTTGCCGCCAGCTGCAAACGAATCTGTTTTTGTTCCGGCGGAGGAAAAACCGCGATGAT
>Ga0207665_10003825_pt1 | contig 10059 bp, 7 predicted proteins | sample LARL112metaG_FD_184351 | JGI IMG/M metagenome (GOLD analysis project Ga0207665, IMG submission 184351) | Corn, switchgrass and miscanthus rhizosphere microbial communities from Kellogg Biological Station, Michigan, USA - LAR L11-2 metaG... | ecosystem: Host-associated > Plants > Roots >...
CGCAGGCCGTACCCGTTCTGGTCGACCGCCGGGGGCACCACATGATCGTAGAAGCCACCCCAGTCGTCCCAGCTCAGGAAGATCGCGGTGGACTTCCAGTCCGGGCTCTTCATGGCCGCGTTGATGATCGCGGTGACGTAGGCCTGGCTGCGGTGCACGCTGGCCGGCGGATGGTCGCTGTTCGCCCCGGAGGGCACGATCCAGCTGACCGCGGGCAGCGTGCCCTTCCTGGCCGCGTGCCGGTAACTGCGCAGCGTCTGGATATTGTGCAGCTGATGGTCCTGCTGCACGTCGCCGAACAGCGGCAGCGGGTTCCAGATCCCGGGCGTCTGCACGTTCTGCTTGACCGCCGCGCACGTCTCGGCCGAGTCGTTGTCACAGTCGGGCTGGATGCCGGCCTGCACGTAGTACCGCCAGCTGATGTGGTGCGCGTACAGCAGCCACGTGATGTCGGTCCAGGCCAGGTCGATGGAGGTCTTGCCGCCCGCCAGCTCATGGTCCACGGCGCGCTGGAAGGTCCTGACCCCGTACGGGCCGACGATGTTGTTGACGCAGCTCATCGGCGAGCGGTTCCGGCACCTGGCCGACCACGCGGACACCAGGTACAGGTGGTCGGGCAGCGACCACGACTTCACCGGCTCGAACATGTGGTCGTCCAGCACGAAGTCCCGGGCGTAGGTCCAGTAGTTGGGTATCTCCGCCGCGGTGTGGTACCCCATCACATCCGGTGTCCGGGTCCCGGCGCAGGCCGGGTCGTTGGCGACCCGGCAGGAGGCCCGGGCCGCGTCACGCTGCCGGATGAACCCGTTCATCCGGCCGCCATCCACATCGGCGATGGCGTTGCCCTCGGCGTGCGGCCCGCCGCCGTTGCGGTCGGCCCGGTCGTGATACGGCCGGGTGCACCCGCCTGCCGGGTTGGGCACGCACACCGTGGGCACCCCGTCCCGCATGGGGAGACCGTCCGCCCCCGGGTAGGTGCCGAAGTAGCTGTCGAAAGACCGGTTCTCCTGCATGATGATGATCACGTGCTTGATCTTGTGAATCCCGGCCGGGACCAGGTAGCGGCCAGCCGGGCCGCCGGTCACCTCGTGGCCGGAGGGGCCGCCCGCCACCGCCGGCGACGAGCTCGCCTTCGGCTTGGCCGGGCCCACCCGGAAACCACCTGACGTGCACGCGGCCAGCAGGCCGATCATGAGCAGGCCAGCGGTTCCCGCGCACACCGGCCGGACGCTGACGCGCCTCATTCCCATCCTGAGCCTTTCCCGAGTACCGGAGGGCGGGCATCCGGTACCGAGCGCCCTAATCGGCATGCATCCCGACTCCCCGCCGGAAACTTACCCGAATCCGGGCGCAGCACAGACTTGGATCATGACCCGTATTTCCGGCGCCTAGCCGGTCAGCTCTCGTCCCGGGTCACCATCCGGCCCGCCACCACCTTGGTGTGGCTGGACCCGACGACGAGCATGCTCTGCTCATCCAGTTCCCGGTCGGCCAGCTCGCCCAGCGTGCTGAGCTGGATCCGCTGGTCCACCCGGTGCGCGCCGCGCACCACAGCCACCGGGGTGCGCGCTGGCCGGTGCTCGCGCAGGATGCTGAGCACCGTGCCGAGCCGCCGCCCGGCCGGGTGGCCCGGCGGGGCGCTGAACGTCAGCACCAGGTCGGCACTGGCCGCCGCGCGCACCTGGGCTTCGGTCACGTGCCACGGGGTGCGCTCGGCCGGGGTGATCACCGCGTGGCTGCTGCCCAGCGGTGCCCCGAGGATGGCCGCGCTGGCCACCCCGGCCGTGATACCCGGTACTTCCACCAGGTCCAGGTCGTCGCCGGCCAGATCGAGCAGCAGGCTGGTCAGTTCATGCATGCCCGGGTCGGCCGGGATGGCGACGGCCACCGCCTGCCCCTGCCGGGCCTGCCGGACCGCTTCCCGGGCGCTCTCCGCTTCCTCGCCCGGCTTGCCGGGCAGCACCCGGGTGCCCACCCGGAACAGGTCACCGAGCTCGTCCCGGCTCCGGCCGAGGCAGACCACCACTGACGCGCGGCGCAGCTCAGCCACCGCGCGCGGGGTCATCAGGTCCAGCGTCCCGGGGCCGGTGCCGACCAGCGCCAGCCGCCCCCGCGGCCGGATGCGGGCCAGCGCGGCCCGGGCCGCCACCGCGCGGCCCCCCACCGGGCCGGTGCCAGCACCATGGGGGCCGGCACCACGGGCGCCCACCGCACCGGCGTCCGCGGTTCGCTCAGGCACGACCAGCTCGGCCGCGCCGGCCAGCGCGGCGGCCTCGGCCACGCTCACCGGCCTGCCTGCCGCCAGTGGCTGGCCACGCCGCGGGACCCGCACCGCGGCCAGCCGGCTGGCCGGGTAGCTGACCACCGGCCAGCCACGTTCCTGCGCGGCCTCGGCGATCGCGGGCGTGCCTGCGCCAGCTTCGTCGGTGGCCAGCGCGGTCACGCTCGCCGCGGACAGCCCGGCCTCGCCCAGCACGCTGTCCACCAGCCGCAGCAGCTCGTCCGCGGTCACCGGGCCGGCCGCCTGCACGCCGAGGACCAGCGACGGCGGGCGGATGACCGCGGTACGCGGGTCACCGGCGGCCACCTGGTCGGTGATCAGGATCCGGTAGTCGCCGTCGCCGCCCACGGTGGGCGGGAGCGGGGGCAACGGCCAGTCCTGGGCAGACTCCAGCCGGACCCGTTCGCCGTCCAGCAGCGCGCGGCTCACCGTGCCGATCGCCCCCTCGGTCGGCCAGCCCAGCGCGTCCCAGCCGGGCAGGCTCACCGCGTCGGTCGCCGTGGTGATCACCGCGTCCGCGCCGAACACCGCGGCCACCTGCGCAGCCAGCGTGTTCGCCCCGGCCGCGTGCCCGCCGACCACCGCCACCGCACGGCGGGTGGATTCATCGACGCAGACCACGGCCGGATCGGTCCACTTGCTGTCCAGCAGCGGGGCGATCAGCCGCACGGTGGCGCCGACGGCGAGAAAGCAGACCAGCCCGTCGCACTGCGCCCAGGCGCGGGACAGCGCCTGGCGGGCTGGGCCGTCATAGGTCCGCGTCTGCCCGGGCCAGGCCTCGGCGAGCCGCTGGGCCGCGGCCCGGCCGCCGCCGGTCACCGCGATCAGGCCGATCACCGGCACCCTCCGGAAGGGCGGGCGGGCCACGCTGACCAGGGCTGCATGGCATGACGCTACCCGCATCCGGGCCCGGCCCCCGCCGGTCCCCCAGCCCTTCCCTAAAGGTTTAAGTAAACTTCACCCTCTGCACGCCGGGGCCCAGCGGCTAGCTAGGGCCGGGGCAGGCTCAGTACCGGGCACCGACCGCCCGCGCACCCAGCGGGTCGAGCTGGGCCAGCTCGTCATCGGTCAGCGTGATGTCCAGCGCGGCGGCGTTCTGCTCCAGCCACTTCACCCGCTTGGTGCCGGGAATCGGCACCACCGGCACGCCGAGCCGCTCGCCCTGGCCATGCACCCAGGCCAGTGCGACCTGGGCCGGGGCGACGCCCCGGGCACCGGCTACCCGGCGCACCGCGTCGGCGATGGCCTGGTTGGCGTCCCACGCCTGGCCGGTGAAGCGCGGGTTGCGGGCCCGGAAGTCGCCGGCGCCCAGCGTGTGCACGTCCACCGTGCCGGTCAGGAAACCCCGGCCGAGCGGTGAGTAGGAGACCAGCCCGACGCCCAGCTCGCGCAGTGCGCCGAGCACGGTGGTCTCCGGGTCCCGGGTCCACAGCGAGTACTCGCTCTGCACCGCGGCGATCGGGTGCACGGCATCCGCGCGGCGCAGCAGGCCACTGTCCACCTCGGACAGCCCGAGGTAGCGCACCTTGCCCTCGGCGACCAGCTCAGCCATGGCGCCGACGGTCTCCTCGATCTGTGCCGTCTGCGGCGGCCGGTGCAGGTAGTACAGGTCGATCACGTCCACGCCCAGCCGCAGCAGGGACGACTCGCAGGACCGCCGCACATAACCGCGCTCGCCCCGGATCACCCGCTTGTCATCGCCGCCCGACCGGTCGATGCCGAACTTGGTGGCCAGCTGCACCTGCCCGCGCCGGCCGTGGATGGCCCGGCCGACCAGTACCTCATTGTGCCCGGCCCCATAGACGTCCGCGGTGTCCAGGAACGTCACGCCCAGGTCGAGCGCGCGGTGGATAGTGGCCACCGACTCGTCCCAGTCGGTGGCGCCGTACCACTCGCTCATCCCCATGCAGCCCAGGCCCTGCGCGGAAACCGGCAGCCCGCCCAGTGAAACGTCGCGCATGCTGAGTCCAGTCCTATCTCTGAGATCGCCGAGTTGCCGTGGCCAGCCAGCGCCGGGTCGTCCAGCCGGTCACCTGATCGAGACTAGACGTTTACAGTGCACTCCAGCGCAAACCGGCCGCGGCCGGCCCGGCTCAGACCGGCCAGGATTCGCGCCGGTAGGCGGCGTCCCAGAACATCCACTCGTAGCGGGCGCCCATCGCGAAGTGCGCCCGGGCCCGGGCCTCCGCCGGCCCGGCCAGTTCGCGGCCGGCCTGGTCGGCGAGGTCGAGTACCTCGGCCACCTCGGTGACGTACTGATCACCGGCGTAGGTGTCGATCCAGCGCTGGTAGACCGGGTTGGGCGAGCCCTGCTGGTGGAGGTGCTGCCCCACTTCCGCGTAGATCCACAGGCACGGCAGCACGGCGGTCAGCCCCTCGGCGAAGTCGCCGCGGAACGTGGCGGACAGCACGTAGCTGGTGTACGCCTGGGTGGTCGGGCCGGGCTGCACCTTGGCCAGCGCGGCCGGGTCGCCGCCCAGGTCGGCCACCAGCACCTGGTGCAGCGTGGACTCGGCGGTCAGCCCCTGGGCGGCGTGCCGGGTCAGCACGGTCGCGGCCCCGGCGTCCGGCGCCTTCACCCCGACCAGGGCCACCGCCCGGGAAAACTCCCGGACGTAGTGATCATCCTGGGACAGGTAGTAGAAGAAGGCCTCCGGGGCCAGGTCACCCGAGGTCAGCCCGCGGATGAACGGATGGTCGAGGATGGCTGCGTAGGTGCCCTCGATGTCCGCCCACAGCCGCCCGGTCCAGCCGGCCCGCGGCTGCCCCGGCCGGCGGCCTGCCGCCTCCGTCATCCTGCCCCCTCCGCCGGTCAGCCGGTCAAGAAGATCTGAGATCTGCACTGAAGCACAGGCCGCGCTGACGCGTCAAGGCGGAGGTTATTGCCCCCGCCCGCCGCAGCGAACGACAACAATCCAATATCCGTAACGATTTTCCGGGGTACTGCCGCCCGCAGCATTCCTTGACACCGGCCAATTCACGGCCATAGTCAATTGCAGGGAAGGTAGCGCTAACACCACCATCCTGACCGGGGCTGGCCGCCCGCCACCCAGGCCGGCCCGGCGATCGGGGGCCCAGCCCGGGCGGCCCTTGCAGCCGGGGGCATGCGTCTCTAAACTGGCCCAGTATAAGATCTGAGATCTTATTTCTGGTCCCAACGAGTTGGGGAAATGTTTGTGGCGACTCCCGAGCAGCTCACCGCCGCCGTGCTGGCCGCGGTGGACACCGGCCGTCTGATCGAACTGGTGCAGCAGGTATGCCGCATCCCGAGTGTCCTCGGTGAGGAAGGCCCGCTCGCCGAGTTCCTGCACGATGTGATGCGGCAGTCCGGCTTCGAGGCGACCAGCCTGCAGCCGGTCCTGCCCGGCCGGCCGAACGCGCTCGGCGAGCTGTCCTTCGGCCCGGGCCAGCGCGTCGTGCTCACCGGGCACCTGGACACCAAGCCGGTCTCACACGGCTGGACCGCGACCACCCCGTTCTCCGGAGCGCTGCTCGACGGCAGCGTGTACGGCCACGGGATCATGGACATGAAGGCCGCGCTGGCCTGCCAGATCGTGGCCATGGAGGCGCTGCGCGACTGCGGCGTGCCACTGGCCGGCACGGTGGCCATGGCGGCGGTGGCCGACCACATGGGTGACCAGCTGGGCTCCATCGCCTACTTCGACAGTCATCCGGCCGACATGGCCGTGCTCGGCGAGCTGTCCGACAACGAGATCTTCCTCGGCCACCGCGGCCGGTACTACTTCGACGTCACGGTGCTGGGCCGGTCGGCGCACACCTGCCACAAGCCGCTGGCGGTGAACGCCAACGCGCTCGCCGCACACGCGATCCTGGAGCTCGACGCCTCGGCCTACCTCCCGGACCTGGACGGCTGGGTCAGTGAGCTGTTCGGCGCGGAGACCTTCATCGTGCCCGGCCGGGTGTACGGCGGGCTGCCGCCCGGTGGCCCGTCGATGATCCCGGACGAGTGCGTGATCCGGGTGGACTGCCGCCCGCAGCCCGGGGTCACCGTGGAGCAGGTCCGCGCCGAGATCGACCGCTGCCTGGACCGGGCCAGGCAACGTGACCCGCGGCTGCGCGCCGAGGTCACCCTGGCCGACGTCAAGGACGGCTATCTGGCCAGCCCGGACGAGCAGGTGGTCGAGCACATGCGGGACGCGGTCCGCGCCGTCCGCTCGGCCGAGCCGCAGCTTCAGGTGGCGGGCTGGCTGGGCGACACGGCCAGCTTCGGCGCCAAGGTGCCGACGGTGATCTTCGGTCCCGGCGGGGAGCCGGTGTACTGCCCGGACGAGCACCTGAGCACCGCCGACATCATCGAGGCGACCCAGGTCTACGCCAGCTTCGCCGCGATCGCCCTGGCCCGGCCGGATGACTGAACCGCGGCGGACAGCGGGCCCGGGCACGGGGGCGGCCCGGTGCGGGTAGTCCTGGCCAAGCCCGGGCTCGATGGCCATGACCGCGGGATCAAGGTGGTGGCGATGGCCCTGCGGGACGCCGGGGCCGAGGTCGTCTACCTTGGGCTGCGGCAGACGCCGGCGCAGATCGTGGCGGCCGCCCGGGCCGAGGATGCCGACGTGATCGGCATTTCCGTGCTGTCCGGCGTGCACCTGGCCCTGGCCCGGGAGGTCCGCGAGGCGCAGCAGGCCGCGGGCGTGGCCGACATCCCCCTGGTGGTCGGGGGCACGATCCCGCCGCAGGACGCGGCGGCCCTGGCCGAGCTCGGCGTGCGCGGTGTGTTCAGCGTTGGCACCCCGATCGAGGAGGTCGTCCGGGGCGTGCTGGAGGTCGGCCTGCTGGCCCGCGATCCCCTCACCCCGGGAGGCAGCAGGTGAGCAGCACCGACTCCGGCATCCCGGTCGAGCCCTGGTACGAGCCGCCGGACGGGCCCGCCCCGGCGCTCGGCCGTCCCGGGGAGCCGCCGTTCACCCGCGGGCCGTACCGGTCGATGTACCGCGAGCGGCTGTGGACCATGCGCCAGTACTCCGGGTTCGGCTCGGCCGAGGACACCAACCAGCGGTACCGCTACCTGCTCGGGCAGGGGCAGACCGCGCTGTCGGTGGCCTTCGACCTGCCGACCCAGCTCGGCTACGACTCCTCGCACGACCTGGCCGGGCACGAAGTGGGCCGGGTCGGGGTGGCCATCGATACCGCGCAGGACATGGCCGACCTGTTCGACGGGCTGCCGCTGGCCGAGCTGTCGGTCAACTTCACCATCAACGCGACCGCCCCGATCATGCTCGCCTTCTACCTGGTCGCCGCCGAGCAGCGCGGGGTGGACCCGGCCGGGCTGGCGGGCACGCTGCAAAACGACATCCTCAAGGAGTTCCTGGCCCGCAAGCTGTACGTGTTCCCGCCGCAGCCGTCGCTGCGGCTGGCCGGCGACGTGGTCGAGTACTGCGCGCGCGAGCTTCCCCGGTTCAACCCGATCTCGGTCACCGGGTACCACGCCCGGGAAGCGGGCTGTGATGCCATCCAGGAACTCGGGCTCACGATGGCCGCGGCCATCGCCTACGCGGAGCACTTCACCGCCCGCGGGCTGGCGTTCGACTCGTTCGCGCCCCGGCTGTCCTTCCACTTCTCCAGCCAGCTGGACCTGTTCGAAGAGGTGGCCAAGGTGCGCGCCGCGCGGCGGCTGTGGTACCAGATCGCCACCGAGCGGTTCGGGGCGGCCAGCGAGAACTCCGGGCGGCTGCGCTTCTTCTCCGGCTGCTCCGGCGCCACGCTGACCGCGCAGCAGCCGCTGAACAACGTGGTCCGGTCCGCGCTGCAGTGCCTGGCCGCGGTGCTGGGCGGCGCCCAGTCGATCCATGTCATGGGGTACGACGAAGCCCTGGAGATACCCACGGAAGAATCGGTCCAGCTGGCCTTGCGCACCCAGCAGATCATCGCCTATGAATCCGGAGTGACCAGGACCGTGGACCCACTGGCCGGCTCGTACTTCGTCGAGTCGCTGACCGACCAGCTGCAGCAGCGCGCCAGCGCGCTGATCGAGGATATCGACGCGGCGGGCGGCTACGTCCGGCTGCTGGAGCAGGGCGTCCCGCAGCGCTGGATCGCCGAGTCCGCCTACGCCGCCGAGAAGGCCGTGCAGTCCGGCGAGAAGACCAAGGTCGGCGTGAACCGGTTCGTGACCGGCGACGACGGGCCGCCGCCCCAGCTGTTCACAGTGGACGAGACGGCGGCCGCCCGGCAGCGGGCCCGGCTGGCCGCGCGGCTGGCCGCGCGGGACGACGCGGCCGCCAAGCAGGAGCTCAGCCAGCTGCGCGAGGTGGTCGCCGCGGGCGGCAACACGATGCCCGCCTTCCTGGCCGCCGCCCGCGCGGGCTGCACCGTGGGCGAGATCACCGGCGTGCTGCGGGCCGAGTTCGGCGAGTACACCGAGCCGCCCCCGTGGTGACCGAACCCGGCGGCGCGCCAGCCGTGGGCCGCACCCCAGTGGTAACCGAACCAGGGCCGCCGATGACACCGCCACTGGCCGGGATACGGGTGCTGGACCTGACCCGGTTCGTGTCCGGCGCGTACTGCACGATGGTGCTCAGCGCGCTCGGCGCGGACGTGATCAAGGTAGAGGGGCTGCCCGGCGGCGACCCGTACCGGGCCCAGGGCACGGTCAAGGTGGGCACGCTCAGCGGCCTGTTCGCCTCGCTCAACGCGGGCAAGCGCAGCCTGGCGGTGGACCTGCGGGCGGACGACGGCCGCCGGCTCATCCGCACGCTCGCCGCGGCCAGTGACGTCTTCGTGCAGAACGCCCGGCCCGGGTCGCTGGACCGGGCCGGCCTGGGCCCGGACGAGCTGCACGAGGTCAACCCGCGGCTGGTGTACGCGTCTATCTCCGGGTTCGGCCAGCACGGCCCGGACGCCGCGCGCGGCGGCTTCGACCTGATCCTGCAGGCGGCCAGCGGGCTGATGGCGGTGACCGGCACCGCGCAGAGCGGGCCGGTCAAGGTGGGCGTGCCAGTACTGGACATCGGCTCCGGGATGAGCGCGGTAGCCGCCATCATGGCCGCGCTGCTGGCCCGCACCGCCGACGGGATCGGCCGCACCGTCAGCTCGTCGCTGCTGGAGTTCGCGCTGAGCTGCTTCACCAGCTACGCCGCGGACGTGCTGGAGACCGGCGCCTCACCCGGCCTGCTCGGCAACGACTCCCCGCAGTTCGCACCGTACGGCGTGTTCCGCTGCCAGGACGGCGCGATCGCGCTGGCCGGCGCGGGCAGCGACCAGCTGTGGCTGCGGCTGTGCCAGGTGCTCGGCCAGCCCGGCTGGCCCGCCGACCCGCGGTTCGCCAGCAACGCCGACCGGGTGGCCCACCGCGCCGAGCTGACCACCGAGATCGAGCGGGTGCTCACCGGGGGCGGCACCGCGCACTGGCAGCGGGTGCTGGACGAGGCCGGCATTCCGGCCTCGGTGGTGAACCAGCCCGGCGCGGCGCTGACCTCGCCGCAGGCGGTCACGCTGGGCGCGGTGCAGCAGGTGGCCACGCCGGACGGGTACCCGTACCAGACGGTCCGCCCGCCGCTGTCGGCCGGTGCCCCGGCCAGCTACCCACGGGGGGCGCCCGCGCTCGGCCAGCACACCGCCGAGGTGCTCGGCGAGTTCGGGCTGGACGGCGGGGCCGTGGCCGGCCTGATCGAGCGCGGGATCGTGGCCGGATGACCGCGGACCGGGCGGCCGGCAACCTCGCCTGGGCCGCCGAGCAGGTGATCAGCCGGACGGTCGAGCTGAGCCAGCTGCCCGCCCCGCCCGGCCAGGAACAGGACCGGGCCACGCTGGTCCGCGAC
>Ga0207665_10003828_pt1 | contig 10055 bp, 10 predicted proteins | sample LARL112metaG_FD_184351 | JGI IMG/M metagenome (GOLD analysis project Ga0207665, IMG submission 184351) | Corn, switchgrass and miscanthus rhizosphere microbial communities from Kellogg Biological Station, Michigan, USA - LAR L11-2 metaG... | ecosystem: Host-associated > Plants > Roots >...
ACGGACATCGCACAGCTCGTGGGCCGCAAGCCGCCGCGCCTGCGCCTGCCGGCAGGGGCGCTGCTGCCGGTGGCATTGGTCGCTGAGGCGGTGGCCCGCCTGAGCGGGGGCAGCACGCGCCTCACGGTCGAAGGCGTACGCCTGGCACGCAAGCGCATGTTCTTCTGCAGCGACAAGGCCGTGCGTGAGCTCGGCTATCGCTGGCGCCCCGCGCGCGCGGCGTTTGCCGACGCCGTGGCGTGGTGGCGTGCGCAGGGCGCCCTGCCGGCGGGGCGCTAGCACTGCCCGGGGCCAGGCTCGCCGCCACCGATGGCTACGCGACGCGGGTGCGCGCAGCGGTATTCATTTTGGTGGCATGACGGGCAGGCGGGTAAAATGCCGTCAAGACGACTGCCCCGACCGAATCCATCCAACCATGTCCGAACCCTCGTCGTTTCCCGCCGCGCGGGCCATAAACCTGCCGTGGGACGCCCGCCTCGCGCGCCGCCTGGTGGAACCGCTGCAGCACAGCTGGGTCACGCCCAACCACCTGACGAGCGTGCGCCTGGCATTTGGGATGGCCGCGGCCGCTGCGCTCACGCGCGGGAGCTTTGGCTGGATGAATCTGGGCGCGCTGCTGCTGGTGGTGTCGAATTTTCTCGACCACACCGACGGGGAACTCGCGCGCCTCAGCGGCAAGTCGAGTCGCTTCGGCCACTGGTATGACCTGGCGAGCGATGCCCTGGTGACGGTGCTGCTGTTCACGGCAATCGGCGTGGGAGTGGGCCAGACACCGGACGCGCTGCCGTTCGCGCCGCCGGCCCTCGGGGCACTCGCCGGCGTCTGCGTCGCCCTCATCTTCTACCTGCGCATGCGTATCGAGGAGCTGGCAGGCAAGGCGGCGAGCCGCCAGGCCTCCGTGAGCGGCTTCGAGACCGAGGATGTGCTGTACCTGTTGCCGTTGGTGACGCTGTGCAACGGCACCGCAGCGTTTCTGCTGGTGGCGGCCATCGGCGCGCCGCTGTTCGCGCTGTGGGTGATATTTGACTACCGGCGGATCGCGCGCGGGTACGGCCGATGAGTGAACTGCTCGCCGCGCGCCTGAGCAGCCTCGATCTGAGCGGACTGCGAGCGCAGTTCATCGCGCAGGGCTCGTTCCTGTACCTGCCGGAGTTCCTGGATCCGCAGGTGACCGCGGAGCTCGCGGCCGCCGTGCTCGCCGTCGAGCCGGCCGTGAATCGCAACTACCTGCCGGGACACAAGCAGGGCGGCAGCGTCAGCCGTCACTCCATCGACGAACTGGCCCCCGCCATCGCGCAGCTGTACCGCTCAGGCGCGCTGATCGAGTGGCTCGGGCAGCTCGCCGGCGAGCGGCTGCAGGTCTCCCCCGCTGATGACCCGCACGCCTATGCGCTGTATTTCTACACCCAGCCGGGGGATCACATCGGCTGGCACTACGACACCTCCTACTACGCGGGACGCCGCTACACGGTGCTGATCGGCGTGCTCGATCAGTCCTCCTGCCGACTGGACTATGAACTGCACACGCGCACTCCCGGCGCCGCGCCGGTGTCCGGGTCGGTGCAGATAGCCCCCGGCGGGCTGGTATTTTTCGATGGCGATGCGCTGCGCCACCGCATCACGCCGCTCGCGGCCGGCGAGCGGCGCGTCTCCCTGACCTTCGAGTACCTCACGGACCCGCGCATGCACCGCTGGTGGCGCTTCGTGTCGAACATGAAGGACTCGGTGGCCTATTTCGGATTTCGCCAGGTATTCCGGCGCCGCGGCGCGCGCCGTGGAACGGCTGCGCGGGCTGACTCGGCACGGGCATGACGCGGGCCGCCTTCTGGCTCCTGGCCGCGGGAGTGCTGCTGTTTGTCGTCGTTCTGGTCTCGCACGATGCCAGCGCGGTGTTCGCGACCCTGGCGCTGGCGGGATGGGGCCTGCTGGGCGTAACTGCCTTTCACCTGCTGCCGCTCGCCCTCGACGCGGCCGCCATCCGCATATTGCAGACGCGCGCGCGGGGAGGCTCGACGCTCAACGCGCTGCTGGTGCGCTGGATCGGGGAGTCCGCCAACAGCCTGATGCCCGCAGGCCAGATCGGCGGCCCGCTCTTGATGATCCGGCAACTGATCCAGCGCGGCGTGCCGACGCCGGACGCCGCCGCCGCCATTACCGCGAGCACGACGTTGCAGACCGTGGCCCAGATGGTGTTCGCACTGCTGGGACTGGCGCTGCTCGGCGGACGCGCCAGCCTCATCCCGCTCGCCGGCTCGGGGACCGCTGCGGTGGCGGGGGGCTGCGTGCTGACGCTGATGATCGCCGGTTTTTATCTGCTGCAGCGGCGCGGGCTGTTCGGCAAGCTGACGCGGCTGCTGCAGCGGGTTGCCGGGCGACGCGACTGGTCGGGCATCCTCAGGCATGCCGAGGCGATCGACCTCGCGCTGCAGGGCATGTACAGCCGCAGCGCGCGCGTCACCGGCAGTTTCGCGTTGAGTCTGCTCGGGTGGGTGGCCGGCACCGGGGAAGTGTGGCTGATCTGTCGGCTGCTGGATTCTCCCGTCAGCTGGGGCGACGCTCTGATCCTGGAAAGTCTCGGCCAGACCATCCGCAGCGTCGCCTTCGCCGTACCCGGGTCGCTCGGCGTGCAGGAAGGCGGCTACGTGCTGCTGGCGCCGCTCGCCGGTCTGCGCCCGGAAGTGGCGCTGGCGCTGTCGCTGGCCAAGCGCGCCCGGGAATTACTGCTCGCCATACCGGGCCTGATCTACCTGCACTTCTCCGAACGGGCCTTTCGGCGCCGCGCCGGGCTGGCCACGGTGAGGGACTAGGAGCCGGGGCCACGACCCCCGCGCGCCACAGTGCACCGCTGATTTTGTACTATGCCTACCTTTATGTGCGATCAGGGTACACATGCGCGCCATTATTCTTGCCGCCGGACGAGGATTGAGAATGCAGCAGCCACAAGGCGGCGAGCTGCCCAAATGCCTGCTGGAGTTCGGCGGCTGCAGCCTGCTCGAGCGGCACCTGCAGCTGCTGCGGGGTGTCGGAGTCCATGAGGTCGTCGTGGCGCTCGGCTTCCGCAGCGAACTGGTGCAGGGCGAACTGGAGCGGCTGGCATGGCAGCCGCGACCGCAGGTGGTGCTCAACTCCGGGTTCGAGCTGGGCAGCGTGCTCACCGTGCACACGGCGGCCGACGCCATGACGCGTGGCGGGGAGGTCCTGCTGATGGATGCCGACGTGCTGTACCACCGGGACATCATGGCGGCGCTGGTTGCCGGCCCGCGCCCGGTGAATCGTCTGCTGATTGACAGGAGCTTTGAGCCGGGGGACGAGCCGGTGAAGATCTGCGTGCGCGGCGGGGTGCCGGTGGAGCTGCGCAAGAAGGTAGCCGCGGAGCTGCAGTACGACACCATCGGGGAGTCGGTGGGCTTCTTCCGCTTTGATGAGGCCGGCGCGCGCCGTTTCGCGGCCATCGTGGCTGACTATGTGAACAGCGGTCGCGACAACCTGCCGCATGAGGAGGCGATCCGGGATTTCCTGCGCGAGGGCACGCAGCCGGCGGAGGTCGTAGACGTCACCGGAATGCCGTGGATCGAGATCGATTTTCCCGCTGACGTTGAGCGCGCCGAGCGCGATATTCTTCCGCGGCTATCGTGAGCGCTACCACCCGCTCTGGCAGCGACGCTGCAGGTGACGCGACCACCGTTCGCGGCGAGGCTCCCGCAGGCGCCGCTGCGGCGCTCACGCGCAGCGCACGCCTGCGCCGGATGCTGCTCAGCGAGCGTCTCGAGTTTCTGATGGAGGCACACAACGGACTGTCGGCGCGCATCGTGCGCGAAGCCGGGTTCGGCGGCATCTGGGCTTCCGGCCTGTCGATGGCCGCGCAGTTCGGGGTGCGCGACAACAACGAGGCCAGCTGGACGCAGATCGTGGACCTGCTGGAGTTCATGGTGGACGCCAGCGATCTGCCGATACTTCTGGACGGCGACACCGGTTACGGGAATTTCAACAACATGCGTCGCCTGGTGCGCAAGCTCGAGCAGCGCGGCGTCGCTGGCGTGTGTATCGAGGACAAGCAGTTCCCCAAGACGAACAGCTTTCTGAACGGCGAGCGCCAGCCGCTGGCTGACGTCGCCGAGTTCGCCGGTAAGATCATGGCGGGCAAGGATACCCAGCGGGACGGGGATTTCTGCATCGTGGCGCGCGTTGAGGCGCTGATAGCCGGCTGGGGCATGCCGGAGGCGCTGCGCCGCGCCGAGGCGTACCGGCTGGCCGGCGCCGATGCGATCCTGATCCACAGCAAGCTTGCGAAGGCGGACGAGATCGTGACCTTTGCCCGTGAATGGGCCGGGCGCGCGCCGCTGGTGATCGTGCCGACGCGCTACTACAGCACGCCCACGGCGGTCTTTCGCGAGGCGGGGATCAGCATGGTGATCTGGGCGAATCACATGCTGCGGGCGGCGATTGCCGCCATGCAGAGCGTCGCCAGGGAAGTGCAGCTGAGTCAGACGCTGGTCAATGTCGAGGACCGAATTGTCTCCGTGCAGGAGGTGTTTCGCCTGCAGGATGCCGAGGAGTATTCCGAAGCGGAGCGACTCTATCTCGCCCAGGCGGACGCCGCGCGCGCGGCGGTGGTGCTCGCGGCCGGGCGCGGCCGGGGCCTCGAGGCGGTAACCACCGATCGTCCCAAGCTGATGCTGCCCATCGGCGGCAGGCCGCTGTTGGGCTGGCTCATCGAATCATTCAAGAAGGAGGGCGTCAACGACATCACCGTGGTCGGCGGTTACCGGGCCGCTGCCATCGATCCGTCGGGAATCAAGCTTACCCTCAACGAACGCTACGCCGAGACCGGCGAACTCGCCTCGCTGGCGTGCGCCCTCAACGACATGCAATCCGACACGGTAGTGTGTTACGGGGATCTGCTGTTCCGCAGCTACGTGCTGCGCGACCTGCTCGAGTGTGAGGCCGATTTCGCGGTCGTGGTCGATTCTTCGGCCCCCGGCGCGATCAACAGCACGGTGCGCGACTTCGCCTTCTGCTCGCGCAGCGACGACCGGGATTTCTTCGGTAGCGGGGCACTGCTGCAGCGGGTTGCGAGCCTGGCTGACGATGCGGCCGGGACGTCCGCGCGCACCAGCGGGCCGCCGACCCCACAGGGACGCTGGATCGGGATGCTGCACGTCCGCCGCCAGGCGCTCGCGCGGCTGAAGTCGGTCATGGCGGTGCTGCGCGCCCGGCCCGACTTCGACTCCCTGGACGTACCGGCACTGCTGAATGCGTTGGTTGCCGATGGCGCGACGGTGCAGGTGGTGTACGTACACGGGCACTGGCGCTCGGTGAACGATCTTGAGGAACTGCGCCACGCGGTGGACTTTGCCCACGGCCAGAACCTGCTCGGGGCCGCTACCGATGAGGATGGCGGCCCGCGGCGATGATCGAGGCGCGGGACTTTGTCGAGGCCGCCCGGGCACGCGGATTCTCCTGGTACGCCGGGGTACCGTGCTCGTACCTGACCCCGTTCATCAACTACGTCCTGCAGGACAGCTCGTTGCGCTACCTGTCCATGGCCAACGAGGGGGATGCGGTCGCGTTGATTGCGGGAGTGACCCTGGGCGCCACCGGCCTGCCGCGGCGGGGCATTTCCATGATGCAAAATTCGGGGCTGGGCAATGCGGTGAGTCCCCTCACGTCCCTCACCTGGACCTTCCGCCTGCCGCAGCTGTTGATCGTAACCTGGCGCGGGCAGCCGGGCGTCGCCGACGAGCCGCAGCACGCGCTCATGGGACCCATCACGCCGCAGCTGCTGGAGCTGATGCAGATCCCGTGGGAGTTATTCCCCGTGCGGCGCGAGGAGATCGCGCCGGCGCTCGAGCGTGCCACCCGGCATATGGACTCGAGCGGGCAACCCTATGCGCTGCTCATGCAAAAGGGCACGGTCGCCCCCTGCGATCTGCAGGCGGACCCGCTGAGCGTCGCCCGGCCGCCGAGTCACGCGCCGCTGGTTGACGCTGCCGCCCCGCCACGGTCCCTGGTCTCGCGGGAGCAGGCGCTCACGCAGGTGCTGGCCTGCACCACGGATGCGGCCACGGTGGTGCTGGCGTCCACCGGATTCTGCGGCCGCGAGTTGTTTGCGCTGCAGGACCGCCCGAGCCACTTCTACATGGTGGGCTCGATGGGATGCGTGTCTGCGATTGCGCTGGGTCTTGCGCTCAGTCGCCCTGATTTGCGGGTGGTTGCGCTCGATGGCGATGGGGCGGCGCTGATGCGCATGGGCACGTTTGCCACGATAGGAGCCTACGCCCCGCCGAACCTGTGGCACCTGTTGCTCGACAACGCGGTCCACGACTCCACCGGGGGCCAGTCGACCGTTTCACGCCGCATCTCATTTGCCGGGATTGCGGCGGCTTGCGGCTATGCGTCCGCGCTGCAGACCGCGGAGCTCGGAACGATCGCGGCCTGGCTCGAGGCAGGGCCGCTGACCGGCCCGCGCTTCGCGTGCCTGCTGACACGCCCGGGCTCGCCCGCCGACCTGCCACGCCCCACACTCGGGCCGGTCGCCGTCAAGGAGCGACTGAGGCGGCACATCGGCGCGCGGTTAGACCCTTGAGGCCCCGCCACGCGGCGCCCACTCTGAGCATACGCACGCGGTCCGGCCCGCAGCAGGACCTGCCGCGGGGGCACGGGTTGCGCAGTCGCGAGGGGGTCAGCGCGCCGAGGCAGCGCGCCTGGGCGCCCGCCGCTCTCGTGGTGCTGCTCTTCGGCAGCTCCGCCGCGCTGGCCCAGTTGCCGCCGACGCAGACACCCGGACAGCAGTTTCAGCTGCCACCCTCCACGCCGATGCCACCGGCGCCCGTGCCCGAACCGGCCCCCACCGGTCTGCAGCGCTGGTTCAATCCCTCGACGGCGCCGTTCCTTCCAGTGCCGGTGGTGGGCACGGATCCGGACAGCGGCACCACGGTCGGCATCATGCCGGTGTGGGTACGGGCAAATCCCCAGCTCGAGATCGATCGGATCATCGCCCCCGACCTCGTCCACAATCCGTACTTCGGCTGGGGCATGCACGCGCGGCTGTACGCTTATCCGTCCGAGGATGAGCACTGGTCGGCAGTGGCCGGCATCAAGCAACGCGTGGAGCGCGAACTTGACCTGGATTACCAGATCGGGCTCGCCCGCCGCGGCCGCTGGTCCTTCGCGGCGGGAGCGGTGTACGCCCGCGACGGCACGCCGCGGTTTTACGGCATCGGCAATCAAACCAGCCTTGCCGACCAGACCAACTACACCGCGGAACAGGAGGTGCTGCGCGCCCGGATCGGCTACAACATCTCCCGCATCTGGCAGCTGGCCTACACGGTGCGTCTGCGCCGTGTCGACGTGCAGCCCGGCACGTTGTCGGGCATACCCTCGATCGAGCAGCGCTTCGGCGAGCAGTCCCTCGGCAGCGACCGGGAATTCCTGCATCGGCTGGGACTGGTGTATGACACGCGCGATGATCTGACGATTCCCCACCGGGGCATGCAGTGGATCGCCTATGTTGGCATGGCGAGCCGCACCGGCCTGTTCAACGACTCGATGTACACCGACACCGGAGTTGACGCCCGCGCCTTCTGGCCGGTGTTTCACGATACCGTGTTCGCCGCACACGTCGCGGTACGCTACCTGCTGCGTGCCAACGACGTGCCGTTCTGGGCGCTCAGCAGTGTTGGCGGTGATCGCAGTGCAATCGGCGGCGAGCAGCCCCTGCGCGGATTCGGGTTCGGACGCTATGTCGACCGCAATTCCTTCGCCACGACCCTCGAGCTGCGTCACCGCGTATTTTCCTTCAATGCCGTCTCGACGCACGTCGACATCGAACTCACGCCGTTCGTCGACGCGGGTCGGGTGTTCGCCGACACGGACACCTTTCCCCTGGACCACCTTCACACGGTAGGCGGCATCGGGTTCCGCGGCGTCGCCCGGCCCTTCGTCGTGGGTTACGTCGATGTCGGCTACGGCACGGAAGGGGTAGCGGTGTTCACCGGAATCAACTACCCGTTCTGAGCGGGGCGCTTGTTCGCTCCTGACGAACGGATGAGCGTTTTTTGCGGCACCCGTCAGTATTGATCGTTTGTGCCGGGTTGGCGGCAACGCTATTTTTACTGCCGCCAGAGCGCTACCCATGCCGCTCCCGGAGCTGCCGTCATGAAGATGTTGCCTTTGAGCCTGCTCGCGGCCGCCGCCGTCGGCGGCGAGGTTGCCGCTGCGCCTGCGGGCCTCGTCTCGCTCACCCAGAGTCCGCTGGTGATGCGACTGAGCAAGGATGAGTTCCGCATCGCTTTCGGCATCAACGGCGAGAAATGCCTGCCGAAAGGGTGCCATGGCTTGATCCGCTATCGCGTCAACTGGAAGACCGAGGACGGCGTGAGCCGCTCGGAGAGCAAGCAGGTGAGCTATACCGTTTCACCGCATGCGCCACGGGCCATCGCGGTCGACCGCCAGTACTTTGACACGGCCGAGGGCGAGCACCTGACCGACATCGTCGAGGTGAGCGTCGATGCGATCATCTGCGCGGAGGCGATGGCCGGCATGCACGGATCATGATCCCGCGCCGTGCCGGCAAGTTCAGCCCTTGACGCGGGTCTCGGGCCGGTCGTTGCTGGCGGCAAACTCCTTGTGCCAGTGCCCGTCACTGTCCTCCCAGGTGATCAGGGTTGATTCGCCCGGGACGCCCTGTTCACGGGCGGCGCGCACAGCGGCCTGCCGCGCCTCATCGTGTGTCTTGAAGCTTTCCGAGAAGGTGCCATTCGCGTTGTAGGCCCATCCGCCATCGTGCTTCACGATGGTGTAAGTCATCTTGCTCATGGATATTCCCTTGCGACATCACGCTTGGCTAAACGGGGGTGGGCGCCGGCTGGTCTGTGCCACCCGCGCGCCCGGGCGAGCATAGCAGCCACGTTCCCCGTTCGGAAACGTTGCCCGGCCGGTCGGGCGTCGCGCCTACGCTTGAGCGGCCGCGGGCAGGTAGGCGCCAGTGGCGGGGAACAGTGCGACCCACGCCGGGGTCACTGTAATCAGGCGAACGGGGACGCAACCAGCCGCGGGCAGCCCCGCGTGCACGGCGCAATGCCGCGGGGGATGCTCGAGAGGGTGTTGCAACTAGTTGGTGACGAAGGCGCGTTCGATCACGTAGTCACCGGCTTCGCCGATATTCGGTGAAATGGCAAAACCGCGCGCATCGAGCAGCGTGCGGGTGTCGGCGAGCATGGCGGGGCTGCCGCACACCATCACCCGATCGTGCGCCGGGTCCAGGGGCGGCAGCTCGAGGTCAGCGAAAAATCGCCCGGATTCGATGAGCGTCGTCAGCCGTCCCCGGTTTACGTGGGGCTCCCGGGTGACGGTCGGGTAATAGCTCAATTTAGTGCGCACTTCGTCGCCCAGAAACTCGTGGTCTCTCAGCATCGCGATTTGGTTGCGCGCCACCGCGGATTCCTTAAGCCAGCGCACACCATGAACGAACACCACGCGTTCGAAGCGCGCATACACCTCCGGGTCCTTGATCAGGCTGAGGAAGGGCGCCGCTCCCGTCCCCGTGCTGAGCAGGTACAGCCGCCGCCCCGGTCGCAAGTCATCCAGGAGCAGGGTGCCCGTGGGCTTGCGGCTGACGAGGATCTCGTCGCCCTCCCTGATGTGCTGCAGGCGCGAGGTCAGCGGTCCGTCGGGCACCTTGATGCTGAGAAACTCAAGATGCTCCTCATGGTTTGCGCTCGCGATGCTGTAGGCGCGCAGCAGCGGGCGCTCGGCGACCGCCAGCCCGACCATGACAAACTGGCCGTTGGTAAAGCGGAAGGCCGCCTCACGTGTCGTGGTGAAGGTGAATTGGGTGTCGGTCCAGTGCCGCACCGTGAGTACGCGTTCCTTGCCGATGGCCGCCACGATCTGAAATTCCTGTCAATTATCCAGATCCGCATGATAGGGGCTCTCGGGCTCGCCATTGCGCACTTCAGGGAATGGCCTGATAAGGGTTCGTTATGAAGCTGGCGCGGGCCCTGCAAATCACAGGGATTTCAGATACTCGATCAGATCGCGCTGCTGCTGCGCGC
>Ga0207665_10003831_pt1 | contig 10052 bp, 12 predicted proteins | sample LARL112metaG_FD_184351 | JGI IMG/M metagenome (GOLD analysis project Ga0207665, IMG submission 184351) | Corn, switchgrass and miscanthus rhizosphere microbial communities from Kellogg Biological Station, Michigan, USA - LAR L11-2 metaG... | ecosystem: Host-associated > Plants > Roots >...
GCGCGGGCGGCGCTCGCGACGCTGAAGGCGCAGCACGTCGACGTCACCGGCCGGAAGTGGCACAAGGCGAAGGTCGCCGTCACACCCGGCGGGAAGTAGCGGAAGTTGGGCCGGGGGACGGTTGCCCGTCCCCCGGCTCGATCAACAGATCGTGTACTGCCCCTGTATCGCGACGTAGACCCCGGCGGGCATCGACGCGTCGTGGATGACCGTCCGGAACGCGTTTCCGAACCCGCAGCCCGCGTACCAGGAGGAGTAGAACGGTCCGCCTGCGCCGTACGAGAGACAGGCGAACGGGCTGCTCCACCCACTGACCTGACTGGCGCCTTCCAAGCAGACGGTGAACGAGCACGTGGACGACGCCTTGGCGCGGACGTTGCTGCCGGACGTGACGGGCGCGTACCACGTGTCCGTGCACGAGATGGCGTGCGCCTTGCTCACTCCCCGCGTGCTTCCTGCAACTGCCGCGAAGACGATCAGCGTCACGAGCACGAGACGCTTGATTCCGACCATGTACACCTCCCTGTCGATGCCGCAGGGATCTGGTCGCTGCCAATCCAACCACCCTTTCCAGGCGGATGTCAACGGCTCGGTGGGAGGCGGAGAACGCGACTCTGACGGTTTACGATGACCCCGGCCAACCGCGTCCGTGGAGGGAGCCATGTCCGTTCTGATCAAGGGCGGCCGAGTCGTCACCGCCGCCGACGACTACGTCGCCGACATCTATGTCGAAGGCGAGCGGATCTCCCTGATCGGCGAGTCGCTCGACGTCCAGGCCGACCGTGTGATCGACGCGTCCGGGAAGTACCTCTTCCCGGGCTGCGTCGACCCGCACACGCACCTCGACATGCCCTTCGGGGGCACGGTCACGATCGACGACGTCCAGTCGGGCCAGACCGCGGCGGCGGCCGGCGGGACGACCTGCCACGTCGACTTCGTCATCCAGCCAAAGGGCGCGACCTTCGCCGAGGCGCTCGAGGAGTGGCGCGGCAAGGCGAACGGCAAGCAGGTCATCGACATGGGCTACCACATGGCCGTCACCGACCTAAAGGAAGGTGGAACGCTCGAGGAGCTGGCGGGCCTGCCCGACCAGGGCGTCACCTCCTACAAGCTCTTCATGGCCTACAAGGGCGCGCTTATGGTCGACGACGAGACGCTCTTCCGGACGATGGAGGTCGCCGCCGACACCGGCGCGCTCGTGATGGTGCACGCCGAGAACGGCGACGCGATCGACGTGCTGGTGAAGAAGGCGCTCGCCGAAGGGCACACGGACCCGGTCTGGCACGCGCGGACACGTCCGCCCGAGACCGAGGGCGAGGCGACGAACCGCGCCATCCAGCTCGCGCGCGTCGCGGGCTGCGCGCTCTACGTCGTCCACGTCTCGTGCGCCGAGGCGGTGGAGCCGATCCAGCTCGCGCGCGAGAAGGGCTGGAACGTCCACGGCGAGACCTGCACGCAGTACTTCTTCGTCGACGAGACGTTCCTCGAGCGGCCGAACTTCGAGGGCGCGAAGTACGTCTACACGCCGCCGCCGCGCGCGAAGGCGAACCAGGACGTGCTCTGGAACGCCGTCCGCACCGACACCCTCAGCGCGATCTCGACCGACCACTGCGCGTTCAGCTGGGACGGCCAGAAGACGCTCGGTCGCGACGACTTCTCGAAGATCCCGAACGGCGGCCCCGGCCTCGAGAACCGGCTGCACATGATCCACGAGTTCGGCGTGCGCGCCGGCCGGATCTCGCTCAACCGCATGGTCGAGCTCCTGTGCACGAACCCGGCGAAGCTCTTCGGCCTCTACCCGCGCAAGGGCACGATCGCCGTCGGCTCCGACGCGGACATCGTCGTCTTCGACCCCGAGAAGCGGCACACGATCTCCGCCTCGACCCACCACTCGAAGATCGACTACAACCTCTACGAGGGCACCGAGGTGACGGGCTCACCGGAGGTCGTCCTGCTGCGCGGGAACGTCCTCTTCGAGAACGACGAGGTCGTCGCCCAGCCCGGGATCGGTCAGTTCGTCGCGCGTGCACGCTTCGGGGAGGAGTTACGGCCCGCTCCCGCCAGCGCGCCTGCCTGAGCCAGCCGGGGGTTCTAGAAGAGCCGCCAAAGCGGCTTGTAGCTGCGGCGCCCGACCCGGTCGATCCTTGACGAGACGACGGAACGCGTCGGAATGGCGTCGATCTTGCCGCTCCCGCCGATGTACCAAGTCGATCCGTCGAAGGCGACGAGAGCGCCGCTCATCGACCCGGTCTCGAGTCGTAGCTTCGCGACCGGCAGGTGATCCGGAGTGACCACCGCGCCACTCGCTGCATAGAGGACCGCATACACCGCGGCCGCAGCGATGATCTCATTGAAGGCGAAGCCGCGCAGGAAGCGCTCTCGAAACGGAAGCGCAGCGAAGATGCCAACCACGACTGTGAGCAGCACCCGCGCGATCATCACCGGGGCGAGCACGAGCAGAAAGACGAAGCCAAGTGCGACGACGGCTTCGCTCGCCCTCGTGCGTCTCGACTTGGGCTGTCCGATGGGATCGCCTGCCGAGAACAAAACGATTCCGAGGGTCCCAACGGCAAGCATCCAGGGCAGCTCATACGTCGCCACCCAGATGCCGCGCCCGAGGACCTGCTGAAGAGGAACGAGCGGTAGGGCGGCGAGTGCGTCGACATGGTCCTCCTTCATTTGGCCGACGAGCTCGATGGCGCCGAGGCTGTAGAGGAAGGCGACCGAGACCGCGACGAGCACGGGAACGGCAGTCGCGAGCCCGCGAGCGAAGGTGTCAGCCGCTTCTGGTCGCCTGCCGGAACCGGTCACGCACGTACCTTTGTACGTGCGCCGGACGACGGAGGTCGGCATTCGAGTACCTGCCGAGGTAGGCGACGAAGGCCGGCCACCAGACCACGTCGTTCGCCAGGATCACGATGCCGAACTGAAGCGGCAGGCGACCCGTCGCCGCGGCCCAGACGAAGCCGATCGGGCCGAGGATCTTGCCGAGCAGGCCGATCGCGACGATCTCCGGCAGCGGTCGCCGCGAGGCCCACCAGTAGCCCAGCGCGTAGCAGGCGACCAGCATCCCGACGCACTTCCACGCCACCGGGCCGGCGAACACGACGACGCCCAAGCCCCAGAGGGCGTTGTAGACCGCCGCCGCGACCATCCACCGGCGAAGCCAGCCGTCCATACCTCGGATTTAAGCGCGGCGGCGCCCGTACTTCGCCCGCAGCGCGGCGAGCTCTGCGGGACCGAAGTAGACGACGACCTCGCCGTAGCGCTCGCGGAGCTTCCGGAGCTTGCGCCGCTTCCGGCACGCGAGCGACGGCTTCATCTCCGTGCACTCGACGTACACGTCCGCGAGCGGCAGGTAGAAGTCCGGCGTCACCGCCTCCAGCAGGCGGCCGTCCGGCGCGTGCTCGAGCGGGAACGTCCGCGGCTCGTACTCCCACGGGATGCCGTGCACGTCCAGGAGCTCCGCATATTCCTGTTCGCTCGGGTGTGCGAAGCGGGCGATCGCCATTCCTCTATGTCGCCGGTGGAGCGGCGGTCAAACCCGGGTTAGACTCGCCCGCGGGGCCACAGCGACGCGAGGAGGCTGGCATGCATCCGCGTGAGGAGATCGCCCACGACCTGCCCGAGATCCGCGAGGACCTGGCCTTCGAGCGCGAGGCCCTCGACGAGTCGATCCGGCACGACTACTCGACGAGCGACACCGGCATCGTGCCGCTCGACCGGCGGCGGCCCATGTGGCACTTCATGGGCCTCTGGACGACGTTCGTCGCCGGCTTCTCGTACATGTTCCTCGGCTTCGAGATTCACGACGGCGGGCACAGCCTCGCCTCCACGGTCGGGATCACGCTGCTCGGCTACGGGCTCTACGTGGCGTACGCGCTCGTCGGCTCGTACCTCGGCTCGCGCACCGGCCAGACGCACGCGCTGCTCACGCGCTCGGTCTTCGGCTCGGCCGGCTCGGTGATCGTCTCGCTCTTCGTCCTGATCGCGCCGCTCGGCTGGGTCGCGTTCCAGGCGAACCTGCTCGTCGCGCTCTGGGACGGGTTCTACGGCTGGGGCCACGTCTCACGCTGACCCTGCTGCTCGCGGGCGTGATGATCCTCAACAACCTGCTCGGGTTCACCGGGATCAGCGTCTTCGCGCGCTACCTCGTCACGCCGATCCTGATCCTCTGGTGCATCTACCTCGTGCTGAAGGTCTTCTTCGCGGACGGCGGGAAGCTCGGTGGGACGCCGGCGGGCTCGGGCCTGCCGCTCTGGGTCGCGGTCAGCGCGGTGATCGGCTTCTCGATGTGGGGGAACGAGCCCGACTTCTGGCGCTACGGCAAGCCGCGCTTCGCGTGGCCGCTGCCGACCTACCTCTTCGCCGCGCTCTGGTTCGTGCTCTTCACGATGGCCGGCTGGATGATGGCCGACCTCTCGAAGTCGAGCGACTCGGCGCAGATCTTCCGCTACACCGTCCACTACTCGCTCTTCGGCGCATTCTGGCTCGCGTGGATCATCGCGACGATCAGCCAGTTCGCGATCAACGACGGGAACTACTACGAGTCGGTGAACGCGGGCCAGAACCTGCTCGGCGGCTGGCGCTGGTGGCGGCGGCCGTACACGTGCCTGGCCGTCGCGGGCGGCGGCGTGATCGCAGCCGACCTCGTGAACTTCCACTTCCTGAACGGCTGGTTCAAGGTCGCGACCTTCCTGGCGATCACGGTGCCCTCGGCGACGGTGATCATGGCCGTCGACCACTTCCTGCTGCCGCGGCTCTTCCGGATCTCGCGGCCGCTCACGCGCGTGCCCGCCTGGCAGGACGCGGGGCTGATCAACGTCCCGGCCGTGGTCGCGCTGCTCGCCGCGGTCTTCTTCGGCGTCACCGGGTCGGCGAGCTGGCCGCACGGCTGGCTCGAGTCGACGCCGCCGAACTCCTGGGGGCCGGTGCCGCTCGAGTCGTGGCTGATGGCCGGAGCGCTCTACGTGGGGCTCGTCGCGCTGGCACGCGCGGTCGTCCCGAACGTGAAGCACGCGCTCGCCTTCAGCCGCGATGCCCTCGCCACGCCGGTGCCGCCGGGCGCCGTCGTCGACCTCGCGAGCGAGGCGGAGGGCGAGGCCGTGACCGTCACGCCGGCTCCGGCGGGCGTCTGAGCCTCCTCCTTCGAAACGGTCTCGTCGACGTCGGCGCGGGTGAGTTCCGCCGCGCCGACGTCGCCGTCTCCGGCGGGCGGATCGTCGAGCGCGCGCCCGAGGAGGCGGAGGTCGTCGACTGCTCGGGCTTCCTCGTCGTCCCGGGGATGGTGAACGCGCACAACCACTCGAACGAGAACTGGTTCCGCGGCATGTGGGACAACCTGCCGCTCGAGCCCTGGATGCTCTTCTCGTACCCGGTGCTCGCCGCGCCCGCGCAGTCGCCGGAGGAGATCTACCTGCGCACGCTCTTCGGCGCGATCGAGCAGCTCCGCTCCGGCGCAACCTGCGTCGTCGACTTCCTCTACGAGCTCGACGGCTTCACCGACGACTCGCTCGCGGCGGTCGTGCGCGGCTACCGCGACGCCGGTCTGCGCGCGCTGATCGCGCTCGGGATCGGGGATCGCGCCTACCACGAGACGGTCGTGCTCGACGAGGGGCTCGTCTCGCGCGACCTCGTCGAGCGGCTCGAGCGCGACGCGCCGCCGAGCTGGCCGGAGTGGGAGCGCTTCGTGCGCGACGCCGTGGCGAAGTTCCACCGGCCGGACGAGGGGATCTCGATCTGCCCGGCGCCGAGCGGGCCGCAGCGCTGCACGGACGAGATGCTCGTCGGCTGCGCGCGGCTCGCCGAGGAGCTCGACCTCGTCCTTCACATCCACGTCCTCGAGACGCGCATGCAGGCCGTGTCCGGCCGGCGCCTGTACGGGCGGACGCTCGTCGAGCACATGGACGCGATCGGCTTCCTCTCGCCACGCGTCTGCTTTGCGCATGGGATCTGGCTCACGCCGTCCGACATGGAGCTCGTCCGCGATCGGGACGTCTCGATCGCCCACAACCCGGTCTCGAACCTGAAGCTCGGCAGCGGCGTCGCGAACGTGTCGAAGCTGCTCGCCCACGGCGTGAACGTCGCGCTCGGCACCGACGGCATGTCCTCGAACGACGGGCTGGACATGTTCGCCTCGGTCAAGCTCGCGGCGCTCGTGCACAAGCTCTGGGGCGTCGACTACGAGCAGTGGCTCGGCGCGCGCGAGGCGTGGCAGCTCGCGACGGTCGGCGGCGCCCGGCCGGCGGGCGACGCGGACGGGCTCGGCCGGATCGAGCCTGGTCGGCGCGCCGACCTCGTCCTTCTCGACCTTTCGAGCCACGTCTTCACGCCGCTCAACGACCCGCTGCGGCAGCTCGCCCTCGGCTCGACGACGAGCGCCGTGCACTCCGTGCTCGTGGGTGGGAGGTGGGTCGTCCGCGACGGCCGGGTCACGACCGTCGACGAGGCGGAGGTCCTCGCCCGCGCGCGCGAGGTCGGCGCGAACGTCGTCGGCCGCTTCGACGAGGCGTTCGAGCTCGGCCGGCAGCTGCTCGCGCCTTTGCGGAGCGGCTGGCTCGAGGCCCTGCGCACCGACGTAGGCGTCGAGCGCAAGCTTCCTTGACCATCGGCAGCTAAAGGAGGAGACTTGCCGCTGTGAAGGCAGGCGCTGTGGCGCGAGGGCTCAGGCTGGCGGCCGCTCTGGGCGCGGTGGCCACGCTGGTCGCGCTCGCCGCCGCCTCGGCGGCGTCCGCGCATCGCTCGCCATGTCACGCCCGCCGCACATGCCCCTCCGACAACCACTCGTATGCGTGGCACCGCCTCGTCTGCACGTCGCACAAGGCGAAGCGCCTGAAGACCGACACGATCAAGATCCGCTACGGCGGCCACACCTACTGGTGCCATCGCGCGAAGCGCAAGCCGCCGCCCGCGCCACCGCCTCCTCCGCTCCCGCCGCCACCCCCTCCGCTTCCTCCTCCGCCACCGCCGCCGCCCCCACCGCCTCCACCTCCCCCACCGACCGCCGAGGCGGGGCACTACTGCGGGTTCACGAACAACGGCTACGGGATCTGCTTCGACGTCACGAGCGGCGGCCAGTACTTCACGAACGCCCTCTTCCAGCTCAAGACGCCGTGCCAGCCTGATTCCGAGTTCTTGATCACGATCAAGACCGGTGGGAACGTCCCGATCGCGCCCGACCTGACTTTCGACTTCGAGGAGTCAAGCGGCGACCTCAGCGGTAGCTACGTCAAGGGCAAGCTCGACACAGCCGGAAACGCCCAGGGCGTCGTGCACGTGGCTGCGGCCTTCGACTACCAGAACACGCACTACACCTGCCTCTTCGACACTGAGTGGACAGCGAAGCTCGGCGCGTGAGCTGCCGCGCCGGGCTGCTTGAATCGCGCAATGACTCCGGAAGAGCGCGTGCGCGCGAGCTTCGCGCGCCAGGGCCTGCTGGCGACGCTCGGCGCGCAGGTCGTGCACGTCGCCCCCGGCGAAGTCGACGTCGAGCTCGCCTTCGACGAGCGGCTGACGCAGCAGCACGGCTACCTGCACGCGGCCGCGCTCACCGCGGCGCTCGACAGCGCCTGCGGCTACGCCGCACTCACGCTCCTGCCGGAAGAGGCGGCCGTGCTGAGCGTCGAGTTCAAGGTGAACCTGCTCGCTCCGGCGGCAGGCGAGCGCTTCCTCGCCCGAGGACGCGTCGTCCGTGCCGGCCGCACGCTGACCGTGTGCCGCGGCGACGCGGTTGCGTTCGCCGGGGACGAGGAGCGGCACGTCGCGACGATGACCGCGACGATGATGGCGGTCGGGCCGCGCGACGGCCAGGCCGGCTAGTACCGGCGGAGAGCGCGGCGCCGCAGCGACTCGTCGTCGAACGCGCGCCGCGCGGCTTCGGCGCAGCTCACGAACTCGACGTCACCGGCGTCGAGCGCGTGCTCGACCAGCCCCCGTAGCGCCTCGACGCGGCCCGGCCGGCCGGACAGGAACGGGTGCATCGTCAGCACGAAGAGGCAGCGGTGGCGGCGCATGCCGTCGAGCTCCTCGCGCCAGAGCGCGGCCGCGCGCGACGGCGGCTGGATCGTCCCGCTCCCACTCCGCGGCTCCGGGAGGTACATGTACTGGTTCCAGTCGTCGAGGCTCCAGTGCGGCGGCAGCTCGGCGAGCTGCCCATGCGCGGTCTCGAGCACGTAGGGCCGGTCGTCGTCCATCAGGCTCGAGTCGTAGCGGAGCCCGTGCTCGGCGAGGAGGTCGAAGGTCCGCTCGCTCGGCTCCCAGCTCGGCGTGCGGTAGCCCTCGGGCCGGACGCCGGCCCGCTCGAGCGCCGCCAGGCCGCGCTCGAGGTCGGCGCGCTCCGCCGCCTCCCCGAGGTGGAGCGGCGAGCGGTGGCTGTAGCCGTGGTGGCCGACCTCGTGCCCGGCTGCGGCGATCCGCTCCACGGTCTTCGGGTAGCGCTCCGCGGTCACGCCCGGGACGAAGAAGGTCGCCGGCAGCGAGTACTCGGCGAGGAGGTCGAGGAGCCGCGGTACCCCGACGAGCGGCCCGTACGCCTGGTGGCTCATCGCGACCGGGTTCTGCGCGTGACGCCGGCCCTCGACGAGGATCGGCGCGTCCGCGTCGACGTCGAACGACAGGATCGCGAGCGCCGCCGAAGCTCCAAGCCAACCCATACGCCGATTGTCTTAGAAAGCGCAGCGAAACGGTCGTACGTTGTGAGCATGCGCAAAGTAGTCGCGGCTCTTGCGGCCATGGCCGCGCTCGGCGTCGCGGCGCAGAGCTCTGCCTCGGTGCGGCTCGTCGGGATCGCGCCGCAGCCCGCGTATCGCGGCAATCCGGTGACGCTTACGGCGCACGTCTCCTCCTCGCGCGCCACGTGCTCGATCGTGGTCGAGTACAAGAGCGGTCCGTCGCGCGCGCAGGGGCTGTACCCGAAGCGCCCCGTCCGCGGCCGCGTTTCCTGGACATGGCTCGTCGGAACCAGGACGACGCCGGGCCGTTGGGCAATCGTCGTCAGCTGTGGCCGCGCCGGGACGCTGCGAACGTCGTTCCGCGTCGTCTAGTTGTTGATGATCTGAACGCCCTGGCCGACCGGGCCGTCGATCGTGCAATTCGTCGCGATCAGCGTCGAGGCGTTGTCGGGGATGCTGAGCGCGAAGGTCTGGCCTCCGGCCTTGCAGTAGTAGAGGTTGACGACGGCCCCGCCGTTCGACTGGCACCCGAACGACTGGCTTCCGCCCGACGCGCGGACCGTCGACTCCGTCAGCTCGGCGTTCGCCGCGTTCACGATCATCGCGACGGCGACCGACTGGTTGCTCTGCATCTGCGAGATGACGGTCGCATACGAGAGATAGAACTGCGACGGCCCCTGCACCTGGGTGTTCCAGTTCACCGCAACCGTCTCGCTGTTGATGCCGGCGTTGCCCTGGTCGTTGCTCACGAGCGTGACCTGCTCCGCGTAGAACGGAGAGCTACCTCCGACGTTGAGCGCGGTGCTCCAGTTTCCCCACGAGCCGCCCATACAGACCACGGTGAGGTCCGAGATGCTCGAGTTGCTCGCGGAGATCACCGTCCCGCGACTGAACGCGTCCGCCGTGGGCGGCCCGGAGACGACCGTCTGATCCTGGGCCGTGCCTTGGAGGAAGCACCACGGCTTCATGGTCACCTGCTCGTTGAACGTGCCGGGGCTGGCCGAGAGGAGGTACTGCTTCTTCTGCGACGCGTCGTTGATGCTCGCGAGCGCGGCGCCGATGGTCGGGAAGACCGCGCCGCCGGGGTCGACCTTGACGCTGTTGCCGTCCCCCGCTACCGCGACCGGCGCGCCGTACGTCTCCCTCAGCTCGTGGTGCGGGGACCGCGTCTGCTCCTCCGTCGCCATGTGCCCTCCTCGTGGGTCGCGGTGAGTGTCGAGCGATCCTACGGAGCTAGCGCGTCTGCGGGAAGCCCAGGTCGACCTTCGACGTCGCGGGGTCGGGCCAGCGCGCGGTGACGACCTTTCCGCGCGTGTAGAAGTTGATCCCCTCCGGGCCGTAGATGTGCGAGTCACCGAAGAGCGACGCCTTCCACCCGCCGAA